>Ga0209536_100017161_pt1 | contig 10266 bp, 11 predicted proteins | sample DeeMarSeWOR28_12_FD_187461 | JGI IMG/M metagenome (GOLD analysis project Ga0209536, IMG submission 187461) | Marine sediment microbial communities from White Oak River estuary, North Carolina - WOR-2-8_12 (SPAdes) (version 2) | ecosystem: Environmental > Aquatic > Marine > Intertidal zone >... | reverse complement strand
GACGTCGCTCACGCGGATCCCCTTCGGGCCGAAGACCCGCTCCACCTTCCCGGCATCCCGTGCGAGCAGCCGCAGCTCGTGCCCCGCGCGGTGAATCTCCGCGGCGGTGTGGGAGCCGATGAAGCCGGTCCCTCCGGTCACGAGGACGCGCATTCCCGACTCCCTTCTTCGCGGTGGATTCTACACGCTGCGCGGGTCCGGGAGCCTGCGGAGATCGGCGGCGTCGCAGGCGTGCGGAGGGGACCGCAGAAGTCGGGCCCCGGGAGCGGGCAGGCCGTGTACCCTGGGGCGGAGCCGAACGGCCACGGGAGAGCGCGCATGGGCAATCTGAGCTGGAAGATCGGGGACGTCACGATCACGCGGGTGCTCGAGAACGAGGCCTCGCTGCCGCCCGAGAGCATGCTCCCCGCCGCCACCCCCGAGGCGTTGGCCCGGCATCGCGACTGGCTCTGCCCGTCGTTTCTCGACGCCGACGGCAACTTCATCCTCTCCGTCCACGCGCTGGTGGTCGAGGCCTCGGGGCGCCGCATCCTCGTCGATACCTGCATGGGTGACCAGAAGGTTGCCGGGTTCGAGGCGCTGGCCCCGAACCCCGGCTTCCTCGACGAGCTGGCGGCTGCGGGCTTCCCCCGCGAGTCGATCGACATCGTGCTCTGTACCCACCTCCACTTCGACCACGTGGGCTGGAACACCGTGGAGGAGGGCGGCCGCCGCGTGCCGACCTTCCCCAACGCGCGCTACCTCTTCGCGCGGGCCGAGTGGGAGTACTGGGACGGGCACCGGAGTCGGGTTTTCACGCCGACGATCGACGCCTGCGTACGGCCGGTCGTCGACGCGGGTCTGGCGGACCTGGTCGAGACGGACCACCGGATCTGCGACGAGGTCTGGCTCGAGGCCACGCCCGGGCACACCCCGGGCCATGTGGCGGTGCGGGTCTCCTCCCGGGGCGAAGAGGCGTTCATCACCGGAGACATGACCCATCACCCGGTGCAGTGGGCGGAGCCCGACTGGGGGATGCCGGCAGACTCGGACGGCGCCCGGGCCGTCGAGACGCGTCGCCGGGTCCTCGGCGAGCACGTCGATGGTCCGACGCTGGTGATCGGAACCCACTACGCTACGCCCTGCGCCGGTCACCTCGTTCGAGGCGATGACGGCGTTCGCTTCAGGGCGAAGCGCTGACCCCTCTCCCAGGAGGACTTCATGCCCGCATTCATGAGAGACTACGAGAGCCAGACCTACGCGCTCCTGCGGATCGTCACGGGTCTGCTCTTCCTCTGGCACGGCTCGTCGAAGCTCCTGGGCTTCCCCGTCCCGCCGCCCGACGCGCCGGCCTTCATCATCTACATCGCCGGGCCGATCGAGCTCGTGGGTGGCGTCCTCGTGATGATCGGCTTCTTCACGCGCTGGGCCGCCTTCATCTGCAGCGGGCTGATGGCTGCGGCCTACTGGATGGCCCACGGCACGAAGGCGCTCTTCCCTCTGCAGAACGGCGGCGAGCTGGCCGCGCTCTACTGCTTCGTCTTCCTCTTCCTCGCCGCCCGCGGAGCCGGAATCTGGAGCGTCGACGCGAGCCGCGGAGAGGCCTGAAGCGTCTCCACCACCGCGCCGACTCCCCGCCCGGGAGGGGCTGCCCTACACTCCAGGCCCGCCTCGAGACGGGGGAGCCGTGAGCGAAGAGCCGAAACCGCCCCGGGACTTCATCCGCCAGATCGTGGCGGAGGACGTCGCGCGCGGAAAGAACGACGGCCGCGTGGTCACGCGGTTTCCGCCGGAGCCGAACGGCTATCTGCACATCGGCCACACCAAGGCCATCGCCCTCAGCTTTTCGGTGGCGGCGGAGAACGACGGGGTGTGCCACCTCCGCTTCGACGACACCAATCCCGCGGCGGAGGAGACCGAGTACGTAGACTCGATCAAGGAGTCGATTCGCTGGCTCGGCTTCGACTGGGGGGAGCACGAGTACTACGCCTCGGACTACTTCGACCAGCTCTACGCGTTCGCGGTCGAGCTGGTCCGGCGCGGCAAGGCCTACGTCTGCGACCTCTCCTCGGAGGCGATCGCGGCGAGCCGCGGCACGCTCACCGAGCCCGGGAGCGACTCCCCCTACCGCACTCGCTCCGTGGAGGAGAACCTCGACCTCTTCGAGCGCATGAGGGCGGGTGAGTTCGAGAACGGGGAGCGCGTGCTGCGTGCGAAGATCGACATGGCCTCCCCGAACCTGACGCTTCGCGATCCGATCCTGTATCGGGTGCACAAGGTGCCCCACCACCGGACCGGCACGACCTGGTGCGTGTATCCCATGTACGACTTCGCGCACTGCCTGTCGGACTCGATCGAGAACATCACCCACTCGCTCTGCACCCTGGAGTTCGTCGATCATCGGGCGCTCTACGACTGGATCCTCGACGAGCTCGAGCTCGAATCCCACCCGCAGCAGATCGAGTTCGCGCGCCTCAATCTCTCCCATACGGTGATGAGCAAGCGCGTGATGCGCGCGCTCGTCGAAGACGGGACCGTGTCCGGCTGGGACGATCCGCGCATGCCGTCGCTTGCGGCCATGCGCCGACGCGGCTACCCGCCCGCCGCGATCCGCGCCTTCGCCGAGGGCGTCGGGGTCGCGAAGCGCGCGAACACGATCCAGCTGGCAAGGCTCGAGGCCTGCGTGCGGGACGAGCTCAACCGCACGGCCCCGCGCGCCATGGCGGTCCTCCACCCCCTGCGCCTGGTGATCGAGAACTACCCGGAGGACGGGGAAGAGGAGCTCGAGGCCATCAACAACCCGGAGGATGCCTCCATGGGCACGCGCGGGGTTCCCTTCTCCCGGGAGCTCTACATCGAGCGCGACGACTTCCTCGAGGATCCGCCGAAGAAGTTCCACCGGCTCTCGCCCGGCCGCGAGGTGCGTCTGCGCTACGCCTACTTCGTGACCTGCACGGAGGTCGTGAAGGACGAGCGGGGCGAGGTTGTGGAGGTCCGCTGCCGCTACGACCCGGAGACCCGCGGCGGCGATGCGCCGGACGGCCGCAAGGTGAAGGGAACCCTCCACTGGGTCTCCGCTCGCCACGCGGTGGACGCGGAGGTGCGCCTCTACGAGACGCTCTTTGCCCGGGAGGACCCGCTGAACGTGGGCGAGGGCGAGGACTTCCGGGCGAGCCTCAATCCGAGCAGTCTGGTCGTCCTCGAGGCCTGCAAGCTCGAGCCGTCGCTGGTGTCGGCGCTGCCGGAGCGGGCCGTCCAGTTCGAGCGGCTGGGATACTTCTGCGCCGATCCCGACGGGTCGGCATCAGCGCCGGTCTTCAACCGCACCGTCACGCTCCGCGACACCTGGGCGAAGATCGCACAAAAGGGCTCCTGACTTCCGCACCCGGACGGCGGGATGGTAGAGTGGCCGCCCCCACCACGGAGGGACCGCCATGCCGAGTCCGGAGCACGAAGCCGTCGTCCAGATGCTCGAGAGTCAGCCCCGCCCCGAGATCCCGCCGAGCGTGCAGGAGAGCCGGGCCGGCTTCGAGGCGATGGCGGGTCTCTTTGGCGCGCCCCAGGAGCTCCAGAGCGAGACGGTCGACGCGGGTGGCGTCCCGGGCCAGTGGATCGACATGCCCGAGTCGAGCCCCGACCGGCTCGTCTACTACCTGCACGGGGGCGGCTACGTGATCGGCTCCGTGGCGACCCACCGCGGCCTGGTGGCTCGCCTGGCGCGATCTTCCGGTGCCCGCGCGCTGGCGATCGACTACCGGCTGGCACCGGAGCACCCCTTCCCGGCCGCGCTGGAGGACTCGGTGGCCGCCTACCGATTCGCCCTGGCGTCGGGCTTCGACCCCTCGAAGGTCGTCATCGCCGGCGACTCGGCCGGTGGAGGTCTCACCCTCGCCACGCTGCTGGCGCTGCGCGACGCCGGTGACCCCCTGCCCGCGGCCGCCGTCTGCCTGTCTCCCTGGACCGATCTCGAGGGTACGGGGGCGTCCGCGCTCGATCCGCAGACCCGCGATCCGATGATCCAGCTAGACGGTCTTCGCGAGATGGGGCGCCACTACCTGGGGAACGCGGATCCAAAGCATCCCCACGCAGCACCCCTCTACGCCCGCTACGAGGGCCTGCCGCCGCTATTCCTGCTGGTGGGAACCCGCGAGCTCCTCTACGACGACACGACACGCGTGGCCGAGCGCGCACGCACGGATGGAGTGGATGTGACGCTCGAGGTGGGGGAGGGCCTGATCCACGTCTGGCCCTTCTTCGGAGATCAGGTGCCGGAGTCGGTCGAATCCGTCGCCCGCATCGGCGACTTCGTGCGCAAGCACAGCAGCTGACCGAGAACCCGAGGGCTACGGAGACGAGCATGGACTTCCTGGAGAGGCTCGAGGAGACCGAGGCGATCAAGCGGCTCAAGTACCGCTACATGAGGAGCATCGACCAGAAGCTCTGGGACGAGATGCGGAGCTGCTTCACGCCGGATGCGACGACCTCCTACAGCGGAGGGAAGTACGCCTTCGAAGGCATCGACGCCATCATGAAGTTCATGACCGAGTCGATGGACCGCGGAAGCTTCCTCTCGAGCCACCGGGTCCACCATCCGGAGATCGAGTTCACGAGCGCGACGACGGCCACCGGGCGCTGGGCGCTCGACGACTACGTCATCGACACGCAGCACGGGATCACGATCCACGGCGCCGCCTTCTACGAGGATCGCTACGTGAAGGTGGGCGGTGAGTGGAAGATCCAGCACACTGGCTACGAGCGCACCTTCGAGCAGATGCAGGCCCGGGCCGACCAGGGCTGGCGCGTGACACAGCGCGGCTTCGAGGGGTAGGGGGCGTCATTCCGGTCGAGCACGTCGACGCCACGGTCGCGCCCGAGGAGATCGCGGGGATCATGGCCCGCGACGGATGCTGCGTGGTGGATCGCCTGGTGTCTCCCGACGTGATGCGCCGCCTCCGTAACGAGCTCGCGCCCCACCTCGAGCGGACGCGTCGCGGCCCGGACGATTTCACCGGGCGCCACACGCGACGCACGGGAGGGCTGATCGCCCGCTCCGCGACGGCGCGGGAGCTGGTCGAGCACCCCCGGGTGCTGGACGTCGTGCGCCGGGTGCTCGCCCACGCGCGCAACTTCCAGCTCCACCTCACGCAGGTGATCGCCATCGGCGCGGGGGAGTCGGCCCAGCCAATCCATCGGGACCAGTGGGCCTTCGACTTCTTTCCCTTTCCGAAGGGCTACGAGGTGCAGTGCAACACGATCTGGGCGATGACCGACTTCAGCGAGGAGAACGGTGCGACCCGCGTCGTTCCCGGCAGCCAGCTCTACGAGGACAAGCTCCAGCTCGCCCACAGCGACACGGAGCCGGCGGAGATGGAGGCCGGCTCGGTCCTGCTCTACACGGGCGCGCTCTACCACGGCGGAGGCGCGAATCGATCGAGCGAGACCCGCCTGGGACTGAATCTCACCTACGCACTGGCCTGGCTGCGCCAGGAAGAGAACCAGTACCTCTCGGTGCCGAGGGAGATCGCCCGCGAGCTGCCCGAATCGCTGCTTCGCCTGATGGGCTACGCGCGCGGGGCCTATGCGCTCGGCTACGTCGACGACCTGAGGGACCCCATCGAGGTCGTGCGGCCGGAGCTCTCGGATGCGGGCTTCGGCGATCTCCCGGACGCCCGGTCCGAGCTGCGCGAGGAGCCTCCGAAGCCCCGCTCCGGGCAGGCTTGACGCCGGCCCGCCGGCTCGTCAAATTGCCGACAGTCGATTCGAGGACCCGGCCCCGGCCGGGTGCGATGTCGCCGCGTCCGCTCCGTCCGTGCGGCTGGCGCGACCCGCCGCTGACCCGCCACCCGTTCACCGGAGTCCCCCATGCCCGACGCGGAACCCGCCGCGCGCACTCCGGGGCGGTCCGCCGAGCCCCGCCGACTGGCCGACGTGTCGGCCTGGGAGGTCGAGGCGGATGTGATCGTCGTCGGCCTGGGCGCCGCCGGGGCCTGCGCTGCGATCGAGGCCGCATCGGCCGGTGCGTCGGTCGTCGTGCTCGAACGGGCCAGCGGGGGCGGGGGGACCACCGCCGTCTCCGACGGGATGATGTACCTGGGCGGAGGTACGGCCCTTCAGAGCGCCTGCGGCTTCGAGGACTCGGTCGAGGACATGTTCGACTACCTCGTAGCCTCATGCGGACCCGAGCCGGACGAGGAGCGCATTCGCATCTACTGCGAACAGAGCGCCGCCCACTACGACTGGCTGGTCGAGCAGGGGGTGCCGTTCAAGGCCGAGTTCTATCCCGAGCGGATGCTCTCGCCGGGCGAGGAGGGGCTCACCTACTCGGGAAACGAGTTGGTGCACCCCTTCCGCGAGCTCGCGAAGCCGGCCCCTCGCGCCCACATGCCCCAGAAGGCGGGGCAGGCCGGCGCCTTCCTGATGCAGAAGCTCGTCGCTAAGGCCGAGAGCACGGGGGTCGAGATCCGGACCGACACGCTCTGCGAGTCGCTGGTGCGAGACGACACCGGTCGGGTAGTCGGGGTCCACGCGGTGGTGGCCGGCGAGGAGCGCGACTACCGGGCGCGGCGGGCCGTGATCCTCTGCGCCGGGGGGTTCATCAACGATCGCGCGATGGTGAAGCACTACGCCCCCGAGCTGCGTCGCGCCCGCTTCAAGGCCGCCACCGAGGGCGACGACGGGCGCGGGATCCGGATGGGGATCGGTGCCGGCGGCGCGGCGATCCGCATGCACATGGGCTCGGTGACACTGCCCTTCTATCCGCCGAAGTCGCTCATGCGCGGCATCTTCGTGAATCGAAGCGGCCAGCGCTTCATGCCCGAAGACGTCTACCAGGGTCGGGCCGGTGAGATCGCGCTCTTGAAACAGGACGGTCGGGTCTGGCTCGTCCTCGACGACGAATGCTTCGATCGTCCGCTCTTCGCCGGAGGCGAGATCCATGCGGGAGAGACCCTGGCCGAGCTCGAGCGGGAGATCGGCTTTCCGGACGGATCGCTCCAGAGCACCGTGGCCCTCTACAACCAGCATGCCGCCCGCGGAGAGGATCCGGTCTTCCACAAGGCCCCCGAGTACGTGAAGCCGCTGGTGACGCCGCCCTTCGGAGCGATCGATCTCTCCTGGGACAAGGCGATCTACGCGGCGTTCACCCTGGGCGGTCTGGCGACGAACGCTCGGGCCGAGGTGCTCGACGCCGACGGCGCGGTGGTCCGGGGGCTATACGCCGCCGGTCGCACCGCTGCCTCGATCTCGTCGCCCGGATACAGCAGTGGAACTTCGATCGGCGAGGCCACGCTCTTCGGACGCATCGCGGGCCGCAACGCCGCCCGCGCCTGATCGCCCACGAACGTCGCAGCGAAGGAGGAGGTCCCCCGAGATGGCGGAGAAGACGACCGAGCAGATGGTGAGGGAGCTCTACGATATCGAGCAGATCAAGCGCCTGAAGGCGCGGAACCTGCGCTGCCTGGACCTGAAGAGATGGGACGAGATGGGCGAGACCTTCGCCGAGCACTGCACGACGTCCTGGGTGGATGGAAAGCTCCGCTACGAGGGACGCGACGCCATCATGGCGTTCCTGAAGAAGACGCCCTTCGCCGTGGGCGAGGTCGCGATCACCGTGCACCAGCCCGCGTCGGCCGAGATCGAGATCACCAGCGAGACGACCGCGAAGGGGATCTGGCGCCTCTACAACCCCGTGTGGTTCCGCCACACGGATCAGGGCTACCTGCTGCTCGCCTTCTATCACGACGAATACGAGAAGATCGACGGCGAGTGGAAGATCTCGCACACGGGCCACGAGTACGTTCTCGAGGAGTTCTTCGATCGGAAGGACGTGCCGAGCCTGAAGGCGAATACCGTCCATCCCTTCTGAGCCTCGGAGAGCCGGACCCCGCGAACGCGAGAGGAGTTCCATGCTGAGCTACGACCCCTATTCGGATGAGATCTTCGACGATCCCCATCCAATCTACGAGCGGATGCGCGCCGAGTCTCCCGCCCACTACGTGGAGGAGTACGACGCGTGGTTCCTCTCCCGCTTCGAAGACATCTGGAAGGTCGGGCCGGATTTCAGGCACTTCTCCGCCGAGGAGGGCACGACCCCCAATCATCTGCTCTCGAAGGACACGCCGCTCAACCTCTCGTTCGCGAGCATGGATCCGCCCCAGCATTCGAAGTACCGCGCCCAGGTGAGCGAGCACTTCAAGCCGAAGGCGGTGGCCGCGGTTGAGGCCGAGATGCGGCCGATCGTGAAGGAACTGGTGGACCGGTTCGTCGAGCGCGGCGAGTGCGACTTCGTTGGCGACCTCGCGGCCCAGGTGTCCGTGCGGGGCGCCCTCTCCGTGGCCGGGCTTCCGCTCGAGCTCGCGGACGAGGCCTCGGGGTGGGTGAACGGGATCTTCCACCGTCGGGAGGGGCACCGCGGCGTCACCGAGGTGGGGCTGCAGGCGATGCGCGACATGTTCTTCACCCTGCTCGATCATGTGAAGGCAGCGCGCAAACAGCCGGAGAAGGCGAAGGGGATGATGAAGACCCTCTTCACCACGGACGTGGGCGGCGACGAGATGGACGACTTCCGGGTCGCCTCGCTCTGCTCGGTCGTGCTCATCGGGGGAACGGACACGCTGCCGAAGGCGCTGTCCGCTACCCTCTACCGCCTGTGGCAGAATCCAGACCAGCGCCGCCAGGTCGCAGAGGATCCGAGCCTGGTCTCCGACGCCTTCCTGGAGGGGCTGCGCATCGACACGCCCACCCAGCACCTCGGCCGCACCGTGATCAAGGAGATCGAGTTCCATGGCGAGACCTTCGAACCGGGTCAGAAGGTGATGCTCATGTGGGCATCGGCGAATCGGGACGAGCGCGAGTTCGATGCACCCGCCGAGTATCGGATGACGCGTCGGCCCCCTCGCATGCTTGCCTTCGGTCACGGCGTGCACATGTGCCTGGGGAAGCACGTGGCCATCATGGAGGCGAGACTCACTCTCGAAGAGGTGATGGCCCGGATTCCCGAGTACGAGATCGATCTCCAGAATGCCGAGCGAAACCGCACCGAGTTCGTCCAGGGCTGGCTGCGGCTGCCCGCGACCTTCGAGGCCGCGTCATGAAGGGGGTGACGCCGATCCGCCGCCGCCATCGCGCGTGGGGGCTCGCCGTACTCGCGCTGCTCCTGCCCGGCTGCGGCGCTTCGGACGTCGCGCCGATCGCTCCGGAGGAGCTGGCAAGGCGGATCGCCGAGGGATCCGCGCCCCTCGTGCTCGACGTGCGCTCGCGCGACGAGTTCGCCGCGGGTCACGTCCGCGGCGCCGTGAACGTTCCCCACTCGGAGCTGCCGCATCGGCTGGACGAGCTGGACGTGGCCGCGGACACGGAGGTGGTGGTGTACTGCCAGAGCGGTCGCCGCGCCGGCATCGCCAGCGAGGCCCTCGCCGAGGCCGGCTTCGAGCGCGTGATGCACCTCGAAGGCCACTGGGCCCGCTGGAGCGAGTCGGACCTGCCCTCGGAGTAGACGCGTCAGCCGCCGGGGGGCGACCAGCGCGGGGGGTCGAAGCGGGCCGTGGCGCGGCTCTCCCAGGCGTTGCGCAGCACCTGCGGCGCCCAGGGCTGGAGGTGCAGGTCCGCGAGCTCGTCGGCGCCGACCCAGCGCACATCGAGGGTCTCGTCGCCGTCGGGGCGGAGCGCGCCGCCGATGGGCAGTGCCTCGAAGACGACCATCGTGAACGACACGCGATCTCCGTTGCGGTAGCTCGTGGTGAACTCGGGCCCGCCGTAGACGCCGATCACGCGGGTCAGCTCCACGTGGAGACCCGTCTCCTCCCACATCTCGCGCAGCGCCGCGTCGGCCGGTCGCTCCAGAGGCTCGATGGCGCCTCCCGGTGTCGTCCAGGCCTCGGCGTCGGCGTGGCGCACGAGCACGACCCGGTCCCGTGGGTCGAAGGCGAGCACCGTCGCCGAGGGGATCTGGAGCAGCTGGCTGCCCACGCGATCGCGCAGGCTTCGCATGTACTCGGACATCGGCACGGGCGAACCTCCACGACGGCAGCGGGCTGCGCTCGGATCGAGGCGCACTCCCACAAGGATCGGCCCGATGGCTCCGATCGGAAACCCCGCTCCGAAGCCGGTATCATGCGACGAGACTCGCGGTGCGGGGCAGCCCTGGATCCCATCTACGAAAGCCTCGTCGCGCTCTCGATCGCCCTCCTCGCGAGCCTGGCGCTGGGACGGTTTGCCTCCCGGTACGGGATCCCGCGGGTCACGGCCTACCTGCTCGTTGGGCTCGCGCTGGGGCCCCAGGGCCTGCTC
>Ga0209536_100017160_pt1 | contig 10266 bp, 7 predicted proteins | sample DeeMarSeWOR28_12_FD_187461 | JGI IMG/M metagenome (GOLD analysis project Ga0209536, IMG submission 187461) | Marine sediment microbial communities from White Oak River estuary, North Carolina - WOR-2-8_12 (SPAdes) (version 2) | ecosystem: Environmental > Aquatic > Marine > Intertidal zone >... | reverse complement strand
TCCCCTTGGCTTACCCTGATACGACTTTATGAGACTTTGTTAAAGTTCGACGGATACAACTTTACGAGACTCGACATTTGTCAGAGTTTAAAATTGGATAATTTCGATGGCTAATGGAACAATCCCTTGGCAAGGGATTGACTGAATATCCCACTATCTATACCTGACAACGCTTTGTTCCTAGGATCTAAAGCTTGACGCATGCAAGTGAGCTTATCCTGCTAGAGATTCACGATCCACTAAGCGGTCATCAACGTATTTGTGCAAGACGCTGGCAACCAAGGTCTGGTAGGGGATACCCTCGGCCAAGGCACGTTTCTTGAGCGCCTGCAGATCACGGCTTGAAATACGAATATTGATGCGCTGATCCTTTTTGAAAGTTGCTTCAGCGTATTTTTGGTGTTTCTTTAATTCAGTATTTTTGTTCTCAACAGGTTTGAGTTGGTCTGCTTCGAAAGCCTCTAAAATTTCGCGTTCTTCTGCATCTAGTTTTGCCATTTGTTCACTCTCCAAGATACTTTTTGGTGGCCTTTCGGCTGGGAATAATCGTCTTCAAAAAAATTTCCGCTTCGGTCTCAACATAGGGAACCAGATAAGCATACTTATCGATAATAACTACTGAAATTTTTTGTCCGGGGTAACGCTCCTGATTGGGGTGACCAAAGATATCGACCTCGTCTCCATTCTGGATATGGAAGATTACCTCTTCAAAGGAAATCTGCCGCTCACGTTTGAGTTTCTCATTTTTAGCAGGATCCCAATTGTAAAACTTCATATCTGAATAATACCATGTTGTGTGCCTAATGTCATTATTCTGTCCAAGCCTAATTCAACTCATCCAACCACACTATTAAAAGGCCAGCCGCCTAGCATTGTTACTGGGCGGCTATAGAAGAGCATCTTGGCAATGTCTTAACTCAATATCTCATACAACCAATCATTTCGTCAAATCCTCGTCAGGCATCTCAACATCTACTGAGATACCGCCATAGTTTTGAAGCTCCGCAAGTGTTGCTTGTGTTACTCCACTCCGTGAAAAGATAGCATAATGCACACGCCAATCAGCGCCACCGTCCGAAATGACCATCACCGGCTCCCATTACTTGTACAAAACCGGACAGAAATGCACTAAATTTGTTGGCAATTTCAGAGGAATTTTCGGTATCAAAGTTTAGAACGGTCACTTCATCAGGTCAAGCAAGCCCTTGCCAATAGGTGTCAAGCGGATGTGAACCAGCTTTTTTAGCTCATCACTTTTGCTCGTATCCGTTTCGTACTCACTTTCCAGGACACCGAACTTCTCCATAATATCAACGACTGTGCGTTTGACAACAGACCGCATGATGAAATGGGTGTTTGTCTGGTCTATGCTGGGCCAGGTCAGACCGCTTTGCTTGATCACGCGGTCAGCAAAAGGCTCGAAGGGGGCATTTTTTCCAACGGGTAGTTCTTGCAGGTAGGTAAATACCACAGATTGAAAATTTTCGGGAAAGCCGTCAGCCAGCCCGGAAACGGGAAATGCAATTGTCCAGTCCATCGCCCACCAAACCACAAACATTAAAAAGACTTGCACAGGAGCAGGAAGCTGCGTGAAATGCTGTCCTTCGTCCATCACTTTCCAAATCCTGGCCTGGCCGCCTGTCACCATACCTGAATGGAACGCCAGTTGATGCACAAACAGCAGCGGCCAAACATTATCTTCGCTGCGTACTTTGTAAACATGGCCACCGACAGTTTCCTCCAAGGCTGGTGGCTTGACAAATCCCGCGCAAATTTCACGCACAGCCTTGAGCGGCAGGTTGCCGGTGGATTGGGTCCCTACCACGCGGTTTTGGGATAGATAATCCAGGAAAGTCAACATATCGCGGCGCACCGTGAGCGACTCAAAAACCTGGTTTTGTTCAGGGGTCAGGTTTTTCACCCAGACAAGCAAGGCTTCTTCTGCGGCCTGCTGCTCTTCAGCAGATGGCGCAAAAAAATCATCCCCAAAATCATCTTCCGGCTCTGGCTCCGGTTCTGATTTCCGGCGTCCGCGTGCGGGTTTGAAATTCTGCAAAGATTGGTTCACTTTGTCCAGGTCAAATTCTTCGGGGTCGAAGTCGCCGCCTATCCATTCAAGCATTTCTTTTCGTTCTGGATGGTTGGGGTTGGCTATGGCTTCCAGAAAATCATCGTATCCCCACACGCCGCCCACGTCTTCGGGTGGACAGGCGCGTTTGCCTTTAATACAAACGGGATAATGGCCTCCTTTTTCAGCAGGCAGGATCTTTTCGAGCAAGATGGTGTGCTCCCAACTGTCGCCGAAGTCATATTCGTAGGAAAATTTAGTTTTTTCGCGCAATCCCAACTGATTGAGGCGGTAGCGCTTTTCATTTTTGGTACCAAAATCACCATACTCGTCATCTTCCGGGTCACCGAAAACTTGCTCGAAAATATTGAACATGTGAAGGTGATAATTTCCCCAACCCATCGTCCTTTGGATGATTTCGTGCAGGTCGGCCAGAGTAATATTATCCGGCACCAAAATCCTGCGCCAAATAGGCGGTTTGGAATCATCCAGGGTCACTTTGAGTTGGTAGACTGTTTTTGGAGTTGACATGATCTAAATCCTTATAAATCGAAGATTGAAAGATTATTCTTTACATTCAGGAAGACCAACCGCATCTTTGCCCGAACCCCAAGCCTGCTGGCCGCGGCCGCGGCATAGCGCCCCACCTGATGGTCGTACCCCTCGCGCTGGATGACGAGGCGCGCTTCATCATCTGAGCGGAGTTCGTCGGTTTTGAAGTCCACCAGGAACCAATCCGCTTCGGTATGATAGAGCAGGTCGATGATGCCGGTGTCGCCTGGCAAATAGTATGGGACTTCATGGTGGCGTTCAGCAGCATCAATCTCAGCGTAGAGCGGGTGGACGCGCAGGCGTTCCAGCAGGCGGCGCACCTCGCTGAGAGTTGCGTGGATTTCGGCGGGGCCAGTCAAGCCGGTTTCATGCGCCAGTGGACGCAGGAAAGCTTCGAATTCTTCATCGGGAAAGCGCCATTGCCGCAGAGCCTCGTGGACGAGGCTTCCCACCACCCAGGCGGGACCGCGCGGTCGTTTGGCCCTGGAGACCACCCGCCAGACGCGATGTGGTGGGTCAACGTAACGCAGGCGGGATTTGTCGTCGGCAACTGAGGCGGGTAAAGCAAGCGGTTCGAGCAGGTCAGATTTTTGAGGAGGTCTGGCTTGGGGTACGGAAATTCTTTTCGGGGATATTACAGGCTGGGGAGAGTCGGATGCGTCAACTGTCGAAACGGGATAGATCGCAGCGAAAAGACCATCTTGGTTTAACGGAAAAGCATCCGGTTCAGCCATCCCCAAAAAAGGAAACTTACCCAACCAGCCTGCCAGGGTGAGACTTCCGTCTTTCTTGCGCTTGACGTGGCCGCTGATAAGCAGTTTCTCTTTAGCGCGCGTGGCGGCTACGTAGAGCAGGCGGGCGTCTTCGGCTTCTTCGTGGTCATCTTCGAGGCGAGAGGCAAGTTGCCAGGCAGTGGGGTGGAAATCGTTGTCTTTCAGGTCGAGCAGCAAGCCGTTGGCCGCAAGTTGGGCCTTGCCGCCCGCGCCGCGATGCTCGTAGGCGGCGTCGGCGATGACGGTGAGTGGGAATTCGAGGCCCTTGGCCTTGTGGACGGTCATCAATTGGACGGCGCCCCCTGAGCTTGTCGAAGGATCGACGGGGGCTTCGCCTTCGCGCAAGCCTACATCCCGCAGTGTCTGAATGTAGATGAGGAAATCTGACAGGTTTACAAGACGGGAGCGGTGGGCATCAGCGAGCAATTTTTCGACGTTCCGCAGCATCCGGCCACCGCCTACCCCAGGGGTATTGGGGTTGGGGACGCTGGATAGGATGGCGCGGTAGCTGGTCAGGTCGAGCAGGCGCTTGAGTATGGTGGCCACCGGCGCGCGCCCGGCCAGGGTGCGGAGTTCGTCGAGAATGGATGCTGCACCCTGGTGATGCGAGGCCGACGACTCTCTTAAATTCATCCACAGATTTTCTTTTTTGTTTTCTGCGCGATCTGTGGATGGCTCTGCGAATTTCAATTGGTAGATTTCAGCATCGGTGAGGGCAAAGGCAGGCGAACGTAACAAACCGACCAGGGCCAGGTCATCGGCGGGATCGGCGACCGCGGCCAGGATGTTGAGCAGGTCACGGATTTCGGGGCGGTCATAGAAGCCGCGCCCGGCCACGGTGACAAAAGGAATGCCAGCCTGCTCGAAGGCATTTTCGTAAACAGCAAAGGCCGTGGAAGAGCGAAAGAGTAAAGCCATCTCGCCCCAGCCAAAATCCTCATCGGCGTGGAGTTGATGCAGGCGGCGGGCGAGGGCTTGGGCAGCGGCGGTGCGGCCCTCCTCGGCGTTTTCTCCCATCCCGAGGTGAAACTCAATGAACGGCGGCTGGATCTCTTGTCGGACAGGCGACTGGCGATAAGCCCGCAACCGGGAGAAGGGCACGGCATAAGGCCGGGAGGGGTCGTCGCTCTCGCCGAGGACAGGAGCCAGCAAGGGATTCAGACTTTCAAGCAATTCCTTGTGGGCGCGGAAGGTCAGGTCTAGGTCGATCAACGCCCCACTCGCAGCCTGGACATCGGCCTGCACCTGGCGGAAGACGGTTACGTCAGCGTTTCGGAAGCGATAGATGGATTGTTTGGCATCGCCGACGATGAAGAGGTCAACATTCATCTCTGAACCGCCAAGCACGCCAAGGTCGCTAAGTTTTGATTGTTTTTCCTTCGCGTCCTTTGCGCTCTTAACGGTTATATTTTCTGGATTGAAGCCGGTCAGGGCATACACGATCTGGCGCTGGCGGTCGTTGGTATCCTGGAATTCGTCCACCAGCACGGCGCGCAGGCCGGATTGGAGCCGGGCGCGCACAGCGAAATTCTCGGCCAGCAGACGGGCAGTGAGGCCCTCGAGATCGTCGAAGTCCAGAGCCTGGCGCTCGTCCTTGCGGCGCTGGTATTCGGTTAAAACTTGCTCGAAGAGTCTCTGAATGGCTGGTAAATGGGCAGCAACTTTTTGGTCCAGGCTGAAACGGGATTTCTCTGCCAGAAACCTGAGATTCTCATCGTAAACCTGGCGCAGTTCAGACATAGCGGCACGCGGGATGTCGATATCGTCCCAGTTGTCCTTCTTGCCCTGAGTGGAGATGGCTTTGCGCAAATCAGTCAGGCCGGAGAGGACAACGTCCCAATTCCTATCTGCGCGGGCAGCCTGGACTTCGTCCCAGCAGGCGAGAACAGCCTGGCGGGCAAGTTCGAGTTTGTCATCAGGGGCAGTGGCCTGGCAATCGGCGAGGGCAGATAGGGCATCGATCCAGGCGGAAGAGTCGAGGTGGGTGGCAAGATAAGTGGAAAGAGATGATTCAAACTCTGCACACAGCGTTTTACGGATTTTTTCTCCGCGCGAATCCGTATTACCCGTTGCGTCCGTGTACAAGAATTTCACATCCAAACGACGCCCCAATAGGGCGCTCAGAATCTTGCGCAGATCGCCTTCCTTGAAATCCTCGAAAAGCGCCGCAGCTCCAGGATCGCTGACAGCCCAGGCTAGAGCCGCATCGATAACTTCAGCTTGCAGGGCCGCGGCCAGGCCTTCTTCGAGTACGCCAAAGGCCGGATCCAGACCCGCTTCGGCGGGATGAGCGCGCAAAATCTCAGCGCACAGACTGTGGATGGTGCCGATGCGGGCGGAGTCAATTTCAACCCCCATCCCCGGCCCTTCCCCCAAAAGGGGAAGGGAGTCCCCCTCTCCCCTTGGGAGAGGGCTGGGGTGAGGGGTAACCGCCGCCCGGATACGCCCTCGCATCTCCCGCGCCGCCTTCTCGGTGAACGTGATCGCCAGGATCGAGCGCAGCGGATAGCCCTGCTCCAGCAGGTGCAGGTAACGCCCGACGAGGGCGAGCGTTTTTCCCGATCCCGCCCCGGCAGTGACCGCAATCGCCGGGTTTGGGTCAGTGACGGCCTGTTCCTGGCGGCCTTTGAAGTGATATTGAGAGAGAAGAGACATGCAGTAACCAGTATTCAGTGATCAGTTGTCAGTAGAGCGAGGGCGGTGACGTTTTCTGGATTTTGCTGTCCTAACAACCACCTTTCCAGGTGACGCGGATTTTCGAAAATGCTTTGGATCCACCTCTTCTTTGAAAATCTGGTAATGATGTTTGAGCCGAGCGACATAGGCAGGATTTGTCAAAACCCAGCGCACCATATCCAAAATAGCCGGCGCCAACTCGGATTGTTGGCTGGCCGAGTTAAGATTAAGTCCCGTCATCTCATTAACAGCTGTCCGAGCAGAGGGAGTATCCACTCTGCCGTACCATTTCTGATAATAGGAGGCGCTCTCCCAACCATAAGCAATCATAGCAACGCTTTTTTTGCACTTCCTGGAAAGCACATCAAACATCACGCGCCTGCAATCACAATTCTCGTCGTTGCAATAAAGTTCCATCAAACCATAATCATCGGCTGGCAGGCCAAATTTATTGCCAGCGCCCAGCGTCACACTGCGTGTTTCTTTCAAGGCTAATTCTCTAAAACGTTCAACAAATGGCTCGTAGGACATTCAAAAACCTTTTTTATATTTCCAGCAAAACCCTGTTGCCGGGCAATAGGACGGACAGCCCTCGTCAGGCGGTTTCGGCTCGAAGTGACCGGCACGGATGTTGTTCACGTGTTTCCCTACGTGAGACACCGCCATTGCGAACGCCCCGCTCGCCCCGCCCTCGAACTTTTCTAATTTCAGGCTGCTGGCCCTGGCGCTCTGGATGTGCCAGTAAAATCCGCTCGAAACCTCACCCAGCCCCAGCGCATCTTGCGCCGCCAGCGCGTAGATCGGCAATTGTAGGCGGCGTCCATCTTTCAAGTGCGCCCCCGAAATCGTCGCCCCGCCCGCCTTATAGTCGATCACCCGCAGCGAGCCATCCGGCGCGGCGTCCAGACGGTCGATATATCCGTGCAGGCGTACTTCGCCCGCCTCCGTTTGCAATATCAGCGACGGCTCCACCATCCCAAAACGCGCCTCCATGTGGAGAGGCCTAAATCCCTGTGAAACCTCGTCCAGCGCTGTGAGTGTTTCACGCAGCCGCCGCTCTAGTTCGCGTTGCTGTACAGCCCACAGCGCCGTCGGGCGAAATCCATACTCCTGCGGGGCGCGCTCGAACACCGCCTGCGCTTTCTCTGGCAGCAGCGCCAGACATGTCTCCAGATCGCTTGCCGAACTGTACACATCTTCCAGAATCTGGTGCAGCATCGAGCCGAGCATGCGCACGTCAAATCCTTCCTCGGGCGGCGTACGCGGCTCCAGCCCCAGCGCATACGCCACAAAAAACTCGAACGGGCACGTCCCGTAACTCTCCAGTTTCGACGCGCTCCAGCCAAACCCCTGGCCAAAACGCTCACTCAGATCGAATATTGTGCCCTCGTATGCCCCCTCCGCTTTGGAGGCCAGCCGCGCCATCAGCGCCTTCACCCCATTTTTCATGTGGATGTCGAACTCCCGGGCCGCCTCCCGCCACTCGACCGGCGAGGCTGCCTCAGCCGCATCCGTCAAACCGTCTTCCGGTCGCACGCGGACTACCGGCCTGCTTCCATTTAAACGACGCATCTCCTCCCAAAACGGCGAAGGCTCCCAGGGCTGGCCGTCGTCCGCCAGGTATGGACGGGTCAGCAGTAATTTCTGGCGGGCGCGGGTCACCGCCTGGTAGAACAGCGAACCTTCATCCCCGCGCAAACGGGTTTCCAGCGGCAGGCCTCGAGCGCACAATGTATCCCGGTCACTCTCGTTCAGCAATATGTCCTCGCGTTCAAGACGCGGGAACTCGCCTTCCGAGAGTCCCAAAAGCGCCGCAACCTGGAAAGCCAACCCGCGCCCATCCAGCACAGAAGCAGCCAGCATCCCAGCCTTTGTCGGGATCGTGTACGTAGCAGATTCGACAGCGGCGCGCAAGTCGGCGTAGAAATCGGCATAAACCAACGCGCCTGTCTCAAGCGTGACTTCAGCCAGCGCTAACCCGCGCAGCACATCTTTGAACGCGCGCAGGGCGGCCACATCACGTTCCCCGGTCAACTGGGAGGCGCGAGCGCAGGCAATAATATGGATGCTCCCATCTTCGGGTTCCGCGCCTGTCAAAGCCGGATCATCCCCCATCAGGTTCTCGATAAAAGCAATGAATTGTTTGATCGTGGCATGGACAGGAACGGTAAGCAAATCTACAAATAGCTGAAATCTGGTCTCCAAAGTCTTATCATCCCCATTGGGTACCTGACTTTGAAGATTCGAAAGCCCGGAGACTTCCGAAGTTGTATTGCCCAAATCATCTTCGAACTCCGTAATTCTCCGGTTTTTCCAGATTTCGAACGCCTCGTGCCATTGTTCCAGGCCGCTGATCACATGCCCCTGTCGTGAGATTTCATCCAATTCAGTCGCATCTTCGGGAGTGATACCCGCTTCCGACCAGTCGAAATAGGGACTACGCCAGGCATCCAACACGGGACGGCGCGGCCAATCATCTCTAGGAATGGACAGCAATGAGAGCAGCGCCGCCACAGCAGGATTCTCGATCAACGGCTGCCCACCCACGATGCGCAGGGGGATGCCGAACTCATCGGCGGTCTCTTCGAGGAAAGGGCGGTACGGTTCGATATCACGCGCCAGCACAGCCACATCAGCTAAGGCCATCCCATCTCTGACAACACGTACTTTCAGCCAGCGCAATGCGGCACGGACTTCCCCCGTTCGCGTCTGGGCTTCAATGAAGTCGATTTCGGATTGGGAGTTTACGATTTCCGATTTTTGATTTGCAAGTGCTGGCCTTGTAGACTCGAATAACGAAGACTCGACCTGGGCAATGGCGGGCATAAGCATGGATGACGAATCCATCATCTCCGGCTCGATTCCCAGGCTGGAAACAATCGCTTTCTGGGCGCGCTGAAAGCGGCGTTGAGCAGGGCGTTGCGGGCGTTGGAGGTCGCCGGTCAGTGTGATGATTGTTTCGGTAGCACGCTTTGCCAACAGAGAGAGCACAGCCAGTTGGGTCGGGTTGAACTCGTCAAAGCCGGAAACAGCCAGGAAACGGGCCTCAGACAGAAGCTCCGGGGACGATTCGAGCGCGATGGCTGCCAGCCAGCCGCGGCCTTCGTTGTCCGCCCAGTCGTTCCGTTGCAGCCACTCCTGGTATTCGTTATAAACCAGAGCCACTTCACTCAGGCGTGGCGACAGGTCACGAGAAGCGGCAACGAAATCTTCGGGAAAGATGCGGGCACGTTTAAGTTCTTCGATCCCATTGCGCAGTAAAGTGATGAAGCCAGGGCGATTGCGCAAGGCAGCATAATGGTGGATGCGACCTCGTTCGCACAGTTCATCTACGATGGCGCGAAGAAGGCGGATGCGCACGGAATCGGTCAACAGGGGCATGGGCTGCCCGGCCCGGGTCAACAGTTCGGCGTAGAGTCTGTGGAATGTGTAGACTCCAACCCCCAGTGCTCCCCCGGCGGCAACCAGCCGCTGACGGAACCCGGCGGCCTGGATGGCATTGGGGACGATGACAAGCACCGGCGCAAACGGCTCTTCGCTCAGGATTTGCCGGATGCGCCGGATCAGGTGCTCGGTTTTGCCATGCCCGGCAGGGGCGAGCAGCAGGCGAGGATGCATTAAATGCCAGCTTTAACTATTTGTTCTTGCGCCAGTGCGACTGCATCGCGTACGGATTCGAGCAAAGTTTGGCCTGTTTGCATGGATAACGGAAGCGCTTCTTCCCCGGTTTCGGGCTGCGCTGTTAAATCCCGAACCAGGGACAACCTTTGAGAGAGTTCTGCCGGGAGATGCCCGGTTTCAACCAGTTCGGCCTGAACGAGGCGAGGGGAGGGCAAATCGGAGGCGGGATCGCGGTCAGTATGCAGGGCCAGCAGGGAGCTAAGCGCCCAGCCAAGCGCTTCACACAACGGGCGGGACATTTCTTCGGGGAAGTTGCCCTTGAGCAGCAGGTCGGCCAAGGCCAGGCGTTTTTCGGCAAAGGCCAGTCCCTCGCTGGCGCGTTTGCGGCGGTATTCGAGCGCATCGCTGGCAGGGACAGAGGGCAGGCTGACGGCGTGGTAAGCCACTTCTTCCGGAGCGGGCGCTTTGGACAGAGTCGGGATGAAGGCTGAGAGCGCGCGGTAACCTTCTGAATCCATCAGGTGCAGTTGCGGCGCACCGTTTACGTAGTGTTCGGCGAGGGCGTTTTCCACCTGC
>Ga0209536_100017159_pt1 | contig 10267 bp, 5 predicted proteins | sample DeeMarSeWOR28_12_FD_187461 | JGI IMG/M metagenome (GOLD analysis project Ga0209536, IMG submission 187461) | Marine sediment microbial communities from White Oak River estuary, North Carolina - WOR-2-8_12 (SPAdes) (version 2) | ecosystem: Environmental > Aquatic > Marine > Intertidal zone >... | reverse complement strand
TATTCAGATGAAAATCAATCCCGTTAGGGATTGCATATTTATAGAAAAGATTTCCAATATAATTAACAAGTCCCGTCAGGGACGAAATAGAACTGTCACAAAGTGGTTCGTGACAGCCTTGTGAATGCGAGCGCAGATTTAAAGCCTGTCTTGTCGGCAGACCGGTCCGCAACTACAGGTTTGTATGGTCATGCTGTCACGGAGTCGTCCGTGACAGCTTTATTTAATGGATAGCATCTTTTCCGCCAGAGGCGGACAGGTCAAAGATGTCATCTTTAAAGCCTAATAAATGGTTCTGAAATTCATATATTGCGATGAACAAAATATTGGAGCAACTATTAATATGACATTAAAGATAACAAACCTTGCTATTCTTTCTATTATAATCATTTCCTGCAGTTCATCTACACAATTAACAGATATTTACAAAGATGAAACCTTTGCCGGTAAAGAAATAAAAAAAGTTTTAGTGCTGGGAATCGCAAAAGAAGATTGGAAGAAAAAGGTATATGAAAACGAATTCCGCTCTCAATTGCTAAAGCACAACTTGGAAGTTTTAACTGCGTGGCAGGAATTACCGAAGGGTGAAGACCTAAATAAAGAAACTTTTAAAAAATATTTTAATGACAAAAATGTTGATGCGGTTTTAGTTGTAATTGCAGCCGGTGAAAGTACAGAAGAAACTCTTTACAGCGGGGGAGCTTCGCATGTTTATATGGGTTTTTACGGATTTTATTTTTCAACTGCTTCAGTTTTTTATAGCCCCGGTTATCTATCCGAAGAAAAAATAGTACACATGAAAACCAATCTTTACGAAACTGATGAAGGAAAAATCATCTGGAGTGCACGTTCACAATCGTATGAACCAAAAAACACTAAAGAAGTAATTCAGACTGTAAGCAGAAATGTTGTTGATGAATTGTATTTAGCTGGATTTGTAAAGTAGTGTAGCTTGATTACTCTTGTTGGTTCTTAGCTTCAACATATTCTTCTTTAGTAATCCAGCCGCCGCCGAGAGCTTTGTATAGTTTAATGTATGAATTAAAAGTTTGCTGTCTTACTTCAGAAAGCTGAAGCTCTGCATTGAAAAGCGTTCTTTCTGATTCCAGAACTTCGAGATAGCTTGTAACCCCGCCATCATAACGCATACGGGATAACATTTCTGCGTTCTTTGCTGCAAAATATTGTCTCTCAATTGATTGAAGTTGTTCTTTAAATGTTTGAACTTCCACCAATGCATCTTCAACTTCACGAAAAGCATTTAAAACAGTATTTTCATATTGATATAAAGCCTGCTCAGTTCGTGCTTCTTCAATTTCAACCCGGCTTGTGTTCTTTCCAAAATTGAAAATCGGACCCAACAAACTTCCACTGATTGACCAGGCAGGATTACCTTCCGTTAAAGTTGAAAGATCATCACTTGCTAATCCAAATAAGCCGGTTAAACTGATCGAAGGAAACATTTGGGCAACTGCAATACCTACACGTGCATTTTGTGATTGCAAAAGAAAAAGCGATTCAGAAATATCAGGTCTGCGTTCAAGTAATTGTGATGTTAATCCAACAGGAATTTCAGGGGGCACATCCCGTTCATCAAGTCCAATATCAGTATAAATTGAATAAGGCATTCTGCCAAGTAATATGCTGAGCGAATGTTCTGTCTGTGCAACTAATCGCTTGTACAATGGAACCGTTGAAGCGGCTATTTCCTTTTGAATTTGTGCTTGATTAAGATCAATCTCAGCTACAATTCCTTTATCAAATCTTTCTTGAATTATTCGCAGACTTTCTATCCTCGATTGGAGTGTATTTTCAGAGATCGTTAGCCGTTCTTTAAAATCTAACAAAAGAAAATAAGTACTCACAACTTCAGTAATTAAGCTTATTTGGATCTTTCTCAATGAAAATTCTGAAGCAAGATATTGTGCTTTTGCAGATTCATTCGCCCTGCGAAACTTTCCCCAGAAATCAATTTCCCAATTAACAACAGGAGCAATGAAAAAGTTATTTATTTCCGAGTCAAGTTTTAAACCACCCGTAAAGTTTCCCCTTGTGGCACCACCCTGCAGATCAATCCTTGGAAAAATGTCGGCTTCCGTGAATCCAAGATTTGCACGTGCTTCTTCAATTCTGGAAATGGCTATCAACACATTTTTATTTTCATCTAGTGCAGCTATAACTAAAGTATCCAGAATTGGATCGTTAAATATCTCCCACCACTTAAGATTTACAAGTGAATCCGTTGCTAGACTGTCATAATTAAAGTTTTGAGGAATTTCCATTTGTGGTTTTTGAAAATCGGGACCAACAGCACAAGAATAGAAAAGAATTCCCAAAAGAAATAAAGATAGAATTGATCTTATTTTAAATCTTTTACTCATCTGAAATTTCTTTTTGGATTGAAGACTTAAGTTCCCGTTTCTGTTCGTACTTACCGATTTTACCGATAAAGATAAAAAGCATCGGGTAAAAGAAGACACCCAACAACGTTGCAATACTCATTCCACCCAATAGAGCCACTCCCATAACTTTCCTTGCTTCTGCACCTGAACCCGAAGCAATAACTAAGGGCAGCACACCAAGTATAAATGAAAAAGCTGTCATCAAAATCGGTCTGAACCGAAGTTTGGCTGATTCAATTGCAGAATCAAACAGGGAAAATCCCTCTTTAAATTTTTCATTAGCAAACTCAACAATCAAAATTGCATTCTTTGCAGCCATACCAATCAGCATCACTAATGAAATTTGAGTAAAGATGTTGTTCTCGTAGCTCGGGCTTAAAAATCTTGCAAGAAACAGAAACAGAAGTGCACCTAAAATTGCAAATGGAGTTCCCATCAAAATACTTAACGGAAGCGACCAGCTTTCATACTGTGCAGCCAGGATCAGAAATACAAATATTAGTGAGAACACAAATACAATTGAACCTGTACCGGATGCTTTCTTTTCCTGGAAAGACATATTACTCCATTCATATCCCATTCCAGGAGGAAGAATCTCAGCAGCGACTTCTTCCAGTGCATCCAAAGCTTCGGTAGAACTGTAACCTTCTGCAGGTCCGCCGGTTAGTTCAACTGAACGATATAAATTATACCGGTTTGTAAATTCCGGACCCGAGACATCTTTTACGTCGACAAAAGCTGATAGTGGAACTCTTTCTCCGTTCTTATTTCTTAAGAAGAAAAGGTCAACCTGCTCTTCATTTTGCCGGTATTCCGGTTCAGCCTGAATGTAAGCTTTATATAGCCTTCCGAACTTATTAAAATCATTTACATAAGCCCCTCCAAGAAATGCACCAATTGTTGTATATAAATCATTGAGTGAAATGCCGGCTTTTAAAACTTTATCACGGTTTATATCAATAAATTTTTGAGGAACACCTGCTTGAAACGTTGTAAAAATGCTTCCAATCTCTGGTCTTAACATGGCTGCTTGTATAAATTTTGCTGATTGTTCAGCGAGGAATTCGGGTGAATTTCCTGCTCTATCTTGCAACATTAAGGTAAACCCTGATCCATTACCTAAACCGGGAATTGCAGGAGGACCGAACGCAAATACCTGTGCTTCTTTTATACCCACATAGAATTCTTTATTCAGAATATTTACTAATTCAATGGCAGTTATATCTCTTTCATCCCAATTCTTTAACGAGATAAAAATAAAACCTGCATTTGAAGACATAGTTCCGGACAATAAACTATAACCAGCAGCAGTAGTAACGAATTCTATTTCTTCATGACGCTGCAAAATTTCTTCAACTTTTTTAGCAACAACATCTGAACGCTGTAATGAAGATGCATTTGGTAATTGAATATTTACAAATAAGTAACCCATATCTTCTTCCGGAATAAAACCACCGGGAACAAATTTAGAAACAACACCTACGAGAATCACCGTTATTCCAATAAATATCACTCCTCTGGCAATTTTGCGAGTCACAATGTTGGTGAAGCTCATAAATTTATCAGTCGAACGATCAAATCCTTTGTTAAATTTCGCAAAGAATTTACCAAGCAATCCTTTATAAGGTTTTTGTTTTCTTAGTAATAGAGAACAGAGGGCAGGACTTAAAGTAAGTGCATTTACTGATGAAAATGCTACAGATACAGCAATAGTGATAGCAAACTGCTGATACAAACTTCCGGTTATTCCTCCCATTGCAGCTACCGGCACAAACACTGCAATTAATACTAAAGTTGTAGCAATTACCGGAGCAGTCACTTCTTTCATCGCCTGATTTGTTGCATCTTTCGGTGTCATTCCTTTTTCTATGTTAACCTGCACCGCTTCTACTACAACAATTGCATCATCAACTACAATTCCGATTGCAAGTACAAGACCAAGGAGTGAAAGCACATTAACTGTAAAGCCTAAAATCGGAAAAAGAATAAATGCACCAATTAATGAAACAGGAATTGCAATTGTAGGAATTAATGTTGCACGCCAATCTTGAATAAAAATAAAAACAACTAATATGACTAAAGCCAAAGCGATAAAAAGAGTTTCAACGATTTCTGCGATACCGGCAGTTATTGGTGCAGTTGCATCTAAGGATACGACATGTTGTACGCCCTCGGGAAAAGATTCTGAAAGATTATTCATAGTTAAAATAACTTGCTCAGCAAGTTCGACTGCATTGGATCCAGGTGCCTGGTATAAAGCAATAACTGCAGAGGGTTCACCATTCAGGCGGGTTTTCATCCTGTAAGTTTCAACACCAAGTTCAACTCTGGCGAGATCTTTAACTTTAACCTGGGAACCGCTTTCGTTCGTTCTCACAACAATTTCTCTGAATTCTTCTTCAGTCTGAAGGCGATCAGGCAATCTAACTGTATATGTGAATTCATTTCCTGGTGGTGCAGGTTCATCGCCAAACTTTCCTCCGGGAACAATAACATTTTGCTCACGGATTGCTCCAATTATTTCAGGCACAGTAATTCCAAGCTGGGCAAGTCGGTCTGGTTTTATCCAAATTCGCATTGAATAATCGCTCGAACCTAAAACATCAACTCTTCCTATTCCTTTAATTCTTGCAAGAATATCTTTTATGTTTATTAAAGCATAATTACCTAAAAAGTTTTGATCATATCTTCCATCCGAAGTAATTGCAACAAGCATTAAAATGTTTGGTAGTGATTTTTCTGTTGTTACTCCTAATCGTTTCACTTCTTCCGGAAGTTTTGCGGTCGCAGATGATACTTTGTTCTGTGCAAAAACAGTATTCATATCCGGATCAGTACCTACATCAAATGAGATTTGAATATTCATCGTTCCATCATTTGAATTGACGGATTTCATATAAATCATATTTTCAACACCGTTTATCTGCTGCTCTAATGGTGTTGCAACCGATTGTTCAACATTCAATGCGTTTGCACCAGTATAAGTTGCTCGTACGGATACCATTGGAGGAGTGATGTTCGGATACTGTTCGATTGGAAGTCCGAGGAGAAAAACTGCTCCGATAATTACCGTTACAATTGCAATAACCATTGCAACGATTGGTCTATTTACGAAAAAATTTTGCTTTTCCATTAGGTTTTATTCGATTGGCTCAACAGGTTTAACTTCTTTTATCATCGGTTTAATCGTCATGCCTTCTTTTACTTTTTGTATTCCTTCATAAACAATCATTTCATTTGCCTTTAATCCATCTGTGATTAACCAGAAATCACTATACTTCTGTCCGGTTTTAACTCTTCTACTCTCAATTTTGTTTTCATTGTTGACGACAAGCACACTAAATATTCCCTGCAGTTCAATAACGCATCTTTGTGGAATGATTATCCCGTCTTCTTTAAATCCTATTAAAGCTTTTAATTTGGCAAATTGTCCTGGTCTGACAAGTCCTGTTGGATTTGGAAATGAAGCTTGAATTAAAACAGCACCTGTTGTTGGATCAACACCTCTATCAATAAAATTAATCTTTCCTTTGTATTCATGAAATGAACCATCTGCTAAAATTAATTGAAGGTTTGGTTCTTGCTTTTCAACTTTTATTTTATTACCTCTCTCATCTTTTCCCTCAATATACATGCGAGCAAATTTTAAATAATCAGTTTCAGTTAAAAAGAATTCAACTAATATTTCAGTAATCTGAGAGACAACATTTAAAATTACGGGATTAGGACTTTGACCTACAAAATCACCGACTTTAGCTTTTGTCTTCCCTATAATTCCTGTAATTGGTGAATAAATTCTCGTATAGCCAAGATTTATTTGCGAAGCTTTAAGGTTTGCCTCTGCAGCTTCGACACCCGCAAGGGCGGCATCATAATTTGTCTGCGCTGCATCCAGGTCACTCTGACTAACCGCATTAACTTCGGCAAGAGGCTTGTAACGATTTAATTCATTCTCAGCATTTGCTAGAATCGTTTTAGCTTCAGCAAGTGCACTTAGCCTGGCAGCAACGTCCTGTTCATATAATTGACTTTCTATTCTGTATAGAAGCTTACCTTTTTCAACCTGGGTCCCTTCATTAAAATAAATTTCCTCCAGATAACCCTGTACTCTTGCTCTGATAGAAATATCTTTAACACCGTAAATCTCACCAACAAATTCCTGATAGACAGGAACACGTTCCGCTTTAGTTTTAAATACAAGTATTTCAGGTACTCCCAATTGCTGCTGTGTATCATCACCACATCCAATAAAAAGCAACAAGCCAATAATGGTAATTATAATAAAGTATTTTTTCATAATGAACTCAGTATCATAATGCAAAAATGAATTATATGATTTTAAAAATTACAGTTGCCCTAATGAGGATTTGCAAATCTAATATAAAATGTAATTCGTACCTAATATTCTACAAATAAGAACTATATTTTTTATTAAGTTTGAATATATATTTCTAATGCACAAATTGAAACTAGAAAAACTTTTTATAATACTATTAATTTTTTTCTGTGCGAATTTATTAGCGCAGTCGGAAGATTCTGACACAGCTAAAGTAGATAATTTTAGCTGGTTTGCATACCCGTTTGCATTCTACTCACCTGAGACCAATCTTGCATTCGGTGCCGGCGGAATAATTTCTTTTAAACTTTCGGATAAATTCAGCTCAAAACCTTCCAGTGTAACTGCATCAGGATATTATTCAATAAACAATCAATATGATATTACAATCCAACCAGAGGTCTATCTGGCTGAAGATAAATTTAAAGTCTGGTCTAAATTTAATTATGGAAGAATCTTTGATTTCTTTTATGGAGTAGGAAACAGCTCTCCAGAAATTGAAAATGACAGATACCTTCAGGAAAATTTTCTTGTTCAACTCAAAATCCAGCCAAAACTATTTGATGAAAGATTTAACCTTGGTATTAATTATGAGTTCAGAAGAATGAACGTAGCTGATACAAAAGGAAATCCTTTTCTTGATTCAGCAACTTTCAGAGGAAGCAGTGGTGGTACAACTTCCGGATTAGGTTTAGCTATTAGCTGGGATTCAAGAGATAACATTTTTTATCCCCACACTGGTGGTTACTATGAACTCAGCACTTCCAATTTTGCAGAGTTTTTAGGCAGCAATTTTAACTATAGCAAATTTATTTTTGATTTTAGAAGATTCTTTGGCTTACCAATTAACCATATTATTGCCTTTCAGTCTTATTTAATGATTGTAAACGGGTCGCCCCCATTTTATGATTTAGCCCTTTTAGGTGGAGATAGATTGATGAGAGGATATCTTATGGGAAGATACAGAGACAAAATTTATTATGTTATTCAATCAGAGTATAGAATTCCTGATCTTGTTTGGAAATTTGGATTAGTATTATTTGGTGGATTTGGAGATGTTGCTCCAAAACTTAGCAAAATGGAGATTGCTACGGTCAAACCAACTTACGGATTAGGAATTCGGTTCCGTTTTGATGAAACACAAAAGTTAGATTTAAGAGTTGATGTTGGCTTCGGAAGGGGAACAAACGGAGTTTATTTTAGCGTGAACCAGGCTTTTTAAATCGAATCACTATTTTGTATAAATGTACTAAGTTTTGAATTAACCGGGCAAGGACTTATAATATGTTGAATAGATGTAATAAAGTTAAATTCCCATTAAGTTTCTCATTAGTTAAATTTAATTAAAACTATCTGAATTAAATTTAACTCAGCAATATAGACCACTAACGTTTAATTAAGAATCTACAACTTGCCTTTTTTATGTTAAAATCTGCTTTAAAGATGATCGGTTTGCTTACAGGTATCCTGTGGTTACTTTTCATGATCGTTATTGTTGTAATCGTAATTATTTTATCCAGCAATAAGAATGAAATCACAAGGGCTGTACTTTTAAGTATTAATGATATGCAGAATGGCGAGTTTATGCTGGAGAATGTGGAATTTGCACCATTCAAACAGTTTCCGGACATTTCTATAAATTTAAAAAATCTAACCTATTTTGAAACAAAATCAACTGATAGAAAACCAGACGAACAACCTGTTGCAAGGATTAATAATTTCTATTTGGGGCTTGACGTAATTAAGCTTATTAACGGAAAATTGAATATCAGAAAATTACTTATTGATGGGGGAGAGCTAGCAGTAGTAACATATGCAGACAGTTCCGTCAATCTTCTAAATGCATTTGGAATTCAAAAGGAAGAAACCAAAATCAGTGATAATAAAAAATCCCGGCAGGATTCTGTTTTGCAAGAAACAAAAGATGAAAAATTCCAAAAGCAGGAAAATGTAAGTGAAACTGAAATAAAAGTAGAACGGCTGTCAATTAAAGATATGAAATTGAAGTTTCAAAATTTTCTAAATGAAAGAGAATCAATTTTCATTGTAGACAACTTTAAAACAAACTTCGATTATACAGGTAGGAGTGCAAATTTAAAATTAGAAGCTTCAATTGCCATAGAGAAATTAGAATTGAATGAGAATATTTCCCTCAAGAATAAAGATCTAAAACTTGATGTTGGTGCACACTTAGATGAGAATAAAGAATTAGAAATCAAAGAGTGTAAACTGGAATTTGAAAAATCAGTTTTCAGGTTAGATGGAATTTTTGATCCTTTAAATGATGGTGACCTGGTGCTTAATATTGATGGTTCTGATGCGAGCTTAGGTTTATTCTCCCAGCTATTAAAGGATGAAGAGAAGAAGAATTTAAAGCAGGGAGATTTTTACTTTAAAGGAATTATTACAGGAAAAACATTTATTGAAATCCCTTTTATCGAGTTTTCTTTCGGTTTTAAAGATTTTGAACTTATTAATCCTGTAACTAAAAGAACTATCAAGAACATGAACCTAAAGGGACATTTTGTCTCCGGAGAAAATGACGATCTTTCAGAAGCCAAACTAAAAATCGATACGTTAAATGCAGACTTTCCCGACGGTAAATTAAAATTATCGGGTTCGATTAAAAATTTTTTAGTTCCCGAAGTAGATCTTCAGCTATATCTAAAAGCCGATGTAACTGGTTTGGATAAGGTCTTCAAATTAGACTTTATAGATGACCTTGAAGGCAAAATAGAAATAAATGAAAATATTAAGGGAAAGTATATTGAATCTGAGAAAAGATTTCTAAGTGAAAAAAATAATGCTAAAATATTTCTTGAGGATTTCGGGTTTAATATTCCTGATGCTATAAAAGTGGATAAAATTAATGGGAGTATATTAAGGAAGAACGATGACTATTACTTTGATAATCTTAATGTTATTTCAGATGATACAGATTTTCTAATAAACGGCGAGATAAAGAATCTCCAATACCTTATATTTAATATCGAAAAAGGAATTAATGCTGATCTTTCGATTAAATCATCAGTATTTGATCTGCCTAATTTTCTGGCTTTCGATCCTTCAATTAAGAAGAATTTCCCTTACAAAATTCTTGATGTTGATATTGATGTAATTGCAAAGACAACTACATCGAGAGCACTACATTTTAAATCTTTCCCTCAAATAGATTTTGATATCAAAAAATTATATGCCACTGCTGAAAATTTCCTACCTCCCTTAAAAATTAAATCAGGAAAAATTAAGATCAGCGAGAGCATTCTTGGTTTTAACTTGAACTGTAAAGATATTAAAACTGATTTTCTGGGAGGGCAATTTGATTTTACCGGGATATACAATTCCTCCAAAGCAGAACCATTCTATCTAAAATTAAATACAAAGTTTAATAATATTTCACCATCACAATTAATGTATAATGAAGGAGAGGCCATACCTGAATATTTGAGTGGTAAATTATCAGGTTCGTTTTTTACTGATCTTCAATTTCCTGAAGATTCTACCGCACTTAAGTTCTTGAATCTAAAAG
>Ga0209536_100017158_pt1 | contig 10267 bp, 8 predicted proteins | sample DeeMarSeWOR28_12_FD_187461 | JGI IMG/M metagenome (GOLD analysis project Ga0209536, IMG submission 187461) | Marine sediment microbial communities from White Oak River estuary, North Carolina - WOR-2-8_12 (SPAdes) (version 2) | ecosystem: Environmental > Aquatic > Marine > Intertidal zone >... | reverse complement strand
TATCCATCGGCTTTGACAGTCAGCACAGCTTTCTCGCGTTGTAACTGTGGCAGAAAATGCGGAAATTCAAAATAACCTTGGGAATCGGTCATTGTCTTAGGTGCGTCATTATCAAAACGATCTTCACCTGTAAAAACTGCTCCAGGTTCATCAAAATCGCCCTCTGTTCCCACTGCGGAAGTTCATATTCAATTGCTTTTTCCTCATCAGGTGTAATACTTATCCTGAGGAAGCCTTCATCCTCCCCTCTGCGCATTGCCAGCAACCTGTGAGATGGGCACCTTGAAAGCATTTCATCCCATTCAAAATAGTCCCTGTATTTTGATCCTTCCTCTTCTTTTCCTTTTACCAGCCTTGATGTGATCATGGCTTCTTTAGTGAATAGTTCTCTTATTTTCTTTCGTGCTGTTTCATCTTCATTGATCCACTCTGCAATAATATCCCGTGCTCCCTGTAAAGCATCATCCACACATACCACTTCATCATTCAGATATTTTCCGGCTTCAGTAGCGGGATCGCACATTTCCTGTTTCATAAGAACCTCAGCCAGCGGTTCAAGACCCTTTTCACGGGCGACCGAGGCACGGGTTTTTCTCTTTGGCCTGTAAGGCAGGTACAGGTCTTCAAGTTCGGTTATAGTAACAGCAGCGTTCAGACGCCCCAATAATTCAGGATTCATCTTATCCTGCTCCTCGATTGATCTTATTATTGCCTCCCTTCTTTTCTCAAGCTCCACCAGCTTTTCATATTCACTCTTAATATGGTTTATCTGGACCTCATCAAGGCTTCCTGTCATTTCCTTACGATAGCGGCTAATAAAAGGAATTGTAGCTCCATCTTCTATTAACCGTATAACATTTTCAACCTGCCACACATGATGGCCAAGCCTGGAAGCTATCAGGTCTATGTATTTCTCTTTATCCATAGCTATTCAATATATAAAACAAGTCCTTTAAGGTATTCACTTTCAGGGTGGTATATATTTACCGGATGATCGGCCGGCTGGCTCAGCTGGTGAATTATACGGACTTTTCTTCCTGTACTGGCAGCAGCCGCAAAAACAGATTTCCTGAAATTTTCACGGTTTACCACCTGTGAACAGGAGAAAGTAAAAAGAATACCTCCCTTGTTGATTTTCTCGATTGCCTTCATATTAAGCCTCTTATAGCCCTGTAGTGCATTATGTAATACATTCTGATGCTTCGCAAATGCAGGTGGATCAAGAACTATAAGGTCATAGCTGTTATCAGTTTCATCCATAAATCTAAATGCATCAAATACAAAACCCTTATGCCTCTTATCCTCACCATAGTTGATTACAACATTTTTTTCAGCCATTTCAATTGCACGTGCTGATGCATCTACTGTATACACCATTGCAGCATTTTTCAACGCATATACTGAAAAACCGCCTGTATATGCAAACAGGTTCAGTACTTTCCTGTCGCGGCTGAACGACTCAATGAGTTTCCTGTTTTCCCTCTGATCAACAAAAAATCCCGTCTTCTGGCCTTCCTCCCAGTCGATATGAAACTTATAGCCGTATTCCTCAACAATATTACCCCTCTCATGTCCTTTCAGGAATCCGTTCTTATGTTCAATTCCTGCTTTAAAAGGTAAGGTTGAATTACTTTTATCATATACAGCGGTGATTTCAGGACTCATTAAAGACATTACTATATCTGCAAACAGCTCCCTTTGATGGTACATTCCGGCCGAATGTGCCTGCATTACTGCCACATTATTATATATGTCAATTATCAATCCCGGCAGGCTATCTCCCTCAGCATGAACAAGCCTGAATACATTTGTTGAAGGCAGTTCAAATATTCCGGTCTTCTCCCTGTATTTAATGGCGTCAGCTATCCTGGTACTAAAGAAACCATTATCGATCTTTTCATCCCTGAATGTCAGTATCCTTACGGCAATGGAACCAGGCTGGTAATGACCGCGGGCAAGGAAGGGCTCCTTATTATCATACACAGCAACCACATCGCCTTCGCGGGGCTCCCCATGCACTTTCTTTATTGCACCACTAAAAATCCATGGATGCCGTCTCATTACTGATTGGTCTTTTCCCGACTTCAGTATTATTCTGGTTTCCATTGTAATGATATTTTATTGAGGGATGTGTCTGCTAAGCTTTTTATATATCTCGTAACACACCCATGCATCTGTTGCTGCGTAGAGCAACTGGGCATCATTAAGATCGGAGGCTTCCCAGTTTGAAACCTGCTGCCTTTTTGATACCCTGAAACCTAGAATTATGGCTGACATCTTACGCAGTCCCGAGCTCTTAATACCAAATTCTTTCACATAATCCTGCAATTCAACAAATCCATTCTCTTTGAAATCACTTATATTTTTTAATCCCTTGATATCATCATGTATAGCTACACCGGCCTTTATTATGGATTTATCAGATAGTATATCAATAATCTCATCAGGCAGACCAATCATATTAACCCTGAATATGAATGCCTGCCTGCCGTTTGATAATTGCATCAGGGCAACACTGTTCACTTTCCCTTTCTTAAATGAAGGTTTTGTTTCGGTATCGAAACCGAGCATATCACATGATTTCAATACTCCAATACTACGCTTCAGTTTTTTATAAGTGTCAACCAGCACGATATCTCCCATAAACCCTGATACAGGGTAGTTCACGAGTTCGGTTTTATCAATATTTTCTTTAAATGTCATCTTCGCTTTCTTTCCTGAATTCATTCTGCCTCCGTGATATTATCCAATCGGATTTATCACTCTTATCCTTACCAGGCAGGATATCACCACCGATTCTTTCCGTATCAAGCAGTGCATAATGTACTGCCCTTATCGAATTCACCAATGTTTGACCCCAGTATAGCCTGAAGCTTTCTTTGCACTCCCACAGTGCATCATTCATCAATTCAATCGTGCCCAGTCGATAAACCATAAGAAAATCCTTAACGTCCTGGTAAATATCAGCCAGGTTTTCAGCCAGATCGCAATAGATAAGCTCTTCGGTAGACTCCTTGTCAGGGTTGACGTCAATATATTCATTTGCAGCGCCAAATTTTATGGTAAGTGTATCTTTAATATCCTGCCAATCTACCTCCCTGACAAATTTTTCAATTTCCTCATCAAGTTTTGACTCAATTACCGGGAGAGACAATGCCTTCATATACATAAGTGGTAATATTCTCTGGAGAACCAGTAACAGTCTTTTTCCATCTGCAGAGGCAGCTTCTTCCATGAAGCGGCAATATTCATTGGCTACGGCCGTAAATTCTATTACTTCCTTAGAATATACTATGTTTTCATCCATAGAAGATATTTTGGGACAAAATTATCCAAATAAATTAGATTAACGAAAGATGCCTGATAAGAGAGGATTTTCAGCTGTTCCAGATAAGGTTTTCCCTATCGTCTTTTAGAATTTTATCATGGTCGAGGAGCCATCGTATTACCTTAACAGTTTTTTCTTCATCTGCGTCTATGTTTGACACCATCCTGTCAGCTGTCATAGGTTCTTTGTCAAGGATTTCCTTTATTCTATCCAGTATCTGGTCAAACTCATACTTACTAAGATCCAGCTCATTACGACTCATACAAACGTCACACATTCCACATCTTACCGATTCCTGCCCGAAATAGTCAAGGAGCATGCTGGCACGGCATTTGGTTTGCGATGCTACATATTTTAGCATTTCATCCAGTCTGCCCAGGTACTTATCCATCACATCTTTGTGATTCTCCGGAGATATGTGGAGTGATTTCCTGTCGAGTCGTTCTTCGGTAAATATTATAAGAGCTGTCTTTTTGCCTGGTATATAATTTATTATATCACGGCTGCTCAGGTTTAACAGGAATTTATATATGATATCACGTGAAAGACTCGATTTCTTTGAAAGGACCTCTTCATTTATGGGAACATACTCACTGAACATACCTGTATAGCTCCGAAGAAGAAGCTTTATGAACCCATCCAGTGAAGCATTTGCTACCTGGAATTTGTAAAGGTCATCGCGGCTTACCTTGAAATATACTCTTGAAGGATTATTCAGCTCCTCTGTCAGTTCAATGTATTTTTCCCGTTCCAGGAATTTCAGACTGTTGTATGCCTGAGTCACAGAAAGCCTGTATTTAGCAACGAACTCTGCAAGATTAAAATCATATACCACATTTTTCCCACTTCCGACCGGTATTTGCAGAAAATTACACAGCAGTTCATATATATTCTTGATATAGTCTACCGGGGGGAATTTCGCATTGACCCTTTCCTTTGCCCGGCTAATATCACTATCGTAATATAGTTGCACAGCCCAGGCTTTATTGCCATCCCTTCCTGCCCTGCCGCTTTCCTGGAAGTATGATTCAATTGAATCAGGTATATCCCAGTGTATTACAAACCTTACACTTGCTTTATCGATACCCATTCCGAAGGCATTTGTTGCAACTATTATCCTTGGTTTCCCGGATGCCCATGCATTTTGTTTCCGTTCCCTTTGCTCCCTGTTCAGGCCGGCATGATAATAGTCAGCTGCTATTTTATTAGAGACCAGAAATTGTGCAATTTCTTTTGTTTTCTTCCTGCTCCTGACATAGATAATGCCCGATCCCGTTACTTTTTTTAGAGTGTCAAGTATGTATTGTTCTTTGTCCTCTACCCTTCGTACAAGGTAGACAAGGTTTTTTCTTTCGAACCCTGATTTCAATACGTTTCGTTGCCTGAACTCCAGCTTATCCATTATATCATCAACCACCTTTGAGGTAGCAGTAGCTGTAAGGGCAAGAATTGGAACATCTTTGCCTACCAGTTTTCGTATGACGGCTATATTAAGGTAGGATGGTCTGAAATCATATCCCCACTGAGATATGCAGTGCGCCTCATCTACTGCCACAAGCACAACATTCATTGCTACCACCCTTTTTTCAAAAACCTCTGACTTTATCCTCTCGGGTGATATGTACAGGAACCTGTAATCGCCATAAATGCAATTATCAAAAGCTATATCTATTTCTTCACGTGTCATTCCTGAATGAATGGCCATTGCCCGTATATCTATCTTTCGGAGCTTATCAACCTGGTCTTTCATTAATGCAATAAGAGGTGTAACGACTATACAGAGTCCACCTGAAGCAAGAGTTGGTATCTGGAAGGTAAGTGATTTCCCTCCTCCTGTGGGCATCAATCCCAGTGTATCCTTACCCTCACCCAATGATTTTAGTATTTCTTCCTGCAATGGCCTGAATGAAGTATATCCCCAGTAACGGGTCAGAATTTTCCTGTATTCGTCCAAGCGATTCATTAAATGGATAGTTGTGGGTATGTTTTATCCTCCAAATACAAAAATAATAACTGTAATTCAATTTTTTAGTCATCTCAAAAAATAAAAGACAGCAGTTCAGGCAATCGTCAAATTTTTGTATCTTGCGCCATCAAAATCAAATACCTTTTACTTATGTCTTTTCTTGATGATAAAGTGGTTATGGAAGGTATAACATTCGATGATGTATTGCTCATCCCTTCCTATTCTAATGTTCTTCCCCGGAAGGTAGATATAAGTTCAAAATTTACCAGGAATATTAGCCTGAACACACCCATAGTATCAGCAGCCATGGACACTGTCACAGAAGCTGAGCTGGCCATAGCAATAGCCCGTGAGGGAGGAATTGGTGTAATACATAAGAACATGTCCATTGAAAAACAGGCAATGCAGGTCAGAAAGGTCAAGCGGGCAGAAAATGTGATGATACTTGAACCTGTAAGCATAGGTGTTGATGCAACGGTATCAGAAGCTATAGAGTTGATGAGAGATTATAAGATCGGTGGTATACCTGTCATAAAAGATAATAACATCCTGGTTGGAATTGTTACAAACAGGGATCTCAGGTTTGAAAACCAGATGACCAAGAAGATATCCGAGATAATGACCACGGACCTTATTACAACCGATCAGGAAACGGACCTCGATACAGCTGCAGATATTCTTCAGCAGCACAAGATTGAAAAACTCCCTATTGTGAATGAAAAACATCAACTCGTTGGTCTTATCACCTACAAGGACATTACAAAGACCAAGGACAGGCCAACAGCATGCAAAGATAATAAAGGGAGGCTAAGGGTTGCTGCAGCAATAGGTATAGCACCAGATACACTCGATAGGGCTGAAGCACTTATCAATGCCAATGTGGATGCACTATCCATTGATACTGCACATGCTCATACTGAGAATGTTGTACAAATATTGAGGGATATTAAAAAGAATTTTCCTGATACTGAGGTGATAGCGGGTAACATCGGTACCAAAGAGGCAGCAATAATGATGGCTGATGAAGGGGCTGACGCGGTTAAAGTAGGTATCGGACCGGGATCAATATGTACAACAAGAATAGTCGCAGGCGTAGGTATTCCTCAGCTCTCGGCTATTTATAACGTGGCAAAGGCCCTAAAAGGATCGGGTATACCTATAATTGCTGATGGAGGTATAAGATATTCAGGGGACATAGTTAAAGCCATTGCTGCCGGAGCAGATTCAATAATGGCCGGTTCACTTTTTGCAGGAGTGGAAGAATCACCCGGAGAAACAATAATATATAACGGACGTAAGTTTAAATCATATCGTGGCATGGGCTCAATTGAGGCTATGCAATTAGGATCAAACGACAGGTATTTCCAGGATATTGAAGACGACATCAGTAAACTGGTACCTGAAGGCATAGCTGCAAGGGTGCCATATAAAGGCACTCTGGCTGAGGTCGTTTATCAAATGACTGGCGGCCTGAGGGCCGGAATGGGATATTGTGGTGCCAAAGATATAGGAACACTTAAAGAAGCACGGTTTGTTCGAATTACTCATTCAGGTATGATAGAGAGTCATCCCCACGATGTGACAATCACACGGGAAGCACCCAATTATAGCAGGTAAGATCCTTGTGCCAAAAGTAGGATTATGAAGATCAGGAAGTTAATAACTTATGCGGCTTTACTGTTGAGTACACTGAGCTTAAATGCCCAGGAAAATGCAATTCTCTTAAAGGTAAACGACAGGGAAGTAAGTGCCGATGAGTTTAAATGGCTATACCTGAAGAATAACAGTGGTGAACAGTATACTGATGCAGACAGGTATCTCGATCTATATACACGGCTACGCTTGAAAGTTGAAGCAGCTGAAGAAGCCGGCATACATAAGAGAACTTCATTTAAGTCTGAACTGGAGGGATACAGGAAACAGCTGGCAAAGAATTACCTTACCGATCAGGAGGTAATCGACAGATTTCTTGAAAGAGCATACGAAAGATATAAAACAGAAATACATGCCTTGCATATCCTTATTGAATGCCCTGCAGATGCACCACCAGTGGATACATTGATCGCATATAACCGTGCATTGAATATAAGGCAGAGAATAAAGCTTGGCGAACCATTCGAATCTGTTGCTAAAGGTGCAAGCGATGATCCCACAGTAAATATCAATGGTGGTAATCTGGGTTATTTTACAGTCTTCCAAACACCCCTGCCGTTCGAAGATGCTGTTTATAATATGAAGCCCGGAGAACTGTCGGGACCGGTAAGAACCTCAAACGGATATCATATAATAAAAGTCCAGGACAGAAGGCAGAACCAGGGCAGGATAAAGGTAACGCATATAATGAAGGCTACCCCTCCCGGAAGTACTGAAGAGGCAAGAGCAAAAGCAAAGCATCATGTTGACAGCCTGTATATGTTGCTTCAAAACGGAGCCGATTTCAGCACCCTGGCAAAGAATAACTCAGACGACATGATGACTGCAGCAAATGGTGGAGAATTGCCATGGTTCGGTAGTGGTGAGATGATTCATGAATTCAGTGAAGCTGCTTTTAGGTTGCTTAGAGATAATGAGTATACAAAACCTGTAAAAACAGTATATGGATGGCATATAATAAAAAGGCTGGATAAACAACCACTGCCTGAATATGAGGAAGCAAGAAAATACCTCCAGGGCAGGCTCTCAAACTCATACCTTCAGTCAATAAGCAGGAATGCTTTTGCTGATAAACTCAAGAAAGAATATAATTATCAACTCAACAATAACGCGTTGGAATGGTTCTATTCAATAGCCGACTCCACTTTCCGATATGGAGAAAACTATATCATAAACGAAAGGATACCGCGTGATTTACTTTATTCATTTGCTTCTGAAAAATGTAGTATACCCGAATTTGCCAGCTTTATAGAGGAGAACGGCAGCCGTGCTCCTGACAATAGTTCCGAGATCTTTATTAATACCCTTCTGGAACTAAAAGTATATAACCACCTTATTGAATATGAAAATTCAATTCTTGAAGATAAATACCCTGCTTTTCGCTATCTCATGAATGAGTTTTATGATGGTATGCTATTATTTGAAATATCAGACAGCCTGATATGGAAAAAATCAGAAAATGACAGCATCGGCCTCAAGGAATATTATAATACCAGGATGGAAGATTTCGTAGAAAAAGCTGAAGCAAGGGCCAGGATTTACAGGATATCTGCAGAGGCAGGAAGAAGGAGTGAAAGAAAGATAACAAAGGCTATAAGGAAGCATCATGACAGTCCAGATTATTACAGAGAGATTATGGATGTTGCTATCTCAGGCAGAGACACTCTGGTGGAAATAACCGAAGGAAGCTGGAAGAGAGGGGAAAATGTGCTTCTTGATAATATGAGATGGAGCACGGGCTTGAGTCAACAGCATAAAAATAATGGTATAATACTTGTTGATATACTCGCGATCAAGAAAGATAGCTATAAAGATTTTGAAGATGTTAGAGGCAAAATATTGCCCGGCTATCAGAAATACCTTGAGGAAAGGTGGATCAATGAATTGAGAAATAAATACCGGGTAACTGTTAACGCTGAATTAATGGAAAAACTTAAATCGGAAATTGGGAAATGAGAATAATTATTGCAGTCGCAGGCATTTTGCTTTTTATGTATTCATGCACAAAATATAATAGTGATGCCAATCGCATCGTCCTGGCACAGGTGGATGATAAATACCTGTTTGCAGACCAGATACCTGTCAAAACAAACAACGGGCTCAGCAGGGAAGACAGTATCATTATTGCTCGTAATTTCATAGACAGGTGGATAAGGAATGAATTAATCCTCAAGAAGGCTGAGGAAAACCTTTCAGAAGAATACCAGGCAGAAATCAACAGCAGGCTTGAGGAGACCAGAGCAAACCTCATGATATATCAGTATGAACAGCAGATGATGTTACAGAAAATGGACACAACGGTACAAGAGACACAGATATTGGACTATTATGATAATCATCTACAGAATTTTGATCTGCAGCATAATATCGTAAAGGTTTTGTTTCTCAAATTACCCCTTGAGGCTCCAAACATTGAAAGGGCAAGGTCATGGTACAGGTCTGATGAACAAAGTAATATTCAGAATCTTGAAAGTTATGCATACCAGTTTGCAGAAAAATTTGATGATTTTGGGGAAAACTGGATAAGCATGAGCTTTCTCTTGAGGGAATTACCGGCAAATATTGAAAATGAATCTTATTTCCTCAGAAACAACAGATATTATGAAACCAGTGATTCCGATTTTCATTACTTCGTCAATATAAGGGATTTCAGGTTAAAGGGATCGGTGGCACCAATCGAGTACGTGAGAGATGACATAAAGACGATAATATTGAATAACAGAAAGATAAGTTTTCTACAGGATCTTGAGAATGGCATTTATAATGAGGGAATCAGGGATAACAGTTTCCGTGTATTCAAATAATCTCAGCTCAAACTGATTTATTAATGTGTTCAATATAAATTATAAATACGAGAGTTAATTTAAAAAAGTAGTACAACAGGCATGAAAATACTCAATCGCATTATCATCAGTCTATTTACATTTGCACTTTTTACATTCACCTCAACATCGCAATATATCGTTGACGAGGTATCGGCTATTGTCGGAGATGAAACGGTTTTTCTGTCTGATGTTGAGAACATGGTCCTGCAGCAGGTCACCATGGGTGATCGTCGGCCAATTGAAAGAATAAGATGCGAAGTTTTTGAAGATCTGATGGTACAGTTATTATTTCTTGACCAGGCAAGGATAGACAGTATCGTGATCTCAAATGATAACATCAGCAGGATGCTTGACGAGAGACTGAATGATTTTGTCTTACGTGCCGGATCTGAGGAAAACCTTGAGGAATACTTTCGAAAAAGTATGGTAGAAATAAGACGAGACCTCAGGCCGATGATGGAAAACCAGCAACTGGCAGCACAGGTCCAGAATAAC
>Ga0209536_100017157_pt1 | contig 10267 bp, 9 predicted proteins | sample DeeMarSeWOR28_12_FD_187461 | JGI IMG/M metagenome (GOLD analysis project Ga0209536, IMG submission 187461) | Marine sediment microbial communities from White Oak River estuary, North Carolina - WOR-2-8_12 (SPAdes) (version 2) | ecosystem: Environmental > Aquatic > Marine > Intertidal zone >... | reverse complement strand
GCCGCGGCCAGCGTTGCGTGACCGCAAAGATCGACCTCGACGGCCGGCGTGAACCAGCGCAAGTCGAAGCCGTCTCGGCCAGGACGCACGAACGCCGTCTCCGACAGGTTCATCTCCCCGGCGACGGCCTGCATCCATCGTGCATCGCGGTCGTCGTCCAGCAGGCAGACGGCGGCCGGGTTGCCGGTATACGGCCGCTCCGCAAAAGCGTCGATCTGCAGGCAGGTTACCGGCACCCGGGTCAGGCACTCAATCCTGCGGCACGACGCCCGTTTTCGTCGCGACGTGCGCCGCGGCAAGCAGGCGGCTGGTATTCACCGGCTTGCTCATCAACGTGCAGTTGTCCACCGGGCGCGCCTCCTTCACCACCTTCGAGGTGTCGCCGCTGACGATGAAAGCGGGAATATTGACGCCGTAATGTTCACGAATGCCCGTTACCGCCTCGACGCCCGTCGATCCGTCCAGCAGGTGAAAATCGGAAATCAGCAGTGACGGCACGGTGTCGAGGTGCGCGATGATCGCGTCGGCTTCCGGCGCCGATTTTGCCGTTGCCACGCGGTAACCCTCCGCTTCGAGCAACAGACCCCAGGCGTTCGCGACGTTGACGTCGTCCTCGATCAAAATGACCGTGCCGACGCCGCCAGACTCCTCGGTGACCGCGGTCACGACCTCTTCGCCGTGCACGTTTTGTGCCGCATCGACGATAGGGATCGAAACATGGAACTTCGACCCCTGACCGGGCGTGGACTCGACGCCGATATCGTGCTCCAGCAAATCGGCGAGCCGCCTCACGATGGCAAGGCCGAGACCGAAGCCCTCGGTGCTCGAGCCGGGTGTCTTGGTCTGGTGGAACTCCTTGAAAATCTCTTCGAGCTGGTCCGCCTCGATGCCGATGCCGGTATCGACCACTTCGACCCGGCAGACCTCGCCCGCGCAATCGCAGTTCATTTCCACTCGGCCGCTGTCGGTATAGCGGATAGCATTGGAGACCAGGTTCTGGATGATCTCGCTGAGCAGGTTGGGGTCGCTGCGTACCGCGACCGGGCAGGGCTGGGACGAAAACTCCAGACCCTTGTGGCTCGCCTGGCGCCCGAATTCCGCCGACAGCCGATCGATCACCCGCTGCATCGGGAATTCCTCGAATTCGGGCGTCACGACGCCGGCGTCGAGCCGGCTGATATCGAGCAGAGAATTCAGCAGGTTGGTCATCGCGGTCAGCGAATGCTCCTGGCTGTCGATCATCTCCCTGGCGCGCTCATCCTTGACGGTGCGGCGCAGCGCCCCGTTCAGGAGACTCAGTGCCTGCACGGGCTGGCGCAGGTCGTGACTCGCGGCGGCAAGGAACGCCGTATTGGCTTTCTGCGCCCGCTCGGCCGCCTGGCGCGCTGCGATGATTTCCTGCTCCATGACGCGGCGCTGGGTGACGTCCCGAATCACGCTGGAGACGAACATGCCGCTCGATGTCTTGACCGGGCTGAGGCTGATCTCGACGGGGAATTCACTGCCGTCCTTGCGCCGGCCGAACAGATCCTGGCCCTGTCCCATCGGCCGCAACTCCGGATTCGCAATGTAACCGCCGCGATGCCGCAAGTGCTGGTCCCGGACCCTCTCGGGCAACAACATTTCGATCGCGTGCCCCAGCAGCTCGGCGCGGGTGTAACCGAACATGTCCTCCGCCTGGCGATTGACGATGGCTATGCGGCCGCGCTCGTCGACGATGATCATCGCGTCGGGCGCGGTCTCGAGCATCGTACGGAAATAGGCTTCCGATTCGTCCCCGGCATTCACCTCCCGAATCGTGCTGGCCACGAGCAGGCCGGCATCGGTGTTGACCGGGGTCAGCGCGATTTCCGCGCGAAAGCGGCTGCCGTCCTTGCGCAGGCCGTAGAGATCGAGACCGGACAGCAGGGGCCGTGCCCGCGGCGATTCCTTGTAGCGCCGGCGATACCTCTCGTGCTGATCCCGCAGATCCACGGGCATGAGCAATTCCACGGGCTTGCCCACCAGCTCCTCGGCGGAATAGCCGAACAAGGTCTCCGCACCCCGGTTGATAAAAACGATGCGGCCGTCACCGTCGGTGACGATTGCGGCATCGGCAGCGGCGTGCAAAAGCTCATTGACGACCTCGGCGGGCAGCCTGGTGGCGGACATAGGGGGGCACATGGAGACGGCTAGGAGCTCAATTATAGAGGGGGTTCCCGCAGAAAACAGCCTCCAATCAGGCATCGGGCCGGCCTCCGAATTCCATACGTAAAGTTACGTATGTGGCCCCTCCGACCGCACTGATAGCGTGCCAACGGACTCCGGGGATATACTTGGCGTTCCGGGTGCCATAACCATCGAATACGGTCGGGGAGGAATCTTCCACCCCAAGGCCGATCATGAGCCTCGGGTCCATTGCTCTCACAATCAGCAACAGGGGTCGTCCGTTGGACACTAAAGCTCAATACAACGACAAGGTTGTACGCCAATTCGCAATAATGACGGTCGTCTGGGGCGTTGTCGGAATGCTCGCCGGCGTGTTCATTGCCGCGCAGCTCATCTGGCCGCAGCTCAATTTCGATCTGCCGTTCCTGACCTACAGCCGGCTGCGCCCGCTGCATACCAACGCAGTGATTTTCGCTTTTGGCGGGTCCGGCCTGTTCGCGACCGCCTACTACGTCGTGCAGCGCACCTGTCACGTGCGCCTTGCCTTCGACAAACTGGCGGCGTTCACGTTCTGGGGCTGGCAGGCCGTCATCGTGCTCGCTGCCGTCACCCTGCCGCTCGGGATTACCCAGTCCAAGGAGTATGCCGAGCTCGAATGGCCGATCGATCTGCTGATCGCCGTGGTGTGGGTCGCATTTGCAATCGTGTTCTTCATGACGATCGCGCGCCGCCGCGTCAAGCACATTTACGTAGCCAACTGGTTCTACGGCGCGTTTATCATCACCATCGCGATCCTGCACATCTTCAACAACCTTTCCATACCGGTCTCGCTGACCAAGTCCTACCCGATCTACAGCGGCACGGTCGATGCGATGATGCAGTGGTGGTACGGCCACAATGCCGTGGGCTTTTTCCTGACGGCCGGCTTCCTGGGCATGATGTACTACTTCGTGCCGAAACAGGCGGAACGCCCGATCTACTCGTACCGGCTGTCGGTGGTTCACTTCTGGTCGCTCATCGCCGTGTACATGTGGGCGGGTCCGCATCACCTGCATTACACGTCGCTGCCCGACTGGGCCCAGACCCTCGGCATGGTGTTCTCGATCATCCTGCTCGCGCCTTCCTGGGGCGGCATGATCAACGGCATCATGACGCTGTCCGGCGCCTGGCATAAGCTGCGCAGCGACCCGGTTCTCAAGTTCATGATCGTCGCGCTGTCGTTCTACGGCATGTCGACCTTCGAAGGCCCGATGATGTCGATCAAGACGGTGAATGCATTGTCGCATTACACCAACTGGACGATCGGCCACGTTCATTCAGGCGCGCTCGGCTGGGTGGCAATGATGACCATGGGCTCCCTGTACTGCCTGATTCCGCGGCTCTACAACCGCAAGGGCATGTACAGCACCAGGCTCATCGACGTCCATTTCTGGACCTCGACGATTGGCGTGATCCTCTACATCGTGCCGATGTGGGTCGCAGGCGTCACCGAAGGGTTGATGTGGCGTGCGGTGAACGACGACGGCACATTGACGTACTCGTTCGTCGAATCGCTCAAGGCGGTAGATCCGTACCTCGTGTTCAGGCTGCTGGGCGGTCTCGTGTTCTTCACGGGCATGCTCATCATGGCCTACAACGTGTGGAAGACCGTCAGTGAGCAGAAGCCGGCTCCCGTAGCCGTCCTCGACCCGGCGTAAAGGAGAGACCATTCATGCGTCATGAGGTAATTGAAAAAAGCGTAAATCTGATGATGGTGCTCATCGTCCTCGCGGTGAGCATCGGTGGGCTCGTCGAAATCCTGCCGCTCATGGTCTCGAGCGAGACGACGGAGCCCGCTGAGAATATCGAACCCTATTCGCCACTGCGACTGGCCGGCCGCGACGTGTACATTCGCGAAGGCTGCTACGGCTGTCATTCACAGATGGTGCGGCCGTTCCGCAGCGAGACCGAACGTTATGGTCCGTATTCGACGGCTGGTGAATCGGTGTACGACCGTCCGTTCCAGTTCGGTTCGCGGCGCACGGGTCCCGACCTCGCCCGCGTCGGCGGACGCTACAGCGATGACTGGCACCGCCTGCATCTCGAGGACCCGCGCGCGCTGGTGCCCGAGTCCAATATGCCGGGGTACCCGTGGCTCAACGTGAACATGGTTGATCCCGACCTCGTGACCAGGAAGCTGCGCGCGCTCAAACTGATCGGCGACCCCTACACGGACGAGCAGATCGAGGCTGCCGCGGCACAGGTCGAGGGCAAGACCGAGATGGACGCGCTCGTTGCCTACCTGCAGGGTCTCGGCATCAACCGAAGCAATCGCAGGTAGGCTGCCTGATGGATATCAACGATCTTCGCGGCATTATCACGGCGGTCACGCTGCTGGCTTTCGTGGCGTTCAGCATTTTCGCCTGGCGCCGCTACCGGCACGCGGAGTTTGATGAAAGCGCCCGCCGTCCGCTCGAAGACGATCATTACATTACTGAAGATATTGCGAATCACACGCGGGAGAACACGTGATGCCTGCATTCTGGCACTGGTTTGTTGCCGTCGGCACGATCATTTTCATTATTTGGTGTATCTGGCTGATCGGGTGGTCGTCCAGGCAGGGGCCGCAGGGCAAGAGCGACGAGGAACTCACCGGCCACAAGTGGGACGGCGACCTCGAGGAGTGGAACAATCCCGCGCCGAAATGGTGGCTGTATCTCTATTTCATCACGGTGTTCTGGGCCATCGGCTACCTGGTCGCTTTTCCGGGGCTCGGCAATTTCGAGGGCATGCTCGGCTGGTCGCAGGAGAAGCAATACGAGGCCGAGCAGCAGGCCGCCGCGGAACGCTTCGAACCGATCTACGCGGGCTATGCCGAAATGGACTTCGAAGCGCTGGCAGAGAACGAAGACGCCATGCAGCTCGGAGCCAGCCTGTACGCCAGCTACTGCACGACCTGTCACGGATCCGACGCGCGCGGTGCACCCGGCTATCCGAACCTGACGGACAGCAACTGGATCTGGGGCAACAGCGAGCAGCAGATCATCACAACGCTCAAACAGGGGCGCAATGCCATCATGCCCGCACTCGGCGCCGCGCTCGGTGGTGATGCAGGCATCGACGACATGGTTACCTATGTGCGCAGCCTCAGCGGCCTGGTCGAGCCCGACCCCGCGGCGGCCGCAACGCAGGCGAAATTCGTCGCGCTCTGCAGCGCCTGCCACGGCCCGGACGGCAAGGGCAACCAGATGCTAGGCGCGGCAAATCTCACGGACGACACCTGGCTTTACGGCAGCTCTGCGGACGCCATCCGGCACACGCTCGTCAACGGCCGCAACGGGGTGATGCCGGCGCACGGGGAATTGCTCGGCGAGAACCGCACCAAGATTCTTGCCGCATACGTCTACCGCCTCGGCGGCGGGGAGTAGGCCGCAGCGACAGCAGGCAGCAACGTGGTTCAGGAAGAATATCGTGGCGCCCGGCAGTGGAGCCGGAAGAGCCAGGCCATTGCCATCGTCGTGTGGATATCTTTCCTGAGCGCTGCGATCGGCACGATGGTGTTTTTTGCGCTGTTCGATCCCGTGGAGCTTAGCGGGATCTTCGGCGAAGACCTCGACATCGGCCGTGAGGCGGGCTATGCCGCCGGCTTCTTCTTTTTCTGGATACTCTCGGGATTCGCGAGCGCCGTCACGGCCTGGCTGATCCGCACGGCGCCGAAACGAGACAAGAAACACCGCGGATGAAAGCTGACGCAGACAGCAACAAGGCCCCCGGCGGGTCGATGTACGCCAGCGCGGAGAAGATCTATCCGCGCGAGATGAAAGGCCGCTTCGACACGCTGTCGAAGCTGGCAACGGTCGTCCTGCTCGGCCTGTTCTACGTTGTGCCGTGGCTGACCTGGGACGACCGCCAGGCCGTCCTGTTCGACCTGCCGGCACGCAAATTCTACCTGCTGGGCCTCACGCTCTGGCCACAGGACTTCCCCTACCTGGCGATGTTGCTCATCATCGCGGCCCTGTCCCTGTTTTTCTTCACCGCGCTGCTCGGCCGCGTGTGGTGTGGCTTCGCCTGTCCCCAGACCGTCTGGACCGAAGCGTTCATCTGGATGGAACAGTGGACGGAGGGCACGCGCTCGCAGCGCATGAAACTGGACAAGGCGCCGTGGAGCTGGAACAAGCTGCGCCGCAAGGGCAGCAAGCAGTTCCTCTGGGTGACCTTCTCGCTGTGGACGGGGTTCACGTTCGTGGGCTACTTCGCGCCGATCCGGGAACTGGGGCCGGAGCTCGTCACCTTCTCGGCGGGCGGCTGGGCGACCTTCTGGACGCTCTTCTACGGTTTTGCCACCTACGGCAACGCAGGCTACATGCGCGAACAGGTCTGCAAGTACATGTGTCCTTACGCGCGCTTCCAGAGCGCGATGTTCGACAAGGACACGCTCATCATCTCGTACGACGAGAAACGCGGCGAGCCTCGGGGCAGCCGCAAGCGCACGGACGATCCCGGCGCCCTCGGCCTCGGCCACTGCATCGACTGCACCCTGTGCGTGCAGGTCTGCCCGACCGGCATCGATATTCGTGAGGGCCTGCAGTACGAATGCATCGCGTGCGCGGCCTGTATCGATGCCTGCGACTCGGTCATGGACAAGATGAATTATCCGCGCGGCCTGGTGCGCTACTCGACCGAGCACGCCATGAAAGAGGGCGAGACACGAATCCTGCGGCCGCGTGTCCTGGTGTATGCCGTACTGCTGCTGGTGCTGGTCGGCGGGCTGGTCACGTCGATGGCGACGCGCACGCCGATCATTCTCGACGTCATTCGTGACCGCAACTTCCTGTACCGGGAGTTGCCGGACGGCGAGATCGAGAATATCTATACGCTCAAGGTCATCAACCAGCGCAACGACTCACGGAATTTCAGGCTCACCGTGGAGGGCGTTCCCGGCATCGAACTCGACGGCGTGACCGAGGTGATCGCCGTGGATGGCGGCGGCGTACTGTCGCTCCCGGTAAGCGCACGCGCACCCGCGGACAGCGCTTATGGCATCATGGATATTTCGTTTACCGTGACGGACGTGGACGACCCCTCCGTCACGATGACCGAGGACAGCCGCTTCCTGGGCCCGACCCCATGACCGATCTCGACACGAAGCCCTGGTACCGGCAGTTCTGGCCGTGGTTCATCATCGCCCTGCCCGCCTCGGCGGTCGTGGCGAGCCTGTATACGGTCTCACTGGCGGTACGCACGACGGACTCGCTCGTCGTGACGTCGGAAGACGGCATGGACGTCGTCGCCAGCCGGCATCTCGCGGCCGAGCGGTTTGCCGCCGATCACGGCCTCAGGGCCACGCTCACGTTCGATCCCGACAGCGGCGCCATCGGCGCGAAGCTGGCGGCGGATAAACCCGTCGACTGGCCCAAAACCCTCGAGCTGCTGTTTTCGCATCCCGCATTCGCCAGCCGGGACCAGGTCATTACGATGACGGCGGCGATGCCGGACAGTGACGGCACGCCGGTCTGGTCGGGCCATTTCGTCGCCGTTCCGGACGGTCGCTGGTACGTCGTGCTCGCGGATGGCGACAGCTGGCGCCTGAGCGGCAGCTGGTCGGGCGCCGCCGTGTTGCACCTCGAACCCGCCGGCACGACGGACGATGGCAACGGCTGAAACGTGTTTTCACTGCGCGTTGCCCATCCCGGCCAATTGTGACATCCGGGTAGAAATCGGCGGCGAAACGCATCCGGTCTGCTGCCCCGGCTGCAAGGCTGTCGCCACGCTGATTCGTGACGCCGGTTTCGAACGCTATTACGACTCCAGGGAACGGCCCGAGCCGGGGGCGGTTCGCCCGGCCGAGGACGCCGGCGAATGGCAGGTGTTCGACCGCGAGGACATGCTGGCTGCGTTCGCCACCCGCGACGGCACTGCCGCCGAGGCCACGATCTATGTCGGCGGCATGTACTGCGCCGCCTGCAGCTGGCTCATCGATGCGTCGCTGAAAAAGCTCCCCGGCATCACGAGCGCCGACATCAACCCGGTGACGCACCGGCTGCGCGTCGAGTGGGATACGTCATCGATCGGCCTCGGCCGCATCCTGGCGACGCTCGCCGACCTCGGCTACAAGCCGCAACCGCTCGCCCCCGACTCGACCGAACGACCGGAGCGAGCCGAACAGCGCTCCGCCCTCAAGCGCCTGCTGGTCGCATCACTCGGCATGATGCAGGTCATGATGTTCGCGGTGGCGCTGTACTCGGGCGAATTCCAGGGCATCGACGCCGACATGGAACGCTTCCTGCGGCTCGTGTCCTTTCTCGTGACGACACCCGTCGTGTTTTACTCCGCGAGGCCGTTCTTTGCCGGCGCGATTCGCGGCTTGCGGGCCCGGCGACCCGGAATGGACGTACCGGTGTCCATCGCCATCGGCAGCGCCTACGTCGCATCGGTCTATGCGACCTACACCGACGGCCCGGCCGTCTGGTACGACTCGGTGACGATGTTCGTGTTCTTCCTGACCGTGGCACGCTACCTCGAGATGCGCGCCCGGCACCGCTCCGTCGATCGCAGTGCGGCGCTGGCATCGTTGCTGCCGAATACCGCGACGCGGCTCGATGGCGGGGAGCGCCAGCAGGTGCCGGTCACGCAACTGGCTGCCGGGGATATCGTACTGATTCGCGCCGGCGAGTCATTCCCGGCGGACGGCTCGATTACGGCCGGCCGCAGCAGCGTCGACGAGTCGATGCTCACGGGAGAGTCGAAGCCGCAACCGAAATCGGCTGGCGACGCTGTCGTCGCCGGCAGCGTCAACCTCGACGGGATCGTGGAGATGCAGGTCGACGTCACGGGGACAGACACGACGCTCGGAACGATCGGACGGCTCAGCGAAAGAGCGCGGTATGCGCGTCCCGCGTTCGTGCAACTCGCGGATCGGATAGCCAGCTATATTGTCGTCGGGATTCTCGTTCTTGCCGCCGCAGTTGCAACAAGCTGGTACCTGATCGATGCCGAACGGGCTTTCGTCATCACGTTGTCGGTGCTCGTGGTCACCTGCCCCTGCGCACTCGCGCTCGCGACGCCCACCGCGTTTGCGGCTGCGGGCAGCCGGCTTTCCGACCTGCACCTGCTGGTGACCAACGGCAACGCAATCGAAACGCTGTCGAGAGCAACGCACATCGTATTCGACAAGACCGGCACGCTGACCCGCGGCATGCCGGAAGTCGTCCAGACCGTCGTCCACGAACCGGACTTGACGGAGCAGGATTGCCTGCAGATCGCCGCCGCGCTCGAGGTCGCATCGACGCACCCGATCGCGCGCGCATTCTCGCATCACGAGTCTGCACTCTCGGCTGCCGATATCGAGATACGTGTCGGCGCGGGCGTGGAAGGCATCGTCGATGGCCGGCACTGGAAGCTCGGCAACGCCGATTTCGTGCCCGGCGCGGCTCCGGCGTCGCAGCAGCACGATGCCACGCAGGTGTTCCTCGGTACCGAGGGACGCGTCGCCGCTACCTTTACGATCGCAGACACGCTGCGCGAGGACGCTGGCAAGACATTGAAAGAACTGAAAAAAATGGGCTTCTCGGTATCGCTCGTAAGCGGCGACGGCGAGGCGCCCGTCGCGCAGGCGGCAGCGTCCCTGGGCATCGCCGATGCACGCTCCGGCTGTACCCCGGACGACAAGCTGGAGCGCATCAGCGCGCTGCAGCAGCAAGGCGACGTCGTCGTGATGGTGGGCGACGGTATCAACGATGCGCCGGTTCTGGCCGGCGCGGACGTCTCGATCGCACCTTCACATGCCGCGTCGCTCGCGCAATCGAGCGCGGACGTACTGATGCTCGGCGATAAGCTGCAGCCGATCGTGACGCTGATGCGCGCGGCCCGGCACACGATGCGGATCGTGCGGCAAAATCTGACCTGGGCAATCGTATACAATGTCTCGGCGGTCCCGCTCGCCGCGGCCGGGTTCGTACCGCCGTGGCTTGCCGCGATCGGCATGAGCACGAGTTCCCTGGTCGTCGTTGTCAATGCCCTGCGCCTGAGCCGTATCCGATGAGTGTTCTCTACCTGCTGATTCCGCTTGCACTGATACTCCTGGCCGGTGCGGTGTGGGCCTTTTTCTGGGCGGTGGGCAGCGGCCAGTTCGACGACCTCG
>Ga0209536_100017156_pt1 | contig 10267 bp, 4 predicted proteins | sample DeeMarSeWOR28_12_FD_187461 | JGI IMG/M metagenome (GOLD analysis project Ga0209536, IMG submission 187461) | Marine sediment microbial communities from White Oak River estuary, North Carolina - WOR-2-8_12 (SPAdes) (version 2) | ecosystem: Environmental > Aquatic > Marine > Intertidal zone >... | reverse complement strand
TTTTACTGTAGCAAGAAGGATCTTTCCGGCTGTTGCAGTTACTGCATCTTCTGAATTCTGTCTATTATCCTCTTCAATGTAAGGGATAAGATACGCAACAGCCTTTTTCATGACGCGGGCACTTTTCACTACCTGGGGAAGAAACATTTTACCTGAAGCAAACAGATCTCCTACTGCATTCATCCCATCCATAAGGGGTCCTTCGATAATTGCCAATGCTGCCGGATAATGTTCCCTTGCTTCCAAAACATCAGCTTCAATATACTCAGTGATCCCTTTTATCAGCGCATGTCGAAGCCTTTCCTGGACGATACACGATCTCCATTCATCCTTTTTCTCAACCCCCGTTTCGCGTGATTTCACCTGTTCGGCAAATTCAATAAGTCGTTCCGTAGCATCGTTACGACGGTTCAAAATTACATCTTCAACCCGTTTAAGGAGATCCGCTGGAATTTCGTCATAAACCTGGAGCATTCCAGGATTTACAATGCCCATATCCAGTCCGGCCTGAATCGCATGATACAGGAATACTGAATGCATGGCTTCCCGGACCACATCATTGCCCCGGAAAGAGAACGACAGGTTACTTATGCCACCACTTACTTTGGCCTCAGGCAAATTCTCTTTGATCCATTTTACAGTTTGAATAAAATCAACGGCATAGTTGTTATGTTCTTCAATGCCGGTGCCGATAGTCAATATATTAGGATCGAAAATGATGTCTTCTGAAGGGAAACCAACTTCTTGTGTAAGAATATTATATGCCCTTTCACATATTTCCTTTTTCCTCTCGAATGTAACAGCCTGTCCCTGCTCATCAAATGCCATAATAATGGCAGCAGCCCCGTAGTTTTTTATCTTTCTTGCCTGTTCGCGGAATACCTTTTCACCCTCTTTCAGACTGATAGAATTAACAATAGCTCTTCCCTGAAGGCATTTTAAACCACTTTCAATGACTGACCACTTTGAAGAATCAATCATGACCGGGAGTCGGGCAATATCGGGATCTGACATCATGAGATTCAGAAAAGTAACCATTTCCTGTTCACCATCCAGCATGGCATCATCCACATTTACATCGATAATCTGTGCACCCCCCTCCACCTGGTCCCTTGCAACTGTCAGGGCTTCTTCATATCTCCCTTCCCTGATCAACCGGGCGAACTTTTTTGATCCACTAACATTGGTCCGCTCACCGATGTTTATAAAATTACTGCCATTATAAACAGTAAGCGGTTCCAGTCCACTTAATCTCAGCTCTTTTTTAATTGCAGGTGGAATTCTGTGCCCGGCATCTCTGGCCAGGTCAGAAAGCCGTCTGATATGTTCAGGGGTTGTTCCACAACATCCTCCAATAATATTGACAAAATTATGATCGATAAAATCCTTGAAATACTCAGCCATTTCATCCGGCCCCTGGTCATATTCACCAAACTGATTGGGCAGACCAGCATTCGGATAAACACATACATAATGATCTGTTTTGGAGGCCAGTTCTTCAACATAAGGCCTCATCTCTTTTGCACCCAGGCTGCAGTTTAATCCCATAGCCAGGACATCCACATGCGATACGGAATTAAGAAATGCCTGAAGTGTTTGTCCCGAAAGGGTACGGCCACTTGCATCGGTAATTGTTCCTGAAATTATAAGGGGAACCTTTTTGTTTGAAGCAATAAATACCTGGTCGATTGCATACAAAGCTGCTTTTGCATTGAGTGTATCAAAAATAGTTTCTACCGTAAGCAGGTCAGCACCGCCATCTAAAAGCCCATGGACTTGTTCACTGTATGCTTCAACCAGTGAATCGAAAGTTACGGAACGAAATCCGGGGTTATTGACATCAGGAGAAAGAGAGGCTGTTTTGTTTGTGGGGCCAATGGCTCCGGCAACAAACCTTAATGTATCAGGCTTATCCTGCAGAAAATTTTGTACGGCTTTCTTTGCCAATTTTGCTGAAGTTAAATTCATTTCATAGACATAATCTTCGAGATGATAATCTCCCTGTGAAAGCCTGTTGGCATTAAATGTATTGGTCTCAATGATATCCGCTCCGGCGTTAAGATATTTTTTATGGATTTCCAGAATGATACCCGGTTGGGTTATGGATAAAAGATCCATATTCCCTTTCAGATCAGAAGGAAAATCCCTGAACCTGTCTCCACGAAAGTCCTTTTCTATGAGGTCATATTCCTGAATAAGTGATCCCATTGCTCCATCCATTACAAGGATACGCTGTTCAAGTTCTCTATATATTCCTTGGGTTGTGTCCATTAAATTATTCGTAAATCATCTTAGCCTGAGAAAATAGTTTAACGAGTGTTTAATATAACATTGGAATATTGAATATTCTTTGTGGGTCTTTGTTAATTCCCTGCCCGACCGAATGAATTCGGTCATTCGGGAAGGTTTGTGACCCTTTGTGTAATTTTTAAGAGTTATAACACAAAGGGTCACAAAGAATACTCAAAGCTTCACAAAGTAAAATCCATTCTCCCATCATTACATAATTAATAAGATATTTTAAATTCTAATTTCAAACTTATATTATATTAATCTGTTCCACTCGAACGATTATATATACATAACTTTTACAGGTTATACAACCTAATTAGATCCCCGCCTTTTATGTTGTGATGGCGTTCAAATTATAATTCCCTTTTCGGGCTAGGTATTAGCACCTTTTCCCAAAGCCGGGAAGGTTGCTAGGGGTTCTCGGAGCCTAGTCTCTCCCCCCTTCTTTATAACTCAAACATTCTGTTATTTAGCTGAAGTTGAGTTTTGGATGCAAATTTATAGATATTTAGAATCTTTCCAAATATTTTATTTAAATCATATTCTGATTCCTATTAAAAGGATATCATCCACCTGCTGAAAATCTCCCATCCAGTATGTGATCGTCTGATGAAGGGTTTCTTTTTGCTTATCCATTGGTTCCTTGTGAATCTTCAACAACAGCTGTTTAAATGTTTTGGTGAGGAATTTTTTACCTTTTTCACCACCTATCTGATCCGCATATCCATCCGAAAAAATATAGAGGCAATCACCTTTTTCAACTTTCATTTTGTGATTTGTAAAATCAGATTCCGATCCGGCATATATTCCAATGGGCATTCTGTCAGCCTTGGTTTCAATTAATTCACCATTACGTATTATAAAAAGAGGATTAAATGCTCCGGAATATTGTAACTCGTAAGTTTTATTATTCAACACACACAAGGCTATATCCATTCCATCTTTCGACTCAGATTCCTCTGACTGGGAAAGAGTTGACATTATCAATTCCCTTAGCCTGTCTAACATCGTACTGGCAGTATGTTTGCTTTGTTTTGAGATAATCTCATTCAGCATTGAGACTCCGAGCATGCTCATAAATGCCCCAGGTACACCATGTCCGGTGCAGTCAGCAGCAGCAAATATCGACCAATCACCCTGCTGGGTCATCCAGTAGAAGTCACCGCTTACTATATCCCTCGGTAGATATAGTATAAAATTCTCGGGTAATACCTGATTAATAATATTATACGACGGCAGGACTGCACTTTGAATCCTCTGAGCATAATGAATGCTATCCATTATCTCCTGCTTTTGTGCTGCAATTTCATTCTTTTGTCTCTCAATTTCAGCGGTTCTTTCTTTTACTTTTTGTTCAAGGATTCGTTTATCTTTCTGTAATTTTCTTATTCTCAGTCTAATAATAAGGAGCACTATTCCCAAAAGAACAAGAACACAAATGCCAATGAACCACCACGTATACCAATAGGGTGGATTGATCTGGAACTGCAGGGCCCGTTCTTCTGACACTATCCCCATCACATTTTTTGCTTTATAACGGAGAATATACTTGCCGGGTGGAATGACCGGGAAAGATGCTTCAGAACTTTTATCCCAGTTTGACCATTGAGTTGACAGGCCATCTACATAAAACTGGTATTGATTGGATTGGCTTTTCAGATAACATGGAGCAGTGAAATTAAAAACAAGTGACCTGTCCTGGTAGTCGATAAGAAGATTACTTAGGTTGTAAATGGTTCCCTCCTGGTTGCTAATCCGGGTCATATGCAGGTAGGATGATTGACAGAAATCCTTAACCTGGGCAGAGGAGATTTTGTGAATATTTTCATTTTCATGTATGATCCATAAATCTCCTGAATCATCCAGATACAGGTCATGAATATCATCAAAGAGATTAATAAGCCTGTTTACTTCAGGATTATAAATGGAAGTATCTGCTATACTTTCCCATGTTTCATTGTGTTTAATCCATGCAATTCCCTTATTGGAAAATAAATATTCCGGAATTCGTGTTAATGGTGTGCCCGTGTCATATTGTTTTACTGAATCATCTTCAACAGAATAAATACCGGAAGATAGAAAGAAAAATATCTGGTCGTTAATCATCCTCAAGTAGACCGGATCATATGATTTTTCAGAAAATACGTATGGGATCAGTTGGATTGAGTCAACCGCTATTAGTTTGTATGCAACATTATCACACCCGAACCATATGGTTCCTCCATCCACTTCACAGAGGGAGTATACATCTTCAACGATTTCATTAAATTGTTTGTTAATTTTCCATTCTCCTTCTGCCAGCTCAATGAGATATACACTGTTATCAGCACCAATGAACACTTTACCTGGTGTTAATGAAGGTTCAATGAATTCAATATACCAATCGGGAAATATTAAAGTTGCTTCATTCCCCTTAATTTCATATAATCCACCATGTGTTCCGGCAAGGATCCTGTCACCCATGTTTAGCAGGGTTGTGCTTTTTTCATCTAATCCAGTAACCTTTACAAAATCATGGCTGATGGATTGTAATGAATAAATCTTCTGTTTTTTAAAGGTTGGCTTTTTTCTTTCATCAGGATCCTTTTCCTTGGACTTTTTAAAGGGTCTTTCCAGGGTTTTTGATAGTTTAGTCAGAATATCCTGCCCTTCTTCATCTTCGGAAACCTCTTCTTCAGAAGGACCATCTTCCTGTTCTTGTTTTCGCTGGTCTTTTTTTTGCTGCCGTCTGAGTTTTCTTAGTTCTCTTTTGGATAAATCACTGTCTTCTTCAATCGGTTGTTGTTCATCTGGTTCTTCTTCTACTTCCGGTTCCTGGACTGTTTCCGGTTCTGGTTCATCTGTCCTGACCAGGATCTCTTTTTCCAGGTATTCTTTTTTCTCCTCAAGAAAAAATATTCCTTCATTTGTGCTTAGGTAAAGCTTATCCTGATATATGGTTGATGCTACCAGATTTCCTGACAGACCTGGATACGTATTAAAATTCTTTACAGGTAAGAGCATGTCAATTCTGCTTAGTCCATATTCATGCGACACCCATAGCCCTTTGTTTAAATCAAGCCCCAAGGCATATATTTCATCATCTGGCAGACCTGTTTGATAGTTAATAATATAATCTGAATTTCCGTTGGATTTATTTATTATCATACACCCTCCCAGTACTGTTGAGATGGCCAGACGGTTTTCATCAATATTTAATCCACCGGCAAGATCACTTTCAGAGAGGTATTCCTGATCAGAAATGGTATAATCTTTAAATCGCGTTCCATTAAACAAATACAATCTTTCATTATCTGTTCCTATAATGATTTCTTCACTATTAAATGGAGCAGAAAAAACCACATTGAATTTATGAATATCACTTTTTGTCGGTAAGGGAACCATATTTGTATCCTGAAATTCATAGGTGCCATTTTTGGTGCTGTTAACGAATACCCTGTTATTATGTCGAAAGATACCCGAGAAATATTCTTCTGATTCTGTGTCAATATAAAGTTGATTCTCACTATTCTCCCTGTAGACAATGCTGATCCTGTCGGAGCTGAAAAAATAAATATACTCCGTTGCCGGAATGATAGAAGTAATTTCCCCCGAGTATGATAAGCCGGATAAAGAATTATAGTGATATGTTCCTTTTTGATCCCGTTCCAGTATTCCGAAGTCATTGTTGCACCCGCTATATATTTTATTTTCCAGGGTGTCTTTTGCTAAGGATAAGACAATATCTGGTGTTTCAATCAGATGCCATTCTTCTGAATCGAATGATAGGATTCCCATTCGCGTAGCAAACAGCATGACATAAAAGGGATCCTGACATATATCAAAAACTTGCCGGTCGATAGTCTGATCCGATACAAAATGAGATATATATGGATTTCCTTTCTGGGCATTAGCAGGAATGAGGATGGCAAGTAGGAAAATGGTTATCCATAAAAGTTGAAAAGGGTTATTCTTTTTTTTCATTAATTCCGCGATTATGGGTTTAATGCTTCCTGGTTTTTTTTGTTCGTAATATTTTTGGCTTCAGGTGTATAGAGGAAATCCAATACATCCTGGTACGCCTTTGTAATTTTCCCCCTGACCATTTTCATGGTACTGTTGAGCATCTGATTCTCATCTGTAAAAGGTTCAGGCAGGATTCCTATTGCAGTTGGAAGCCATCTTTGAGGAAACCTGTCTTCAAAGATTCCGCCAGTCCTGTAGGCATTTAACTGGTTCTTAAGTTCTTCCAGGACGCCCACTTTTCCTTCTTCTGACTCCAATGACATAATTTTTTCTGCCAGCCAGCGTTTCATCGCTTCTTTGTTGGGTACTACAAGCATCACGCTGAACGGTTTCTGATTATTATACATCATGCACTGATCAACAAAATTACAATTTTGGATCATATCTTCCTCAATACCTTCAGGGCTGAATTTTTCTCCATCATCAGCAATCAGGAGGCTTTTATACCTGCCAAGTACATATAGAAAATTATCTTCATCCAGGTAACCCAGGTCACCTGTATATAACCATCCATCTTTAAGTGCTTCCTTTGTGGCTTCTTCATTGTTCCAATATCCTTGCATAACATTTTCACCTTTGACAACAATTTCTCCCTTTTCTCCGACAGGAAGTTCATTCCCATCTTCATCGCAGATTTTGATATCCAGGTCGGATACCAGGTATCCCGATGAACCTAGTTTATGCTTTGATTCTGAATTAGATGAAATAACCGGAGCCGCCTCAGTTAATCCGTAACCCTGGAACATTGGAATACCGACGGCGTAAAAGAACTTCTGTAATTCAAGGTCAAGAAGAGCACCTCCACCAATAAAAAATCTTAATCTTCCTCCAAATCCTTCACGGATTTTCCGGAAGAGGATCCTGTCGTATAACCACAATAATGGCTTTTTAAAAATTTGCGCACCTGCACCACGGTTCCAGCCTATTCCATTATATGAGTAAGCTACTTTTAAGGCATGGTTGAATAGTCTTTCAATGAATTTCCCTTTTTCCCTGATGCCTTTTTCAATGTTTTTCCGGAAGTTAATGGCAAGAGCAGGTACACTTAAAAGAAATACAGGTTTTATTTCTTTGATATTAACTGGAATATTTTTGAGTGTTTCTATTGAGGTGCTTCCTATCTGAACTGAAGCCAGGCTTGCTCCTGCAGATATAACAGTATAAATACCGCAGGTATGTGCAAATGCATGGTCCCAGGGCAGAATAAGGAGGGTCGTGTACCACTCTGGAACAGGCATCAGGCTCCTTGCCTGGCTAACATTTGCATAATAATTAAGGTGACTGAGGATTATCCCTTTTGGATCTGCAGTGGTACCAGATGTATAACAAAGATTAGCGTAATCATCCGGAACAACCGATAACCATCTTTCTTCAAACTTGTCAGGTGTTTTTTCAAGGAACTCATCTCCCATCTTACAGATATCATCAAACAATATGTCTTTTTCTTCTAATTCATCAAGTTTATCAAGAACAATGACCTTTTCAAGGGAATTAATTTCATTTTTGATCGAGGCGATTTTTCCCAATTGGTTAACCGATACAATAATCATCCTTGCACCAGAATGTTCTAACCGGAAACTTAATTCTGAAGATTCAGCTAACCTGACAGACAATGGTACATTTATCCCACCAGCATATAGTATTCCCAATTCACATATCACCCAGTCTTTTCTTCCCTCTGAAAACAATGCTATTCTGTCGCCTTTTTGAATACCCATACTTATCAATCCGGCAGCGAATCGGTGGACCTCTTTACGAATTTGTTTGTAAGTGAATTGCTCGTATGAGTTGGTTCTCTTTTCGAGCAGCAATACATTCTCAGTGTATTTTTCAACACTCTCTTCAAACAAATGATTTAATGTTTTCATGGGAAGTGGTTTTTGTGGTTGGGTATTATATAGTACAGTTTATCAACAGTAATTTTGTGTTTAGCTGAACTAACCAAATTAAGAAAAATATAAAAAAAAAAGGCCGCAGAACGGCCGTTTTTTAGTTTAATCTGATCAGTTGTTCCCTGTCTGGTCCAACTCCCACTATACTAACCGGGACACCAACATGATTTTCTATAAATTTAATATATTCCAATAACTCATCCGGGAGTTCTTTTTTAGTCCTGAGGTTTTTGATTTCAGATCTCCAGGATTTAATATCACTGTACACCGGTTCAATGTCTTTTTCAATATCATACGGTAGTTGTACAGTATATTTCCCATCAATGTTATATCCTGTGCAAACTTTTATGGTGTCGAAATGGGATAGTACATCTGCCTTGGTCATCATCAACTGGGTTACACCATTTAACATAATGGAATATTTCAGAACGGATAGGTCAAGCCATCCGCATCTTCTGGGCCTTCCTGTTGTGGCTCCATATTCTGCACCATATTCTCGGAGTTTTTCACCAGTGTCGTTATCCTGTTCAGTAGGGAACGGGCCTCCCCCAACGCGGGTAGAATATGCTTTAAAAACCCCAAATACATCACCAATCATATTTGGTGCTATGCCCAAACCTGCACATGCGCCCGCACATATTGTATTGGATGAGGTTACAAACGGATAGGAACCGAAATCAATATCCAGCATTGTGCCCTGTGCTCCTTCTGCGAGAACCGATTTACCTGCTTTCAAAAAATTGTTTACTTCATATTCACTGTTAACGAGTTGATAATCTTTAATGCATTCTATTCCTTCAAACCAGCCTTCCTCAAATTCACTTAGATTAAATTCAAAATCATACTGCTTAAGAATGTCCAGGTGTTTTTGTGTGAGAAAATCATATTTATCTTTGAACCTATTGCTTACAATATCTCCAACCCTCAGACCGTTTCTTCCTGTTTTATCCATATAAGTAGGGCCGATCCCGCGTAAGGTTGAACCAATTTTAGTTTTTCCTTTGGCCGCTTCTGATGCGGCATCCAGGATTTTATGGGTAGGCATAATGAGGTGGGCTTTGAGAGAAACCATAAGCCTTCCTTTAAGATCAACATTCAAAGCCCTGACCTGATCAATTTCTTCTTTAAAAGTCTTTGGATCAAGGACAACCCCATTCCCAATGACGTTAATGCTTTTTTCACGAAAAACCCCCGATGGGATATTATGGGTTATATGTTTTATATTATTGAATTCAAGGGTGTGGCCAGCATTTGGCCCACCTTGGAACCGGGCGATTACATCGTAATTCGGAGTTAAAACATCAACCAATTTACCTTTGCCTTCATCACCCCATTGAAGGCCTAATAAGACATCTACTTTCACTCGTTTAATATTTTATAATTAATGTAATTGTACGTAAGTGGCAATGGTCTGCATCATTGCATAAAACCAGCTAACCATACATAAAAAAGGTGGACAAAGTCTAATGATCTGAATGGAATATTCAGCAACCTAACGTAAAGTTCACCCGGGGTATGAAGGTACGAAAAATTTATTTTTCTTCCTGACCTTCTGTGGAAGTTCCGTAAATATATAATGAATGATGAGATGGACTGAAATTATTCAATTCACATGCGGTCTTAATAATTTCATCTATCCTGGGATCACAGAACTCTATTACCTTCCCTGAACTAACATCAATTAAATGATCATGTTGCATGCAATGGTAAGCTTTTTCAAATTGAGCGATGTTCTTTCCAAACTGGTGCTTGATCACAAGATTACAATCCAGCAACAGTTCAATTGTATTGTACAGGGTGGCTCTGCTGACACGGTAATTTTTATTTTTCATGAAGATGTAAAGAGACTCAATGTCGAAATGGCCATCTCGTGAATATATTTCCTCGAGGATTGCATATCGCTCGGGAGTTTTCCTGTGACCTTTTTTCTCGAGATATTCAGTAAATATTTTCTTTACCGTTTCTTTGGTTTCCTCACTCACCATAACTTAGACTAATTAAAAATAATCTCAAAAATATATAACTTTTTGATAAATTAAAATGAAATTAATCTAAATTTAAAAAAGATTTATTCCTCT
>Ga0209536_100017155_pt1 | contig 10268 bp, 13 predicted proteins | sample DeeMarSeWOR28_12_FD_187461 | JGI IMG/M metagenome (GOLD analysis project Ga0209536, IMG submission 187461) | Marine sediment microbial communities from White Oak River estuary, North Carolina - WOR-2-8_12 (SPAdes) (version 2) | ecosystem: Environmental > Aquatic > Marine > Intertidal zone >... | reverse complement strand
CGCGACGAGCTCCTGGAGATCCGCGGGACAGAAGACGTTGACGTTCGGGATGCCGCGCATCAGGGCGATATCTTCGATGGCCTGGTGCGTCGGACCGTTGGCATCCGACAGGAAGCCGGGCACCCCTCCGATCAGCTTGACGGGGAGGTTGCCGATCCCGACATCGGTCCGGATGAACTCAAAGGCGCGCAGCGTGAGAAACGTTGCCAGGGCGTGCACAAGCGGGATCCGTCCCCGCAGTGCAAGGCCGGCCGCGGCGCCGACCATGGTCTGTTCGGCAATGCCGACATCGATGAACCGCTCACCAAGACTGGCCGGGAGGTTCCGGATGGCGGCGCGATTCTCTGCGGTCAGGACGATGATACGTGAATCGCGCTCGGCGCTGTCTTTGAGAAGGTCTTCGTAGGTCATAGGGAACCGGGGCGCTCCTCAGCGGACAATGAGCGTCTCGGAGGTCAGGGCGCTTGTTGCTCCACCATGCAGCTCCTTGAGGAGCATCTCCACCTCCTCGTGAGTGAAGTTGGCGAACCAGCGGTCCGCTCGCCGCTCGATACTTGGCAGGCCTCGTCCGCGAACGGTGTCGGCGATGATCACGCTCGGCCGCCCTGGGCTGATGGGAAGCCCGTCAAAGGCCGCCTCCAGCGCCCTGAAGTCGTGGCCGTCAGTTCGACGAACGCTGCAGCCGAAGGCCTCAAACTTGGGCTCGAGGGGTTCCAGCGGGATCAGGTCCTCGGTCGGGAGATTTGCCTGAAAGGCGTTCCGGTCGATGACGACCGTCAGATTGTCCAGCTTCTTCGCACCGGCGACGAGCATCCCCTCCCACATCGTCCCCTCGTTGAGCTCCCCGTCGCCGGCGATCACGAAGACGCGACCTGCCCCACGGCGAATGCGGATGTCAAGCGCTACGCCGATGGCAACCGAGAGGAGGTGCCCGAGTGATCCTGAATGAAATTCCACGCCTGGAATCGCCCGATTGGGATGCCAGTAGATGCTGTCGGTGGTGCGCAGGTGGTGCGAAAGCCGTGTGGGTTCGAGGTATCCCAGCTCGGCGAAGGTGCCGTAGAGGGCGGGGACATCATGGCCCTTTGAGAGGAAGCAGTAGTCCCGGCCGGGGTCTGCGACGGTCTCCGGAGAGATCCGAAGGACATGGCGGTAGAGATACACGATGAGGTCGGCACAGGAGAGCGAGGCACCAATGAAGCACCCCCCGTCGGTTGACATGCGGATGATGTGCTCCCGCACGCGGAGCGCCAATGCTGTGAGCTCGGAGTGCTGCTCGGTAGTCATGGCCGTGTCTGGTCGGGGGTAATGGTGGTCAGCTCGCCAAGATGGTGACGATACCAGTTCACTCCGGCGTACCGGGCGTTCAGTGCTGCGACATCCGGGTGCTGGTCCAGGAAAGCGAGGATCTCGCCCAGTGAAAAGACAGGACGCTCCGGCCTCCAGAGAGCATCGTAGACCGCCGAGACGAGGGCGTAGTCCTCCGGGTAATCGATGGTCCACCGGTGGCTCATGGAGTAGTTGAGCCCGGTTTCCCATTCGACATTCCCGATCCGAAAACGTTCCGGATGCTCCCAGATGAACGGTGTCGTATGTTCGCGCTCAAGCGGGCGTGAGGCCTCACGCCATGCTGTTTCCAGAACGGACACTGAGATCACTTCAACATCGTTGCCGTCTGGGTAGGTCGCAGGATGCAGATTGCTGACGAAGTCAACCTCTCGTTGACGTTCAACGTAGAGGGTGAGGACCCGGTCAATCACCGCGGGATCGATCATCGGGCAGTCCGAGGGGATCTTCACAACGGTGTCGGCTCCTGTCGCATGTCCCGCTCGAAGGTGACGGTCCAATAGATCGCTCGGGTGGCCGCTGTAGCAGGCGATCCGGAGTGACCGGCAGAGCGCACGAATGGGCTCGTCGGCGGCATCGGTGGTTGTCGCGACGATGATGCCGGAGGGGCGTGTGGCCGCACGGACCCGTTCGATCAGACGCTCCAGAAGCGGTCTTCCGGCAAGGGGCATCAGGACTTTGTTCGGGAGCCTGCTGGAGCCAGTGCGGGCCTGAATGACGACGACGATATTCACCGCTCTTCGAGCGCCTCCGAGTGCGAGGTCTGGAAGCGTTTCGGCTTCCAGCGGAGTGGGCGCCGCCGCCCCGACTTCTGTGACGGAACGGACGCGGCTCCGTCTTCGAGGAGGGTTTTGCACACCGCGGCGATGTTCTTTGCCGCACGTCCGTTCTGCACCGGTGTCATCGACCGGAGCTCGTCGACATCGAATTCCGAGTACACCTCTTTTCCAAGCGCCAGACCAACGTAGACGGTGGTGGAGAACCGCGTAATCAGAACATCGCAGTTGGCGATCATCTCTTCGGTCTTTCCCGACGGATAGACGAGTGCCTCCGGCGCCCAGCGGTTGATCTCTGCCGTTGCACGTCTGAGGTTCTCGTTCGGGTGGAGCTTGAAGATCAGCGGCCGACCCTTGGCGATCCTCACGGCATTAAGAATGGTCCGCTTCCGGTTTTCGTACGCCCAGGTTTCCCTCGTGTCGGAAGTACAGATCAGCACGTAGTGCTTGTGGGGGAAGTCGTTGTCGAGATAGCGTGCGCAATTGTCGAAGTTCGGGATGCCGGTCACCGCGATCTTTTCCGGTTTGACACCCTTGCGGACGAAGAGGTCGCGGTAGCCTTCACTGGCAACACAGAACCGTTCGTAGGAATCGCTCAAGCCGGTCGCGGCGGTGCTGGTAAGCCAGCGCGGGAGGAAGCGGAACCGCTTGACGAGGTGAAAGAGTATCCCCTCGGGATCGGTCATCCCCTCCTGAACCAGTATGATCGGTGAGGTCCTGATGTTGCGAGGAACAACCAGATCCGAAGACGTCACAACCAGGTCGTACCCCCCGCGCCGACCCTGAAAGTCCATTGCCAGATTGTGTGCTCGCAGGTATCGCACGCATCGCCGAATGTGTTTGTTGCCCAGAACGGTGTGCTCGAGAAGGCCAGCCTTTCGCCAGAACTCCAGGAGACCGTCAGCGTAGTACGGGGTAAACCAGCGCTCGTACTCGGGCAGTTCATTAGCGATCTGATGCATCTGGGTCGTCTGGTTCATCGACCCGCCGATGAAGAGAATGCGCCGTGGTGTACGTCTCATCGAGGATGGCCTTGGGATGCGGACGCTGCCCCGAGTGGGGCGTGGGGCAACCGCCCCCGGTTAGGGAAACTCCGTATAAGGCCTCAAAGGTACCCAATTCAGTCAACTTTATCAACCGCGGTACTCTCAGGCGCATAGTCGGCCGTGCCCGATTGCGCCCTTCTTTGCCAGGAGCCTCAAAAATCGCTAAGAGGGTGCCCGAAGTCCGCCACCCCGCCACAGTCCACGGCAGCGAGACTCAGAAAGTCCGCTCCGTGCGGCACGAAATCCTCGCTCAGGCGGCGGTCAGAGTGCTTCGGATCGCACTGCACCGTCTCTGAGGACGATGCCCCGGCCGGTTTCGTTCCTCCAGAGGCTCTGGTCCTCTGCTAAGGGGGTGAGAAGCTCACAGCCGCAGACGGATCACACTTCGACGGGCACATCAGCAATCGTAGACGGCGACGCCTATCGGCGCTCCGATCCTTGTGGCCCTCAACACCGTCGTGCCCGGGTGCAGGTCCGGAAACCTTGGCAGAAGTCTCGAAGAGGGGAACTTACGGGGTGGTCGTGTGGCTCAGCAGTGTGCGGAGCTTCTGTGCGGACTGAATGCCAACGAGGAATGCCCTCACTCTCCCCCTCTGGACGAGGACCGAGGTGGGCGTGACCATGATGCCGAAGGTGCGAGCCAGGGCTGGCTGTTCTACCACATTGATGGTATGGACGGAGGAGAAATTCTTTCGGAGCAGGTCCACTGCCTCCCCCTGCGCCCTGCAGGCAGGGCAAGCGGGACTCGAGAAAACGGCGAGAACCCTGTCGCCGTCATCAATCGCTTCCCCCAGTGGGCCGGGGATTCCGGTGAGTGTCCTCCCAAGTGCGCGGTGAGCCTGGATGCGAGGTACCAGTTGCAGTGCGACCAGAATGACCAGAAGCAGGAGAACAATGCCGGCAAGCCACGTCACGATTTTCGCCGTCCCGGGAATGTAACCAGGAGCCCAATGATCATTCCATAGGCGGTACTGGCAACGGGGTTCGAAGTGATCGGGCACGCTCCCCCGATGCAGCCGATGAAGTGATAGTAGGCATAGCCCAGGATACCGCCCGCGAGCGTTGCCAGGCCGGTTGCGATCCAGCGCTTCATTGAGGTGTCACCTCTGAGTGTGCGATGTTCAGTTGTTCGACCAGGGAAGCGATGTCCCGGTCGGTCCATCCGTGGGCTTTGGCAAGGTCTTCGACGGTGCCCCAGACCGGCTCGCCGCACACCAGGCAGGGGAGGTTATTCCTGAGCATCAGTGAGACCGCTGCCGGGAACACGGCGACGAGGTCCTCCACGCTGATTGTAGGCTCAATTGTCTTGGTCATGGTCCTGCTGCCACGTGTGGGTGATGATCTGCATAAGGTACTCGCGGGTTGCATTGACGATGAGGCCGCTGTGACACTCCTTTTGGAACCGCCCGCACACCTCGTCCCGAAGCCTCAGAGCCGATGCGTAGTCGGTCGCACCCTTGAGAAGTCCCTCCGCTTCCTGACAGAACCGGGTCAGCAAGGCGATCTGGGCTGGGTCTTCAGTTCTCGGGACTCGTGGTTCCATCATGATCCCACATGAATCTCTGGAACGACCTCAATCTCGCACCGCACTGACCGGCCTATCAGGCAGGCCCGGTGCGCATCGTGCACCAGCTGCTCGACCGCTTCCCGGCTTGCAGTCTCTCCTACGACGATTGTAGGCTGCAGCGTAACTCGGGTGAAGCGATAGCCTCCCTCGCCGAATTCCAAGGATCCGGTTGCGCTGCTGGTGTAGGACACCAGCGGGAGCTCGGCCCGCGCTGCCAGGGCCAGGAACGTCGTCATCTGGCAAGTGTCGATTGCCGCGACGAAGAGATCCTCGGGGGTCCAAAGGCCTGGGACACCCTTGAACTCGGGAGGGCTGGCGACCTGGACCTGTGGCTTGGAGTCGGAGCGGAGCACGCCCTGCCGGCCGCTGTTCCACGTCGTTCCCACCGAGTAGGTGAATGTCTTGTAGTGCACTCTGGGGGCGTGTTCTGCCATCATCGTCAAACACCCTGCAATTGATCTATTGGCGCATGGATTTCCGGAGCGTTGAGATCTTCAGAGGAAGATAGGCCGGGCAGAAGCTCATCGCGCTGGTGAGCAGGAACGCGGCCGCAACAATCCCCAGGATGGTTGCGAGAGTTCCGGTGAGAACGTTAGTCAGAATGAGAACCAGGACAATGATGCCGAGCGTGGCCCGGATGGCTCTGTCGGCAGTTCCCATGTTCTTCTTCATCGGTATCTCCGTGCTGGTGAGTGGATGATCTTCCTGCCAGGTAAGATGCCTGTGCTACCGCCGAGGGGTCGCGCCTCAAGGCTGCTTGCGCCGGGGTCGCGGCGTCCGGGTCAGGCGCGGCGGTATCCCGGAGGAATTCCCGCGAGTGTGCTCCTGTTCAATCGCTCTGGCCAGTGCTCGATGAACGACGGGAGGAACCGCCGGTGTGGGGACGGAGCGATAGAGGATGATCGTTTTCTTGAGGGAATTCAAGTACGCCGTACAATCAGGGCATGCTTCGAGGTGCTGGCGGATGCGCCGGCAACGAGCGGAAGAGAGATCTTCGTCCAGGTGGTCGCAGATATGCTGATAGACTTGACGGCAACTGGTCATGGCGCTACCTCTGATGTTCGATGTACGGACTCAGTTGCTCGCGCAGGAAGGCCCGCGCCCGGCGCAGCCGAGATTTTGTGGCTTCGACCGAGATGCCCAGGATGACGGCAGTTTCCTGAGTGGATTTTCCCTCCACGTCCCGAAGGACAAACACCAAGCGATAATCAACCGGGAGCTTCAGGATTGCCTCGTCCAGAACCCTCCGGAGTTCCTGGTCCAACAAGAGGGCTGCCGGGGTCTCCTCCGATCGCGCGATCTGCCGGGCCTGCCGGTTCTGTCCCGCAGCCGGTGGCGCGTCGAGGACTTCAAGTGGTTCCTCCCTTGCCTGCGTCCTGCGGCGCCGCTGTTTCATCAGGCAGTTGTTCGTGACGATGGTGTAGAGCCATGTGCTGAACTTGGATTTGCCATCGAAGCTGTCCAGTTTACGGTAAACGTTGATGAACGTATCCTGGAGCGCTTCGGCGGCCTGCTCGCGGTCCCGGCAGACTTTGAACGCGAAGCGATACACGGTGTCCTCATAGCGACGAACCAGATCCGTGAATGCGTTCTTGTCGCCCGTCTTTGCCTGCTGGATGAGCACGGTATCCGGCTGCTGTGCCGTCCGAGGCGGTCTCTTCTGTATGATGCTGGACCCCACTGATAGGTGTCAGGTGTTCTCAAAATGTAAGCATTTGCGTCGATATTTCCACCGGCGGCAGCGATTGACGTTTTGAGGGTCAATGGCTATCTTGGCACAATACGTGTGCGGGACACTCAAGAAGGGTTTCTAGTGGACGATCTCGAACGTGAACGTACGGCGATGTCTCTTCTCGGGGACGTGCTGATCGAGCTGAGTCGCAGGGACTCAGTCCGCCGCGTTTTCCGCGCTCTTGCCGGTTCGACCAATTCGCAGATGGTCCAGGAACTGGCGGACGTTTTTGAACGGGCGGTTCTCGAGCGGTTTCCGACCCCGGCAGAGTCACCGTCGAACGCTGCCCCGCCCGAAAGCAAGCCGAGTGGTCCCGGTCACATGATTTCCGAGCCCCCGGCCGTATCATCACCGTCCGCCGCTTCTGTCCCCACAACACTCCAAGAGGAACGCCCGGAAGAGGGTGTCCCACCACAGGCGGGGGACCAAGCGGAGAGATGGCCTGCCGCGGTCGTGCCGGAGCAGCCCCATCCGGACTCCCCACCCACTGCGGCAGGAGAGCAGGCCCCAGAGCAGCCCGCTGCGGCGGAGAAGTCGGAGTCATCAGAAGAGGTCGAGGGTCCGTTGCCGCTCGGACATCCACACGAAGCACGTGTCCCCGTCACGCTCGCCGACAACGACTACGTATACGTTCATGGCGTGTCAGCGATTCCGCTCGAGGAGCGACCTGCCTCAGTTCCCTTCGTCCTGCAGGAGAAAGGTATCGACGGGAAGGATTTCGCCTTTGCCCTTGACAGGGGAGGCCTGCGGTTCTACTGCAGCAAGATGACGGCGCGGGCTGCCAATGTCAGCAAGGCCGGAATGCTGCTCCTGGGGAAACAGGAGTCCGTTCACCTGCGGGGGGTCCACGAGGGGATCCTGAATGAGCTCCGGCAGCACGGGGTGTTGCTCCCCCTTGCCTTCGGGACGGTGGCGCAGGGGCGTGAGGATCTGTTCGATAAGATCGACGCGCATCTATATGACCTTCGCGACGCGGTCGATGAGCAGATGGCGACCAGCTGGTGGAATCTCAGCGCATTCATGCTGGATGCGAAGTTAGCGCAGATGCTGGGGGAGGAACCGTCGACGGCCACCAGGAACCGGGATCGTCCGCGCTCGTCGGCCTCCGTGCCGGGTCCCTCACCGAGAATCGGGATCAAGACCCTCGAGAGAATCCTGGGCAAGCAGAAGAAGATCGCGGAGTCGATTCATGACGATCTGAAGAAGCACGCGGAGCGGAGCGACGTGGACATGATCGTGGGGTTCAACAGCGGCACCTCCGACGAGTGGAAGCTGATTCTCAAGTCCTCGTACGAAGTTCGCCCTTCGGGCATCCAGGCATTCAACCGGGCGATTACCACCATCCAGTACCGACACTTCCTTTTCGAGCTTATGCTTTCGCTCGATGGGGACCGGGAACCGTTTTCCTTCCAGCGGCACTAGCCGCTATGCCGGAACGGCATTGATCTCTGCAGCTGTGAGATCTGGCGCGACGGTGATGACCAGGAGATTGGGACGGCAGCAGACTTCGCAGTCCTCGACATACTCCTGGTGATTACCCCCGGTCGGGTCGACCGTCGCCGAGTTTTCCTGGAAGCAGTAGGCACAGATGAATGTGCACTCAAGTTCCATGAGCGCGCCCCAAGAGATGTATCCTGACGAACCCCACCAATATAAGGAATTCGAGTATGGCGGACAAAGCCCTCACCGGAGACGTCGTCTATCCTGCTGATGAGGTCGTGGCCCAGGCCAGGGTCCCGCGCTGGGAGGAACTCGCGGCGGAGGCTGAGCGCGACCTGGAGGCATTTTGGGCACGGGAAGCTTCAGAACTCCACTGGTTCTCTCCCTGGAAAAAGGTGCTGGACGACTCGGGCAAGCCGTTCTACAAGTGGTTCGTCGGGGGTGCCACCAACATCTCCTACAACTGTCTGGACCGCCATGTTGAGACACCCCGCCGGAACAAACTCGCGCTGCTCTGGGAGGGGGAAAAGGGCGAGTTCCGCTCGCTCTCCTATTTTGCCCTCCGTCGCGAGACCTGCCGTTTTGCCAATGTCCTCAAGAGTCTCGGAGTGCAGAAAGGGGATCGGGTGACGATCTATATGGGCCGCATCCCGGAACTGGTGACTGCGATGCTTGCCTGTGCGCGGATCGGCGCGGTCCACTCGGTGGTCTACGGGGGCTTCACCGTGGAGGCGCTCCATGAGCGCCTCGAGGACAGTCAGTCAAAGGTCTTGATCGTTGCCGACGGTGCCTTCCAGCGGGGGAAGATCGTTCCGCTCAAGGCGATTGCCGATGAAGCGCTGCAGCGGGCTGCCACCGTCGAGAGCGTGCTGGTGGTGAGGCGGACCGGCGAGCCCGTGAACATGGAATCTGGGCGAGACATGTGGTATCACGACCTCATGTCTCTTCCGATCGCCGGGGGGCAGTGCACGGTGGAGGTGGTCGATGCCGAGGATCCGCTCTTCCTGCTCTATACCTCGGGCACCACCGGCAGGCCGAAGGCAATCCTGCACACTCACGGTGGGTACATGGTCGGTACCTACACAACCTTGAAATACGTGTTCGACATTCGCGAGGACGACCGGTACTGGTGTGCGGCCGATCCCGGCTGGATCACCGGCCACAGCTACATCGTCTACGGACCGCTCCTGAACGGCGCCACCTCGTTTATGTACGAGGGTGCGCCGAACTATCCCTATCCGAACCGCTGGTGGCAGATGGTGGAGAAGTACGGCATCAACATTCTCTACACGGCGCCGACGGCCATCCGCGGTCTGATGAGGTTCGGTGAGGCGTGGCCCAACCGTCACGATCTTTCCACTCTTCGCCTCCTTGGCTCGGTGGGCGAGCCGATCAACCCGGAGGCGTGGCGGTGGTATCACCGGGTGATCGGCAAAGGGGGGTGTCCGATTATGGACACGTGGTGGCAGACCGAGACTGGCATGTTCATGATTACCCCTATGCCCAGCGTGCCCCTGAAGCCCGGATCGGCGACCCGGCCCTTTCCGGGTGTGAAGATGGATGTCTACAGCGAGCAAGGGAAGCCGGTCAAATCGAACGAAGAAGGGTTCTTGGTGATCACGACCCCCTGGCCTTCCATGATGCGAACGATCTACAATGACCCGGACCGCTATGTGCAACAGTACTGGTCGAAATACCCGGGGGTGTATCTGACGGGGGATTCGGCCAGAAAAGACGACGATGGCTACTACTGGGTCATCGGGCGCGTTGATGATGTGCTGAAAGTCTCGGGGTACCGGCTGGGGACGGCAGAGATCGAAAGCGCACTGGTCAGTCACACGGCCGTCGCGGAGGCCGCCGCCATCGGATTGCCGCATGAAGTGAAGGGGAATGCTATCCATACGTTTGTGATTCTGAAGGCGGGCGTGGCCGGGAGTGAAAAACTCATTGAGGAGCTTCGCAATCATGTTGCCCATGAGATGGGACCGATTGCCAAGCCAGAGGTCATCGAGTTCGTTGACTCCCTTCCCAAAACACGCAGCGGGAAGATTATGCGGCGTGTCCTCAAAGCGCGCGCGCTCGGGCAGGATCCCGGAGACCTCATGACGCTGGAGGAGTAGGGACCGGATCGCTCCTACCGATCACTCCGGCCGGGACGCCCCGGCCGGGTTTCTTTTTCCATCGAATTCTCGTATATTCTCTTGCAGCCTGCGATCAGCGCTGCACCTTTGCTGATGCCAATTCTACCAGTTCTCACCGCCCTCAACGTCGCCCTCCCCGTCCTGTACGGTGGCCTTGTCGTCCTGTACGCGGTGTCGTTCTTTGGGTCGACGACCGCACTCGATCGCCTGAAGACGCCC
>Ga0209536_100017154_pt1 | contig 10268 bp, 6 predicted proteins | sample DeeMarSeWOR28_12_FD_187461 | JGI IMG/M metagenome (GOLD analysis project Ga0209536, IMG submission 187461) | Marine sediment microbial communities from White Oak River estuary, North Carolina - WOR-2-8_12 (SPAdes) (version 2) | ecosystem: Environmental > Aquatic > Marine > Intertidal zone >... | reverse complement strand
CGGATGAACTCAGAATATTCATCTATAGGTGAGTTTGCCTGCGCGATAACAAATCTATCTTCCACATCAGCTGAAAGATATTCCATCTCATCCGAAACAAAGGGGACAACTTGAACCTCTGTAATGCCTTCTAAAGAGGAAATTTTTTCAAACATCTCCTCTGAGATCCGCTCGCCTTCTCTTCCAACAATTTTCCTCCCATCTTTTAAGGTATTCCGCAACGCTCGACCAATCAAACCTGGGTCATCTGGGGCTAAGCGATTCCTAACAATACGATAAGGTGTTTCGATAAATCCATACTCGTTTACCCGAGAGAAAGAGGCTAGACGTCCTATCAAACCAATATTTGGACCTTCTGGTGTTTCGATTGGGCAAATTCGTCCATAGTGAGAATGATGCACGTCACGCACATCAAATCCTGCACGTTCACGCCTTAAACCTCCAGGACCTAACGCTGAAAGGGTTCTTTTGTGGCGCAACTCTGCAAGTGGATTAGTTTGATCCATGAATTGGGAAAGCTGACTGGAACCAAAGAATTCTCTCAAGGCAGCTACAACTGGACGAATATTGATCAAAGTAATTGGTGAAAGCTGATCTTGATCTCGGATTGACATACGCTCCTTGATCACTCTCTCCATGCGGCGTAATCCGATCCGCAATTTGTTTTGAATCAACTCACCAACAGTTTTTGCTCTGCGGTTTCCAAGATGGTCTATGTCATCTGGTTCTTGCATTAGATTATTAATCGCAATCATACGCTGGACCAGACGGACAATATCCCATTTGGTAATTGTGCGATGGGAAATTGGTACATGCTCGTTCAGCTCTAATTTTTGATTTAATTTGTAACGACCAACTCGTTCTAGATCATAATGTCGTTGGTCGAAAAGCTGTTCCTCCAAAAACTCGCGAGCGTTTTCCAACGTTGCAGGATCACCAGGTCGCATACGTCTAAAGAACTCTAATAATGCTGCTTCTGCGACAGTTTGACCCTCACCCACTTCCCAATCTGGTTCCTGTGCTAAAGTGGAAGCCATAAACATCCGGTCTGGATTATTGTCCACAGCCTCAAAAAGGCTGATCAGTTCTTCGTCTGTACCATCCTGTAAAGGTGAATTTTTTAAACCATCATCTACAGCCGCCAGCGCACGCAAGAAAATTGTCACTGGAATGGTTCGTTTGCGATTAAAACGAAGGGTTAAATAATCACTTTTTCGAGTCTCAAATTCCATCCAGGCACCTCGATCGGGTATCAACTTCGCGATCGCTAATGGGCGGCCTGTTGAGCGGTCGATGGGAGCTTCAAAATACACACCAGGGGATCGTATTAGTTGCGAAACAACCACTCGTTCAGTTCCATTGATGATAAAAGTTCCTTTCTCTGTCATCTCTGGAAAATCCCCAAGGAATATATCTTGCCTTATCGGTTCTGGCACATCAGAACCAGCCAATAAAACAGATACATAAAGAGGACTAGCGTACGTTAAATCACGTTCAACACATTCTTCTACTGTATACTTCGGTTCTCCAAACCAGTAGGTAAGATCCCACTCATTGTCTTTATCATGACTTGGGAAATATAATTTCATACCTTTATTGTATGACTCGATTGGAGAGACTTCATGGAATAGATCTGCCAGACCTTCTTCTTTTAAACGTCGAAATGAGTCTAATTGAACCTCTATTAAATCCGGCAATTCAAGATTTACATCAATTCGGGCGTAAGTTTTACTGGGTGTAGCTGACGCCATTTAATTTCTCCTAATGAATAAAAAAAAACTATGCCAGTACGCGCAAAAAGTAAAGCGTTGTGGAACCACCAAAACGCCTTATTATATGCACCAACCAAAGAATACTTATCAATCGCGTAATTCTTCTCGCTTTGGGTCTAAAGACAAACAATTATTATATCTGAGTTTCCTAATTCAGTCAAGGAAGATTTAGTTTATGGTACAAATCAGGGAATTGAGCTGATAAGGATTATTTCGGAATGAAAATCTTGATACAATTGAATTAGAATTGAATAAATATTATCACAAGATTTTCTAGAATAATCCTCTTATAAAATAATCTTATGTCTTATTAATCTTATGATTTTTTATTCGATTTATTTTCAAAAATTCCAAGATTAATATTGTGGAATGATTCGAATTGATCTATAAAGCACAAAAACAAGAATAGTTGGTTTCTTATGGAAATAATTAATAATAAAAGCGGCTTTGTTGCTATGATGGGACGACCAAATGTCGGCAAATCGGCTCTCATAAATGCGTTATTAGGCGAAAAAATTGCCGCAGTATCGCCATGGCCACAAACAACTCGAAAAAGACAATTAGGCATCCTCACGACTGAATTGGGACAAATCGTCTTTGTTGATACACCAGGAATTCACAACCCAATACATAAACTTGGGCAACACATGAATGAAGAAGCAATTAGTGCCCTAGAGGATTCCGATGTAATCCTAATTTTGTGTGACATAAGCCAACCACCAAATGAAGAGGATCAGAAGCTTGCGGATATCATAATGAAATTAAATCGTTCAATTCCAATGCTAATGGCATTGAACAAATCGGATATCAAAGATCCTGAGGAAACTGAAATTATCCAGGACGCATTTAAACAATTATTTCCAAGGATAAATGAATTCATTGCGATATCCGCTACTCAAGGCAATAACTTAGATCTACTAATTTCATTGTTGTATAAGTATTTACCCGAAGGTCCAAACTTCTTTCCTGAAGATCAGATCACGGACCTCTATGAGAGAGACATTGCTGCCGATATTATCCGTGAAGCTGCCCTCATCCATCTAAGGGATGAAGTTCCTCACAGTATTGCCATAAGGATTGATGAGTTTAGGGAACGTAACGACAAAGGTGCGTTAATTTCAGCAACTCTTTTTGTCGAACGTGATTCTCAAAAAGGTATAGTCATCGGAAAAAATGGTCGAATGCTTAAACAAATCGGAACGCTTGCCCGGAAAGAGATTGAAAACATATTCAAGTATAAAGTCTTTCTAAATCTAAGAGTTAAAACCCGAAAGAATTGGAGAAATGACAAGACCGCTCTAAGACTTTTTGGCTTCCATGAAGCCTAAAAATTAATTGATGAAAATATTTATCAACCACAATATCTGGGACTAATCTGTGCCATACCAATTACTTTGGATCGCTCTGATCGTGGCTTTCGTAGATTGGATCTCCGCTGCAAAGAAGTGGCGGAAAGTTGAATACATCGCTAAGCCGACTGTAATCATCATATTATTCGTCTGGTTAATGATAAACAACGGGTTGAGCTCTTGGACAATTTGGTTCGGAATCGGTCTTGTTTTCTCCTTGTTTGGGGATATTTTTTTATTACTGCCAGAAAAATTCTTTATAGTGGGGTTATTTTCTTTCTCATTAACCCATCTAGCGTATATCATTGGTTTTAATCCCACCCTCCCGCAGACGAATATAGCCAGCTTGATTTTGGCTGCACTGGTTGGCATTACTGCAGCTCAAATCTATAATAAAATAGCTGCTGGAGCAATCAAAAAAGGACAGCGAGAGTTGAGAATCCCAATTCTTATTTATACTGTAATGATCACTTTAATGCTGTTATCAGCACTGCTAACATTGGTTCGACCAACCTGGGATGCTCTCTCAGCGATTATCGTAAGTATCGGTGCTTTGTTGTTTTTCATTTCAGATTCATTAATTGGCTGGAATAAGTTTTTCCAAACAATCCCGAATGGAAGAATTTATATCATGATCACTTATCACTTTGGCCAATTTGGCATCATCATCGGTGCAGCACTGCACTACTTGTTTTAAAGAATCACCCCGGTGCTGGCAAACACCGGGGTGAAAAAATTTATTTTAAATTAAATGAGCTACTCCTCCTCTAAATCTGGGGGCATATCATTTGGAGGTAATACGAGGTCCTCGGTATTTGATGCGTCTGCGTCCACGATTTCATTTGTTGGCTCAGATGCAGTAGGATATGTTTGCGTCCCAAACCTTGTGAGTAACAAACCTCCAATTCCGATCACTGCGACTAAGACAGGGAAGATCCATCCTATACAGGGAATTATCTCTCCAGTAGCATCAACTACTAATGCCAGTAGGAACATCCCTAATCCAGCCGAGAATGCAGGAGCCCAATCCTTGTTAAACATTTTGGAAAGCCGTCGTCCTACCTCATATCCGACAGCAATGCGACCTAAAAACCACGACAAAACTAATGCCAGGGCACCTACGAAACTGATAGGAATTAGAATGATGGTAATAGCAAGGATTACCAGCAGCACCGGCACAACAATTACGGTCAACAATCCTACTCCACCACTCAATACTGGTTGGGCAACAATAGCATCAGATGTTCGCTTGATTGGTTTTGGGAGGAACATGACAACCAATACTGCCAGTGCAGCCCATAAGAAGGTTTTAAATAGAAACCACAAAGCAGTCCACAGGGGATTTATCCCAAAGTCAAGACCTGCGAAGTTTGAGAAATCGGGAAATGTGGGAACATTTGGAACATTCGGTACATCTGGAACGCTTGGAACTAAAGGCAGTGGTACTGGCAGGCTAAAAGGTACTTCATCACCTTTGATAACTTGTCCTTCAACCACAGCACCTGGGTCACGATGAACTGCTGCGCCGATTGCTGTGAGATCACCTTCTACCTCAGCAGTTTCTCCAAGGCGTACCACCCCCCCAAATCCAACGATATCCCCTTCCACACGGCCATCGATACTGATAGCACCTCCCATTAAAAGCACATCACCAGTTACAAGTGAATTTGTCTCTAAAGTAACAGCTCCACCAAAGATGAGCAAATTGCCATCTAAGGTTTCATCACTGAACAAAGTAAAGGTTCCTCCTGCTACAATTTTGTCATCATAGAGTCCTTTCGCGAATGCGGAGCTTGGTAAAACAAAACAAGCCAGCAAAACAAACAATAGGGAAAATTTAGTTATTCGTTTCATATGGTCATCCTCCTCGGTTGTAAGAGTTGTCTAAGAGAGTAAATCCACAATAAGCTTAATAGGCTTATTACAACAGCAAATATGACCCACCATACAGGGGGTACCATGATGGAAACCAATTCAATAAGTGCTGATAGGATCTCATTAGTAGCATTGATTATTAATAGCCATTCAGCAATTTTATTGGTTCCAAGGAACAATAATTGTACAGGTTGATCGACAGATAGGACCAAATTAATCCCCAATAGAAGTAGTATGAATGTCGCCACACCTCCTGTGATCATTAACATTATCCATGATTGTCTTTGTTGGATTTTGGTCTTCCTCTCCTCTAGTTGAGTTAACCAACGTGCACTAAATCCTGCTTGAGGTTGTACATCAGGAGTAGACCTGAAAATATTTTGAATATTTACCCAAGATTCGAATAGCTGAGTACACGAGTCGCATACTTGTAAGTGCATTTTCAATTCACGGTTTTGTTGGGGCGAGAGTGGCTCATCCGAGAGAAGCCAATCCTCATAAGGCTGGTGATTCATGATACTTCCTTTCATGGTTCAAAGACTGATACGATTTATCAGACCATGAATGTGCTAAAGTTCGTCTCGCACGATGGAGACGACTCTTTACAGCGCTAATCGATATATTTAGTGCGTTCGATATCTCATCATAAGAAAAATCATACCAATATCTCATCACAACCGCTGCCCGATCCGTTGGACTTAGCATCTCTAATAATGCCCGAACCTCTTGTTGATCCTCTCGAGATCGTAATAAACCTTCAGGGTTTGGTGAAGGATCACTTATCTCTCGATATGGAAGATCATCTAATGAAATAAATTTCATTCGGCGCTTTCGAAGCTGATCGATGCAATAATGTGCCGCGATCGATAATAACCAAGTAGAAAAGGAGCGCTTGCTATCGTATCGATTTAAAGACTTGTAAGCTCGAAAGAATGCCTCTTGAGCTGCATCTTCGGCTTCATACTGATCACCTAACATGCGATAACATAAATTAAAAACAGATTGGTGATATGACTCGACGATATTGCCAAAAGCATTTGCATCACCTGCAATGGCTTGTTGGAGCCAGTTTGATTCTTCATTCTTCACAGCATTGCTCCCATGTCCAAAGTACGTGCTCATGTTGTGTTACGTCTTTGGATCATTCTGCTTAAGTATACGCAACTTTTCCATTTAGGTTGCATCATTCACCAAATAAGATGATAATCAAATGTGACATAAAGTGATTCCACACAAAATTGGTATCTATCATCCTTCTAAAGGACTAATGTGATCATAGAACCTATTACTATTGTCGGACATATTGTCCGGTTAGAACCGTTATCAATAAAACATATCTCTGATTTAGCTATTGCTGGACAAGATGAAAAAATTTGGCAGTATATGCTTTATGGAAATGTATCCACAGAAGAAGACATGCAACGTTGGGTAGCCGACATTCTGTCTCGTCAGGCTAATGGCACTGATCTTCCATTTGCTATAATCCATCAGGAAACAAATCGTGCAATCGGAGCTACTCGATTTCTAAATATCCGCTCAGACCATTTTGGTGTAGAGATTGGAGGGACTTGGATTGGTGTCGAGTATCAACGCACAGCTGTCAATACTGAATGTAAATATTTGATGATGAGACATGCATTTGAAACATGGAAATGCATCCGTGTGCAGTTTAAAACAGATTCTCGCAATGTTCGCTCGCAATGTGCCCTCGAACGAATTGGCGCAAAATATGAAGGTACATTACGCAAGCATCTAATTACACCCACCGGTCAAATCCGAGATTCCATTTTCTACAGCATTATTGATTCCGAGTGGCCTGAGGTGAAAAAGAAACTGGAATATTTATTATGCAATGGATATACACAGCAAAAATCGTCTCGACGATGATGTCGAGACGATTTTTTTTTATCAAATCAAAGCTATTTAGCTCTGTCCATAAAGAATTACTTCTGTGTAATTAACCGATGCGAGTATCAATCTGCAACAGTTGGACGAGGAGTTTCTTCTTGTCCTTCCACTACAACCGCTTCTTTAATCGCTGGTTGTTCTACCACTTCTTGCTCACTCACTCTCTCAACATCAGCGAATCCAGGTTCCGAGAACCGACCTCGTTCGAACCCGGTGCCAGCAGGGATCAATTTACCAATGATCACATTTTCCTTTAGTCCATACAGAGGATCCTCTGTGGCAGCAATCGCAGCTTTTGCCAGTACTTTGATGGTATGCTGGAACGAGGAGGCTGATAGGAATGACTCAGTGCTCAATGAAGCTTTGGTAATTCCAAGTAAAATCTCAATAAACTTGGCAGGTTTTTTGCCTTCGGTTAATAATTGTTCGTTTTCCCGTTTGAGATTCAGATAATCCACTAAGTCTCCTGGAAGGTGTTGAGTATCTCCTGGGTGTTTGATCTGCACTTTCGACATCATCTTGCGGATAATGATTTCGAAATGCTTATCGTTGATATTCTGTCCTTGAGATCGATATACTTTCTGAACCTCGGTGAGAAGATACTTTTGACATTCCTGACGACCCTGGATTCTCAATATTGAGTGAGGGTTTAAAGAACCCTCTGTCAGCGGTTGACCAGGTTCAACTTTATCGCTATCTTTTACAAGCAGGCGGGCGTTACTAGGAATTTCATATTCAGCTTCCTGCCTTATCTCATATGAAATCACTACTTTCTTGTTTGCACTATCTTTACTATCCTCTATACGTACACGACCACCTTTTTGTGCCAAAATCTGAGATTCATCACCTAAGGTGGCAAGGATATCCCCTTCTTTGACCTCTCCTTCATCTTCAACTTCGATCGTCCACTCATCTGGAATATCGTAAGGTTCGCTGATCATCTCGGCATTTTCCACTCGAACAACACGCAAATCGCTGTATTTGTCAGATTGTTCCACGAATGCTAGACCAGCAATTTCCGTTACAACTGCCTCGCCTTTCGGGGTCTTACGTGCTTCAAACAGCTCCTCAACGCGTGGAAGACCGGTGGTGATATCACCACCAGCTGCTACGCCACCAGTATGGAATGTTCGAAGAGTCAGCTGCGTTCCAGGTTCACCGATGGATTGAGCAGCTACAATTCCAACTGCCGCTCCGACCTCCACCATCCTCCCGCGACCGAGGTCCATGCCATAACATTTGGAACATGCTCCATGCTCCATTTCACAAGTTAACGGAGAATGGACTCTGACTTCTTCCACTCCAGATCCAAGTATGCGACGTACATGATCATGATCTAGCAAATCACCTCGTTCAGCGAATATCTCACCAGTTTCTGTGTCAACAATGCGTTCGGCAACAATTCGACCATATATGCGACTACCCATAGATTGTCCGGCAATATCATCTGAACGCCTGATTATGATGCCATCTAAGGTTTCACAATCCTCATCATTGATGATCACATCCTGGGCAACATCCACTAGCCTACGTGTCAAATATCCCGCATCCGCGGTTCTCAAAGCTGTGTCTGCCAAACCTTTTCTTGCACCATGTGTGGACATGAAATATTCCAGTGCAGTCAGACCTTCACGGAAATTTGATCGGATCGGATATGGAATAATCCGTCCAGACGGATCAGCCATCAAACCACGCATGCCCGCAAGCTGGGAAATCGGCTGGAAACCGCCCTTCGTAGCTCCAGAGTTCGCCATAGTTGCCAGATTACCATGCGGATCCATGGTTCTCTTTACTGCGTCTGCCACATCATTAGTTGTGCGCTGCCAGACACCGATTAATCGCTCGTTCTGTTCTTGTTCGGTAAGCAATCCTCTGCGGAAATCTCGTTGTATAGCTTCCGCATCTAGCAACGCTTTAGAGATAATTTCGCCTTTCTCCGGTGGAACAGTGATATCCGATACCGCGATCGTGTACCCAGATCTTGTCGCATACGAGAAGCCAATATCTTTGATTCGGTCTGCGATTTCTGGTGTTGCATCCTCTCCAGCCACTTCATAGACTTCCGCTACCAAATCCTTGATTCCACCTTTGTCGAGAATACGATCTACAAATTGAATTTCCGGAGGTAAGATACGATTGAACAACACACGCCCTACTGTCGTTTTGATCAGCCTTTCCTCTGGTTCTGGGAGTCGGTTGTTTTCCTCATCGTACCAGGTCCTAATGTAGATCTCGATATTGGCGTGAATACTTACTTGATCTAATTGATAAGCCAGCTCTACCTCATCAATGTTCGCAAATACACGCCCATCACCGCGATGTGGTTTGGTTTCGTTCTTTTGGGTCAGATAATAAACTCCAAGTACCATATCCTTAGATGGACTAATAATTGGTTCACCATCCGCTGGCTTTAGCAGATTTTTCGTAGATAGCATTAGTTGACGAGCTTCCAAAACCGCTTTTTGTGAAAGAGGTACATGAACCGCCATCTGATCTCCATCAAAATCTGCATTGAATGCGGTCGTTACCAATGGGTGTAGCTGAATAGCACTCCCTTCAATCAGAATAGGTTCAAATGCTTGAATTCCAAGGCGGTGAAGGGTAGGAGCACGATTAAGCAATACAGGCCTTTCCTTGATCACTTCTTCTAAAACCTCCCAAACTTCCGGTCGGTTCCGCTCTATAAATCGTTTTGCACCACGAACATTCGCAGCATAGTTATGAGAAACTAAGCGTGATATCACGAAGGGACGATATAGTTCTAATGCCATACTCTTGGGGATCCCACACTGGTAAAGCTTTAAACTGGGTCCAACAACAATCACAGACCGTCCAGAGTAATCAACACGTTTACCTAACAGATTTCTGCGGAATCTTCCCTTTTTACCTTTCAGCATATCGCTTAGGGATTTAAGCTCTCTACGTCCACGTCTTGAAAGCGCTTTCCCACGCTGAGAATTATCGATCAGCGAATCAACTGCCTCTTGCAACATACGCTTTTCATTTCGAACGATCACATCCGGAGCTCCCAGCTCTAACAAACGTTTAAGCCGATTGTTCCGGTTGATCACTCGACGATACAAATCATTTAGGTCAGAAGTAGCAAAGCGTCCACCATCCAGCTGAACCATAGGTCGAAGGTCAGGTGGAATCACTGGCAGCACTGTTAATACCATCCACTCCGGTCTATTCCCAGAACGACGGAAAGCTTCGACCACCTTTAATCGCTTTGTTGCTTTCTTGCGTTTCTGCTTGCTCCTTGTTACTCGAACCTCGTGCCATAACTCTTCAGCAAGCTTATCCAAATCGAGGCGTTTCAGGATATCATAAAATGCTTCTGCACCCATGTCAGCTCGGAAAACCT
>Ga0209536_100017153_pt1 | contig 10269 bp, 8 predicted proteins | sample DeeMarSeWOR28_12_FD_187461 | JGI IMG/M metagenome (GOLD analysis project Ga0209536, IMG submission 187461) | Marine sediment microbial communities from White Oak River estuary, North Carolina - WOR-2-8_12 (SPAdes) (version 2) | ecosystem: Environmental > Aquatic > Marine > Intertidal zone >... | reverse complement strand
AACAGGGAAGGTCTTGATGATGAAACCGGATTGAAGAATTGTGCAGAGGGGCTAAAAAATATCATGGCCGAAGCCGAAAAGTACAAGATCAATATCGTAATGGAATTGCTTAACAGTAAGATCGATCATAAAGATTATCAGTGCGATTATACCGTATGGGGCGTAGAGCTATGCAAACGAATAGAATCTGAGAATTTCAAACTCCTGTACGACATATACCATATGCAGATCATGGAAGGGGATGTGATCAGGACAATACGCGACAATCATCAATACATCGCCCATTATCATACAGGAGGTGTCCCTGGCCGGCATGAGATTGACGATACGCAGGAATTGTACTATCCGGCAATTATGAAAGCCATTGTTGAAACTGGTTTCGAGGGATATGTTGCCCAGGAATTTATACCTACATGGGAGGATAAACTGGCTGCACTCGAGGATGGTCTTAAGATCTGTACTGTTTAGATTATTTCGGGATTATAATCTGACTCCCTCAGGATCACTATTGTATTTGGTCACTGTACCCCTCGGCATACATGAGAAGAATCTCTGTCAGCCTGCCATCTTCTACTTCAGGCCTGTTCTTATTTTCGAGGTGTAAAAATAGATAGTACCCTTTTAATTCAGGGAATGTATTGTCTCTGGGATTGGTAAAATCTTTAAATCTTGGATCCCCGTTTTTCATTCTGAAAACATCCAGGACATAATACGATACGGTAGTTCCGCTGTTCGGATCAGTATATGAAATAGAATCCAGACCGATATGGCTGTCAGGGAAGGAATTGAAAGACTCCCCACTGTTGTTTGAAACGTGAACTGTTCCGGAGGTAAAAACATATTGGAGGTTAAGATCACGGGATTCGCTTTTGCTGATTGTCTTGCCGGTGGATGGATCGACGATTATGTCGGTTTTACTCCAAACCTTAAATTGGTTTAAATACAATGACTCTACCGTAGGGGTGAAGGCAGGTTCTTCATCCTGGCAGGAAAATACTATAAACGTTAGTACAATGATCCAGAGTTTTCTCATAGGTATTTCTCTCTCAACTTCCCAAAGACATTCTATTATGTAACGCAAAATAGCCTATTAAATGTTTAGAAATCTATGCATTTCTTTTTATTCTTTTAAATTTTGCCCCAGCCTTCGTAAAATATTCACACAATTCATCATTCCCCGTGAATTATGATAGGTAGTTTTCCAGGGATGCGCTTTATTGGCAGTTTTGCTTTCGGGATCAGTGTCCAATCCATGGTTATACCACCCGCCATACTCATGATCTATCTGGTATTTATTCAGGTAATCCCACTGCTTCAAGAAATAACTATAATAGTCCATGTTATCATCCGGATACAGGGAGTGCAATAAAAGCATACTGTTTAGTGCCTCTATCTCGCCCCACCACGCTTTATGATCGTCGATAATGACCATGCTGTCGTTCTCAAAATACTTGCCTTTGTCAAATATTCCTCCGTTCTCGCTGTCCCATCCTTTGGCCAGGGTGTGATCGGTCAACTGCTTGATCACCTTGATGGTCCGTTCATCATGATTGCCAAGAGCTTCCGCCGCTTCATAGAGCAGGTATGAAGTTTCTATGTCATGTCCAAAAGTGACATGACTGGAGAACCACAGGTTTTCACCCGCTATGTCATCAAGGGTGCCTCCCGTTACTGGCGTCCAGTCAGCGGTAAAGTATAACAGTAAATGTCCGGGATCGGTGACCATGATATCCCGGACTACATGGAACATTTCCTCGAGCCTTTCCCGGACCAGCTCATCAGGCCAAACATGATACAAGGTGGTCAGTGCTTCCAGGATATGAATGGAACTGTTGTAGTCCTTAAGGCCCACAACGATTCTGTCCGATAGACCGGTTTGAAATTCATCCTTATTCAGCACCGGGGATCCGTCACGATGCAGGAATTCAAAATATCCGCCGTTTACGGGATCATGTGCATTTTCCTCTATCCAGTTAAAGGATTGCTTAGCCCATGCAAGGGCTGCTGGATCCTTAGAGACGCTGTAATACTCAGCCAGGCCATAAATGGCAAAAGCCTGTCCATATATTCTTTTTTCATGAATGTTTTCTTCTAGGGGTTCGCCTGTCTGGTCCACTGCAAGGTAATATCCACCTTCTTCAGCATCCCACATTTTCCCGGTGAGAAATTCAAATCCATGTGTGGCCAAATCCAAAAATTCTCTCTTATCCGGGTAATTTTTATACAGCATGGATAAGGTCCACACATGCCTGGCTTGGTATACCAGGTATTTGTCCTGGTTGGGTAGTTGCTCCCAGTTGTAAGAGAAATTGGTCAGATAACCTCCATGATCAAGGTCGATAATTCTCGGATACCACAAGTCGATGATGTCATTATAAAGACTCTTTTCAAGCGTATCTGCCATGGACAAATAGGGCGATACAGTTTCATTTTGCTTTTCTCCTTCTGAACAGGAATATAAAATCGACACTATCAGAAGAACTAAAATTATTCTCATTTTAACTTTCATGTTGCCAATGATTTAAAAATTTGAGGCAATTTATGATTTTTGAAAGAATAAAGTAAATTATTGATATGATGATATTCTTTATAAGTTAAGAATTATTTTTCGGGGCCTGGATCATGTACCCCACCTTTGAAATTCCTAAAAGATGCCAATTCAATCAATCCGTATCAGAATTATATATAAATTTGAGAATAGTTACTCTATTTTTACAGATTGCACAGGAAAGGTGTTTTTTATTGCCCATTTACAGCAGACCTTTAATCTTTAAAAACTGATCGATAACTAATTGTCAAGTAATAAGCACTTTTAAACAATTCATATTATGGGAACAAGAAAAAGTTACACAAGACGCAAGTTTGTGAAGGGACTGGCGAAGGGGGGTATGATGGCCGGTGCAGCACCCTTTATCATTAGCCGGAAACCTTACAGGGAATCAATACTTCTCGAACCGGCTACAAATTTAAATACTAACAAAAAAGTCGCAGCCAATGATAAGATCCGCCTGGGGGTAATCGGAACCGGGATCATTGGATTTTTTAATATCAATTCCGCGTTGTCGGTAAGTGGCGTAGAACTTGCTGCAGTATGCGACTTGTATACCGGCCGGTTGACCAGGGCCAAGGAAGTATATGGTGATCATATCAAAACCACAAGGGATTACCGGGAGATCCTGGCCATGGATGACATTGATGTGGTGCTCGTTGCTACCCCGGATCATTGGCATGACAGGATCTCTATTGATGCCATGAAGGCTGGAAAGGCAATTTATTGCGAGAAACCTATGGTTCAGGAAGTTAAGGAAGGACATGAAGTGATCAAAGCTGAAAAGAAATATGAAGCAAAGTTCCAGGTGGGAAGTCAGGGCGTTAGTTCAATACAGATGCAGAAAGCTAAAGAGCTTTATGAAGCTGGCGAGATTGGAGATCTGATATTGGTCGAGGCCGCCTACGACCGCCATTCCAGTTTGGGTGCATGGCAATATTCCATTCCACCCGATGCATCACCGGATACAGTGGACTTTGATACTTTCCTGGGAGATACGGCAAAAATGCCTTTTGATCCTATTCCATTTTTCAGGTGGAGGAACTACCAGCAATTTGGAACCGGAATAGCCGGTGATCTTTTCGTGCACCTCTTCTCCTGGCTGCATTACATCATCAGTTCAGATGGCCCCAATACTGTATACGGTTCCGGAGGCACCCGTTACTGGAAGGATGGCCGGGATGTGCCTGATATCCTCACCTGTGTGGTTGATTATCCTCAAACCAGTACGCACAACGCCTTTAACATGCAGATCCGTGTAAACTTTATTGCGGGTGGCGGTGGCGAGGGATCCCTGAAACTTGTCGGTTCCGAAGGAACGATTAAATTCCAGGGGAACAGCATCTATCTAACACGTTCACCATTCCCAGGTAAACCGGAATATGGCGGGTATGATTCACTATTCACCTTCCCTGAAGCGGTCCAGGAGGAATTTGTGAAACAATATAAGGCCAAATACTACAGTGTGCCGGACATGATAGGCGAACCCGGGGAGGTAGTGTATAGCCCACCGGAAGGATATGATGAGCGGAATGATCATTGGGCGAATTTAATTGCAGCAGTACGGGATAACAAACCTATTGTTGAAGATGCCACCTATGGTTTGAGAGCAGCAGGGCCATCCCTCGCTGCTAATGAAAGCTATTTCAATAAGCGCATTGTTACATGGGATCCGGCCAAGATGGCGTATTCCTGATAATTACAATACTAAAGAAAAAAGGCTGTCTGTTGATCTGACAGCCTTTTTTATTGCTAACTTGGTTGTTTGTATTTTATTTCAATCCTGAATCCTTAATTCATTCTGCATTAGTTGCACTCCATAGGTCAATCGAAAATATTTTATATTGTCGACTTCCAGCAAAGGATCTGAAATGCTGACAAAAAACTTTACCATCACATCATTGCATTTTCCCTGCGTAATGATGCGATCATGTTGATCAAGAATGATAAACACTTTGCTGGGATCCGATTCTGTACAGAATACATCTACAATGTCAATTTCATTTAATTTTGCTATCGTGGGATCCTCCTGGTGCTTAATTTCTTCCTGAGAATAAATGCCTGCTTGGGCATAGCCAAATCCTGATATAATAAAAATCAGGGTCATCATTAAAAGTCGGTTAAGGTCAATTCTTTTCATGGCTATATTTGCTTTTAGAATTCATTTGTTACGTATAATAATACAATTGCCAAGCCTGTGCCAGAAATTATAATATGTTGATTATCAGAATGTTAAAAAAATAATTGTCGAAAGAGTTGTATCAAAAACGTACACTTCGTAAAAAAGTGTATCAGGTCTGACCGGTCCTCAGCGTATTGTCCGACAATAAAAAAAATACATGAAGTTTTTGGCAGGGTATTCTACGCGTGGAGTTGAAGGGAGCAGTTCTTCGGTGATGGCTTCACATGCAAGCGCAAGAGTCTTTTCCCGGGTAGTATTTAATAGAAATGAATATTAGATCTTTTCTTGTTCAAGTTTAATTCAATACAAGTCTGAATTCCAAGTCTCCAATTATAACCACCTGGGTGTGGCGGTAAGTTATCGTAATGTTGTTTGTTGATAAAAATTCCATAATAATAGCGTTTAGGAATAGTTTTCATATAGCATGCCAAAAAAAATAACACGTTGATTATTAGTAATTTATTGGATATAAATTAATTCTCAGGATTTATTTTAATGTTCATTAATGGACATAACCGGAGTATATCTGTTCGGATTGAAATGTTTGAAAACGATGTTTTTTGACGTATAAATTGGAATTAGGGCGTGCGCACAGAAAGTGTATCACTGTTTAAGACTATTCCCTCAACATCATAATGTGACATTATCAACATGGGCGTATCATCCGATCTGGTAGCGTTGGCCGTCAGGAAACCACCGGTAACGTTAAGATATTCATGTTCTGGCATAAGCATATCGTTGCTCCAGCCTCCGGCATGAGCGTCACTTGCCGGCCCACATGAATACTCCTTTATACCGGTAACATCATCCCGGGAGATATATTGCCAGTGCCTGTCACCGCATATTACAATCATATTTTCCTGGCTGGCAATGAACTTTCTGATCTGATCTCCCTCAAAGGTGAAGTCTTTATTGGAATGGTTGTCATGCTTGTTCAGCCTGTCCGGACCAACGATAGGGGTTGGGCTGATGAGGATCTTGAAGGTAGCATCCGATTCTTCCACGGAATTGAAAAACCATGCTTTTTGTTCCTCCCCCCAGATGGTCTTATAAGGTCCATCCGGATCGGTATTTGGACTTCTGAAATCCCTTCCTTCCATAAGCCAGATCTGCAGGTCTTTCCCCCACCTGTACGTTCTGTAGGTTTTATCCCGCATGGGCACCTGTTCAAGAAAAATAGCCTGACCTTGTTCAAAGGTGAAATCGCCCATAAAAAGTGTTTGGAGTCCAGGCCAACAGTCGTTAAGCCAGGTATCATGGTCATCCTTTATGAAATAGCTTCCCACATGCTTATGAAATTGGAAATTTGTTGGCAAGGAATAGGTTCTGGACCAATGCCACCTGGCCAGTGTTTCATTTTTAGCCAGTTCATCATAATACAAAATATCACCAGTATGCACAAAAAAGTCAACATCCAGTTTCCTCATTGCTTTGTAGATCTTGAATCCCCCTTCAGGTGCATCCTGGTCGCCGTAGGCCTGTCCCGTGGATACAGCAAACAGGACATCCGACTGGTTTTCTAAAGATGGAGCAGTCTTGAACCTACCGTCTATTGATTCACCGATGGCTTTATTGCCAGGGTATCTTGATATGATCCGAAGCCTATATCTGCTTCCCCCCTCCAGGTTGTGTAACAAAATCTGTGAGGTATAATCTTTTTGAGCATCGACAGCGATCCAGTCGGATTCCTCCCAATGGTTGGTGTGCTGAGATTTGTAATAGACCTTTACATCACCTGAAATACCTACTGTCGCTCCTTCCAGAACGGAATATTCGTCGTTGGGAGGATAATTGATCACCGGGATATAATCATCCCGGTTCCTGGTAAATTCTTCAACGATTTCACCTGATTCCGGGTCCCTATACAGGATTTTGGGTAGGGGGCTGCCAAATCCTTGGGGTAGTGAGTCTTTGGTCAGTCTTACCCAGACAACAGCAGTTGTGTCTGTAACCTCCCCGATTTTGATACCTGTAGCGAAGTATGGCCCGTCAGTTTTTTTCTTACAACCTGCCACACAAAGCAAAATGATACACAATGTGAAATAAAACCGTATGATCATTTGAATAGAGTCTACATCCTGGCTTTATTGATCAGCTCTTTGAAAACCTTCCCCTGTTCTTTTATTGCTTTCACTTTATCCTCAGGATCGGTACGGCATTCCAGCAATATCCACCCCTCATAATCCATTGTGACCAGTAATTTGAACAGGTCAGCATAGGGATAGTCGCCAATATTTAATTCCCTTACGTGAAGCGTCGTGGCAAAGCGGTCTTTCACGAGGTTGAAATTATATTCCAGGCCTTGTCCCAGCAGGTCGACATCGTTGCAATTCCAGCATACACCAACATTGGGGTGATCCGCCACGTCCATGATATTTTTAATGTTGGGAAGTTCGGATGTTCCCGGGCCATGAACCTCTAAACGGATCTCCTGTCCATAATCTGCGCCGAATTTTCCGATTTCATTTAGGGATTTTCCTATCTGTTCTAGGGTTTTTTCTTTGGGTATGCCATCATGAAACTGGTTGGGTTTCACTTTTATTCCGCTTGCTCCAATATCATGGCACAATAAAATGTATTTTTTCGTATCCTCTATTGATTTTTTTAACACCTCAGGATCCGGATTATCGTAAGCATAATTCGAACCGTATCCTACCACTTCCACAGGACTGTCTTCAAACCGTTGCCTTACTTCTTTTCGCTGGCGGTCATTCAGGCTTATTTCCACCCCATGGGCATGTTCTGTCCTTAGCTCCACGCCGGCCAGATTCGATTTTTCACAATTGGCGATCAGCGTTGGCAGATCCCAGTCTTTGCCCCATAAATACGTTACAAGTCCCAGTTTCATTTTGGTTTCAGCACCGGCACGAAGTGGATACCCTAACAATGTTGTATTGAGTGCAACAGCTGATCCGAGGAGTCCCGATTGTTTTAAAAATTCTCTTCTTGAAGTCGTCATGGCATAAATTTTATCTCATGCAAAATACAAAAAAAATGTCCAGGATCTCAATCCGGGAATTGGCTTTTATCGATGCCGGGAATGATTTTTATAGCATTTTTATAATAGATCTTCCTGAGCACTTCATCGGGAAGATCCAGGCCATACATTTTCCAGAAAGCATGACGTTTGCGATAATAATCAAAGTATTCATCCGCCGTTTCAAGTACCCTGAAATACACCGGATATTCATCAGGCGCCCAGGAATCTTTACCAAACATAATTCTATCCTGGTACTTTATCAGAAATGCCCTCGCAGCGCGGGGCTGACGACCCAGTTCTGCCAGAACAGCGCCAATCTCTGAATACATGTTGGGCATTTCATCCATCAACTCACCCAGTTTTGACAGATTATTCCCATACCATCCCAAATGTGCATTGATAAAATTGGTGCCCGGATGTTTCTTAAACACATGATGCTGTTCTTGAATTATCTGCTCCCAGGGTGCCGGATCTGTATCCGACCTTTTCCTGCGTGGCCTTTCTTTCAACTCGAGCCACCGTTCATTATGCTCATCGTGCGGTTCCCAAAAGGGAGCAGGATCTGCTGAATGTATCAAAACAGGTATGCCAAGTTCTCCGCATTTTGCCCAGATAGGATCAATACGGGGGTCATCCACGGGTACTCTGGCACCGGTGTTGTCGGTTACACTGAATCCCAGACTTTTGTAGATCTTAAGTCCCTTGGCACCATTTGTTACGTCAGCTTCAAGTTGTGCAACCGCCTTATCTTCCCAGCCTATTTCTCCAATGCCATTGAAGTCCACATTGGCAAACACAATGAACCTGTTGGGGTAATTGCTGTTTATGTTATTCATCATTTCGTTTAGCCGTTCTCCATTACCCCCGCTTAGGTTAACCATAACTGCCATATTCATCTGATCCATTGCTTTGATCAGCTCAGACAAGTCCATGGACCCCATTTGCCAATGGTGGCTGTGCACGTCGATGAAAGGATATTTTGATTCAGTAAGTACATGTTCCGGAACTACGAGTGTGGATACCGGGTTATACTTTTCAAAGTCCATGGAGTTCTCCTGGGCAAGCATTGTCTGCGATAGGAACAGCATGGAGTAAACACATTGTATTATTCTGCGCATAGTTTTATAGGAAAAGCTTCAAATATATACAATGGATTAATAGCATGAAAATAGAAACGGTTTTACCCTGAAATAAAATGGATCGCACCCAACCCTGCACCATCTTAATCACCGGACACTTCAATTCCACCCATCTGCATTACTATTATACTCTAAAAATCCATAATTTCGGTACAGGATCTAATCAATGATCTCTACACTTTAACCGGGGATTGATATAATGGAGAGAAAATATGCACTTTTCTTAAACGAGTTGGAGACGGAGCTCACCGGGGCCATCCTCCCATACTGGATCAAAAATATGGTGGATGAGGATAATGGCGGTTTCTATGGACAAATAGATGGTAATGACCAGCTGCACCCCGAGGCACCCAAAGGCAGCGTATTGAATGCCAGGATATTATGGACTTTTTCCTCAGCATATAATTACTACGGCAAAAAGGAATATCTAGATATGGCTGACCGGGCCTTCAGGTATTGTTCCAATATTTTCATCAACAGGGAGAATAACGGTGTCTACTGGCTGGTAGATCCCACTGGTCAGCCACTAATCCTCAAAAACCAGATCTATGCATTGAGTTTTATGATCTATGGCCTCAGTGAATATTATCGGGCGACAAAGGATAAAAAGGCACTGAACGATGCCATAATGCTTTTCAATTCCATTGAAAAATTCAGTTTCGATCATGATAAAAATGGATACTTCGAAGCTTTCGACGAAAACTGGGTGATCCTTGAGGATCTCAGGCTGAGTGATAAGGATGCGAACGAGAAGAAAACGATGAACACCCATTTACATATCCTTGAAGCCTACGCAAACCTGTATCGGATCTGGAAGGATGGGCATTTGCGAAATCAATTGAGGAACCTTATCACGGTATTTATGGATAAGATCATCGACTGGGACACCATGCATTTTCGCTTATTTTTTAATTCTGCATGGGAACCAAGAGATGCCGAGATCTCTTTCGGACATGATATAGAAGGAAGCTGGCTGATACAGGAGGCGGCTGAAGTTCTGGGAGAAAATGACCTGGTGGAGGAAGCAAAACATATGGCTGTAAAAATGGTGGATGTTGCATTGGCAGAAGGCTTCGATGAGGATGGGGGGCTCTATTACGAATATAAACCTGATGGCGCGCTGGATACGGATAAACATTGGTGGCCTCAGGCAGAGGCAATGGTTGGGTTGGTCAATGCCTACCAGATAAGATCAAATCCGAAGTACATGGACCAGACACTGAAAATGTGGTCATTTATTAAGAATAAAATTATAGATACAAAAGGTGGTGAATGGTATTTTAAAGTTGACAGAGCTGGCAAACCCTATATTGGGGAGGATAAGGCAGGCATTTGGAAGTGTCCATATCATAATGGGAGGGCCTGCCTCGAAATTGTCAACCGCCTGGGATAATGGATTCTGAATTGAAATTAAATCATT
>Ga0209536_100017152_pt1 | contig 10269 bp, 15 predicted proteins | sample DeeMarSeWOR28_12_FD_187461 | JGI IMG/M metagenome (GOLD analysis project Ga0209536, IMG submission 187461) | Marine sediment microbial communities from White Oak River estuary, North Carolina - WOR-2-8_12 (SPAdes) (version 2) | ecosystem: Environmental > Aquatic > Marine > Intertidal zone >... | reverse complement strand
GGGCGTGAATACGCCTCCAAATGTCCTTAAGCGATTTGGGACAACCGAGGGCTGTTTGGGATGCTTGCTGTTATCGAAATCCATCTTCAACCCGGCATATCGTCACCGCCTTGGGTTCGTTGGGTCACTTCCTGTTTCAACCAAGGCCATACAGGGAAATACAGCTTGTTTGCGAAAAATAAGAGCCCTTTTATGTAGATACTGGAAATCGTGGATACTATCAACTGGTTTTCCGTTGTCTGGATTTGGGCTGGAGGTTCTCAAAAACCTGGTCAGGTTCCTGTTTTTACCATCTTAGGATTTACTATAAAGAAAAGCTTATTCTTGTCGGAAAAGATATCTGATATAGAAGAGTCAATCCGAATCTGCTGGCCACTGAACTGGGCTATGATGGGCTTTAGTTTACGCACTTCAATTGGATATTCGATGTCGCTGATCAATGACAGCAATATTTTCATCGGACTCCCGTCCCTCTGGGCTGCATCACCTGCCACAATTCTCGGTTTCAGATAAAACGTGTTACTTGCCTTTTCAAATCTAAACGTCCCTTCCAGACTTAAGGAAGTATCTACATCACCTATTTCTACAATCACAGAAGATCCTTGTATCTGAAATGCATATTTCACATCTTTTCCATGGAGACTCATCGAACATAGCACCTTGTCTTTCTCCAACTTCAGGTTTCTGATTGACTTTATCCAGATGTCTCCAGAGACGTTGTCATTCGGACCAAATTTAATCGGCAGAATACCGTTCACCAGTTTGGATACGGTCACAGCTGGGAAAACAACGGTAATCTCATCCTCCTCGATATCGCCGGAATATGAATGCGACACAAGAACCAGAAGAAAGAACACACAAAAGATATTTGGTCTCAAGGCCCGTTCCATAAGCTACACGTGTTCTTTGTCTGCGGCTTCACGACAACGCATGGTCTTCAGCTAATGGTTCCGACCACTACAGCCTGTAGAGGACTTTCACCTCCTAGATCCATGCCATGCCTGGCGCACATAACAGGGTTGGACCCCATAGGGCCCAACCCCTCCTCACCAACCATGCCGGCCACTGTCACTGTTGCGCCAACCAGTTGCCCGTGTTGCCCGTCAGTTTCTGTTACGGCCACTTCGAATACGTCGACCTCATCCGTTATAATTTGATAGGTTCCACGAACCGTTCTCATAATTGCCACTTGGCCCGCCGGAACGTGGGGCGATAACACGAATGGAACCGCTGGTAGCGCAAGAATAGTGCTCCTAACGAATCTCTTTGTGCGGGCCATTTTGTTACCTCCCTCGATGACTCTGCGTAAAAAAAGCAGAGCAACCTTGGACCGATGCCCACATCCGTGTTGCAAATATGACCAACACTATGAAGCCGACAATGCCACAGACTATCCAGACGGATAGATTCACCTTCCAGTCCCCTATATTCATCTCCGAAACGGCCCCCTTTTTGAGTCCAATTCGAAGAGATCCCTTGAATAGATGATTTGGTTTGTCGGATTGTCAGACCATCCTCTCAACACAGCTGATCACGCCCTGTCAGGAGCTGTAAAGGCATATTTTGAGAGGTTGTCACACGTTTAGCACCGATGAATAAAATGAAGATGTGGAAGGAAGAGCTGAAACCGGCATTTACCTAGAGGTAAAAGGCCAACCAGTCAAGGCATTACTGCGTGTTTTTGGGAGCGTTAAGAGCGAAAATTGGAAAAGGGCTGTACCTGAGCCAACGTGTGGCAGCACCGGAGCCGGGGTCGGTGTCTCATCCTAATATTTCGTATAGGTGCGGTGAGGCCACGTGTTGCCACCGGCCCCAGACATCTGCCTAATGCAACTAATATGCAATAAATATGCCGTTGTCAAGAAAGAAAAAACCTCTGGGGAATAGGTTAGACCTTAAGCCCCAGAGGCTTAGGATGAGACACTGACAGGCACGTGACCCGTCTCTGGGACAGTCTGCAAGATTCATGCAAATTTAGGGCATGTAGGACATTTGGTCTAATTTCAATGTCTTAGACACTCTCGCATTGAAAACACGGCGCCACAAGGTTGGTAACTCGATGCCAACATTGGGAAAATGAGTACCAATTTAGAGCATTAGAAGTCACACGAGCACAACAGAAATGAGGGACGCCTGGGGTTGACAATGTCAAGCTGTTCTTGTAGGGTTTTGACCGGTGAACGGTACAGCTTCGAGATTGAGTATCGGTTCCAGGTCTTCGTTCCGAAGCGTCAAATCTTGCCTTGAGCAGTAATGCGGATTATCCGCAGCGCTCTGACCTGCTTAAGCGTGCCGTTCACCACTTTACCACATATCCAGCCGTTTTCTCAGGGATGGGAACAACTTTGGACTAGTTGTAGCATTGCCCTGATTAAACCAAGCCCCGTTCACGAGCACCCGATTTCCGTGGGGAGTAGTGACCAATGGCCCTCACAAATTGCCCGAGGCCAAAAACAATATCGCGGCATCAAGAACCACGGTTACAGGCTTACACGTAGCAGGAGGGTTATCATGCCTACCTATGAGTTTCTCTGCGAAAAATGCCATAGGAAGTTTGCCTTGACGATGAAAATCTCTGAGTACGAAAAGAAGAGGTTCCAATGTCCAAAGTGCAAAGGCACTAAAGTTAAACAGCGTATTGCCTCCTTTCAAACGATAACCTCCAAGAAGAGCTAGCATTGTCATTTGGCGTCTTGGTACACGACATTCTCAGTAACGGCGGGGTCCACCGTAGATTCGCCGGGATTCAGCCCAAAATGTGATAAGGGAGTTGCGATCTCGATATAAACCCGCGAAAAAATCGGTTGGATAATGAGTGTCATTCCTGCAATCAGTGAAGGACGCTGGTGCAGGTGATCCCCCCAATCTTTTACAATTCCTTGATCCCTTCCCGTTCCAAAGGCATCCCCCTTTTCCGTTTTGCTTTTGTTACTTTAGATACTCCTAATTGGCATTTATTTTCCCAATTGATAACCTGAAATACCAACGGTGTAACATCTAGATTTTTTTATTATATTCGATAACTACCTGAAGTTAAAGACAAATGTTCTAAATGCGTTATATTTGCATGAATTTTGCATGTAAATAGACATAATTGACACATAATTAATAGCCTTAAGAGAGACATCCGAGCCCCTGAGACCGAGCCCCCTTTTAGGCCTCACTGTCAAGCCCGGTCCAGGCATCCAGGCAAGAACAGCCTCCGAAGCCTTATCGAAATGCTTGGTCTCGTGGGGCTCACTTATTGATGCCTCCTTTTCGGTCATGGCATTCAAAATTTTCTGCAATACATCAAAGCTATTAGTCAGCAAGACGAAGACACTCCATGACTTGTTGCCCACAATTGGGTCCATTGTGGCACGACACGGAGGGATCATGGAGCTGGACGCGACGTCAAAGACTATAGATGTAATGGTTCCACAGAAGCAAGAAGCTCTCTGCGCCCGTGAGATAGGGGAGTGGCTGAGTGCCATGTCCCCTTGACATGGCCTTTCCGTTGTATTCCTTGCCCTTGCTATTTGACAACCGCAGCCCCAGAACGATGCCCTAACCAGAAGACCCTTCACACGCCAGGTAACGGAACATCGGGCTTGATTGGTTTTGGGGACTGTTGCCCCAAGGGCTGGTTCACGCAGATGCCCCACGCATGTGCGCTTCTAGCCCTTGGGCTTTCATGTATCTTGACATTTTCCGAGCTTTCTCGTGCTGGTAATACGGCTTGATGAAATCTTTCATTGAAGGCTCCTTTTTGAGGCCCCTGGTCAATACGCCGCACCAGGGGCTTTTCTTGCGCTCATGCTTAACTGATCTGCCCGGACAGGGGAACGAGACCAAGCGAGGGACGGGAAAAGCGCCGATTGCGGTTTCAATGAGGTAATATCTTGGTTCCGTGTCAAGTTGCGACAATCATTGGAAAGCCTTCCAACAAAAGACACCTACGAACGCCGAATCTGCCATCCACAAGTGATCCCCCCGTCTGACAAGCTTTGACTTTATCTCTGCCTTTTCCCAAATGTCAGGACGACGGCCGGTGTTTGCGGACCAATGCTGCATGGCCTCGTCCTGGCTGTGATAGGCAAAGGAGCTTCCCACCTGCTCTATCCTGGCATACGCCATGTAGTAATTCCCAGATCGCGCGCGGATCCTCATTTCAGGAGAGAAAAACTCCGTGACGACCACGATGCGTTTTGGCTCAGTAGCAAAGACCTTTGCCAAAGCAGGTGCAAAGCCGATCTGAGTGAGATGAAGAGTGTTGCAGGCTAGAATCAAATCATAGCCGCGAAATTCTTCACAGCGAACCGTCTCCCATCTTCGTTTGTCAATGTGCATGCCATGGGAGCGATCTGCTGTTGCCTGCCTGAGCAGATGTCTCATGGCCGAGGATGGTTCCAGCGCCGTCACCTCGCATCCCATTCGGGCCAGGGGTCTGGAAAGGACGCCGTTTCCGGCCCCGATGTCAAGAACACGCCATGTGGGCCTTGCCATGGAGGTTATGGTTCTCACAATCCCGTCGTGGTAATGACTATGAGCCATCCATTGCTGGTACCAACGGAAATACCCTTGCCAGAAGGAAGGTGTCGTTGCTCTTTTCCATATGGTCTTTTCCATTTTCTACTCACAAAAAAAGGCCACGAAACCCCACCTTCAGGTGGATAGCCTTCATGGCCAACTTGAAAGTCGTCTGTATTTTCTTGCTTCTTTGCTTGAGCCTTTCGTCGGCTCAATCTAGCGTTTCAACGCTGTCGTTTTGTCATTACTTTAACAAAAATCGTGCCAGTGAAGCGCCTCAGATTTTTTGTCAGAAAGATCGGATAGTTGCGCTATTTCAAAGTCTTATCTGGATAATATGGACCAGAAAAGGGGAGCAATTTCATGCCATCTGTTGGCAACCTTTTTCACAGACGTCTGCAAGGATCCGGACTATTGGAAGATCGGTACGACAGTTCTTACGAAAACGGTAAAATGTGCGATAGAGCGAAGCTCCCCGGTAAGGTATTAGGCCATTTTCATATAGCTTCCCTTGACCCCGACAAAAGGGCTGGGCTTGCGGGAAGCAGGCCGTTCAGAAGCGATCAAGTTTGTCTTTTGGAGTCTGCGTCCAGTGGAGCCCCCCGTTGACTGATCTCTTCTTTTGAAGGAGTGGAACCAGCGGCAGTTACGGGAGGCAACACCTCGCCGAATACAACACCGTAGATTTCCCAGACTGCAGTGAACAACGCTGCAATGATTGGCCCGATGATAAACCCAACAACACCAAACATCAAGATTCCCCCAAGGGTCCCCAATAGGATCAATAGTTCGTGCATCTGTGTGTCTCTACCCACCAACAACGGGCGCAGAAAGTTGTCGACACTTCCAACGACGATGGCACAGAACGCTGCTAATCCTGCAGCCTTTATCAAGTGCCCGCCCGCAGCCAAAACGATCGCTGCAGGAACCCAAACCAGTGCTGTCCCGATGCCTGGAATAATAGACAACACAGCCATGATCGTGCCCCAGAAGACGGCACCTTTAATCCCCACAACTGCGAAGGCCAGGCCTGCCAATCCGCCCTGGAGGATGCCGATCACGATGGTGCCTTTCAACGTGGCCCGAGTAACACTGGTGAACTTATCAAGCAACCGCCTTTCGTCCGTCTCTTCGAGGGGGAGATAAAAAAGGATTTTGTCGAGCAACTTGTGACCATCCATGAGGAAAAAGAACATACTGTAAAGAAGGATGAACATCATGAAAAGGAAGTTAATCGTCATGACAGTGGCCGAAGAGAGCCTGCTAATCAGGAAAGAACTCAGCGTTCCGACGATTTCGCCGGCCTTTTCAAGAATAACCTTTTCGTGTGGCTGGATGCGATCGTAAAATGGCACAGAAGCCAATAGCTCAGAAAAAGCTGCCGGTCTTGATACGTGTTCCTTAATCCACGGTGTAACCGATTGACCTACTTCAATAGCTTGTGCCGTTACCATCCCCAGGAGTGCTCCCAGGGGCAGTAGTATCCCTGTCACGATCAACAAAAGCGTTACAATGGAGGCGAGAGCCCGCCGTCCGCCAAACCAGCGCTCAAATCGGCGGTATATAGGATAGGCGAGAGAAGAAAAGATGCCGGCAAGCAGTATCGGCATCAAAAATTGGCGAATCATGGACAGAAAAATCGCGGTAACCAGGAGAGCACAGAGCAGGACAATAGATCTGTTCAAATTGACTCGCTGCATGAAGGTCACCTTTTTATTTAGACAGACTGCCTTCCAACCCGGCGTCGGTGGCGTCGCTTGCAGGAGAGGTCTCCTCCAAGAAACGAGGTCTTGGTATGAAGTTCATGGCATTTCGAGATCTTGGGCGAATAGCATAAAGCAAAAGTTCATTTCCCTAATTTCTTGGCAACATAGATACGAACAGGACATTCACAAATGTATTCACGTTCAAGGGCTAGCGAGAACTTGCACTTGGGTGGATCTTCTTCCAAACACAACAGGAATGATTGGATTCCGATATCTCTTGCTTTGCAAAGAACCCTGAATTCCGACTTTTTGCATGCAAAATCCTTCGGGCATTTGAGGTGACTAATGATCTCTTCTATTTCTTCGCTATGGTCTTGTTCCATAATACTCCTCACAGGATTTTCAGGATGAGATTCTGCTTCACGCTTACCGTCCGGCCCCTAAATAAATATGAAAAGCAGGACAGCAAAGAATGTTACGGTACTGGCCATTACCAGGGGACCAAGCCAGTTGCCTATAAGGACAAACAGATATGTTGCCGCCCAAATTAGAACGGCAAAGCCTGCCAAGCATATGAGGGATAAAAAGGAGCGGCCTATTTGTTTAAGCATTCCCTTGTCTCTTGTGGTTGTTCTTCTATTTCCCTATTCCTCGAAAAATGGCTTTACCATTTGCCTGTGTGACTCTTATTCCCTTTCACCCCTGTACCGCTCAACCAGCAACCACACCAAAGACAGTCCTGCACGAAGACCGAGGAGTACCACCTTGACCGCCGCATATATGACGGCCCAAATCACTAATGCAACGCCATACATAATCGCTTCTACGAACGGGTGCGGCATTGACTTTTCAAATGTAGGGTCCGATCTAGGCTAGTTTCCTCGCTTATTCCACCTTCTTGTACAGGTATTCACAAAGAACATACGTACAAAGCATGAAAACCAAATAGACCAAGACATTCCACTTGCCGGGAACCACGATCAAGGCGACCGCCGCAAAATTTCCCATCAAAAAGGCTATGCCATACCTTCCGAGTCGGTTCATCTCTGGCTTGCCCATTGAGATTACCCCCTGTGCTGCCAAGAATGCGTCCTCATACTTTGAAGAACCACCAAACCCCTGCTCTCCTCGTGAGAAACAGGTGTTGGTGTTCAGTCACGGCATCCCCTATCGTTGGGGTTTACGGTTAACAGCTGGAGTGGAAGTTCTATTATCACAAATGGACGTTCTTGGGCAAGGGTCTGACTGAGTTGTTGATTGACAACACTGAGGTGGACCTTTTGCAGGGCGTAGAGAACCCTGAATCGGGACCAGACCGTGGCAGAGGGCTAGATGGAACAGACAGCAGTAAGGAGCCTAATAATGTCTATCGATGCGTTCAATAACGCCGTTGTGGATATAGACAGCGTAGCTGGTGTGCTTCGTATCCTTGCCAGGCTTGATTTTGCAGCCCCTGTCTCCGGACAGGCAGCGCTTGTGGTACCAAACGGTTTCTCTTACATCGTCAATACTTCCGTCGAAAAAACCGTGGCCTTCACCCCAATGCTCAATCAATTCCTGCCTCGGGCAGCCCACGTAAGGAAACCAAGCCTCTTGCTGGGTCGTGGCGCAAGCGGCAAAGACGGTCAAAAGGACGACACTGGCAAGTTTCTTTCTCATCACTCCATTGGTCCATAGGTTTTTGGTTCATTCTGTAAATCCGTAATGATAGATCTCATATGCGGTTTTTCCCCCAAGCAAGGAATCTAGCTTTTCCTGAACTTCCTTTCTTTCTTGGGTTGCTATCCATTTTTCCCAGGCATCAGAGGACTCCCAGGTGCTGATAACAAGAAACTCGTCATGCTTTTCCAGTTTTCGTAATGTTTCTCCAGAAATATAGCCAGGCTGGTTTACAGCAAGGCTTCTCAATTTTCTGAAAAGGGGTATGACCTCTTTTGCCCTATCCTGTGACACAGTCCGTTTAATCAGAATTTTGACAGCCATTTTGTCCTCCTCTTGTTTGGGATTTTAGTGAAGCCTCCCCGCCCTTCCAGGCGGGGCTTACGGGGAGCACGCCGGTCAGGTTCCCAATAGAATGAAGTTTTACTCGAAATATACAGTATCAGGGCAGAAAGCAAAAGAGGTAAATATCGCATTCCACGCCACGCATGTTCCGCCCTAAAAGAAAGGAAGGCGTGTTTTCTCTTTGTTCACAGTTTATATGCACAATTCGAATATGGCGAATAGACGACATAGATACAAGAGAGCCGGACACAAGAAAACCTTATTCCCCCTGCCCTGTCGTCCATTCTTGTGACAAACTCAGCACGTCTCACGGCTGTCAATGCTTCAAGTTCTATCTTAAATGTGTCGCCTAACTGCCCGTTTTATGTCACTTTACCTCCGGCAAAGCCGGAGGCTTGAAGATGTGAACCGCTCAAGGCGGTTACAAACGTGAGCCACCTGAAGGCGGCAGTTACCTGAAAACCCCCCCAAGATGCTTGCGGAGTTGGCCACATATCAACTTCTTCCGATATTCCGGAATCCAAATGAGGTGGCACTTGCAATCCCACGTTGTATGACTTATTACAGGGAGCACAATATTGTCTGCATATGGACAAGCTGTCAACATACAAATAATATTCTGCGCCCAGTGGTAAATGGTATGCTCGAACCCGATCTGAGGATTACAAGGCTCATACACATGGCAACTGTTCTGTTCTGCTTGGCTGGTCAGCTCTTGTGTGGGGGGTGTTCGAAGGGTCTCTTTGAAAGGAGTCTCGAGATGGATGGAACGTGGCGTTGTGACGCAGAAGCAGACGATGCCATGGAGCGGCAAGATTACCGGGCTGGCCTCGTTCTTCATCAACGGTTTTTAGAAAAGGAACCTGGCAATGCGCTTGCTTTGTATCACCTTGGGTATGCATACGGTCAGACAGGAGACCACCGTAAAGAAGTGGTTTATTATGAGAAGGCCATCGGACTTGGGTTTGAACAAGACCTCGTCTTTTTTAACGCAGGGATGGCTTATGGAGAGTTGAATCAAGGAGAAAAATCTATTCGTGCCTTTAAGAAGGCGTTGGACATCGATCCTGCCAGTAACGACAACCTCTTTGGTCTGGCTATGGCTTACCAAAGAAACGCCAATGATAGACTGGCCGAGAGGGAGTTCTTGAAGGTGATAGAGAGTGATCCGGGACACTTGGATGCTCGATTACACCTAAGCATGCTTTATGCTGACAGAGGCGATTTGCAAAGCGCGTGTGTTCAGCTTCGGAAGATTCTCGAACTTGATCCGACCCACCAAATCGCACGTGAGTTTCTCGAAAGTATTCAGAACCAATAGCGCTGCGCCGAAAACTGACATGAAGTATAGCTTGATGCCCGGCATCCTCAAGGGGGGGGGCATCATAAGGCTGAAAACGCCAATGGGATGTTTGTCTTGGGTGTGAAGCCAGAGAGGGGGCAGTGATGGGTAAGGGCATTGGGGTATTGGCAATCGTAGCCTTGGTTCTTGCAGGTAACCCGGCATGGGCAGAGCTTGATCAAGAACTCTTGCGAAGGTATGAGCAAATGTCACTTCAAGAATTAGTGGAGGAAGCAGCAAGATATCCAGATGAAAAGAAGATACCAGAAGAATTGTCGCGGGCATTAGATAACAAGGAACAAGCAGAGGAAGAAGGCACAGAGGAGCAGGAGTCAAGATGTGCAGCATACAAGCAAGATCTTTCAAAAGGAGCCAGAGAGGGTCGGTTTCAAGCCTGTCCTGTGGCTGGAGAGGCGGTATTCATCATGGACACAAAAGAAGGACACATGTGGTTATTGAGGACTACGGACTTTGGCCAGGCAGAAGAAATTTACCTGCTCTATGAAGGGCAAGTTTGTCCAGGAGGCAAAATGGGCGATGTGATTGAAAGGGCCACCCCTGGTGCATCAAGTAAAAAGTGAGTAGCGGTTGTGAAAGAAAGGCACTTGAGCTAGATAGCAACACGGCGGCAAATGATCTTATACATCATGACAGCTTCCTGACCCTTGGGGTAATAACCCTTCTTCAGCTTCCACGGATTGAACCCGT
>Ga0209536_100017151_pt1 | contig 10269 bp, 7 predicted proteins | sample DeeMarSeWOR28_12_FD_187461 | JGI IMG/M metagenome (GOLD analysis project Ga0209536, IMG submission 187461) | Marine sediment microbial communities from White Oak River estuary, North Carolina - WOR-2-8_12 (SPAdes) (version 2) | ecosystem: Environmental > Aquatic > Marine > Intertidal zone >... | reverse complement strand
GGGCGTGCTGAAGCTGCGCGACGACTTCGGGCTGGGCTCCGTCAACGCGCTGTTTCGCAAGATGGCCGCCTCGCCGCCCGAGAACTCCACGGCATAGCCCCCCTTGACGGCCACACCGGTGATCAGCTGGAATGTCGCAGAACGCGGATCCACCGGATCCGTCCGTTCCGATGGAACATACGTCCCACCCGCCACATGAATCTCCGTGACAAGACCTTGAGCACCCGTGGCGATGACCAGCGCCGTGATCGTCATCCCCCAGGACCCGTTAGGCTTCAATGGCCTGGTAGCCGATACCGGCTATGAAGCCATGGTCGGCGAGCTGGTCATGCTGGCGGTATCGGAAATTGATCCGGATGGGAATGTCTATCCCGAGCTAGCAGTGGAGATCCCCACCATCGAAAACGGCGGGGTCGTGATGGATGAAGATGCCTGGACGATGGATGTGACCTGGAAGCTGCGCGACGATGTTTATTGGGCGGACGGGGAACAGGTGACGGCGGATGACCTGATCTTCACCTGGGAAGCGATCACTGACCCGGAGATGGGTATCTGGGTGGACGGCGTGGATTACACAGACAGCCTCGAAAAAGTGGATGATTTTACATTCATCGTGCATTACAACACGGTGTACACCTCTTACCAGACCCAATTCGGGGGAGAGAACTTCAACGTCTATCCTGAGCATTACTGCGACCCATCCCAGGGTTTCACCGCCTGGGACTGCAACCGCCAGCCGCTCAGCGATGGACCATTCATCCTGGACGAATGGGTGACCGGCAACTACCTGACCTTCTCTCGAAATGAGAATTACTTCGAAGACGGGAAGCCCTACATCGACCAGATCATCGTACGCATCGTACCGGAGCAGTCGGTGCGTAAGACAATGATGGCTGAGGGAGATGCCGACATGAATATGTGGCTGTCCGAAGCTGAAGCGCAGGAATTGTCTGAGCTCGGCAACGTGTATGTCAGCAATGCCCCTTCAGAACGCTGGGTGTTCCGCCTGATCCCCAACCTGGTGGAGCGCGGCACCACCGACCCGGCAGGACCTGTCCACCCCGTCCTGGGGGACGTGCAGGTGCGCAAGGCCATTCGAGCGTCAGTGGACAGCGATACGATCATCAATTCGGTCTTCCTGGGGTATCCCAAACCGGTATGGACGGAGTTCTTCCGCCCGCCTTATATCTGCGATATCCCCCGCCCAGAGTACAACCCGGAGGCTGCCAAAGCCATGCTGGAAGATGCCGGGTGGAGTGACACCGACAGCGATGGTGTGCGCGAATGCCACGGCTGCAGCACTGCAGAGGAAGGCACCCTGATGGAAATCGAGCTGATGACATACGGTGAATATGGCGAAGAGCTCGAGCTGGCGCACCAGTTAGTCGGCGAGATGCTAGGAGATATCGGGTTCAAGATCAATCTGTCTGTCATCGAGGGCTCGGTCCTGTGGGCTGACTACGAGAGCGGCGGTCTCGAGCAGACCGGCGACTTCGATCTGAACCTATATGACGATGGATATCCGGGAATCGACCCCACCGACAACCAGCTATGGTACTACTACTACTCGGCTGCGGCTGAACCGGATTACGGCTGGAATGTTGGTCGCTGGTCGAACGCCGATTTCGATGCCCTGCTGGATGAGGCTTACACGCTGGATGAAGAATACCGTAAGGACCTGTTCTGCCAGATGGCTGAGATCATGGATGCCGAGCTGCCCCAAATTCTGCTCTGGTCGGCGATCGCTGCCGATGCTTTCTCCACACAACTGGAGGGCGGGCAGTCTACTACCAACGATCTGCCTACCTGGAATGTGGCGGACTGGAAGATCACACAATAGCCACTCGAAATACGTGACAGCCACCCTCCTGGTGGCTGTCACTTCATCATCATCCCATGCTCAATTACATTATCCGGCGTCTGCTGCAAGCCATCCCGATGCTGTTCCTGCTGAGCGTACTGCTGTTCGCCTTGGTTAATGTTGTCCCCGGGGGACCGCTTGCGGGCTATGGACGCACTCGGCGCATAAACCCCGAAAAAATCGAGCAGCTCAAACGCCAGTTCGGGCTGGATAAGCCCCTTCCGGTGCAGTACCTGGTCTGGCTGGCGGGCAACGATTGGATGCGTATCGATGCCGACGGAGATGGGGTGGCAGAAAGTTATGGTGAGCGGCGCGGCATCCTGCGCGGGGATTTCGGCTTCTCCTTCCGCAGCCGCAAACCGGTGATGGAGGAGATTGGTGACCGGTTCAAGAACACAGTGTATCTGATGAGCATCACCCTGCTAGTGGTGGCGCTGATTGCCATCCCCATTGGGGTGATCTCGGCGATCAAACAGTACTCATGGTTCGACATCACTGCCACCACGCTCTCATTTATGGGGCAGGCCATCCCGGAGTTCTGGCTGGGGTTGATCCTGGTGTTGATCTTTTATACCTGGCTGGATAATCCGGTAACCGGGGAATCGCTTCTGCCTGCGGGTGGGATGTATACCTTGGGGGTTGATTTTTCACTGCTCGACCGGGTCAGGCACTTGATCCTGCCGGTGACGATGGGTATGGTCGGGTGGGTTGCGTGGTATTCCCGTTTCCTGCGCTCATCCATGTTGGAAGTCATCCACCAGGATTACGTGCGTACGGCGCGCGCCAAAGGGCAGATCGAGCGCAAGGTGATGCTCAACCACGCCCTCAAGAATGCCCTGATCCCCCTGGTGACTTTATTCGCTCTGGATTTTCCTTATATCTTCACCGGCTCGATCTATGTCGAGCTGATCTTCTCCTGGCCCGGTATGGGGCGCCTATTTTACGATGCCGCCGTCCACCGGGATTACCCGTTATTGATGGGCATCCTGGTGATCAGCGCCGCGTTCATCATTATATGCAACCTGCTTGCCGATCTGGCCTACGCATACCTAGACCCGCGGGTGCGTTATGACTGAGGCGGCTGCGCCGACTTTCGGCGAGCCAGGAATGGATCCGGGTATTCCGACGCTGCAGGACAGCCTGCAGCAGGCCAGTATGGGACGGCTGGTCTGGCGCCGCTTCCGGCGTCACCCCGGGGCACTGGTGGGGTCAGTTGTGCTGCTCATCATCATCGTGAGCTGCTTGCTGGCATTTCTATCCCCATACGACCCGCTTAAGTCCGATATTACCAACCGCTTGCAGCCACCTTCGCTGGAGCATCCCTTCGGTACGGATGCGCTGGGACGCGACCTATTGACCCGCGTGCTGTATGGTGGGCGTATCTCATTACTGGTCGGTTTCATGGTAGTTGTCATAACCCTGCTGATCGGAGTACCTGTGGGTGCAATAGCCGGATATTACGGTGGCTGGGTGGATGACATGCTGATGCGGCTGATCGATTCGGCCCTGGCGCTGCCATCCCTGATGGTCTTGATCCTGTTATCGGCGATCTTGCGTGAGATTGACGTGCCCTTCCTACAGCGCAACAATGTCTTCACGATAGCCTTCGTGATCGGCATCCTGTCCTGGATGACGATCGCCCGGCTGGTGCGGGCAATCTTTCTGACCCTGCGGGAGATGGAATATGCCACAGCCGCACGCGCGCTGGGCGCTTCAAACTACCGCATCATCGCCAGCGAGATCCTGCCCAACGGATTTGGTCCGATTATCGTCGAGTCCACGCTGGAGATCGGATGGGCGATCATGGAAGAATCAGGGCTATCCTTCCTGGGTTTTGGCATTCAGCCGCCTACCCCGAGCTGGGGAAACCTGCTCAACGACGCCGTCGAGCACCTGGTAAAACACCCCTGGCTGGCGATCTTCCCAGGAATCTTTATTTTCCTGACCATCATATCGGTCAACTATATCGGAGACGGTCTACGGGATGCCCTCGACCCGTACAAAATCCTCAGGCAAATCGATGAAATCTAAAGTTAGGAGCGAGACATTCATGGAACACCCACCCATCGAACCGATAGTTACTCCGTACAGAATGCGCTTCCTCAGCCAGACACAGCTCGACGACCTCCAGGCAGCCACCCTTTCAGTGTTGGAAGCGGTCGGAGTGCAGTTCTACTCGGAACGCGCAAGGACGATATTTGCCGAGCACGGTGCCGATGTAAATCACGAGACCCAAATTGTGAAAATCCCACGCGACCTGGTGCGCAAAGCCATGTCCACAGTACCGCGCTACCCGGTCCTGGGAGCCCGCGACCCGGGTCTGGACCTGATCACTCAGGATGGGGTAACATACTTCACCAGCGACGGCTGTGGTCACCAGACGGTCGACTTCTTTACAGGCGAAACCCGCGCCTCTACCAAGGCTGATTTGGCGATGATGGCGCGTATCGAAGATTACCTGCCTTCGATCTCGTTCTTTTGGACAATCGTTAGTGCGCAGGACTGCGGGTACACCGCACCACTGCATGAGATCGAAGCCGCATGGCAAAACTGCAGCAAACACTACCAGAGCGTGACCATGATGGGCGCCGATCGCGCCAGGTATGCTGTCGAGATGGCGACGGTCCTGCGTGGAAACTCTGCAGAAGTCCGCCGCCGGCCGCCCCTATCGATGATCTGCTGCACTATTGCCCCGCTGATCCAGGATCAAGACGCCATCGAAAGCGCATTAGTGTTCGCCGAGGCCGGACTGCCGGTGGTGTTTATGTCAATGCCTACCCTGGGTACGACCGCTCCGGCAACCTATGCGGGTGCCCTGACTGTTGGCGACACGGAGGTGATCAGCGCGGTAGTGTTGATGCAGCTTGCCAGCCCGGGCGCGCCGGTGTTCCACTCCCTGCTGCACGCCTGGGCAGACCCGCGTACCGCGGCATATGTGGGCTACCCGCTGGATTCGCGCGCCCGCTACGCCCCGGTGGAGATCGCCCATAATTGGGGAATACCAGCCCTTGGCGGGGCATTCGGCACTGAGAGTCCCGAGCTGGATAGCTGGCAGTCAGCGGCGGAGATCGCCACAGACCCGCTCCTGGTGGCGCTGGCAGGCGCAGAAATCGTCACCGGCATCGGTTTGCGGGATACCTATACACTGCTTTATCCAGAGGCAATCATCCTGGATGCCGATATCTACCAGCGTGCCCGCTATTCCCTAATGGAGATGCAAGTCAGCCCGGAGGAACTGGCAGTGGAGGTAATTGCCGCTGTTGGACCCGCTGGGCACTACCTGAAACAGAAGCACACCCGCACCCATATGCGCAACGCACTGGTAAGGGCGGTCACCCACCAGCTGAATGATGACGGCAAATACCGCAATCCACGCCAGGTAGCCCGGGATCAGGTAACCTGGATTCTGGAAAACCACCAGCCCAATCCACTGGAAGCATCCGTCCAGAACGAACTGACCCGGATCATCCAGGCAGCGACTCGTGAATTCCAAGGATAGTGGCTTATGACTGTCAGCGAGACTCCCGAACTGCAGCCCATCGTCCCCAGCTACCGGCTGCGCATCCTCACCGACCAGCAGCTGGATGATTTTCAGTCTGCTAGCCTCGAGATTTTGCAGGAGATCGGAATCCACTGCCCCTCCGAGAAAGCGCTGAAGATCTACCGCAATCACGGCGCTGAAGTGGACTCCGAAACGCAGATCGTCAAGCTCCCGCCCCAGGTGGTCCTGGATGCAATGTCACACGCACCGCGCTATTACACGATGGGGGCACGTTCTCCGGAATACGACCTTGTGCTGGACGGGAACCATTTTTACTGCTCGACAGATGGCTGCGGCACCGAGGTCATCGACTTCAACTCTCGCCAGCGGCGTACATCCACTAAGCATGATGTGGCTCTGATGGCGCGCATGGCGGATTATCTGAGCTCGATAGGATTCTACTGGCCGATGGTCAGTGCCCAGGATTACCCTGCCATCGCCCCCTTACATGAGCTGGAGGCTTCTTTCAATAACACCGTCAAGCACATCCAGACTGAAACCGTGATGGATGAAAGGATGGCGCGCTATGCGGTCGAGATGGCAACCATCATTGCCGGAGATGAGGTATCCCGGAGGGAGCGGCCACCGCTCTCCAGCCTGGTCTGCACCATCGCACCGCTGGCACAGGATAAAGGCGGTATGGAATCAGCTCTGGTCTTCGCCGAGGCTGGTCTGCCGGTCGGTTTCATGTCGATGGCGAATGTTGGCTCAACGGGACCCGCGACCATCGCCGGGACGCTGGTCGCAGCGGACGCCGAGATTGTGGCAGCCATGGTCTTGATCCAGATGGCATTTCCAGGTGCGCCAACCTACCACTCGATGATGCCGGGTATCATGCACCCGCGAACCGGCGGCTACCTGGCAACAGCATGGGAGGGCGAGCTGCCTTACGCTATTGGTGTAGAACTGGCCCATAGGTGGGACGTGCCTACCCTGGCAGGGGTCTTCGCAACCGATGCAATGGTGCCCGGCTGGCAGTCGGCAGCTGAAGCAGCCGCATACCTGCTGCTTTGCGCCTTGGTGGGTGCAGATACCGGTGCCGGTTTAGGCTTGGTTGAATCATGCACCCTGCTGTACCCGGAATCCCTGGTTCTGGACACGGATATCTATCACCAGATCCGGGTTGAGGCGCGCGGCATTGACACCAGCCGCAACGCCATGGCGCTGGATGTGATCAAGGCGGTTGGGCCGCGCGGCCACTTCTTACGACATAAACATACCCGCGAGCATATGCGCAAGCTTGAATTTTCCGACTTGAGTGCGCAACCCGGCCCTGCAGGCGGCTACCAAGATCCTGTCGAGGTGGCTCGCGAAAAAGCTGCCTGGATTCTGGAAAACCACCATCCGCAGCCGCTGATGGAGGCACAGCAGGTTGAGTTCAGGCGCGTTATCGATGCAGCCAGCCGGGAATTTGGCACCCTATAGTAAAGGAAATCTCGATTGGAAACCCATATCCGCGTGCTCTCTGACGAGGAGCGCCATAAGGTACACGACACCAGTCTGAAAATCCTAGCAAATACTGGAGTGCGGGTGGACTCAGCACGTGGACGCGCGCTGCTTAAGACTGCAGGCGCAGATGTCTCGAAGAACAGCCACATCGTCCGCTTCCCCCGGCATCTGGTAGAAGATGCCCTGCACCAGGTGCCGAAAAAATATTCTTTGGGCGCTCGACGACCAGGTTGGAGCCTGACGATGAACGACGGTGAATGTTCGCTGGTTGCAGACGGGGCTGGGGTCACGGTCATCGACCGGGATAGCGGGCAGTACCGCCCGACCACCTACCAGGACTGGCTGGAAGCCACCCGCCTGATCGACGCCCTGGACGAGATCGGTGTGTACTGGACTATGACCCAGGGACCCGAAGGGACAGGCACTATTCCAGAGATGGTTAATTTCTGGCAGAACTTGTTCAGGAATTTCTCCAAACACGTCCAGGAACCGATCACAAAATTGGAGTATGTGCCGTGGTTCCTTGAAGTGCTGCAGGTGATCTTCGGCGACCGGGAGACGATCCGAAGCACGCACCCATACTCATTTCTAGTCTGCCCGCAATCGCCGCTGGTGATCGATAAGCAATATACGGATGTCTACCTGGAGCTGATAGGTTGGGATATCCCGGCTGCTATCATGCCCATGCCGCTGATGGGCGGCACTGCTCCAGGCAACAAAATCTCAACTGTCGTATTGGGTAATTGCGAGACACTGGCCATGCTGACCCTGGCACAGGCTGCGGAACCGGGTGTGCCGGTCATTTATGCCCCCGTGCTGGCAGTGATCAACCCGCGTACAGGTTTGTACAGCGGCGGAGCCATAGAGAACGCAGTGATGAACACAGCAGCTATCGAGATGGCACGCTATTACGGGTTGCCTGCTGAGGGGAGCGGTGGGGGGACCGACCATTACACTCCCGGCATACAAGCAGGTTATGAGCGGGCTTTAACCGCAATCATGCCGGTGCTGTCCTGGCCGGACTTGTTTGTGGGACCAGGTCTTCTGGGAAGCTCGATGATCCTCTCGCTGGAGCAGCTCCTGATCGATATCGAAATATTCCGCATGAATCGCCAGGCTCACCTAGGCATCAATACCGCTGAAGACAAGTGGCTGGATGAGGTCATCGAGAGGGTAGGGCAGGCGGGCAACTACCTGGCGGAACGCTCCACCGTGCAGGGCATTCGCTCGGGAGGCTGGCTTGTCGAGCGGCTGGGTGTGCACGTGCCCTTCAATACTTGGAAAGATGCCGGACGCCCATCGCTAAGGGACGAAGCCAGACAGGAGGTTGACAGCATCCTTGCCGCACACAAACCCCTGCCGTTCAGTGCAGAGGTCGAACGCGAGCTGGAGCGGATCCTGAACAAGGCAAAGGCTGCTGCAGATGGATAAATCACTGACCCCAGCTAACGACCATCCGCTGCTGCAAGTCACAGACCTGAGGACCTATTTTTTTACCGAAGACGGGGTGGTGCGCGGCGCGGACGGGGTTGATTTCCACCTCAACCGAGGTGAGATCCTGGGCATTGTAGGCGAGTCAGGCAGCGGCAAGAGCGTAACAGCGCTGTCGATCATGCGCCTGATCGGCGTGCCAGGGCGGATTGTGAGCGGCGAGATAGAGTTCGAGGGGCGCAGTCTGCTGGCGCTGCCAGATGCAGAGATGCGCGCGGTGCGCGGCAAACATATCTCGATGATCTTCCAGCAGCCCCAGACCAGCCTGAACCCGGTCTACACGATCGGGAGCCAGCTGGCTGAAACCTTCGATATCCACACGGAGCTTGATAGACGTAAGGCATGGGAGCAGGCGGTCGAACTGCTTCACATCGTCGGCATCCCAGATCCGGAGAAGAAAGCACACGCCTACCCGCATGAAATGTCCGGCGGGCAAGCCCAGCGGGTGATGATCGCCATGGCTCTGGCGCTACAGCCCAAAATCTTGATCGCCGACGAGCCCACTACGGCCCTGGACGTGACCATCCAGGCCCAGATCCTGAAGCTGATGCTTGACTTACGCGATCGATTGGGCACAGCCGTCATCCTGATCACCCACGATCTAGGCGTGATCGCTGAGACCGCAGACCGGGTGGCAGTGATGTATGCCGGTCAGATCGTCGAAAAAGCAAAGGTAATCGAGCTATTCGAAAGTCCCCTGCACCCCTACACCCAGGGTTTGATACGTTCTATCCCAGTCCTGGGTGAGAGCAGGGAGCGCTTGGATGTGATCCCCGGGGCAGTGCCCAATATGATCAACCTGCCAGCAGGGTGCCGATTCGCACCGCGCTGCAGAGCGCGGATGGAACACGAGATCTCAATATGCTTGGAAGCCGAACCCGATAACCTTTCCTTGCGGACAGATCACGCGGTACGATGCTGGCTTTATCAGGACGGTGAAGCTCACAAGGCACCCTACCAGGTTCAGAAGGTGACCAGCGATGGGTGAGATTCCTATGCCCTCAGAACCGGATAACAGCGGCAAAAAAGATCTGATCCAGGTCAAGGACCTGGTAAAGTATTTCCCGGTGCGGGCTGGAGTGTTCAAACGGGTGGTGGCATGGGTGCAGGCAGTAGACGGGGTCAGCTTCACGATCAAACAGGGAGAAACCCTGGGGCTGGTGGGTGAATCAGGCTGCGGGAAGAGCACTATCGGGCAGACGATGCTGCGCCTGATCAAAGCCACACGCGGTACGGTAGTATTCGATGATCTAGAGGTCTTCTCTCTCAGCAGACCGGCGATGAAGTCTCTCCGTCGTGATATGCAGATCGTTTTCCAGGACCCATACGCCTCGCTCAACCCGCGCCGACCGATCGGGCACTCGATCATGGCAGGTCTGGATATCCATAATATCGGGACGCCTCGGGAAAGGGGTGAGATCGTCCAAGATATGCTGAATAAGGTTGGGCTGGAAGAATACCACGCCAACCGGTACCCGCACGAATTCTCCGGTGGGCAGCGCCAGCGCATCGGTATTGCACGCGCCCTGGCATTGCATCCCAGATTCATCATATGCGACGAGCCGGTATCCGCCCTGGATGTGTCGATCCAATCTCAGGTGCTCAACCTGCTGAATGACCTGCAAGATGAGTTTGGCCTGACCTACCTGTTCATCGCCCACAACCTGTCTGTAGTAGAGCATATCTCCGACCGGGTGGCGGTCATGTACCTGGGCAAGATCGTCGAGCTGGCTCCAAAGGATGATCTGTTCCGCAGCCCGCTTCATCCTTACACCCAGGCGCTGATCTCTGCCATCCCGGTCCCCAAACCCACATTAAAGCGCGAGCGCATCATCCTGCAGGGGGAGGTGCCAAGCCCGCTAAACCCACCATCGGGCTGCCGCTTCCACCCGCGCTGCCCGATCGCCACCCAGGAATGCCAGCAGCA
>Ga0209536_100017150_pt1 | contig 10270 bp, 8 predicted proteins | sample DeeMarSeWOR28_12_FD_187461 | JGI IMG/M metagenome (GOLD analysis project Ga0209536, IMG submission 187461) | Marine sediment microbial communities from White Oak River estuary, North Carolina - WOR-2-8_12 (SPAdes) (version 2) | ecosystem: Environmental > Aquatic > Marine > Intertidal zone >... | reverse complement strand
AAGATTTTGAAAGGATAGTGTTTTCTCCCGCCTTCAGGAGGTTGCAGGACAAAACTCAGGTTTTTCCATTGCCGGAAAGTGATTTTGTTCATACGAGGTTGACACACAGCCTTGAAGTATCATGTGTTGGAAGATCTTTGGGAAACCTTGTTGGAGAAACGGTAATCAAAAGAAGCCCTTCTTTAAAAGATAGATTTACAAAATTTCATTTCGGGGAAATTGTTGCTGCTGCCTGCCTGGCTCATGATATTGGTAACCCTCCATTCGGTCATTCGGGTGAAGATGCCATTGCTGAATTTTTCCTTAGAGGTAACGGACAAAAGTACAAATCAAAAATCAAAAACGAAAAAAAATGGGCTGATCTGATCAGGTATGAGGGAAATGCTCAGGGATTCAGAATTATTACCAAGTTGCAAAGTCCAAAAGTAAGAGGAGGTTTGAGGCTTACCTTTTCAACGCTTGCTGCTGTAACAAAATATCCGAGAGAATCCAAAATTAAAATAAAAAGTAAATTATTACTAAATAAAGCATACAGAAAGTATGGATTCTTCCAGACAGAAAAAGATTTATTTAAAGAAGTTGCTAATACCACCGGCCTTAAATCTAATAATGATGGGGAAGTATACTGGTGGTGTCGTCATCCTTTAGCGTTTCTTGTTGAAGCAGCTGATGATATCTGTTACAGGATTATGGATCTTGAAGATGGTTTTAGACTTGGTTTTGTTAGCTTTAAGGAAACAGAAGAAATGCTTATACCATTAGTTAATAAGCAAGCATTGAAAAGCTATAAGGAAAAAGATGAAAAGGATCGGATAGGCTATTTACGGGCAGTTGCAATAAGTGAACTAGTAAATGAGCTTGCAAAAGTTTTTCTTGATGAAGAAAGAAATATTTTGTTTGGAAAATTTGAAGAAGATCTTATTAGTCATATAAAAAGAGCAAATGCACTTAAGATGATAAAAGATATATCTGTTGAAAAGATATACAAATCACGCGGTGTAGTAGAAAGAGAGGTTGCAGGGTACGAAGTGCTTGGTGGACTGCTGGATACATTTATTAATGCCTATAATGAAGCACACGATGGAAAAATTTCTTCAAAGAATAAAGCAGTTTCAGCTCTACTTCCTGGTAGAATTACCGAAGAGATCCCGGATGATCTTTATCTACGATTGTTAAGAATTATTGATTTTGTTTCTGGTATGACAGATTCCTTTGCTGTTTCACTCTTCCGAAAGATAAAAGGAATATCTCTGCCAGGTGGCAGGATTACTGAATAATTAAAAAAATGATCATTGAATTTTTTCTATGAGCTGGATATTTGGATATTTTGGAAACCGTGAAAGACTTCAAATAAATTCTCCGGAAATACCACTCCATTCATTTCAAAGTTATAATCTAATTCTTTATGCAGGCGGAAACAATCAAACTGTCTTTTATAAATCAGATGAATTAAATTCAAGCTGCTGGGCTTCCGCCGGTGTTGGGCTTAAGCAATCAGGTGACGGATACAAGAATTTAGAAACAAATGATTGGGATAATTATTTAAGACCTAAAGAGGTTAACTTATCTGAAATAAATGGACATTTTGTTGTACTAAAGTACGTTGAAAATGAACTTAAATTCTTTACTGACCAGTTAGGGCTCAGAGAAATATTTCTAATAAAGCTCACTGAAGGTTGGTTATTTACAACCAGAATTGATTGGTTAAAGTTTTTTATAGATCCCGAAATTGACTTTCAGGAGTTCGGTGCAAGGTGGCTTCTGCAGAATCAAATTTCCCAAAATAGTATAATAAAAAATGTGAAACGACTTGTGTGTGCTAATGCAATTATAAAAAATAACACACTCAAAGTTGAACAAAATCCCTGGCAGTATGATTTTGAGGCTGGGGGAGGAAAGGAAAATTTTGATTCTACCTTAAAACAATTTCTTTCACTTGGAGATAAAAAAATCTCTTTAAGCCTATCGGGAGGATTAGATTCACGCTTACTACTATCTTATCTTCTGAATAAAAGTTCTGAACTATGGGAAACACACACTTTCGGTGATCCAAATCATCCGGATTCAAAAATAGCTTCAGATTTATTAAAAGCTGTAAATCTTGAAAATAGAATTATTAATGAAATCTTACCTTCAGAAGTAAAAACAATAGAATTATTAAAGAGTTATGCAGTCCGGTCAGTTGTAACCAACCCGATCAGTTCAATTTTAAACTTAAGATTTTACAATCTAATAAGAGATGAGAATAAAATAATTATAGATGGTGGTTTTGGCGAAATCTGGCGCAGAGAGTTTGCTAATAGATTGTTATTACTTGGTAAAAAAGCTTTGATGGAGAATGATTCTAAAAAAATATTTAGACTGTTAGAGCATAGTAAACCAAATATATTTTCTGAAGATTTTTTCGACGAAATGCAAAGAGGAACAATCACACAGATAGATAATTTATTTAAAGAATTACCAGATTTAAAAAGCATTGGCTTAGGTAGATGGATTGATCTTTTTTCATTAAAAACGAGACTTGCAAATTATTACGCTCCTGAGCAAGCTCGTGTCGACGACCATGTAATTTCTTTTATGCCTTTTGTACAGAAGGATTTACTGAAAATGTTATTTAGTCTGAGCAATGATGAAAAAAAGAATGGCAAATTATTTAAAGAACTTATTAAGCAAAATTCATCTCAATTGACTAAGATTCCTCTTGTTAAAGGTAGTATGACCCATCCGTTTAATCTTTCATCTTTAAATGCAAGACTTTATTCTAGAATGACAAATAAAATTGGAAGATATTACAAAAGTGATATACCGGGGGAACTTTTTTATTTAGTAAAAGAATTTGTTCTTGATCTTCTTCATTCATCCCAGGTTCAAAACTGTGAAATTTATGAACGCAAGAAAATTGAGCTTTTAGCAAATGGGTTTTCGTCAAATGGTTTTAAATTTAATTCTGAATTAGATTGGTTTCTGTCATTTGAATTGTTCAGGCAGGGAATATCAAAATAGAGATTAACGAGTCTTTACTCAGTCTTCATATCTCTTGTCATCAAATCAGTAGTTGCTTTAACCGGATCTTTATCCTCAAAGAGAATTTTGTAAACTTCATTTGTTATCGGCGTTTCGATATCAATTTTACTAGCAAGCTGCTTTGCAGATCGAGTAGTTTCAACTCCTTCAGCAACCTGTCCCATTGACTTTAAGATTTGCTTAAGTTTTTTTCCTTTTCCAATTTGCTCTCCTACGAATCTGTTACGGCTGTGTCTGCTCATACAGGTTACTATTAGATCTCCCATACCAGAAAGTCCGGCAAACGTTTCAGGTCGTGCACCCATTGCCAGACCGAGTCTGGAAATCTCAGCAACACCTCGTGTCATAATAGCTGCTTTGGTATTATCTCCAAAACCAGCACCATCAATTATACCCGCACCAATTGCTATAATATTTTTGAACGCACCACCAAGTTCCACACCAAATGTATCAGTCGAAGAATACACTCTGAAATAAGAAGTTATAAATGCAGCCTGTATTGTTTTCGAGGTTTCTATATCCATAGAAGCAGCAACAACAGCAGTTGGTACCCGTTGGCTCACTTCTTCCGCATGGCTAGGACCGGATATTACGCCAATTTGGTTTTCGCTAATGTTGGGAAAAACATCCTGCAGCATCTGGGACATTGTCATCAAAGTGTTTTTTTCAATCCCCTTTGAAACACTAACTAAAATTGCATTTTCAATTTTGTTGTAATTTATTTTTTTAACTACCGCTCTAAGAAATTGAGATGGAACAGCAAGTACTACAAGATTTTTATCGTCAGTCGATTCTTCAATATCAGGTGTGATGATTATTTCTTTGGGAATTTTTATCCCGGGCAGGTAGTCAGTGTTAACACGTTTATTTAATAATTCTTTTGCGTAACTTTTTTTGTATTCCCAGAGAGTTACACTGTGCCCGTTGTAATGGAGTAAGATTGCGAGGGTAGTTCCCCAGCCGCCGGCGCCGAGAACCGAAATTTTCATTTAACTACTTTTAGGTTTCTTCCTGAAACTTAATTTATTTTCATTACCGTTTATTATTCTAACAAGATTTTTCCGGTGAGTAAAAACAACCAAAACAGTAACACCTATTATAAATGGAAATAGTGTGCTGTACCCCGGAATATCCACGTGGAAAAGATTTTCTCTGATAAATAAAGTTGAAGGGACACTTATTGCTGCAATAATAGATCCAAGCGAAACATACCTTGATATCAGAACTACTAAAGCAAAAATCCCTACAGCAATGAGCATGTCAATTGTTATTAACATTAAAAGCATACCAAGAGCAGTAGCGATTCCTTTTCCACCTTTGAACCCTGCAAAGACAGTCCAGATATGTCCAATCACAGCTGACATTCCTGCAATAATCTGAACCAAAGTAAAATCATCAAAAGGTGAAACGTTTTCAAAAGGCAATGGACCATAAAATAATCTGGCAATTAGAACAACCGCGATAGAACCCTTTAAAGCATCCAGAAATATAACTAATAAACCATACTTCCAACCTAAAACACGCATAACATTTGTACCGCCGGCGTTTCCACTTCCATGATCCCTGATATCAATGCCACGGACCATTTTGCTTATAATAATACTGTTCGGTATGGAACCTACCAAATATGAAAGTATTACTATAATTGCTAATAACAACATTTATTTGCCTTAAAATTGAATTTAAAACCTAAAGAATTAACAGTTAATAAACAACGAAAATTCATACCATAAAAAAATCGTTAAAATCAGCTTATTGGATGATACATTAATTAATAAGGTTCAGACGGAAGTATAATTTTACTTGCATTTGGTCAAATTGTTTTTTTTTGAGGCTGGTTTTGATATATTTGCGCCTCAAAATAAAGGAGTTGATATGGCTAAACAGCAATCTTTTTCAGATAAATTAAAAAAGAAGAAAAAAAGCGACTTTATAACTGTAAAACTTATAAAATCTGTAAAAACCAGTAGTGGTAACTATAAATTCAACGAAAAGTTTGTCCAGGTAGAGGATATTAATAAAGTCTCAGAAATAAAGTAATTTATAAGGTAATTTAGTTTTTAGCTAAAGAATAAGCGCGATGGATCTTAAAAGAGTCTATCGCGTTTTTTTAATTAATGTTGCCATCCTTAATCATTTCGGAAAAGATTTAACGACCAGCTTCCTTCCAGTTCGAGCAATTTATTTTTTACTTCCAAACCCCCTCCGTATCCAACAAGATTTCCATCTGATCCAATTACTCTGTGACAAGGTATAACAATCGGAAGTGGATTGGCTCCGTTTGCAGCACCAGCAGCCCGAACTGATTTTTTATCTCCGAGCCTAATTGCAAGCTCATTATAACTTATTGTTTTTCCATAAGGAATTTTTAGTAGCTCTTTCCAAACTCTCTTTTGAAAATCAGTTCCTATAATATCTAAGGGTAAATTAAACTCTTTTCTTTGCCTATTAAAATATTCTTTTAGTTGAGTGAAGATATTTTTGACTTTTGGATCTATAGGTGATACATTCTGCATACCATTGAGTTCCTTCGATTCTGAGTTTTTATTTATCAGAATTTTCCTGACTCCTGATGGTGAAACTACTATGTCAATTTTAATTCCACTAAGTGTATCAGAAGCAAAATATAAATCTTCTGCCATAAAAAGGTTTTTAATTATTATTTATTGAAATAAAAAAGGGAAGACATCAATCAGACACCTTCCCGTTAAACTAAGAATAAAATGATTTAAGCAGCCACTACACTAATAGAAGGATTTACATCTCTTCTCAGCAAACCTTCAATTGCCATTAGTGTTCCTGTAATCGAACTTGGACAGCTTCCGCATGCACCCTGGTATCTGATCTTTACTGTGAAGCCGTCAATTCCTAAAACTTGCAAACCACCCCCATCGCCCGCAAGCGCAGGTCTTACTTTTTGATCAAGAAGTTCGTTTATTTTTTTGAGAAGGGCATTTTCTTCATCAGCTGTTGGAGCTTTAACAGTTTCTTCAGGAATTAAATTCTGATCAAACGTTTTCAGGAAGTCTATAAATGGCCGCTGTATCTGTCCCCAATTAACGTCGGGGGATTTTTCAATTGTTACAAATTTGTCCATATAAAAAACAGAGACTACTCCGTCAAGTTCAAATATTCCTGCTGCAAATGGATCATTCTTTGCTGATTCCTTATCCGGGTATTGTCTTGTTTCGTAGTTAAGCAGTTTTTCATTCAGAATAAATTTTAATGCATGTGGATTTGGCGTCAAATCTACGTCTTGTACCATCAACATAATTACCTCTTTTTTGGTCATAAAATTAAGCTAACCAGACCTTACCTTCAAGTGAAATTAAAGTGTATCTATCATCTTCACAATTTAGACAACTGGCATTTTCTTAAAATAAGTTTAACTTTCAGCCCAATTATTAAATAATATTTGATCTATGTCTGAAAAGAAAAATATACTTATTGTTTTTACAGGTGGTACCTTTTCGATGAAAGTTGAGAGGAAAAATACTTCAGGGGCAATTCCGCGTTACTCTGGAGAAGAGCTTTTAAAGAAAATCCCTGAAGCAAGAGAAATAGCTAATATTTCCTGCTATGATTTTGGTAAATATCCTGGACCGCACGTCACTCCCGAAATAATGATTGAGCTTTCAAAGCAATTGAAAATAAAAATTTCTCAGAAAAGTTATGACGGAATTGTCATTACTCACGGTACTGATACTCTTGAAGAAACGGCTTACCTGATCGACCTAACAATAAAAACAGAAACACCAATTGTATTTACCGGCTCGATGAAGAACAGTTCGGATCCGGATTGGGACGGGCCAAAAAATCTTTGTGACTCAATCCAGGTTTGCTTGAATAAAAACTCCAAAGGAATGGGAGTGCTAGTTTGCCTTCATGGAGAAGTGAATGCTGCTAGCGAAGTAACCAAAATTTACTCTGATGAGTTTGATACTTTTCAAAGTCTTGATTTTGGCTCACTCGGATTTGTTCAGGAGGGAAGAGTAATTTATAACCGCTTCCCAAGGCACCTTGAAATAATCAACACTGAGAAAGTAAACAGCAATGTTGACTTACTAACAGTTTATGCCGGAATGGACGAAAAGTTTTTTAAATATTCTGCTGACAACGGCATCGAAGGATTAGTTGTTGAGGCACTTGGTATTGGTAATGTTCCTCCAAAAGCATTTGATGGAATTAAATATGTGGTCGAAAAGGGAATACCTGTTGTACTTGTTTCCCGCTGCCCTGCAGGAGAAACCGATTACATTTACAGCTACCCGGGAGCGGGAAAACATCTTTACAAACTTGGAGTTATTTTTACAGACTACCTTAACGGACAGAAAGCAAGAATAAAATTGATGTTGGCTTTAACAAAAACAACCGATAGAAAAACTTTAACCAAACTTTTTGAAGGGAAGATAAAGGAGATTTAAAATTTTATTTCTCTGATGTTAGAATTTCTAAATCTACTTTATGCACATGGTCAATTTCTCTTCCAAGAAACAACTCAGCAACTTCCTTGAACTTTGCAGGAATATCACTCACGTAATATTCCTGTCCACCATTGTCGTTGGAGTTCGAAAGAAGGTCAAATTTTTCTAATTCCAGTTTAATTAATTCCGAAGATGCAACTCCCGAATCAATCAATGTTACTTTAGGACCGATTACTTTCTGAATTACTTCTGTGAGAATCGGGTAGTGGGTACAACCGAGCACCAATGTATCTATTTTTTCTTCACGAAGTTCTTTTAAATATTCTTCAGCTATTTCATAAGTTGCTTTGTGAGTAATCCATCCTTCTTCTGCAAGCGGAACAAAAAGCGGACACGGTTTCTCAAACACTTCAGCTTTCTCGTTCATCTTCTTAATTTCTTTGGAGTAAGCAAGATTGCTTATTGTTGCTCTTGTTCCGATTACTCCTATTTTTTTGTTGTGAGATTTGTTCAATGCCATTTTAGATCCCGGTTCAATCATTCCGATTATCGGTATATCAAACATTTTGTTTAGATCAGGTATTGCAATTGATGATGCAGTATTACAGGCAACTACAAGTGCTTTTATATTCTTCTGCAAAAGAAATTTTGTGTTCTGAATAGAGTATTCAATTACAGTTGAATTAGATTTTGAGCCATAAGGTACGCGTGCGGTATCACCAAAATAAATTATATTTTCGTTAGGAAGCGTAGAAGCAATTCTTTTAACTACTGTCAAACCTCCGATTCCCGAATCAAATACACCGATAGGTTTTTGTTTATCTGTAATGCTCAATTCAATCCTTATAATAGTTTATCAATAGCTGAGGTTAATTCATTCTTAATAAATTCGTAATCGTTAGGTGATATTTTCTTGCCGTTCCTATCGAGAACATAAAATGCGTCAACTATTTCATCTCCCTGCGTAGAAATCTTAGCAAAGAAAATATTCAAACCAAGTTCGTTCATTTTGCTTGTAACGTGATAAAGAAATCCAAGTCTGTCAGGCGAATGCACATCAATTATCGTGTACTTTTCGTGATTTTCAAATGCAACTTTGACATTTCCTTTTTTCTTGAAAAGCTTGTTCTCAATTCTCCACCATTTTGATTTCAGCAAAGCTACTTCTTTACTCAATTGCATAAGACCTCTCACTGCAAGATTCATATCATCTTCAATTTTACCAAATCTATCCTTCTCAAGCTTTTTATGGGTACTGAAATCTGTAACATTAAAAGTATCGATCACAATTCCATCTTTGCGGGTAAAAATTTTAGCGTCGTGAATATTAATATCATTTACTGCAAGAACACCGCATAGCTTGGAAAGCAGCGATGGGAAATCTTTTGTAATTACACTTATGCCCGTATATCCATTTGAATCGGAGAAAAGAACTGAAACAGAAGAACCCTTATTAATTTCCTCAATGTGCCGCGCAATTTCTTCAGCAGCAAAATGATGTGAGTATGCAATGTCATCAATTGACTCTATATGATCCTGAACAAGTTCTTCGGATATGTTTGCAGAATATTTGCTTATTTCTTTTGGAACGGCATACGTAGTTGAAACTAAAAGCTCTTCACCCGAAATTTTATCTTCCAGCATAGCTTTTGTTTTTCTGTATAGTTCTGCAAGTAGTTCACTCTTCCAGCTCGTCCACACAACCGGATTAACAGCGGAAAGATCAGCATATGTTAAAAGATACAACTGGTCGAGGTCCTCAATTGAATTAAACCTGGAAGTAAAACTATTTAGTGTTTCGGGATCATTTAGATTTCTTCTGAAAGCTGTTTGCTCCATATAGAGATGATTATAAACAAGAAATGAAACAGTGTTTATTTCCTGTTCACTATAGCCCATCCGATACATAATTGATGACGTTAGTTCGGCGCCTATAATTTCGTGTCCGCTAATATTAATTGGTTTTGCAATATCGTGAAGTAACAATCCGAGAAAAAGTTTTTCTTTGTCTTTTAGCTTATTAAAAATCCTTCCAAGTTGAGAATTTTCATTTGCAAGCTTCTCCACATTTTGAATTGCGATGAGTGTGTGTTCATCAGCTGTGTATGAATGATAAACACCATGCTGAAGAAAGCCGTTAAGTTCCTTAAACTCAGGCATAAATGCCCCGAGAACACCTAATTCATTCATAACGTAAAGAGTCTGACCTACATTTTTTGGCAGCTTTAAAATCTCTCTGAAGAAAACTGAAGATTCACTTTCCTGGAGATGATACCTATCAATACTCTCAAACTTATCAATTATATGTGAGCGAAGCGATTTATCAAATCTTGCTGAATGAAGACCGCGGTAATAAAAAGCACGCAGAACATCCGACATAGTCAGGTTTTCATTCTTTCTCATGGAAATTACTTTTCCCTTAATTTCAAAATCATCATCGAGATTGATAGTAAGTGAATCCGGTAAAGAAACATAAGTCTCATCATATAACTTTTTTATTAACGATTTGGCGAAACGGTTAAGTATAACAGCAGCGCTAAAGTATATCCGCATAAAATCTATCAACGAATCTTCTTCAAAACCAAAAATCCTGGCGATTCGAATTTGCTCACTGAATTCAAAACGATCATTTTTTTGCTTTGATTCAAGATGCATAAGATTCCTTACAGAAAGAATAAGCTTGTAGCTGCTTAACACTCTATTGCATTCATCAACGGAAGCGATTTTGTTTTCTTTTAAAATGTTCAGGAATGTTTCAATTTGCGTGGCTTCCTGCTGCTTATTAAATAACTCTTTTTTTGAAAAAATGAACATCCACTCAA
>Ga0209536_100017149_pt1 | contig 10270 bp, 9 predicted proteins | sample DeeMarSeWOR28_12_FD_187461 | JGI IMG/M metagenome (GOLD analysis project Ga0209536, IMG submission 187461) | Marine sediment microbial communities from White Oak River estuary, North Carolina - WOR-2-8_12 (SPAdes) (version 2) | ecosystem: Environmental > Aquatic > Marine > Intertidal zone >... | reverse complement strand
CAGTGCTTTAAATCAACGCTGGACTGACAACTCATATCAGATATATTTCGAATTTCAATAAAATTACAATTTTTACTTGATTTGGTGCTATTTATAAGTTACAAGGTCTTATGCCACAATGTGTCAAAACGCATTGGGCATTTCCAGACCAACGATAAGGCATTGACAATTAACGCATCAATTTCATCTGCCCTGCTCCTGACCTGAAAAGCGATTTCTTCTGAATTCTAACGCCGAAAGCTAAGCTGACATTCTGACAATTTTCAATTGGCCTTTTCGAATAGAAAATTATGAAGAAACACAAGCCTGCCAAATGATGTTGTTTGTGACGATTTGGCAACGCCTTGCGCCAGGCGGGATTGTCCGATTTGGCGGAAAAAGAGCTACCGCCGGAATCCGGTCAACTAAAATCGAAAGGAGGAAATTCAAATGATCGAAGTAAATTCAACTTGGGATCTACTGCCGAATGTGGACCAGCAAGCATATGGTGAGTTTGCCCAAAGAGCAATCGGTGCAATACTGAAGGCTCCCGGGCTAATTGAATTTCGAGCCAGCCGCAACATGCTGGGCTCACCTCAAGTGCGGTCGACGTCTGTGTTTCGAACTTTGGCCGATTGGGCCAACTTTAACGAATCCGACGCATGGCGGGAACTGGAGGCTGATCTCAGGCGCTTTGCGACCAATATTGGCGTCGAGATCTGGGGGCCGTCCCCCGTGCTGCCCGAGCCGGTGCGGCCTGGTTAAGTGGGCAGCCGATAATTACCTGTGGAGGCCTACCGTCATGCCTGCCGAGGACGGAGTTCAGAATTATCGGCACGGGATTTCCGCCTCGAACACTGGCATGACTGAGTGCCAATCGATGGATACAATTAAAGCCGCACCCCGGCAGAGCCGTCTGGCTCTGCCTTATTTTTTCTGATGGACCTTAATGGACGTGATCCGTTCCGGACCGTCTTCACCTCTCGTGACAACTGGTCGATTCATATTCCCCACCGGCATATCTTCTGTCTTCCAACCCAAACAAACCAGAGCATAATTTTTTTGCGACCTACCCCCTCGGGCAGCAGTTCAAATCAGCTAAAAGCGCCTTGCCGCGCAGATGGATAATTCCTAATAACCGGCTTTGCCCGGCATATATAAAGATTTGAGGGCAACTGATTTTAACGGGGTTCGGCTTTTACCGCCGGGTGCAGGCTTTAAAATAGTGATTGACAATAGATTGGAAGTTGTCGGATAAGAATACTGTCATCAATGATGGTATACAATGTAGGATCGGTCTGCATGTGTTTGAAAGGAGGTGCATAAAAAACCAAAATCATATTTAAAAGCGGGAGTATTTTGGCTTTAACCAACAATAAAGGAGGGTACCAAGATGTCCAAAAAATCATTGTTCAGCATAATTGTTGTTTTGGCCGTTACCGTCTCATTTCTGTTAATTCAAGCCGAAACTTCCTTAGCCAAATCCATGACCCTGAAAGTATCCCATCAATTCGCCAAAGGCGATGTGCGGGATCAGATGGCGCGTGTATTTGGCGACATGGTTACCGAACGAACCAATGGCGAAATAAAATTTCGCCACTACCCCGCCAAATCATTGTACAAACCCAAAGAGCAATGGGATGCCATGCGCAAAGGCGCACTGGATCTGTCCGTCTTTCCCCTGGATTATGCCTCCGGCAAGGTCCCTCAGCTGTCCGTCACCTTAATGCCCTGTTCGGTGGCCAACATCCAGCAGGGACTCACCTGGCGCAACAAGCCGATCGGAAAAAAAGTTGACGCCCTGATGCAGACCAACGGGGTTCGCAACCTGGTCTGGGCCTGGTTTGACGGCGGCTTGGGCAGCAAAATCAGGCAAATAAAAGTCCCTGCCGATGTTAAAGGAACCAAGCTGCGGGCCGCCGGCAAAAAGTTTGAATTCATGATGGGCGAAGCCGGTGCGTCGATTACCAGCATGCCGTCTTCGGAAACCTACCACGCCCTGTCCACCGGCGTACTGGACACCATGCTGACCTCATCGGCTTCATTCGTGTCCTACCGGCTTTACGAAGTGCTCAAATACATCAATGCGCCCCGTGATTTTTCCATCTGGTATATGGCCGAAAATTTGGTCATCTCCGAAAAAACCTGGCAGCGGCTCACCCCGGAGCAGCAGCAGGTCTTTATGGAGGTCGCCGAGTGGATGCATGCCAACTGGATCTATCCGAATTTTAAAACCCTGGTGGACAAACTTATCGCCGCCTACACCGAAGCCGGTGTGGATATTCACTACATGACCGCGGACGAATTTAACGCCTGGATGGAGTTCGCAAAAGAAACGGCCTGGAAAAACTTCGCCGAAACCGTCGATGGCGGACAGGAACTGCTCGATATGGCGGCGGATGCGATGAAGTGATTGCGTGTAAACACGCAACGCATGAGGTCTGCGGTAAGTTGTCCGTGGAAAAAAATTCATTTTGTAGCGGCGGGGTTTATCCCCGCCTAAAAGAATGACAGCAGCCAACAAAATCTATAGTTTGTAGCATTTTCGATTCTTATCGGAAAGCTGATCCGCCCGGTTGGGATCGTTTGACGATCGAAAACCTCATAGCGCGGATTAATGAATCGACCATCAATTTAAATCGACAGAATACCTTAAATATTCAATCTTCAATCGAAATTATTCAATACTTTTTGGGGCCGGAATCATGAAACAGCTTGGACGAATTTTAACCCGGATTATCGACGGGTTGACCTACCTGACGGGATGGACGGCAGCCTTATGCCTGGTTGCGGCGGCAATCATCGTGACCGAAGCGGTTGTCGTCAGAAAAATACTGGGCATATCCACCATCTGGCAAATCGAAGCGTCGGTGTTTTTGCTGATTTTCGTGGTTTTCGCCGGTGCCCCGTTTGTCCAGAAAAACGAGCACCATCTCAATGTGGATCTGGTGATCATTCACCTGTCCCCCCGCACCCGGGAGATTATGCTCATTATTGTTTCCATCATCTCCTGTTTTATGGCGGCCGTCCTGGCATGGTACGCATGGCCCATGTGGTGGGAAGCTGTTGTCGGCGACCAGCATACGGAGTCCCTTTGGGGACCGCCTTTGTGGATTCCGTATTTATTTTTGCCTTTGGGAATGACCCTGCTCTTTTTGCAGTATATTGTCTATATTCGCGATAAAATCGTCAATCTGAAAAAGGGCCATATCGCTGAGGAGGCCGCGAGATTTGAGCTAAAGGACATCGAGATACCCGAAACAAAAAGAAAAGACACGTAAAGCCCTTGGTCCGCTTAGCTACATTAATCCCCTAACCGGGTCAAATCCAATTTGCAGTTATTGGTTGATGGTTATTCGCTTAACAATTGCTTAGGCGCTTTTGGCTCGCTTAGGATTATTGCAAAGGATACCCTGCAATGAGTGAACTTGCCCTGGCCGTGCTGTTGTTTGGCAGTGCTTTTGCGTTGCTGGTGTCCGGCATCCCCATCTGGGCGGGGTTGGCCGGCATATCATTGATATTCATTCTGATCTTCTCCCCCCACCTGCTGGAGACCGTGCCCTTTGTGCTGCACGGCAGCATGGACAGCTTTGCCTTGCTGGCCATCCCCCTGTTCATCCTGCTCAGCGCCCCCATCGCCGAATCGGATGCAAGCAAAGACTTATACGAAACCCTGCACAAATGGCTCTATAAAATACCGGGCGGGCTGGGGATTGCCAACATGATCGGCTGCGGCATCTTTGCCGCCCTATGCGGTTCCAGTCCGGCGACGGCAGCCGCCATCGGTGGTATCGGAATTCCGGAAATGCGCAAGCGCGGCTATTCGCCGGCCTTGAGCACCGGGTTGATTGCCCATGCCGGCACCTTCGGCATTTTGATTCCGCCCAGCGTGACGATGATCCTTTACGGCGTGGCCACCGAAACATCCATCGGCAAATGTTTTATTGCCGGCGTGTTGCCGGGTATTCTCGAAATAATTCTCAGCTGCCTGTGGGTCGGCGGCATTTTCTTTTATCGCAAATTTGTGCCGGCCAGACCCGGCGCCATGTATTATATCCAGGACCGGGGCCAGGTGGAATCCTTTACCTGGCAGGAACGGTTCAGCTCCCTGATCAAGGTGTTGCCGTTTGTCTTGATCATCGCCGGCATCATGGGCTCGCTTTACGGGGGCTGGGCCACCCCCAGCGAAGCCGGCGGATTGGGGGCGGTGCTCTCGCTGATATTCGTGATGACCATCTATCGAATTTACAAACCCCGGCAGCTGTGGAAGATTTTTACCAAGGCCTTGAACGAAAGCAGCATGATATTGATGATCATGGCCGCCGCGCTCTTGTTTGCCTATGTCTCCTCCGATCTGTATGCCACCCAGACCCTGGGAGAATTGATTTTAACGCTGCCGCTGGGAAAATGGGGGATTGTCTTCCTGATCAATATACTGCTGCTGCTCCTGGGATGCTTCATCCCCCCGGCGGCGGTCATTTTAATGGTGGCGCCGCTGCTGCTGCCCATCATTCAGGGGTTGGGATTTGACCCCATCTGGTTTGCGGTGATCATGACGGTCAACCTCGAAATCGGCCTGGTAACACCGCCCGTAGGGCTGAATCTGTATATCGTGAAAAATATTGCGCCGGACGTGCCCATGTCCCATGTCCTGCTGGGAGTCATCCCGTTTGTGATCATTGAAGCCCTGGTGATCGTCTGTGTGTGTATCTGGCCGGAGCTGGCGCTATGGCTGCCGAACAAGATGATCGGCTAAAAGTGGCTTCAAAACCTCATCTAAGATTCAATGCCGGCGTTGTTCCGCAAATTGAAATACTCACGTACGAACGTGTACGCTCCGCTTTCAATCTGCGAAACGCCTTGGCCCTGAACCTAATCTAAGGTTTTCAAGCCACTTTTGGCGCTATATTTTGACTATTTGCTGTGAGGACGAAAAATGAAGAACCTGTCGCTTGGGGAGTGTTTTTCGGAAACTTTTATAGCCCGCCAGGACAAGCCGGCGATCACTTTTTTAAGAGACGGCCGGGTGGAAACTGAACTCGCCTATTATGAACTGGAGCGGGATAAAGACCGGATGGCCAATGTTTTCCAGGGCCTGGGGGTTGAAAAGGGAGACCGGGTTATATTGTTGATCCCGAAATCCTTAATTTTCGTGGTCGCTCACCTGGCGCTGCAAAAGATTGGCGCCATCGCCGTGCCCTTGAATCCGGGGTTTAAAAAATCCGAATTGGCGTATCTGTTTCAGGATGCCGGGGCCAAGGTTATTCTAGCGGATCCGGGCCAAGAGTCACTGATTAAGGAAATAGATCCCAACCTCACCAATCTGATCGTCGATACCCAAAAACCTTACCAGGAACTCGGGGTTTTCCATCAGGCTGCGGAAAATACACTCCCGGCTGACATCCAATCGGATGACCCCGGGCTCATTATCTATACCTCGGGCACCACCGGCAAACCCAAAGGCGCGGTTTTGACCCAGGCGAACCTGATGCACGATGCCCGCAACATCATCGACATCTGGGAAATCAGCGATTCGGATGTGGTGTGCCATGCCCTGCCGCTTTTTCATGTCCATGGGCTTGGCTTTGCCCTGCATACGGCGCTGCTGGCCGGCGCCCATGTGGTCATGCTCGATTTATTTTCCCCGCAGCGGATAATCGAAACCCTGCAGCAAAAAGACGGACCCCGGGTTTGCACCGTGTTTATGGCCGTGCCGGCCATGTATGCTAAATTAATGGACTATTTAGGGGACAGCCGGCCTGACTTTGAACATATGCGCCTGTGGACCTCCGGATCCGCACCGCTGCTGGAAGCTGATTTTGAGCGCATCCACCGGATATTCGGCAAACAGCCGGTGGAAAGAGAAGGCATGTCGGAAACCGGTATGAATTTTTCAAACCCCTTGCACGGTAAAAGAAAGCCGGGATCCATCGGCCTGCCGTTGCCGGGGCTGGAAGTGCGAACGGTTGATCCGATAACCGGTCAGGATGTCACACCCGGTCAGACCGGAGAATTCTGGATCAAAGGGCCGGCCATCACGCTGGGCTACTGGGGCAAACCGGAAGAAACCGCCAAGACCTTCGAAGGGGATTGGTTTAAAACCGGCGATCTGGGCAACTTTGATGCAGATGGATACTACTATCTGACGGATCGCATTAAACACATTATCATCTCCGGCGGCGAAAACATATCGCCCAGAGAAGTTGAAGACGTAATCAACCAGGTTGACGGCGTGGTGGAATCCTCGGTGGTCGGTGTACCGGATGAAAAATGGGGTGAAAAAATCGTCGCGGCGGTGGTCAAAAAACCCGACGCTGATGTCACGGTTGATGATATCCAAGCCATGTGCAAAAAACACCTGCACGACTGGAAATGCCCCAAAGTGTTCAGTCTGGTAGAAAAATTACCGCGCAACACGATGGGCAAAGTGCTGAAAGAAGAAGTAAAAAGGCTATTTTAATACCTGAATTTCGAACCACTTCCCGGTAGCCAACGACTATTTCCGGCCCCAGCCTCTAATCAATTGGTGACATCAATAGTTTATGACCGAAATCTGTCAGTCTGTCCTATCTCGCCCACCAGCGCTACCAATTTTATTTTCCCTTGAATTTTATAGTCCCTACCGGCTGGGTTTCATCGGCAAAAAGATCGGAAAAATAAATTACTTTTTATTGACTTTTCTATAAATTAATGTATTAATAATAGCAGGTTAGTAACATTAAAAATCAGAAATTAAATCGGCATAATGATCCATCCTGCTCATAAAATGACGCCCTTGATGCCGGCAGCCAGCCAAAAGCTGACCGAATTTTCATTGGACATCTATCGCAAGTCCGCTTCCCTGGGCGGTCAGCTGCACCCGACCACCCGCAATGGGCTGGTCGAGTTTTTACGGTTAACCAACAGCTATTATTCAAACCTGATTGAAGGTAATTACACCCACCCGGTGGACATTGAGCGCGCTATCAAAAAAGACTTCGCAGCAGATCCGGCTGTCCGCCACCGGCAGGAGGAGGCCCAGGTTCATATCGAGGTGCAAAAAATCATCGCGGCCAAGATTGATACCGGCCAAATCCGGGTTTGTACCGCCGACTTTATTCGCCTGATCCACCGGCTATTTTACGAACGGCTTTCCAAAGATTTTTGGATGGTCCAAAATGAGGAAACCGGTGAAGTGCAAGAATTGGTGCCCGGCCATTTCCGGCAAACCACCGTAAAGGTCGGTCGGCACATTCCCCCGGCCCCGGAAGAGCTTAACGGGCTTGTGGACCGGTTCGTTGAGGTTTATACACCTGAGAGCTACCGGGGAACCGACCTCCTGCTGGCAGCTGCTGCTTCTCACCACCGTCTGGCCTGGATCCATCCTTTTTTGGACGGAAACGGCCGGGTGGCCCGCCTTTTTACGGACTTCTATTTGTTTTGCACGGGAATGGACGGCTACGGCCTTTGGACGATCAGCCGGGGTTTCGCCCGGCTCCGGGATAGCTATGTTCAACATCTGGCAGACGCCGATGTCCCCAGACAAGGGGATATAAACGGCCGCGGGCACCTGAGCCAGCAGGGCCTGGACCGATTTTGCCGTTTTTTTATAGAAACCTGCCTGGATCAGATCACGTTTATGGCAAGTCTTTTGGATATCGACGGCATGACGGATAGGCTGCGGGGCTATATCGAACTTCGCAACCGGAAAATGATCCCCGGCGCTTTGCCCATCAAATCCGAGGCGTATTTTCTGTTGCGCGAAGCTTTTTTGGTCGGCCAGTTCGCCCGGGGTGAGGCAGCCCGGATCACGGGGCTTGGCGAAAGAACCGCACGTCAGGTGTTGCGACGGCTCACCGATGAAGGGTTGCTGGTGTCCGACTCCCCCAAGGCCCCGGTTCGCCTGGCGTTTTCTGCGACAACTGCCAGCTATTGGTTTCCGGACCTGATTTCCAGATAAAATACCAAAGCCATCCGAATATTGATCACTTCAGCGATCACCGGCAGAACGCAGATCAGGCCGCTTCCAGCATCCTTTCTCATACCCCCAACTGGGGGCCGCTGAATTGATTTCCTACAATTGGTCGTACCAGACACAATCTAAGGATCTGCTGCTGCGGTGCATCATTTCCCGACGTTGCCGGCCATGGCGGGTTGTTTGCTGCCGACGACGCCAAGGGCCAGCAGGATTCCCGCGGTAACCGCAATCATGCCGATCCAGGCCGGCAGGCCCGGCGTCTCCTGCAGGATCGGAATCGCCGCCAGGGCGGCCACGACCGGCACGGCAGAGAGAAAAACGGAGGTCGCGTTGGGTCCCAAACGGTTTACGGCGATATTGAGGCAGGAAATGCCCAGAACACTGGGAACCAGTCCCTGATAAGCACCCTGGAGCAAAATTTCGGATCGCGATGCTAGGGCCACGTTGCTTTCGAGCCAAAGCAGCCAAACCGGGATATAGAAAACAGCGCTCACGATGGTTACGGAAAAAAGGATCTGCCCGGGATTTATGTTCCAGACGCGGTTGGCAACCATAAACAGGGCAAAAAGGGTGATGGCAGCCAGGAAAAGACAATCGCCGATCCAGGCCACACCGCCGCTTGAGGATAGGAAACCCTCATAACCGACAAGGGTGACGCCGATCAGGATTAAGCCCAGCCCGAACACCTGAGACAATCGGCTCTTCTGACCGACCCAAATCCAGCCGAATAGGGCGGTGAACACGGGCAGACAACCATTCAAAAAAACGCCGCCGTGGGCTGCAGAAGCATAAATGAACCCAAAATAAGAAAGCAGCGCATATGGGATGCCTGAAGTCAGGGCCAGCACCAGAACCCTCAGGGGAGTCAGACCCTGCCAGGTCCGGCGCCAGATGACATAGGGCAGGGCAACCGCCGCACCGACGCTGAATCGAAATCCGGCAACATCGTAAACAGTCAGGATGTTGTTCACGCCAATGCGGCTGACAACGATCCAACCCGACCAGAAAAAAACGACGCTGATGGCAGCAGCGGTGCCCAACAGCAATTGGCTTTGGTTATCTTTTCCCATGGTTGAATTATTTCGATTTTCTTAAAAAATCGTCAAGCAGCGCCAAACCATCAGGAAAATTTTTGCGCCCAAAGCCGATGCGAAAATGATTGCCCGGGTCCTCGTACAGGGAACCCGGCAACAGGAGCACGCCGGTATTTTCCACCAGATCCTTGCAAAAATCAGCGACGTTTTCGCCGATCAGCTGGGGGAACCCGATCGAACCGGCCCGGGGCCGCTGCCAGGCAAACCGGTCGGCATGGCGGGCAAAGAAGGGATCCAGCAAGTCCAGGTTGTCGGCAATTATTTTCAGATTGCGCGCGGCCAGTTTCTCTCTGTGCCGCAGGGCCAGTTCAGCCAGAAATTCGCTCGGCGCGCTGTTGCAAATCGTCGTGTAATCCTTCAACGCCGCCATGCGGTCATAAATCTCGGTGTTTTGGGTGGCGATCCAGCCGATGCGCAGCCCCGCCAGGCCATAGGTCTTGGACATCACCCCCAGAGATACGGTGTGCGCTCCCAGATCGCAGGCGGCCGGCAGCCGATCCTGCCGGCGGTATTCCGATTCACGATAGACTTCGTCGGAAAATAGGAGGATCCCTTGATCCCGGCAAAAGCGAATGATTTCCTGAAACACATCCGGCGCCATCAGGTAGCCGGTCGGGTTATGGGGGGTATTGACGATGACGGCTTTCGTATTGGGACGCAGGTATTGCTGCAGTTCATCCGGATCGAGCGACCAGCCATTTTCTTCACGGGCCTGCCAAAGTGTCACCTGACAGCCGATGCTGCGGGCCACTTCGAAAAGGGATTGATAGCAGGGCCAGTGAACGATGACGTGATCCGAAGCATCGAGAACGGCGTGCATAAACAGAAATATTGCCTCCTCGGCCCCGCTGTGCACCAGCACCTGATTCGGTTCGACATTTTCGTATAAATTGCAGATTTCCTGCTGCAGTGACGGGCTGCCCTGGGATTGGGTATACCCGAGCCAGTGCTGATGAAACCGTTCGGCGGCATCCGGCTCGAATGCCAGTAAATCCTTTATCGCAATTGACTCGCAGTCTGAGGCGCACAAAACATATTTCACGTTGAATTCATATTGGGCAAAATAGCGTTCGAGTTTAAAGGCCGGCAAATGCATTGAGCTAAATCTCCGGTTGAAAAAAAATATTTTTATGTCCGGTTATCGAAAAAAATTAAGCTATAAGGCTAGGGGAAGCGGCTCGTGCCTGTATCCCAATGATCTTCAAGCGGGGCAGCCGCAATCATCCAATTTTGCGGCTGC
>Ga0209536_100017148_pt1 | contig 10270 bp, 6 predicted proteins | sample DeeMarSeWOR28_12_FD_187461 | JGI IMG/M metagenome (GOLD analysis project Ga0209536, IMG submission 187461) | Marine sediment microbial communities from White Oak River estuary, North Carolina - WOR-2-8_12 (SPAdes) (version 2) | ecosystem: Environmental > Aquatic > Marine > Intertidal zone >... | reverse complement strand
GGGCTCCGGCGGCAGCTGCGGGGCCGCTTCTGAAGCCAGCAGCCCCGATCCCAGGTCGTGAACGACCGGAACCCCCGCCTCGCGCCCTATCGCCACGAGATCGGCGACGCTCACGTCCTCCGTGAACCCCTCGATTCGGAAGTTGGAGGGGTGGACCTTGAGTAGCATGCCGGTCTCGGGTCCGACCGCTTCCCGAAAGTCGGAGGCCCGGGTGCGATTCGTCGTACCGACTTCCACCAGGATTCCCCCTGCCGCGCTGACCAGGGAAGGCAACCGGAAGGATCCGCCGATCTCCACGAGCTCGCCGCGAGAGACCACGACATGGCGACCGCGGGAGAGGGAGTTCACGGCGAGGACGACTGCCGCCGCCGTGTTGTTCACGACGAGCGCGTCCTCCGATCCCGTCAGGCGACACAGCCGGTCCGCGCAGTGGGAGTCGCGACTGCCCCGGGTCCCGGAGCTCAGATCGAATTCCAGATTCGAATAGCCGAGCCCGACGGAAACGAGATGATTCAGCGCTTCGCGGGCGAGCGGCGCACGACCGAGATTGGTGTGCAGCACCACGCCCGTGCCGTTGAGCACCCGGCAGAGGCCCGGCCGGGACCTCCGCTCGAGGATCGATTCGGCCGCGCTCAGCGGGTCCGTGAATGCGTCCGGTGCCGATGCAACCGATGCGCCTTCTCCAGCAGCCAGGTTCTGCCTCGCCGTCTCGAGAGCGGACCTCACGGCTTCGGTGACGGCCGCCCTGCCCCAGCGATCGATGTACGGCCGCGCCTCGGACAGCGACAACAGCTGATCGACGGACGGCAGCGCCCGTCTCGGGTCCCCGGGAGCACTCACCGGCGCCCGTCTCCCGGCTCGGGTGGCCGGAGTTCCTGCTCCCGGTCCTGTCGTCCCGGAGCGGACGCCGAATCGATTCCCATTACGGGTGCCTCCGGCGGCAGCGGCGCCACGTACACGAATGTCGTGTCTCCCCCGCCCCGCAGGCCACGCAGGTTCGGAATTCCGGACGCCGAGACCCGGAACGTGTCCTCGGTCAGCGCCTGCTCCAGCTTCACGACCAGTGACGGATACGGGAGATCTCGCAGTTCGGCGCTCCGCAGACGGCCGGGTCGTTCGGTCCGTGTCGTGTCCTCCGCCGCCGGGAGTGCGGCGATCTCCACCGTGTCCCGGACCGCTGCCGTGTCCCGTACCAGAGCCGTGTCCCGGTCCCGCGACTCGGAAGTATCTGACTCAACCGCAGTTGGACCGCCGCCGCGCTCCGGCGTCGACGCCTGCCCTACCCGCAGGCCCGTCACCCCGATCTCCGGCCCGCCGGCCGACGGGCGCAGGATCACGACGGAGCTGTCCAGCGAGGCCTCGGGATCCAGCGGCTCATCGAATTCCAGCACGAGCGTGACCGTGTCGAAGGCTACCGCGGACAGCAGGACGGGAGGCGTGCTGTCCGGTGGCACCATCCACAAGTCGAGCGCGAAGCGGCTGCCCGACTCGGGCAGACTGATGCCGGCACTGTCCCAGGGCTCCCTGTCCGGCTCCAGCCGCCGGTTTCGATTCTGGTCCTGGAAGGCGTACACCGAGTAGTCACCCGGTGGGAGCGCCCGCATGCCATAGATCCCGCCGGTGTCGGTCACGACACTGTAGGGCACGGAGTCGGCCGGCAGGAACAGAACGCGGGCATCTCGGACGCCCGCGACCGTGACCCGGTCGTAGACGATCCCATCCACCCGCGTGTCCGAAATCTCGGGACCGGTGCTGAACGTCCACTCGATGGCCTGCTCCGTTCGGTTGCGGATCAGGTCGGATACGCCAGCGGGGATCCGGATCCGGTAGATGACTCCGGGTCGCCAGCCATCGCGCGGCCGGACCGAAAAGCCCGAAACTCGCGGATTGAACTTCCAGTCCCAGGCAGGCGACAGGTCGAGGTCGCGTTCAAGGTTGCGAGGGGCCTGAACGGGCTCGTCGAACCGGACCCAGGCCTCACCGTCCAGGTCGGGAACGATGGAGCCGGGCGCAGGATAGCGTTCCGCCACGGACGGCGGTTCGAAGTCGGGGCCTGTGCCGGGCGGGGCCTCGACGTTCGCGCAGGTCAGGGTCGCCAGCGAGATGCCGCCGACGCAGGCGACCCTGAGTGCAGAGGAGTGCCGGTGCACGATCAGTCGGGCCCGAATGCTGCCCTCTTCTCGAGCAGGCGTCTGTGGCGCTGCTCCAGCGAGGCCGCCTTCTCGCGCTCCCGCTCGACCACTTCGGCCGGAGCCCCGGACAGGAAGCCCGGATTTTCGAGTTTGCCCCTGGTGCCGGCGAGCAGCGAACCGACCCGTTCGAGCTCCTCCGCCAGCCGCTCGCGCTCCCGGGCGAGATCGACCACATCCCGCAGCGGCAGGAACAGCTCACCGCCGGTCCGCAGCACGGCATGCGCGCCCGGCTCGTCGGCCGGCAGCCGGTCGACCGACCAGAGGCTCTCCAGTCGGGCCAGCTGCGACAGACCTTGCGACTCGAACTGGATGGCCTGCGCCAGGGCCGGCGGCGGATCGATGACGTGCAGCCCGATCCGGCGGCCCGGATCGATGGAATACTCCGACCTCAGGTTACGGACCGTGCCCACCAGATCCTGCAGCGCCTCGATCGCCGATTCAGCCTCGGCGTCTTCAATGCCTTCGGCCGACGGCCAGGGTCCGCGCAGCAGGGTGTCCCCGGTGCCCCGGCCCGGCATGTGGCAATGCAGTTCCTCGGTGATGAAGGGCATGATCGGATGCAGGAGGCGCAGCCAGCCGTCCATGACCGTGGCCAGGGTCGCCGCCGCGGCGTCCCGGCTGGCCTGCCCACGCTCACCCCGCAGCCGGTCCTTGACCAGTTCGACATACCAGTCGGCGAATTCGCTCCACACGAAGTGGTAGGCCGCCTCTGCGGCTTCGTGCAGGCGGAACCGCTCCAGCCCGTCGGTGACCACTTCCGTTGCCCTCGCCAGCCGCGCCAGGATCCAGCGGTCCGCGATCTCGAGCTTCAGGGAACCCGGCGCGCGCGACATGTCTTCGGCCTGCAGGTATCCGAGCGCGAAGCGGCCGACGTTCCAGATCTTGTTGGCGAAGTTCCGTCCGACCCGGAAAGAGGATTCCAGATCTTCGTGGTCCAGTTGCAGGTCGGTGCCGAGCGCGGCGGCGCTCATCAGCGTATATCGCATCGCGTCCGCCCCGAACAGGTCCACGACCTCCAGCGGGTCGACACCGTTGCCGAGGGACTTCGACATTCTTCGTCCCCGGGCATCGCGGACCGTGCCGTGCAGCAGGACGTCCGTGAACGGTAGTTCGCCCCGGAACTCGAGACCGGCCATCACCATGCGGGCCACCCAGAAGAACAGGATCTCCGGCGCCGTGCTCAGGGTGTGGGTCGGGTAGAACGTGTTCAGGTCATCCGTTTCATCCGGCCAGCCCAGGGTGCTGAACGGCCACAGCCAGGAACTGAACCAGGTATCCAGCACGTCCGGATCCTGATCGACCTCTCCCCCGCAGGCCGGGCAGCAGACCAGGTCCTCGCGAGACACCGCCACTTCCGCACAGCCGGTGTCGCGACAATACCAGACGGGGATCCGGTGTCCCCACCACAGCTGGCGGCTGATGCACCAGTCGCGGACGTTGTTCAGCCAGTGTTCGTACGTCGCACCGAAGCGTTCCGGGTGGAAGCGCAGGTCCCCCTCCCGGTAGGCCGCGAGGGCGGGCTCGGCGAGCGGTTGCATCCTGACGAACCACTGCAGGCTGAGCCGGGGCTCCACGACCGTGTCGCAGCGGTAGCAGTGCCCCACGGAATGCACGTGTGGTTCGGTCTTCGCCAGCAGGCCGGCCTGCTCGAGGTCGGCCACCACGCGCCTGCGGGCCTCGAAACGATCCAGTCCGCGGTACGATTCCGGAGCGTTCTCGTTCAGGGTTCCGTCACCGTGCATGACGTTCAGCTGCTCGAGCCCGTGGCGGCGGCCGATCTCGAAATCGTTCGGGTCGTGGGCCGGCGTGACCTTCACGAATCCGGACCCGAATTCCGGGTCCACGAACTCGTCTGCGACGATTCGGATCCTGCGCCCCGTGAGGGGAAGCTCCACTTCCTTCCCGACCAGTCCGGCGTTCTTCTCGTCGGACGGGTGAACGGCGACGGCGGTGTCGCCCAGCAGCGTCTCGGGACGCGTGGTGGCGACCGTGATGAACTGGCCCGGCTCGTCGACCAGCGGATAGCGAATGTGCCAGAGCTTTCCCTCCGTCTCCTGGTGCTCCGCCTCTTCGTTCGACAGGGCCGTATGGCAACGGGGACACCAGTTGATGATGTAGTTGCCCCGGTAAATCAGGCCCTTCTCGTGAAGCCGGACGAACACTTCGCGAACGGCATTCGACAAACCGGCATCCAGCGTGAAGCGCGTCCTCTCCCAGTCGCAGGAACAGCCGATCGTCTTGAGCTGCTCGATGATCACGTTGCCGTAGGTGTCCACCCAGTCCCAGACCCGCTCCACGAAGGCCTCGCGACCGAGATCCTGACGGGTGAGCCCCTCCGACTTGAGCTGTCTCTCCACCACGTTCTGCGTCGCGATCCCCGCATGGTCGGTACCCGGGATCCACATCGCGTCCCGGCCCCGCATCCGCTGGAAGCGGATCAGAACGTCCTGGATCGTATTATTGAGCCCGTGACCCATGTGCAGCGCCGCCGTGACGTTCGGCGGCGGTATGGCGATCACGTACGGGTCCGTGGCGTCGGCCGCCTCCACGTGGAAGGCGTTCCTCTCCATCCAGCGACGATACAGGACAGGCTCGATCTCGGACGGGTCGTACCGTGAGTCGAGAGTTGGCGCGGTGGGTGTCTGGCTCATCGATCCGCAGCTTGTGGGAGTGTCTCGGGCAACGGTTGGACAGTCTAACCGGATGCGGTGAACGGGGCGAGGAGAGCGCGGCGCTCCGGATTCAGAATCCCCCGGAATCGCCAGCGGCAGAAGAATCGGCGGCCGCCGAATCGGCGAGTGCCTGGCGGGCACGCTCCTCCGCCAGCCGCGCTTCGATGCCTCGGTTCCGCTCCTCGAGAGTCGCGTCGATGTCGGCCTGCAAGTCCTGCCGCCCGATCAGCTCGCGGTCCCTCTCCGCGGCCCGGGCTTCCCTGCCCCGCGGGCCCTCTTCGGCGAACATCGAACCCACGTCCATCGGGATCAGGGTGCCGCCGAGCATGATCCCATCCTCGGTTACGCCCCATTCCTCGTCGTCTTTCCCGGTCAACCAGTCCGTGGCCTTGCGCCGCTGCTCTTCCGACAGGTTCAGGCTGTCCAGCAGCTGAGACAGACGCGACCGAATGGCGCCCTCCGCCCGTGCCCAGCGGTTCTGGATGTAATCCGGCATCTGCTCCTGTTCGAAGTCCTTCCACAGTCGACGATCCCCCTCGCGCGGCTGCAGTTTCTCGGCGTTGGTCATCCCGAGTCCGTCCTCGTCCCGTCCTCCGCTCACCGGAGTCGGCACGCCATCCACCACCGGGTCGCGATCCGGAGTGCGGGCCCGTTCTTCGGGATCCGGGGGCAGTTGAACGAGCCGGCGCTCCTCGCGTGCTTCGGCCTCTTCGGGGGCGATCGGGCGAACCTCGATCACCTGAATTCCGTCGGGAGGCCGCACGGCCTGCGGGAGCGCATCGAACCTCGCTGCGTTCAGCCGGAACTCGCGCGCCGCCCAGGCGAAGATGACGACGTGCAGGACCGCCGAGAGGGCGATGCCCGTCCACCAGGCACGCCGATATCGTCGCTTCGCCTCCGAAACGAGGCTGATGGACGATTGCTCCTTCATCGCCGCGGCTCGATCAGAGGGCCGCGCCGATCCGCGCGCACGCCGGGGCGTACAGCTCCGGATCCAGGGTCAGCGACGCGCGCACGTATCCCTCGCCGCCCCGGCCGAGGGCCGATCCGGGCAGAAATACCACGTGCGCCTGCTCCAGCATCCTGCGACAGAAGGTCTCCGAGCTCTCCGGACCGGGCACCCGCATCCACAGGTACAGGGTCGCCTTCGGACTCTCCAGCTCGAATCCGGCCGCTCGGAAGGCGGGCACGGCCGCATCGCGTCGTGCGCGCAGGCTGTCCACCGTTCGACGCGTCCACTGTCCGGCATCGTCCAGCACGGCCGCACCGGCCGCCTGGATCGCCATGTACGAGCCCGAATCGAAGAACGTCTTCACCCGACGAAGCGCCGCGATGATCTCCCGGTTGCCTGCCGCCCAGCCGAGTCGCCAGCCGGTCATGTTCCAGCTCTTGGAGAACGAGTGAAGCTCGATACCAGTCTCGAGACCGCCGGGCACCTCCAGCAGCCCCGGCGCCCGGTAGCCGTCGAACGTCACCTCCGAGTACGCATTGTCCCACAGGAGCGATGCGCCCCGCTCCCTGCAGGCAGCGACGACAGCTTCCAGGTATGAACGATCGGGGGCTGCCGCCGTCGGGTTATTCGGGTAGTTGAGGTACACGAGCTTGAGGTTTCCCGGCGCCGCCAGGATCCGCTCGGGAGGAACGAGGAACGCGTTCGCCTCCGTCAGCGGCTCGCGGACGATCCGCGCGGACGCGAAATAGGATCCGCCGAAGTAGGGCGCGTAGCCGGGATCGGGAACGACCACCGTATCGCCCGGATCCAGCACGGCGAAGGCGAGAAGCGCGATCGCCTCCTTGCTCCCGATCACCGGGAGGATCTCGGCCTGCGGGTCCACGGTTGCCCCGAAACGGCGCTCCATCCAGGTCGCCGCCGATTCGCGGAATCTCGGCAGGCCGCGCTGAAACCCGTATCCCTGCAGAGCCGGGTCGGCGGCTGCGGCTCGCAGCGTCTCCACCGCCACATCGGGGACCGGCAGGCCGGAGTCGCCGACTCCGAAGTCGTACACGACGTGGCCCGCGGCCCGCAGCCGGGCCTTGATGTCAGGAACATCGGCCAGGGGATACGGGGGCAGCCCCGCCAGACGGGACGGGGCGACGAAGCCCGTGCGTCGCGCCTCGCCGTCTGATCCGTTCACGTTCATGTCTTCAGCGCCTTCTTTTTCGCCGCCGGATAGAGGACGTTGTTCAGGATCAGTCGATACCCCGGAGAGTTCCGATGGAGCGCGAGGTCCGTCGCCTGGTCTCCGATCAGATGCTGCGGATCTTCGGGATCGTGGCCGCCGAGGAAGGTGAAACTCCCCTCGCCGAGGGATCCGTGCAAGTACTTGACCAGGCCGGAAGATCGGTCGCGGGCAAGGACCGTCGTCCCCGGCTTCAACCGTTCGGGTTTGAAGCTCGTGGTCAGTCCGTAGAAGTCGGGCAGCACCCGCTCGTGGTCCTGCGTCAGCATCGCCGGGACCGGATCGATCTTGGCGCTGAAGTCGAACAGGGAGAAGCTGCCGAGCGGAAGTCGCCACGGCGTGTTGACCTGGTGACCGTCGATGTCGGAAAACGCGCTGAGGCCGGGATCCAGGACCACCTCCGCGCCGGAGAACGCCAGCGCGGCATCCCACCGCATCCGCGCCCCGGCATCCGGGTCCGGGGGCGTTCCATCCGCGAACGCGGCCGCGATGTCCGCATCCTCGGCGGCCAGCGCCAGATCCAGCGTTTCCGTGGCGGTGCACATCGCGAACAGCAGTCCTCCTTGCTGCACGTACGTCCGGATCCGCCTGGCCACGGCCTTCTTCAGGGCGGGAACGTCCGGAAGCCCGAATTCGGCGGCGACCGACTGATTGCGCTCGACTTCGTCCCTGAGCCATGCGGCTCCCGCGTAATTCAGGTAGAACTTCGAATACTGGCCGGTGAAGTCCTCGTGGTGCAGATGGAGCCAGTCGTAGTCGGCCAGCCGGCCGCCCAGCACTTCCCGGTCCCAGATCTTCTCGTATGGGATTCCCGCATACTCCAGGGCGATCGTCACGGCGTCGTCCCACGGAGAACTGTTCGGGGGCGTGTAAACGGCGATCTTCGGCGCCTTCTCCAGCGGGACCGACTCCATGTTGGACGCCTCGATTTCGGCCCGGATCGCCGCCAGATCGCCACCGGAGAGCTGTTCCACCCGGACACCCAGCAGGGCCGCCCGCTCGGCGATCCGGCGCTGCTCGGGCAGCAGGAACGAACCGTCGCGGTAGTTGAGCAGCCACTCGGCGGGCTCGCCCGCGGCAATCGTCTCGTACACGAGACCGTAGGCCCGCAGGTGATCGGACTGTCTGCCATCCATCGGGACCAGCAGGCTCTGGCCCGAGACCGTTCGCGGGATCGCCGCGCCGAGCACCGCCGTCAGGCATGCCGCGACGACGGTCGCCGCGTGCCGGGGCGCGGGCCCCGACCACCTCGCCCGACTCACCCGTCTTCGTCCAGCGCGGACAGTTCCTGTCGGGCCACCGGCGCGAGCGCGTGCTGCGGATACTCCACTACCAGTCTCTCGAACCAGCCGCGGGCCGCGGCGGGGTTCGAGGCGGTCGCCGCGCGGCCCAGCTCCAGCATCGCCGCCGGTGCTTCCGGCGCCTCCGGATAGGCGGACACCAGCGAACTGCGCAGCTCCGCCGCCGCCGGCTCGAAGCCTTCGCGGTCCAGCGCGCCGGCCGCGAGCGACAGGAGCGCGGATCCCGCCTCGCCCGCGCGCTCCGGGTCGGTCCAGCCGTCCGCGAGACCCTGCAGCGTCCGGGGATCCCGGTCCGCGAGCAGGTCGAGGAGCCCGCTTCCGAGCTCGGCCGCCTGACTGGAGTCGGCCGTCTCCAGCAGTTGCACGAGCAGCATGGCATCCGTTCGCCGCACCGGGTCCCCGTCCGGGATGAACACCGCGGTCTCCAGTTCGGCGAGCGCTCGCGCCGGCCGACCCTCGAGCAGCGCCACGACGCCCCGTTGTCCCGCCAGTCGGGATGCCTGGGACGCGCCCGGCGCATCTCCCGCCAGGCTCAGGGCGGCGCGGGCACCCTGGAGGTCGCGATGCGCCACTCGAGCGTTGGACAGCTCGACCGCCATCTCCACGATCTCGTTGGCGTCCTCCGGATAGGCGTTCGCGTACTGCTCCAGGAGCCCCGGCGCCTCTCCCGACCCGCCTGCCGCTCGCAGCGAGAACAGGCGTCGCAACGAGCGCCGATGGGTCTCGGACCCCACCTGCGCCGTCACTGCCAGCTCCTGGAAGGTCCGCTCGGCCTCTCCGGGATCGCCGGCCCGATACGCGACGTCCGCCGCCATGGCGCGCCAGTGATTCCGCTCGGCTTCATCCACCGCTTCCGCTGCGAGGCTTTCCGCAGCCCACGCCGCCTCCGCGGACCAGTCCCGGTTGCGACACTCGACGTAATAGTCCCGCAGCACCAGTCGGCGCGTCTCACGGGGGACGGTGTCGATCAGGTCCGCCGCGAGCGATCGGGCCCAGCGTCGCTGCTCGAGGTCGACGGCCAGGGCAAGCCCTCCGCGCCGCACGTATACGGGCAGATCCCGGTCCGACAAGCGATCCGACAGCGCTGCAATCGCAGCTTCCTCAGGCAGTTCCGGGCTTCGGATCCGTTCGGCCACGGCAGCGACCCCGATCTCGCCCCAGCCGAGGATGATCGCCCACTCGCGCGCGGCGCCGGCGAGGTTGCCGTCCGCCGCCAGCAGGTCGGCGAGCTCCTGGGCGAGCACGGTGGAATCACCCGAGGCCGAGCGCCCCGCTTCCAGCGTGCCGATCGCCTCGCCCGTTCGTCCCGCAGCAGCCAGCTGCCGGGCCGTTTCGCTGTACGCGGCGACATCGCCGGGTCGATCCCGGATCCAGCGGGAGGCGACGGCCAGCGCGCTGTCCCGTTCACCGACGGCCTTGAGCGTCCGGATCCATACCTGCATGGCGACCGGATTGCCCGCCTGCCCCTGCACCGCGGCGCGCTCAGCGTACGGAAGCACCTCCTCGGCTCGGCCACGGGGAACGAGCAGCTGCGACAGCATGGCGAGGGCCGTCGGCGACTGCGGATTGGACTCGAGCACGCTTTCCAGGTCGCGCCGGGCATCTTCGATGCGTCCGGATCGTTCGGCCGCCGCCGCGCGGGCCAGGGCCCGGCTCTCGAGCGAAGCCGAGCCCGAGTCCTGCGCCGGGAGCGGTGCCGAGACGCTGGCCGCGGCGAGGGCGATGGCAGTCGCGGACCTCAACCGCGACGCATGGAACAGCGGACGGTGCCTCAACGGTCGGAGCCTCCGACCCCGTTCAGCCTGTCGAAGTAGTCCAGGATCAGGCGCCGCCCTGCCGGCGAGATGCGCTTCAGAGCCGCCGGGTCCGGATATGGATAGCGGGGACCGGCGAGTGCGCCTTCCGGCAGTGTGGCGGGAGAGGCC
>Ga0209536_100017147_pt1 | contig 10270 bp, 7 predicted proteins | sample DeeMarSeWOR28_12_FD_187461 | JGI IMG/M metagenome (GOLD analysis project Ga0209536, IMG submission 187461) | Marine sediment microbial communities from White Oak River estuary, North Carolina - WOR-2-8_12 (SPAdes) (version 2) | ecosystem: Environmental > Aquatic > Marine > Intertidal zone >... | reverse complement strand
GGATCCGGCTGCGCCTTCTACAGTGAAACGCAGATAACTTTCGTAACCAGATCCGGTTCCAGCAAGTACCCATAGTTTATCATTTGTGCCATAGTTCGAGGTAGGACTGGTCTCTCGAAGAGAGGTATCTGCGTCAGCAGTATATGTGACAGGAATTCCAGGTGGATTGGTTGGCACAGGAGTAAAGGTTGCTGTGGGTAGTAGCGTGTTGGTTGGCGTAGGTGATGGGCCGGGTGTAAATGTGTGAGTGGGCAGCGGGTTGCCACCGGCACAGGCATCAATCGCCTGTCGCATGATAGCCGCGTCTCGCTGCAACACATACTCCCGTTTCCACATCATCACCCCCGCCGCGTCCGATTGACATAACTCTATCACCGCATCTCTCAATTCCTCGTCTGTGGGGGAGTGAGAGTATCCTGTATAAGCATTAATACTGAGATAAATCGGGCCATCGAACCACCAGGCATCAGCAAATTGCGCCTCCGCCCATTCAGCCCAGCCGCCCCAATTGCCAACCTTGCCAAAATTCGTTTGATCAAAAATGTAGTCTATTTCTGGTATCAAGTCCCTGCCTTGTGCTAAATAGGCGGCTTCGGTGTTGAAACCACATTGGATGCCAGGCAGTTTTTCATGTGCATATCGACAAACTTCGTTTAGCTCTTCATACGCAGGTCCGCAGGCCTCATCGTCCGGCTCGTCAATCGCGTAAAGGCCAATAATAGTTCCATCGTCTACGAATGGCTGCAATCCGTCAATGCGACTATCGAAAACATCCTTCCATTTTTCCAGATCGAAACAACCATTCGTCCAGTAATTAGACTTGCTACCTGTAACCGCAACGAACGCTTTCATGCCATGAGCCCTGACTGTTTCCAGGTTGGAAACGCGATAATTTGTTCTGGTGAGTGTGTAAGGGTGTTCGGCGTGATTGGCGTCTGGTACGTAATCGAACGGGCCAACGGGTTTCCCTGCTGTGCTTGCTGCGATTTTAGGGATTTGTATTAATGTTGGAATCGTTTGTGGCACAATGGTAGGAGTCGGTGTTGGCATTTGAGTGACCGTCGGAATACTAGTATTTGTCGATTGAACGATTGGAGCTTTTGCCACCTCAACTTTGTCAAGCAGTGTACTCATTTCCCTGCCTCGGAAAATCAAGGTGTGTTCACCTGGCGTTAGAGAAAAGATTTTAGGAGTGGATGCATTTCCATCTGGCGCGACTCCCTCTCGCCACGAGACAGTTCGTTCTTCAAACCCGTTGGTTATGATCACATCCCAGATCATAGAAGTATCAGGTTCGGTATCCATTCCGACAAAGAACGAATTACTAGCTGCATCTGCGGCGTTTACGATGGCTTTGACTACATAATCACCTGCATCTTGAATGCTAAACCGATACAGAGCCCGGCCTCCATTTGCAGGATTATCCGTCAAGATGCTTTGCGATACTATTCCATTCACTACAATAAAGGGTGCTGTAATTTCTCCTTGTTCTGCTTCCCAAGATAGGCCAGGCAAGGATTCTAATTCTAAAAGGCCTCCAAGACTTTTAGCACTTTTAGTATTTACCAAACTCGATGTCAAAATGATAGCGATGACAATACTAAGGATTATTGTTTTACCCACTCGAAATTTATATTTTGTCTTCACAGTAGACCTCCAACAAAGGTTCGTCTTTTTTGAAGAAACATATCGCTCGACATCATTTTAGAATCTATATGAACGACTGCAATTAACATCTCTGTCAGGATGGAACTAAACCTAAGTACTGGGGACTTGGGTACTATGGACCTTATCGGATACAGTTGAATGTGTGCCCATAGTGAGCAAGCTCACCTGCAAAGAATTGAAGAAATGTTCGTGAAAATTGCTCGGTACACTTCGCTAACTGGAAACAAATGAGAACAGGTTGCATTTATTCCTGGTATACAACAAGGCCAACCCACAGCAAACTACCAAGGATTTGATGTTAGGTTTTGGGGAGTTACAAGTGAATGAACGGAACATTCGACTGTTCGCAATCCTTGAAAGTATCCGAACAAGTTCGGAGCAAGTCTGGAAGCGATGGGCCGACCTTTTAACGCAGCGGATCGAGTGACACTACTCCCATGGATCTATTTACTGACGTTACAGATCAATGCAGGCAAAGGCCAAAAAGATACCCCCATGCACGGCGAAAGCCCAAGAAGTTTATCCCCTAGAATCCGAGCGGCCCGGTTGAGGCTAAACCCCAGACGTTTATTCCCTGCTCAGCAGAGTATATTCAGATACAGCACCCCAGTTTGATCCCATGTTTATCTCATATATCTTGAACGAGTAGAAATTCTTGGCATTCGCGAAGTAAATTGCAATCCATAGCCTAAAGGCGAGAAGGAATCCCCCAAAAAGGACTGGTTTCTCGCCCGCTTCATTTTTTAAGGTGAATGTTTCGTGTCACCTGAAAGATCTAGAGGCACTTATACAAAAACGCAAAGTGCTATCCAAGTGAAGTTTAAAAAAAATTAAAACCGAAATTTATTTCCATTTTTATGCGTAACCTTTTCCCCTTTTTTTCGTCATGGAATTAGGCACCCGCCATTTTTGTTAGGAGCGAGTCTGTTTTTTTTATGATCAAAGGTAGAGTTTTTTTATGATGCGCTGGTACGCTCTCCATTGTAAGCCTCGCCGAGAGCAAGTAGTTTATGAGCAGTTACTTGTCCAGGCTATTGAGGCGTTTTTTCCATGCACACCGTCCAGAAACACCCGCAAGCACAAATCTAGGATGGAGGCTTATTTCCCGGGATATATATTTGTACACGCTGATTTAGAACAGATCGGTACCTCATCCTTGCAGTGGTTGCCAGGTGTAATGGGTATCGTGACATTTGGTGGTATCCCAGGGCACGTTCCCGACTCATTGATAAATGCAATTCGGTCGAAAATCAAACGAATTAATAATAATGAAGGCGGGAATACTATTGAGCCCATGAAACCCGGAAATACAGTCAATATCAGTGATGGGCCGTTTGCCGGGCATAAGGCGATCTTCGATTCTCACCTGTCAGGAGGGGAACGCGCACGCGTTCTACTGAACCTGCTAAACCTTCAAACGATCCAGATACAGTTACCAATATCACAACTCTATCCATAGGTTGTTGCTGATTGTCAAATAGTACATACTAAGGATGGATTCTAAAATATAGTAGAGGGCTTGTAAGTCGCCTATGAAATTACTGACATTCGTAGAGAAATGTCAGTTGGGCGGAGCTTGCTTGACCCCCTTGTGGTAAGAACAAATAATCCACTGCGCTAGTTTAATAAGATAACCCGGCAAGAAATCATAGCCAGTTGCTTGCTAAACATTGTCAATCTTTAAACACAATATCATCATGCTATTCATGCTGGTACTTCAGTAAAATATAGATGTGCGGATTATAAACCCAAAACACATAACCTCTTATCCCAGAAATTAGAATGCAATCCACAACTTTCAGACCTGCTAGAGAAAGACAAGCAATTAAAAGCCGACCGTTTTTAGGGTACTGGCTGATTGTTTTTATGCTTTTTTTGTTACCTCTAGAGCGATGGGTGTTCCCCTTAAATATTAAGGTGGCAGATTTTTCTCTCGTAGTTTTAACGTTGTATGGTTTTATAGTAGCACTGTTAGCAAATAAAAGAATATATTTTCCTCTTTTTTGGCCTATGTGGTGTGTAATAATGGGTAGCCTTGTGGCTACATTGATAGGATTAGGTCATATAAAAAGCATTATTGCTTTAATACAGGAGATCTATTTGTTTTTCTGGTTCGTTGCTCTCACGAATATTTTGATAGATCAATCAAAACCTACCTTGAATGGTCTAATGAAAATCTGGAGTCTGATTGCATCCCTAGAAGCAATGGCCGTGATCATGGGCGCACTTGGTATTGTGGCCTTTTTTTACACAGACCCAACCGGGAGAATCATATCTGCGGGAGGCTTTCATCGTGGGACTGGAACATTTGCTAATCCGAATGCAGCTGCAGCCTATCTCGCAATCAGTTTCTTCGTGTTGCTGGGCACATCCTGGCCAACCTGGGTACGATTCTTTCTCGGATTGTTGATGGTGGCTGGCATGTTCGCTTCTGGATCAGTTGGAGCAATGGGCTCGACGGCTATCAGTTTTTCTATATTGGTCATCTTCAATTCCACTCTCAAGCATCCAGGCAAATCTATATTCTGGGGAGCTTTTTTTTGTTTTATTACCGCTTCGATCATCATGCTTTTCTTGACTGTTAATTTCCAGCCTTTGATATCCACTTGGGGAGGAAAGAATGTGAGCGATGGATTGCTTTCATTGACGCTTGGCAGGTTTGAAGGGTCACTCGAAAGTCGGACTGATCTGATACGTGATATCTGGCCAGTTTATCGCCGTCACATTTTTGGTATTGGGCCTAATGCATCCTCAACAATTCTTGGCACTTTACATAACGATTATGTTGCATTCCTTGTTGAACGCGGTCCTCTTGGCCTTTTGGGCTGGCTTTGGATTGTACTTGCAACAGTGTTCACTCCATTTCGTTCTGCAGTGAGACAACCTGATCTTTCTGCTCGTTGGATGATTATGGTCCTTGGAGCAGGTTTTTTAGCGATTGCCATCAATGCACTTAGCCATGAAGTTTCCCACTTTCGCCAGGTTTGGGTTCTGATGGCGTTCATTTTTGCTGTTTGTTATAGCACCTCTGAACATATCAAGCAGCGGTAGATAACATGTAAATTAGCCCAGCTCTCACACGGAAATCAATAATATTGAAAAACAGAATTCTTTCCCCACTAATACAAGACACTTCAAAAAAGCTCTCGTTACGCACCAACTTCTCATGGACCTTTGTGGGAAACGTTATTTATAATGTTTTTCAATGGGGGACGATGATTGCTCTTTCCAAGCTCGGTTCACCAGAAATGGTGGGGTTATATGCTCTTGGACTTGCCATTGAGGCTCCTGTGATGATGTTTGCAGGTTTGCAAATGAGAACTGTGCAGGCCACAGACGCAAAGAATGAGTATGAGTTTGGTCATTACTTCGCACTCAGAATAACAACAACTATACTTGCCTTTCTCACCATTTTTACGATTGCTTTGGTCTCTGAATATAGCTTTGAACAAAGAGTCGTTATTATTGTGATTGGCTTAGCAAAAGTTTTTGAAGCTGTGAGTGACGTTTTTCATGGATTATTTCAAAAACAAGAACGCATGGATAAAGCTGCAATATCATTGATGCTCAGAGGCCCGTTGTCATTGGTTGCCTTCGGTTTAGGACTCTATATAACGAACAGTGTGCTTGGCGGCGTTTTGGGGTTGGTGGTTTCCGGAGCATTGACATTAATCCTTTATGATGTGCGCAATAGTAAGATTATGATGAGGGCGATAACAATACATGACGCAAGTTCTGACCTATATTTGAAAGCGTTAAAACCGCGATGGGAGTACAAAACCTTATTGAAGCTGGCATGGCTCGTTTTGCCTCTGGGATTTGCTTCGTTGTTAGTTTCACTTTCGGCTAATATACCGCGTTACTTCCTTGAGTTCTATGGCGGAGCAACTGCTTTGGGAATTTTTGCTGCACTGGATTATTTCAGGAGAGCAGGGCAACTTGTTGTTCAGGCCTTAGGTCAAGCAACAACCCCTCGACTTTCACAATACTATGTAGCACAAAACGGCCCTGGTTTTACAAAACTATTTACACGGTTGGTTATGATTGGAGTGGCTATCGGAATTGCAGGTGTATTGGTTACGATTGCTATTGGTAAGCCGCTGGTTACATTAGTTTATACAGCTGAATATGCACAGCAAGATATTTTCATACTGATAATGATTGCTGCCGGGTTGAGTTATGTGGCATCCTTTTTACGGCAAACCCTTACTGCAGTGAGAAGATTAAGGAGTCAGCTAGTTTTGAAAGTTATTGATGTAATAAGTCTAATTGTCTTTTGTTGGTTCCTAATACCAGTATATGGCATGCATGGTGCTGCAACAGCAATGATCATATCCAGAATTGTTGAAGTTGTTTTAGCAATTGTATTTGTCTTCCCTGCTGTCTTTCAACTTCAAAAACAAAAGGCTGCTGTGGATGACGTTCAAAAAATTACTGGGACCTCCAATGTTGGCTAATCTGTCCGGGCAAGTTTATCTCCTTTCATATTTAGTTCATAATTATGCAAATTGAGTTGGTTGGTTGTACAAGTTCAGGTAAAACTACCTTACTAAGAGGAATACTTCAAGCCTGTCGTGACCAAGGGATCGACGCAGTTAGTGGTTATGAATATGTGCTTATGAAAGCCCACCTAAATTGGGTTAAGGGAACTTTGATGCGAACACTTTTATTAGATCTTGTTTCCCTAATTAGTTGTTTCCGGACTTGGCGAAAAAACTATGAATTCTTTATCCTGACATTAAAGATTCTCTTCAAATTACCATCGTCAACGAGTTTCTTTGTAAAATTGAATATTGCTAGAAATGTGTATAAGAAAGTCGGAATTTATGAGATTATCTGTCGCTATGACTCTGATAATCAAATTGTGTTGATGGATGAAGGAACGCTGAACACTGCTAACTATTTATTTGTCCACGTATCAGCAGAACGTCCAATTGAACACTTTTCAACTTTCAAAACGTTGGTGACGCTACCAGATGTGGTAATTTACCTAAAGCAGGAAGAGAAAGTTATGATAGAAAGAACCCTGATTCGGGGACATAAACGTATCCCTGATGGATCGCGTGAACTTGTGGAGCGTTTTGTTCATCGCGCAGTAACCACTTTTGATGAACTTACAGTTGATCCATCTGTTAGATCAAGATTAGTCATTGTAAGTAACAGTCAAGATATTGTTGTTCCACCAGAATACCAACATCATTCAAAGCAAAGCTTCGTTTTGAACTTACTTCAAGCAGGTATTGATGTAATTAATAATGATGGTTCGCCAAAAAACAAGCCTATCTTGAACTCGAGACTTCTACTCGATAATGCTACGAGAGAATAAATATGACTCTAGACCTGATAACTCGCCTCATTACTAATCTAAATGACGAAGGCATTATTTATTGTCACTGGAAAAGTAATTTCTATCTTGCAGAAGCTTTATCCGGAGAAACAGATCTTGATCTTCTCGTAGATCGACAGACACTATCTCAAACCTTGAATATTTTGATAAAGCTTGGATTTAAGCAAGCGACAGTTAGATTAGGGACAATGACGCCTGGCATACATAATTATTATGGATGCGATTCCCGAACAGGCCGGCTTGTTCATATTCACTTATTCACTAGAGTATTAACCGGGGAAAGTTTTGTAAAAAGTCACTTGTTTCCTTTTGAAAGGATGCTACTTGAGAACACGTGTGATACTAACCAAATTAAAGTGGTCTCTAAGCCAGCTGAACTGATATTGTTTATTCTAAGAAATTTTATCAAGTATGGATCGATGCTAGATTTGATAAAAATAGCACGAGAGTCAGGAAATATTAGGGACGAATTACATTGGCTATTGTCAGGCAATGATCTATCTGAAAGTTTGCCATTACTAAAAAAATATTGTCCAGTGATAGATGAACAACTGTTTACAAATTGTGTCGATGCTCTTGATAAAGGCAGTCCTTTGTTTACGAGAATTTTTTTAGCTTATCAAGTACGAAAGCGCCTTCGCATATACAGAAAAAACAATTATTTCATTCATTTCGGTGATTATTTCAAATTTGTCTGGGATCAGGGAATGCGCCGTTTGAGTGGTCGTAGAAAGAATAAATTCCTAAGTAGTGGTGGGGCAATAATAGCTTTCGTTGGACCGGATGCAACTGGCAAATCAACTCTTGTTGCAGAAACTAAGAAATGGTTGGAAAAGGTTTTCATGGTTAGAGTTGTGCATGCTGGTAGGCCACCTTCTTCTTGGATAACAATGCCAGTGAACATAGTTTTACCTATGGTACGTCAGTTATGGCCACGTCTGCGAACTAGTCAACTTGAAGAAAAAAGTTCTCTACCTGATCAAATAGGAACCGCCCCCAAAATCAAAGGCCCGTCAGGGTTAATTTATGCGTTGCGGTTTGTCAGTCTTGCTTGGGATCGGCGCCAACTCCTGGTAAAAGCCAGGCGGCTCTGCGCTAATGGCGAGATCGTTATATGTGATCGCTATCCAACAGAAACGGTTGGTGCTATGGATAGCCCTCGTTTACAGGAATATCTGGTCAAGGATGGTCCGACGCGCTTGATTTTTAATTGGCTGGCACATTTAGAGAGTCGGCTTTATGGAGAAATTCCCCCGCCGGATGTCGTGCTAAAGTTAAAAGTTTCAATTGAGGTCGCAAAAAAAAGAAACAAAGAGCGAATTAAAGTTGACAAAGAAACAGATGCCTATTTAGAGTCTCGTCATCGTCAAAATCAGGACTTGTCTATCACCGGAACCAAGAATTTCTTTGAAATTGATACAGATCAATCCTTAGCAGATACAATCCGGGAAGTTAAACAGACAATATGGGGATTGCTATAATGCCCACTGACCCAAAAATTATATTGGTGGGTGGTCAAGACGTTGATGCTCGTCTAGGATTAATGCATTACCTCAAAGAAACTTATAGTATGAGCGCCTTCGGATCTCAGGCAACACTTCACGAAAAGTTTCAAAGCGAAGGGTTTGACTATACCAAATACACCCTTGCAGGTGGAGTCAAGCCGATCCTTGATCTATTTACTTTAGGTCAACTCTTTTTGATCTTCCGCAGATTAAAACCCCAGATTGTTCATGCCTTTGACACAAAACCTTGTGTGTGGGCTCGTCTAGCAGCGCGTTTGGCAGGCGTGCCTGGCATCATTGGAACGTTGCCAGGATTAGGTTCGTTATATATTAACGACACCATCACACGCAGGTTGTTGCGTTCAATTTATCAATGGCTGCAACGCTTGGCATGCCACTTTTCGAACCTAACCGTTTTCCAGAACCATGATGACGCCAATTATTTTATCGAAATTGGAATTGTCTCGCCACAAAAGGTAGTTGTCATTCCAGGCTCTGGCGTAGACACCGAAGTATTTTCCCCATCGCAAGTACCACAGGAAAAGAAGACTCAGCTTAAAAGAGAAATGGGTATTGGTTCTGATGAAATCGTGGTGACCATGATCTCCCGAATTATTCGCTCGAAGGGTATATTAGAATTTATAGCGGCTACCCAAAATATCAACAAATACTATCCAAATGTGCGCTTTTTATTGATTGGTTCTGAGGATAAAAATAGTTTGGACCGATTAAGTACTGAAGAACTCACGCAATTGAAGCAAGCGGTGACTTGGCCCGGCCCAAGCCAGGATATACCAGCAATTTTAGCCCTATCCGACATTTTCGTTTTGCCATCTGCTTACCGGGAAGGCATTCCCAGGGTGCTGTTGGAAGCAGCCTCTATGGGTTTGCCAATTGTCACTACTGACTCGCCCGGTTGTAGAGAAGTGGTCGAAAATGGCGTTAATGGCTTCCTGGTACCGGTACACGATTCCGTTGCACTTAGCCAGGCGATCCTCCGCCTCGTTGAACAAACGGATTTGCGTAAGAATTTTGGGCAACTTTCTCGTCAGCGGGCAGTGGAACGTTTTGATCTTTCTGTTATAGCAAAGCAGACTCGCGCAGTATACCAACAAGTGTTATCTCTACAAACATCTTCTAATAGTCGGGCAATTCCTGAATAGAATATTAGAGTATGGGAAATAACGTTAAACAGGGAGGCAGCAGAGCTTCACCTGGCAGAAAATTACCGATCTGGATGCAATCACGTGCTAACTACCACAGTATGTTTGCAGCAACTTCCCGCACATTTAACAGAGACGCCTATATGCTTGGGTTGCGAGCCCACCCGCAACAATTATATCAACCGGATGGTATTCAGCAGATCGAACCAACTGTGTCAGTTGATATTTTTCGACAACGGCTGGCTGAACTCTTGCAGGGGCAGGAGTACCCTGAAGAAGCGCGAGTATGTGTGATAGGCACAGGCAATGGTCAAGTTTATGTTGCTCGCTCTCACATAAACCGCTTCGGGCTGAAATCTGCTTGCATGGCGTGAAAGTTGTCACTACCGAAGTGGAACGTCAAAATCCGCATATGAAATCCACAGCGTTTATCTCCGCCAGCAAAAGCACGTGAAAACATACCTTTAGTCGTTACACACAGCACCGTGCTGCGCTTAGCGAGGGAAAGTAGCATCAGTATCATCTATTGCCCGTTGAAACGGGGACAGGTTTCAGCTTTGTCCGAAGCGTTTCTGACCAACAGTTCG
>Ga0209536_100017146_pt1 | contig 10271 bp, 8 predicted proteins | sample DeeMarSeWOR28_12_FD_187461 | JGI IMG/M metagenome (GOLD analysis project Ga0209536, IMG submission 187461) | Marine sediment microbial communities from White Oak River estuary, North Carolina - WOR-2-8_12 (SPAdes) (version 2) | ecosystem: Environmental > Aquatic > Marine > Intertidal zone >... | reverse complement strand
TCTGAGCGGTATTTCTGGTCATTCTAATGCATGAGATTGTTGACGGCCATGAAGGTATACATCACATCCGCGCCCAGAAAGTATGAATCGGGGATGCTAATGTGGGATAGAAGTTCTTCGTCCGCAACTTCGCTAAGAATTCGCATCGCGAGCAGCATTCCAGCTGCTTTCCCACCGATCTTCCCTTGACCGATTTTGCGCTGGTTGATTTCGGCCAGATCGGATACGGTAAACCAATCTTTCGCAATATTGATGTACGCTAACTGGTCGCTGATCATCCGGCGCATCAATACAACCTTTATTTCACTGAGACGGGCATCGCTCCTTTCTTGTTTGTCTGCTGGTAAGTTCTCAATCGCTTTTGCTTGCTCGAAGAGTAGATTCTGGGGAGCTAATTCCGGATTGAATGAGACCAGTAGATCATCAGTCTGAGCTCCACGCTCAGTGAGAACATCACGAATTATTTCTTCGAACAACTCGTATGGTAGGTTGTAAGCAAAATAGAAATCGGTCAGGTGACTGCGAATACGCTCCCTGCGCACCTCCCAAACTTCGGCCGGCTCATCCTCAAAGGGATTATGCAATCCTTCCCTGGCTTGTGATTCAATAGCTCTATCACGCACTTCCGATTCGAAGTTCTGTGGGCTGATCACGCCACGTTCAAAAAGTTCTCTGCGCATGCGGGCTCGCATTCTGACTCTTAGGATTGGATACTGCGCTAATGCGCTGTATATTCTAAGCACCCTATCTGTTGAAGTATCTGGAAAGGTCATATGCGGCTTTTACTGTTCTTCTTAGCAAAAAGGCACGTCAAATTTACTAACGTGCCAACATTACTGAAACGAGAGAAGGAACGGAGCTGGCTCAGCTGCCAAGGTGCATTGGCATGATCACGTGCAGGAACCTATCATCTCCCACCGGGCGGATCACTCCCGGAGCTGTATCGATGGTGGTCTCTACAGCGACTTCTGGTGTATTGATCACTTCCAGCACTTCCCGTAAGAAGCGCACGTTAAAAGCAATTAGGAGCGCTCTGCCGTCGATGGAAGCATCGATATCGGTCTGGTTGGAGCCAGTTTCCTCCGATTGCCCGGAAATCGTGATCAATCCAGGTTTCAATTCACTTCCAGGCGTAATATTGATGCGTGCAATGTGCGAGCCTTCCCGGGCGAATATCTCGGCTTGCTTGCAGGCTTTGAGGTAAGAAGAAGTGGATAGCACACTGCGAGTCTCTCTACTCTTGGGGATGATCTGCTCATAATCCGGGAATGTGCCTTCGATTAATTGAGACACGAGCTGAATGTCTTTCATCTGGAAAACAACTTGACCTCTTCCAGGTGGCAAGATCATTTCAACCTCCTGGTCGCCATCACCGGCGATGCGTGCAAGCTCGCTCAAGGCACGGGCAGGCACAACAGCAGTGACAGGTCTCGAAGTTGCTGAAGCAAGCTCAGCCTTGCGCACGGAGAGCCGAAAGCCATCTGCAGCAGCCATGGTAAGATGTCCGCCATCGATTGTGACCAATACCCCGGTTAATATGGGGCGAGCTTCATCTGTTGATGCAGCAAAAGCTACCTGCCGGATCATCTCCTTCAGATCATTGACCCTGATTTTTATACCATCATCAGCATCGGGTGATGGCATGGGGGGAAATTCCTGGGAGTCAATACACTTCAGGTCAGTGTTCGAGGTTCCAGCCTGGATGTTCAGGGTTTGGGTGCGTACGCTCAAGGACATCTCCACTTGTTGGTCAGAGAGGGTCCCGATTAACTCAGTAAAAGATCGTGCAGGAACAGTTGTGGAGCCTTCCTCTTCGATCTTGGCACCGATCCAGCAAGTTATACCCAGCTCAAGATTAGTGGCCGATAGGCGTAGCCTGCCCTCGTCCGTAGCGACCAATACATTTGATAACACGGGTAAGGTGCTACGTGGAGAAACAGCTCTCGAAACAACATTAAGCCCCTGGGCTAGGTTTTCCTGCAAAACGGAGACTTTCATGATTGTGGTCCTCTCTTCGTAGTTGTTCTCATCAGTATACAACGAGTGGCGTAAAATCGCCAGATTATCCGCATCGGCACTACCAATACGAAGATGATTTATAATATTTCTGGCGATTGTTCTTGTTCCATGGGATGATCGATGGTTGACAATTACGTCACACAAGTCTAAACTTGTGACCAAGAAAATTGCCTGCGAGTATAATTCCAGTCAATCTCTCGGGAGCAAATTGTGTCCGACTCGCACTCAAAAAAACCGATCAAGGTCCTGGTAATTGAAGAGAGCCAACCTGATTACGCGCCCTGGTTCCAGGTTGTATCAACTGGTGTGAATACCGATCAATTCAAAGCTGAGCGTGTGGCATCTTTATCGAATGCCCTCACATGGTTGGAAAAAGAGTCTTTTGATGCCATCCTCCTTGACCTGGCTTTACCTGATAGTGTTGGGGTGGCAACGTTTTCGCAGATCTGTATGCGTGTACCTGAAGTACCGATCGTGGTTACATCGGCATTAGAAAATAAGACCCATGCATTTGAGGTCTTGCGGGAAGGCGCTCAGGATTATTTAGTCAAAGGTGAGGTGGATGCGAAGCTGCTCAGACGCACCTTACTCTATGCGATTGAGCGCCACCGCTCGCGAGTACTGCTACAGCAATTATCGTTTAACGATGAACTAACCGGTTTATTAAATCGCCGGGGCTTCCTTTCAATGGCCCAGCAGCAGCTTAAGATTGCCCAGCGTGAAGATTGGCAGCTGGTGTTACTTTTTGCAGACCTCGACAGCCTGAAGAATATAAACGACAATTTCGGACATACCGAAGGAGACCGGGCATTAAAATCGGTCGCCACTGTGCTAAAACAGACTTTTCGGACCTCAGATTTGCTTGCCCGCCTAGGGGGTGATGAGTTTATCGTCTTAGCCTTGAATGCCCCGGCAGCCGGCATACAAAAAATGACCGATCGATTGCAAAATAACCTCGACCGGCATAATTCGCAGAACCGGTATTACCAGCTGTCCCTGAGCATTGGTATTGCTCAATTTGACCCCAAGCGGGTGACATCTCTAGATGCGATGATTATGGAAGCGGACAAGGCATTATATGAGAATAAGCGTAAGAAAAGATTAGCTGGCTCCAACAGGGCTCCAGAATAAGACGCAATCCCCTCACACTCGGTACAGAAGAGATAAACCCAAAAGGTCATTTCATGTTATGCAGCAAGAAGTGATTGGTTTAAGCTGTGATTGACCAGCAGGCGATTTTCCCAAAGAAATCCAAATGAAAAATCCTGCCTGATGGGAACCGGCTCAGGCAGGATTTATATGCAGGATGGGAATTTGGGCCTTACGGTGATGGAGTCGCTGTGGGGTTTGAAACCGTGATAGGCGTGGATGTTGGTACACGCGTCGGTGGAGGGGTGTTTGTCGGAGGTATCGCCGTTGGGGCTGGGGTATTGGTTGGCGCCGGGGTATTTGTCGGTGGTAGAGGCGTGTTTGTTGGCGGCACCGGCGTATTGGTCGGCGGTACTGCGGTCGGAGGTTTACTGGTCTTTGTCGGAGTCGGTTGAGGTGGTTGAGTCGGCGCCAGTGTCGGCCGCGGTCGCGGCGTGCTGGTTGGTGCTTTGGTTGGGATAGCCGTTGGTGGGGGAGCTGGAGGTGGTGGAATGATGTTAGCAATATTTTCAGCTGTGAGTTTAACAACTTCAGATACAGCCCATACCCTAACGAAGCTGTTAGCGATACTATCAGGTGCATTTTGGGTAAGGACTGAGATAATTACCTTTTGTTCACCCAGAATGCCATCCAGTTGGGCAGCCAAATCATAAGCAAGGAATCGATCTTCTTCATTTACATTCTTGATGATCTCGAGTGTCTTGCTTATCTGTTCGGTAGACTCCTGGATTGTCTCAGCAACTTCTTCGTAACGCTCTTCAACAATTAAGGTTTGGACCTCGGTTAATCGGTTTTCAACCATCTGGATTGAGAGCTCGGCATCGCTCTTCTCATCCATTGAAGTTGCCATGGCAATCTGCTCCAGGGTCAGTTTGACGGAGTAGAGCCCATCTCCTGGAATCGCTTTGCGAGATGCCGAAACCACCGTGCCGCTTACGATGAGTCCCAACATAATGAGCAGGACAAAGCCGACAGGGACTAATTGTTTTGCAGAGAAGAACTGCTGTAATCGCTCGCCAAAAGTTAAGGGAACCGAGACCGGTGGTTGATTTTCTTGCTGGATTCTTACAACTAACCTGCGTCGTGAGGCCGCTACGAAGCCCGGCCGTGGATCGAGAGCGCTGCTGGCGGAGGTTAGCCATGTGGCTACCTCGAGCTGTTCCCTCAACTCATCAGCAAACTCAGGGTAACGAGCGACAGCCGATTCAATTGTTTCACGTCCACCTCTGATTAGATCTAGGCAGACCTGTAAAGCCTCATTGAATTCTTTGTTCATGTTCTTCTTCCATTGTCTTTCTCAATGCAACGATGGCTCTATGTTGTAGAACCCGGACGGCACCAGTCGAGCGATTCATCACCTGGGCAGTCTCATTGGGAGACAAGTCGTTTAAGAACCTCAATACTAATACTTCTTGATAGTCATCCCTCAAGCGGGTTATCGCCTTTCTTATCTCTGCGTGCTTTAAATTCCTGGCGGTTACCTCGCTTGGTTCGGGATTTGAATCCCTTAATTGAATATCTTCAATGGTCACTTGTTGCGGTGACCTGCCATTCCTTCTGTAATGATCTATCAATACGTTCCGAGCGATGATCAACAAAAATGCCAGGAAAGGGACGCCTCGTTCGTGATAACTTGGCAGAGAATTCCACGCGCGCAGAAAGACTTCTTCTGAAAAGTCTTCTGCATCCATGCTGTTATCGAGACGAGCGTAGAGAAAGCGGTAGACTGCGTTAACATGCCTTTCGTAAAGCTCGCCAAACGCTTCCGCTTCACCTTCCTTCGCAAGTTTTATTAATTGATTGTCATCGATATCATGCCATTGAAGCATGATTCCTATCCTGTATAACGCATTTTGGCACGAATTGTTACAATAATTTTGGTCTTCTTATCCATTTTTAACAAATATATTTTACTGATTCTAATGCAGAAATTGGGGAAATTTAATGGTTTCCCTCCGGGTTTAAACTTGGGCGGATTTTTCTGGCGTGCTATACCAGGATTTTTTTCCGATTTATTCTGCGGTGAAGGGCATTGTATCACGAAACATTACCCAAGTACTAACAGATCCCCCCTTGCTATTATGATAATAATGAACTGATCGCTCAGTGTTTTGGGTGAATTTATCTGGGACTGAGCAATGAAAATGGGACTGTCCAGTTACATTGAACAGTCCCATAGTGCTTGGAAAAGAAATTACCTTACACCCAGCCACGCAGTTCCATAGCCTTAACCACTTTGGCAATCGCTACCATGTAAGCTGCATCCCGCATAAAGACTTGTTCACTTTTTGCCATCTCAACCACGCTGCTGAAAGCCTTGGTGATCGTAGTGTCCAGACGAGAGAGCACCTCATCCCGGGTCCAGTAATAATTCATGTCGTTCTGAACGCTCTCGAAATACGAAACGGTAACGCCCCCAGCATTGCACAAGAAGTCGGGGATAACGAAAACATCATTTCGCTTAAGGACCTGATCGGCTTCAGGGGTTGTCGGTCCATTGGCTCCTTCGGCAACTATCTTAACCCGGTCACTTATGCGAGTTACAGAATCAGCGTTGATTTGACCCTCCAATGCACCGGGGATGAGTACATCCGCATCCTTGGAAATCCACGCATCGCCATCCTCGATAACGTAACCTGCGTTATGTGCTTTCTCCTTGTCGATAGAACCATAGGTATCCGTAATTGATTGCAAGAAATAGGGGTCTATGCCTTCTGGATGACTGGCAGTGAATGGTGAACGTTCTTTGTGGTCCCAACAGGAGACACAGATTACCTTGCCACCCAGGATTTCCTTGAAGCCTATGGCAGAGTATTGAGATACATTGCCGAATCCCTGGATGGCAGCCACGGACTTGGTAGGATCGATGCCGAGGTGGTTCATTGCTTCTCGAACGGTATAAATCAATCCAAAACCTGTAGCTTCTGTTCTCCCCAGTGACCCCCCTCCACCGACGGGCTTCCCAGTGATCACACCTGGTGTGTACTGGCCAACCAGCTTGGAATATTCATCCATCATCCAGCCCATCATGCGGGGATTGGTACCCACATCGGGGGCAGGGACATCCTGGCGTGGGCCAATATTATGCCAGATCTGATCGATCCAACCACGCACCAGCTTCTCCTGTTCAGCAATGGATAGGGATGCGGTGTCAACAGCCACTCCCCCCTTACCCCCGCCCAAGGGTATATCTGCTACAGCAGTTTTCCATGTCATCCACATGGCGAGTGCTCGTACAGTATCCAGTGTTTCCGATGGATGGAAACGGATACCCCCTTTGGAAGGACCACGAGCATCGTTGTGTTGGATACGGTAACCAAAGAAAACCCGTTTGGTGCCATCATCCATGGTCACCGGGATCATAAATTTAAACTCTCGCATGGGCCAGCGCAGCATTTCCGATATTTGCGGATCCAGGTTGAGCATGCTTGCAACTTGATCAAATTGACTTTGGGCCATTGTGAAGGCGTTGATTTGTTCAGTCATACATCTAATCTCCTGGTGAAATTATTTCTGAGAAAATATAAACGGACACCTCGGTATGGTGCCCGCAAAAGACTCCTTTGTTGGAGAGGGGAATGTAGGTTTTGTTGCACAAGGCAGTGTCCTATTATCCCAGTTCTATCACTTCATACCTTAGCAGAGGCCCTGTAGATCGTCAAGTGATGAAAAGCACATATATATACATGCTATTATCTACCAGAACTGCGCTTTGCTGCGAGCTGACGCTCCAATTCGACTCGAAGCATTTCAGGGTTTACTCGTCCCTCGGCTTGACGCATCACCTGCCCAAACAACCAACGTGCAAGGCTGTCTTTGCCTTGAATATACTCCTCAACCTGCTCAGGGTTTTCAGACAACACTTGCTCTACCAACTCGGTAATGAACACGCTGTCTGAGATCTGAGTTAAGCCCTGTTCACGCACGATTTCACGAGCTGGCTGCCCACTTTTGAACATCTCTGCCAGCACGGATTTCGCAGTGTTTTGATTGATTTCACCCTTTGAAATCAGAAGGAGTAAATCCGCTAATTTTTGCGGGGTGATTAGACTCTTATCGATTGACGCATTGTATTGGTTGAGTAACCCAAACAGCTCGCCGGTGATCCAATTGGCTACAGTTTTGGGGCTAATTTCTGCCGAAGGGGGGTGGCTGAGGGCTGCAATGACCTGATCGAAGTAATCTGCGACTGATTTTTCAGCTACCAGTACTTCGGCATCATATTCACTTAAATGGTGCTCCCGGGTTAAGCGCTTGAGCCTCTCACCGGGCAACTCTGGCAACTGGGAGGCGATGCTATCCATCCATCCCGGATCAACCACCAATGGAGGTAAATCAGGTTCAGGAAAATAGCGGTAATCATCTTCTCCCTCTTTTATGCGCTGCAGGACCGTTACCCCTAACTTTTCATCCCATCCTACGGTTTGTTGCAAGATTTTTTTCCCGTTCTGTATCATGGCGATTTGTCGTTGAACCTCAAAAGCCACACTGCGTTCGAGGGCACGAAAGCTGTTGAGGTTTTTAACTTCCACGCGGGTGCCAAATGCTGTGGAGCCTAATGGACGCACGGAAATGTTTGGTTCGATACGCAAGACGCCTTTTTCTAGATCCCCAGAATTGACATCCAAATAGCGGAGGATTGACCGAAGGCTGGCAGCGAATGCACGTACTTCAGCCGCAGAACGCAAATCTGGTTCAGAAACAATTTCAAGTAAAGGCACGCCAGCACGGTTGAGGTCCACCAGGGAGTAATCATCCTCTTCCTGGTGTATGTGAGTTAGTTTGCCTGTGTCTTCTTCAAGATGAACACGGCGAATACGAATTTTCCGTTCTCCCTGTGAGGTTTTTAGATCCAAATGACCTTTGGTTGCGAGGGGGTGTTCGTACTGGGATATCTGATAACCTTTGGGTAGATCGGGATAGAAGTAATTCTTCCGGGCAAAGATGCTCAGTGGTGCGATTTGGCACTCCAGAGCCAAGGCAACCCGCAAGGCATATTCAACCGCGCGCCGGTTAACTACTGGCAGTACGCCGGGCATACCCGTGCAGATGGGGCATACAGCAATATTTGGTTCTGAGGAGGTGGAATCAACCACCGCACAAGAGCAGAACATTTTCGATTCTGTCTCAAGTTCGGCGTGAACTTCTACACCAATGATTGCCTCGAATTCCATTAAATTGTTCTGCAGCTCCAGTTATCGGAAGCCTCGTTGTATGCTAACTCCAGGGCAAGGTCATTATTGGTCAATACTTGAAAGAAAATACCAGCAGGGGAGCGCCAGTGCTTAATGATCTCTCTGACCGCAAGCCTCTGGTTGTCAAGGATTACTGTGGTTGGATGTTCCCCATACCTGGCACTCGAAACACACTCGACATCACAGGGAAACAATCGTGTTATCCCCTGCGTTAATTGAACCTGGCTTACGAATAATTTGTGCCCGGCGGCCAATCAGCGAGTTCTCAAGGATCACATCCTGGACTCTTGATTCGTCTTCCAGGATCGAATCACGAATCACGCTGCTGCTCACCTTGGCTCTTGCTCCAATGGAAGCAAATGGTCCAATGACGCAATTTTCCAGTTCAGCTGTGGGATGTACAAAGACAGGTTGTTTAATCACTACGCCACTGCTAGCTGATATCGTGGGGATGTTGCTGTGCCCATTTTCCAGGAGATAACGATTGGTTTCGAGTAGGGCTTCTGGGGTTCCGGCATCCAGCCATGTATCAATTTTCTCGGGACGCATTTTGAGACCGTTCTCCAGCATGATATTAATTGCATCTGCCAAGAAAAATTCACCCTTCAACTGGACATCACGTGCCATTTGTTCTTCTATGGCGGCTAATAAAGCCTCAGCGGAGCGGAAGTAGTAAAAACCAACCACGACTAAATTATTGTCGATCTCTTGAGGCTTCTCAATCAGCCTCGTCACCCGCCCGTCCTGGTCCAGGATGGCTACTCCAAAGCGGCGTGGATCTGGAACTGGTTTCACCCAGGCAATGGCATCCAGTGGTTCATGTGCCAGATTTGACAGGTCGGTTTCTATTAACGTATCTGCAAAAACGACCATCATTGGTCCGGTTAGATACTCGCGAGCCAGGTAGATGGCGTGCGATTGCCCGCGCGGATCTTCTTGAACGACAAAATGCGACTTGATGTGGGGATAATTCTCTTGGATGTGATCTTCAATTTGATCGCCAAGGTAGCCAACGATGTTGATTAATTCCACATTTTGCCGAGCAGGCAATGTGGAGAGCATATCTAATACATGATCCAGAACAGGTTTACCTGCTACACTCACCATCTGTTTGGGTTTGCTCCAGGTGTGCGGTCTCAAGCGGGTACCCAGACCCGCCATTGGGATGACAACTTTTAATGTTTGCTCCATGATATTATTTACATACCTTGAGTTTTTCTTTCTATCTGAAATTGTTGCTTGTATAATTTGGCAGTTATTATACCCTCAGCGCTAATCTTGAGTACCATGTGAACATAGATGACGATTCTTAGGAAAACCCTGAAATTCAACCTACAATCTGTAATGCTGTTAATAGCGCTGATAGCAGGTCTTCTTTTGGTGAGCTGCGAAACAACCACTACGGACGCAGTTCCAACAAGCACTCCCCAGCCACGTAATATCGCCGTGACCGGAAGTGGCAAAGTTTACCTGACGCCGGATATTGCCACCATATCAATTGGCGTTCACAATGAGAATGAGAACGCGACCCGGGCTGTTGATGGTAATAACACACAAGTTAAGAAGGTCTCGGAAATTCTAAGGGAGATTGGTGTCGCGGAAGAAGATATCAAGATCTCTAACTTCAGTATTTTTCCAGAGCAGAGCATTGATGAAAGTGGAAACTTGAGCGGCACGGTTTACATGGTTGATAATACTGTCCTGGTTACCGTCCGTGAATTGGAGAATCTGGGAGAAATCATGGGTTCGGTGGTAGAAGCTGGTGCGAACTCAATATTTGGCATCCAGTTTGACCTTGCAGATAAAACACAAGCTCTTTCAGAAGCGCGGAAGTTAGCAGTTGAGAATGCTCAGGTCAAAGCAGAAGAATTAGCATGGGCAGCAGGAGTTACCTTGGGGGAAATCCAA
>Ga0209536_100017145_pt1 | contig 10271 bp, 5 predicted proteins | sample DeeMarSeWOR28_12_FD_187461 | JGI IMG/M metagenome (GOLD analysis project Ga0209536, IMG submission 187461) | Marine sediment microbial communities from White Oak River estuary, North Carolina - WOR-2-8_12 (SPAdes) (version 2) | ecosystem: Environmental > Aquatic > Marine > Intertidal zone >... | reverse complement strand
CCGCCATAAGGCTGCGATAAGGGATGATCAGGGTTAAATCCCCGGGGACATGCTCATAGCGGCTCTGAAATTCCCGCACATCATCACCGGATTCCAGCGCCTCGGTTTCCGCCTCGCTCATCTCGGTGGAGACTTCGCGGGGGAAGGTGACCGGAGTGAGGGGCTCCCCGTCCAGGTCAGACCGCTGCTGCAGTTTTTTGCCCGAAAAGACACCCACCACTTTAAACGGCATGCCCCAGATAGTTACCACCGTTTTATCCGGTTTCTGAGGATCGATCCCCAGATTTTCAGCCATTCGGTCGGGCAAAAGAATCGTATCGAGTTCATTTTCAGCCAGCCAGCGTCCGCTGATGAGAATCTCATCGAGCCCTGAAACACGGGGCTCCAGATGGGAAAGTCCAACAAGGCCCTGGGCTTCAAATGAGCGCCCTTTATGGTAAACCGGTATACGGCATGATCGGGTTTTATCCTCATCCTGCAGCCAGACACGCGGTACGCTGATTCCTTTTTGAACAAAATTATTGCTGATGAATCCCAGCGCCTGCGGCGGCAAATCATTCCAGTTGACATTCTTTAGCAGAAATCCCTGATAGGGGGCAGTTGGCTGATAAAGGAGCCTGGCATGGTGACGCATGGATTTGACGGAGGTAAAGCTCATAATCGTAAAGGTTAAAATTATCAGGGTCGCACAGGTCAGAGCAGTTCGCAGGCGGCGGCGTCTTAAATTGCTGACCCCCAGCATGAATGCGGCGACAAACGCTTTCCAGCGCCCGATTTCCTCAGCCTGAACCAGTTTCGCTCTGGTTTGAAGCCGGGTCATCTCTGCTTCAAAGCGAAAAAAAATGATCAGTGTCACCATAAGGGAAAGCCCCATAATGAAAAAGGCCAGGATCACCACCATGGGGCTGTAAGCCAGACGAAACGCCGGATGCACGTTATAGATCAAAGCAATCAGCAAGATAAGAATTATCGAAAAAGCGATGATCCGCTTATAGATGTTTGCAAAGGAAAACAAAAGACGTTCCATACAAAAAGCGAAGGGCACAAAAAGGGCAATATAAAACAAGACCCCGTAAAGCACATCTTTTTGAGTTTTTTCCACATCGTCATAAACGCGGGTGGCAAGCGCCCAGGATCGCGCACTGGCCTCCGAAGCCCGGTCGTATAATTTTTGCTGATAGGCCAGCTCGGCCGCCTTTAAGGCCGCCAAACCCTCCTGCTGCAGCTTGCGAATACGTTCATTGAAAATACCGCGTTTTTCAAGATTGGAAATCCGCGGCTCCAGCAAAGTCCACATGTCCTTGGCCACTTTATATTCGGTGCGATATAAAAAAGGCGTTTTACCGACCATATATCCGATACCGATGGAATCGGCCGGGGTCGCATTTATCAGGACCAATTTGTTACGCAGCACGCTGTCTGAGAGGGTTAATTTGAGCGGTGTGCCGGGTTCTAAAAAGGTCGTGGTAATCACCGAGGCGCTGGTGTAGCTGGAAATCCAGGTGTCGAGTCTGCTCATAAACCAGCGCAGCGGGTCGGATTCCCGCCGGCCGTCGATCACCTGGACTTTAGTTAAATGGCGGAAAGTTCGCGGCTCCAGGAGATTAAACAGCGTCGTTCCGCTGCTGGCGAACATCACCAGGTCGGTTTCCATCAGCGAACGGTACATTTTTAGGCGATAGGCGTCTTTTCCGGTTTTGTTTTTATCAATGGTCCAGGTAATCGTGCCGCTGCGGGGGTCGAATTTATAACCCTCAAAAATAATTTTATGAAAACTGTGTTTGCTGTCCGCCAGACCCCGGAGGCTAAACGAACCCAGATGATCTACCATAACGTGAAATAGAGCCGGACCCTGATAGCAAAGAAACACGGTTCCGGGAGCCGGTTGGTCGGCAAACAGCTCTCCGTGTCGCAGAAATTTAGCCCTGCCCGCAACAGCCGAATAGCCGAATCTGGGAAAAATATTATCATGGAGTCTGGGTGCCTGCGCCAGATGCTCGATAAGCTTGCAGACAAATTTACTTTGTTTGAGCGCAAAAGCAGCATCAACATATTGCGGGGTATCATGCGGTGTACCCCAGCGAACTCTCGCATCATGGGTGGTGACAAAAGTCAAACCGTGAATGCCCGACAGCGCGGTGAGTTCCCCGCCAAGATAAGGCTGATCAAGAAAATAGCTTTGCCATGATCTTTTGCTGCTGGGCCGCAGACTATCTTTAAACATTCCGGCGCACCCCAGATCATTTTCAATCTGAGCCGCCCCCTGGTTCAAAACTTCATCCAGCGTGCTATACATCGCAGTGCGGTTGATCCGGGGTCTGAACGGAAACATCCATCCATAATTAAAGGCGCCGAAACCGTCCCCATGACTGGATAAATGCAGGGATATGGCGACATCCAGATCATAGTCCTTGACCTGGCTTCTAAAACTGCTCGCATCGTCGATCTCTCGAGAATACCGGCTCACATCGGAAAGGATGGCCTTTTGATCTTCAATGGTCTGCGGAATGAATTTAAAAAGCGCCTGGCGGTCTTCAACCGACAGGTCCGAAAAATCACCGCTCCACAGCAAGCGTTTGAGTAATAGCCTTTCATCGGCCAATTTCTGAATCCGCCGGGTATCCGCTTGATCTTTCTCTTCCAGGCGAAGACGCATCAGCTGTCGAGACACACTGTCTGATTCAGTCTTCAAACGCTCGTCAATGGCTGCTTTTAGCATGCGGATGTCCTCAATATCCGGTGATTCACTGTTTGTGGTCGGTTGAAGAGTTAAGTCTTTTAGCAGTCTGATTGTCTTGCGCGTTTTTTTGACCTGGGTCGAAAATGATCTCTTTATTGACCGCATATCTTTGGATCTGGCAGAAATACTCCAGATCATCTCTCGCATGCCTGCCAGGCTCTGGGCATGGCCGCTGCTGGCAATCAGCAGCACAGAGCGTTGGGGAGGATGTTTCTTAAGAAACCGGGCCAGTTCCAAAAGTGTCGCTATGCCCACCGCTTCATCGGCACCCGGAGCCAATCCCGCCACTGCGGCGGTGCTATCATAAAAAGCCTCCACCATGATGAGTCTTTCCTTAAGCTCAGGATCTGCTCCAGGGACAAAGCAATAGATATTTTCTGAAATCGTAATTTGCCAGCCGATCTGGGAAATCAGTCGCGCTTCGGCCGCAACCTGCCCGGCGGGTGCGTTTTCGAAATCACCGAACAGCTCCTTTGCCTGGGGCAGCGAAATCCAGAAACGCGGAAACTGAAGCGGTGAAAGTTCGAATTTTTCTTCAAAAAATAATTTGGGGAATATTCCGCGATCGATGTAAATTAAGGCCTTGGCACCCAGATTGGCCGCGTGCAGCCAATTTTTGCCCGAATCCAGCTCCATCAGGATAATTGAATTTTCGATTTGTTTACCATTAAAATGCTCAAGTTCACCGCGACCAACATAAATCATTGGACCGGAGAGTCCGGGAGGAGGGACGGTCTGGGGCGTAATTGCATTGCCGTTTATCGGACGAATGTCAATTGGGTCAGTGCGGCCCGCTAGGGCTAGGGTACTTTTTTCATGTCGCATAATCGGCACTGAAAACCGATAACTTCCTACGGTTTCGAAGCCGAGTCGCTCCAATTCCTCCTTTATATAGATGGCGGCCGCCTGGTTGCCCGCAGTGCCGGTGCTGCGGTCTCCCAGCGATGAGAATTTATCGATCACATCGGTAAAGGCATCCGGGAGGTCCTTTTCGGTAATTGCCGCTTGCGCTGCGGATGTCCATAGCAGGCAGGGTAGCAGTATCAGGAAAATACAGTACCATTTAGGTCTGGCAGGCTGCCGGCTTTTTATTTCTGAATGTGAAATGCGGCATGGAATTATGATTTGTTTTTTGGCAGACAATCTTTTCATGATCAAGGCCTTATCCAGACGATAGTAATAGCCAATCAAATTTTAAACGATTTTATTATAACGCAGTTCGCTAATTTCAGATTTTATGTTTTAAAAATTCAGATCAAGGTATAACTTCGCGCACCCCATTGAATGAATGGCTTTGGAACGACACCCGCCAGAAGCCAGCGACCGGCAGCCAGCGGCAAGTAGCCGGTTTTCTAATTCCGGATATCGATTTTTCCAATTGAGATCGAAAGCTCTTCGCGGTTTTCGATTTTGTCAACAGTTCCATCCCGGATCCAGACCACCTGATCGGAAACATTGAGCATCTTAAAATCATGGGTGGCCGATATGACGGTCACTTTGCGTTCTTCGCTCAGGCGTTTGAGCAACGAAATGATTTCTTCCCCGGTTGTCAAATCAAGATTTCCCGTCGGCTCGTCTGCAAGGATGATGGCAGGGTCGTTGGCCAGCGCCCGGGCGATGGCCACCCTCTGCTGCTGGCCCCCGGAAAGCTCAAAAGGTTTATGGTTATATCGATCACCCAACCCCACCAGCTCCAGGAGTTGCAGGCCTTTTTCGACTGCCGCATCGTTATGCATGCCGGCAAAAATCATTGGAAGCGTGATGTTTTCCAGGGCCGTCATGACTTGAATAATGTTAAATGTTTGAAATATATATCCAATTTTGCGGCAGCGCAGCCAGGCCAGTTCATAGGCATCCAGCTGGGCGATATCGACCTCATCAATAAACACCTTCCCGGAAGAGGGTTTGTCCAGACCGCCGATCATATTGAATAACGTACTTTTTCCGGAGCCGGAGGGTCCCATAATGGAGATATAATAGCCCCTCGGAATCTGCAGGTTAACCCCCTGAAGCGCCTTAACCTCAACCTTTCCGAGATGGAAAGTCTTATAGACATCCGAAACACGAACAATATTGGTCGATTCTGCCATAATAAACTCCCCTTTTCGCTGCGCTCAGCATAGCGCAGAGCGCATGGTGCATAGCGTCTGGATGTCAGCAATATAATCATAGGTCGATTTCTCAAAACGCTATGCGCTTTGCTCTATGCACTCTGCCCTTAATTTACTGCTCCACCCGCATCGCCTCAACCGGCTGCATCCTGGCTGCAATGAGGGCAGGATATAAAACACCCAACAAGCTTAACAGACAACCGACACCGATGGCAATCAAGACGGACCCGGCGACACCAAGCCACGAAACTAGAGTCGTTGCCGCAAAACCATACCGCAGCAGAGCGTTGATCAGTGCAAAAAAAGCGCCGGCCAGCGCACCCGCACCGGCACCCGCCAAACCCTGCATGGCGGCTTCAAGGATAAATAGCCTCAAAATGAATCGATCCAGAGCACCGAGACATTTCATGGTACCGATTTCCCGGAACCGTTCGGTTACGGCCATCAGTTGCGCATTTACAATACCCACCACGCAAACCAAAAGCGACAAGATGATAATCCAGCGCTGTTTGGGGTTGGCACCCACATTGGTGTCCGCGGGGCCGAGATCATACCCCGATCGAATAACGACCTCACGCAGATGGCGATCGTTGGTGGCCAGCAAGCCATTGGCGACGTCATTGCTGACTCTGACAAAACTTAAGAATGAAACCGCAAGAACCAGGCTCATTGTGGTAATCAGCGAACGCAAAAATCGAACGCGGATGCTTTTGAGTGAAATCTCAATTGATTTCATAAAAGGAAGGACGATCTGCCGTTCAACAGGATCGGACTTTTTTTTATCAGACGGCAAGGTTTTTTGGTTCACCATAGCTGAGCCCCATGCTCTCCGCCGTAAACACCCGCAAAAGAAAGCGTCTTAAATTCAATTTGAACCACCAGATTTCAGTACCATATACCCCTGATTTAGTAAATAGGAATGATTCCTATTTACTAATTGTGCTCATCGTTAAGAAATGAAGACACCCGCAACCGTCACCGGTGCAAAAAAATCAGCCGGATCAAAAAAAATAACGGCTATTTTTTTCGGATTAAATACACCCCGTCTCGGATGCTCAGCATGACCTTTTCTGCCCGGTCTTCATTTTTTACCTTTTCATTGAAGGCCGCGATTGCTTTGGCATTCTTATTTGTGATGGGTTGTTTAAAAATCTTATTTCGCCAAAAAACATTGTCGACAAATATCAGACCGCCGCTTCGCAGTATGCGCATCGCTTCATCAAAGTATCGACTGTATGAGGGTTTGTCGGCATCGATGAAGACAAAATCAACACTGTTGTCCGAAATTTGCTTAAGCGTTTCCAGTGCGGGCCTCAATTCCAGCCGGATTTTGGTGCCAACGGCGCTTTTCTTAAAGTAGCCCGAAGCGATTTCAGCATGCTGCTCATTGGTTTCGCAGGTGATTAATTTTCCGTCTTCTGGTAATGCCGCGGCAATGATCAGAGCAGAATAACCGGTGAAAGTGCCGATTTCAACTGCATTTCTTGCTCCTGAAATTTTCACCAGCATTTGTAGGAATTTTCCTTCTATTTTTCCAATGCTCCACCATGACCGCCCGGTTGCCTCTTCAGTTTCTTTTACCAGCTCTGAAAGCAACGGCGAAAGATCGTCGGTATGATCATCGATATATTTTTCAACAATGGCCGGCAGGTCGTTTCCCACCTCAACATCCCTTTCATTTGCACGTCGTATTAAATAATTTTGGAACTAAAATGATAAATCATGCCTGTCCAAAATAAACAGCCAATATCTTATAGCTGAATTAAAATAATGCTCTGCCCGATTCGGGCAACCTTGGAGTGATGGAGTATAGGAGTGTTGGGGTCATGTAAAAAAACCCAATGCGCCAGTACTCCAACGCTCCATGACTTCGCCTTCCATCAGAAAATGAACTGGTTTTCACTCGCTTTGATGAGCATACAAGATGTTTTTTAGATCGATGATGACAAGTATATATAAATATTTCTGCCAAAGAATCAAATAAAAAGGTAAAGAAACGATGAACAATAAAAAGATGATTTTAGATTGCCGTAAATCTTGAAAGTCTTGATCCTAGAATGCCGGAGTAACCTACCCCGCTGAAGTAGCTTCGTCTATGAAGGCCGGATTGGAGCATTGAAAAAAACATCGGCGCTTTAGCCATTACGCCAACACGCCAGTGCTCCAATACTCCGAAATTATTTTGAATTGTGAGTCCTCCCGATGGATTAACTTCTTTGGGTTTATCGATCCGAAAGGTGATCGTCATTTAGCGCAACCTATTTCGGCACGACAATCAGGTTTTGCTTTCGATCTGCTCGTTGAGGAAGCGGGCTGTATTTTCGGCACCATCAAGGTTGAGTGCTACGCGATCGGCAGACCTCGACTCTTGCAGCATTCGCTCAATGTGTCTGCCCAGCAATTTTGGGTTTAGGTCTCTGTCGTGCAATATTTTCATCGGCAAATAATTTTGAATTTTGTCAACGCGCATGGGCTGCTCCCGTTGGCGGGGATACGGATAAACCAGCGCAGGCGTGCGGGTAACCAACAGGTTCATACACGTATTATATCCGGCCAGACTTACGGAAAGATCAGCCGCAGACAAATAGTCAAGAAATCGTCCGGTAAAGCATCTAACGCGAATCCGTTTGCTCGAATGTGCCGACAACTTTTTAAATTCGCGCTCGTCCCTAAATGGTCCGGCGAACATTTCAAGTCGAACCTGTTTCGAATTCGGCAGCAGAAGAACCGCTTCGGTTAGATTGCTCAAAAGCTTAAATCCCGATCGCCCTCCACCCGCGCTGGCGACAATGAGTTTTTCCCTCGCCCCGATCGCCAGTTCCCGCCGCAGTTTTTTGCCGGCATCCGGTTTTACTTTTTGCGCAACAAAGCCGGTATAAAAAATCGGTATTTGAATATCCTGAACACGACCGAAGGTTTCATCAAGAGGCATTAATGCCGGATCCGAATGAATAAGCAACAGGTCGAAATGGGCGTTCAAATGGTTTAATACTCGAGCCTCATATGCTTTTTGATCCCTTTTTTCCACCAGAATGTCGCGTAAACTGCACACGACTTTAACCTTTCCGAATCGGCCGCGTCGAATCGCATCCAGCAGCGGCTGAAGCTCAAATCCGAACAGGGTGCGTCCAAATGGGTAAAGCTCGATAACCAACAGATCCGGTTTATGCCCAGCACACAGAGAGAATAGAGCCTCCTTACGCTGCCGCTGAATATCTTCAATCTTTTTATGCGGATCTTCCGGTATCAAGGTCGTAAATTGCTCGTCCGTGTAAAATCCCGGAAGGCGGACAAGTGCGACATGCTGCGGCAGCCGGACGTCAATTTCACGCCCTCCGGCCACCAGGACCACCTCATGTTCGGCAAGGGCGCGAACCACTTCAATGCTGCGAAATAAATGCCCCATTCCCCAGACGTACTGGCAGTAAAAAATTATTTTCATAATCTAGATTAAGTCTTTAAAATTGACCAGCTGAATTTTTTTACATTTTTTTAAAGCCTTTAACAAAATCTCAAGAAAATCAAAGGCCACTGAATTCATCTTCTGGTGATGCAGCATGATCCCGCAGCGACCCGCGGAAATGTCTTTTTTCAGCGCTTTGAAAAGACGATCCCATCCGGCAAGCGGATCTGGTGCTTTTCGCGTGTGAAGATCGATGTGCATGCAATAATCGGGCAGTGCGGCAGACGAAGAAGGCAATGCGCCGCAGTCCCGGGATACCGCCAGATACCTGGATTGCTTAAGAAGCTTCAGGGTATTTAAATTGCATCGATTCCATGGAGGGGTGAACACCGGATAAAATTGATTTCCCAAAATATTTTCCAGGCGTTGCCTGCCTTTCAATAGATCGTTTTTAATCGCTGAAGATTGCCGCGCAGGACCGAATTCTTGCTTTCTGCCCCCTGTTTCGTGGTTCACATGCCGCCACCCATGCTGATGCCAGCACCAGAGCGGTGAAGACCGCAGCGCTTTGCTTTGGATCGTGTTCCAGCGCCGGCGCGTCAACCAGGCCGGCACAACCGCAAGGGATAAGGGCACCCTGTAATTTGAAAACAATTCCATCATTCGGTCGAACTGCCTTCCTGGAACCGCCACGTCGTCTGCGCGAAAGTAGATCAGTCCCGATTCGGTGCTTTTAAAATCAGCACCGGCAGCCCGGACGCATTTTTCAATTCGTGCGCCTAAATCCGACGGTGGCTGCAACCAGATCGAGGAGATAAAAGGTTTCATTGATTTTTCAGGTTCCGGTTCACCCAGCTTTCCAGCCATTGAACCGTATGGAACGCGCCATTCAGATCAATGTCGATTTTCCTTGAAACTGCCCGGGCCAGGGTCCGACCCATCATCGCGGCAAGGTTGTTCGGGTTCAGATCTTGATTATCGATCAGTTTCAAGGCGCCGCGGTCGGCCAGTCGTTCGGCACGCCGCCTTTGTTCACGATTCGCGGCAAACGGCCAGACCAACGCGGGCACACCGGTGGCCAAGATGTCCATGGTGGTATTGTACCCGGCCATACTGATCGATAGGTCCGCCGCTGCCAGAAAAGATAAAAAATCGGACGTAAATTTTGCGATTTTCACCCGTTGATTTGTTCCCAGCGCTTTTAAATACTCAAACTCGTTTTCTGCGATGTAAGGTCCGGCATAGACATAGAGATACGACGGTGTTTTCAATTTTAGAAGCCTGAAGGCCTCAATGGCGCATTCCAGAATCGGTTTGCCCACACTGCCCCCGCCGGCACTGGCAACAATCATCAGGTCTTCTTCTCCGATTCCCAGTTGCCGGCGAATGCGGCTCCGGGAATCCGCACGGGGTTTTTGGGCGATATATCCCGTATGAACGACCGGAATCTTTATTTCATCAAATCTGAAAAAGGTCTCTTTGAGGGTAATCAATTTGGGATCGGAGTGCACCAGCACCGCATCAAAAAAATGATTCAGCGTTTCAATAACGCGGCCTTCATGTTTTTCCTGATTTTCCTTTTCGACAAGAATATCGCGCACGCTGCTGATCACCCCGCAGCGAAAAAGCGGGTTGCGGCGAACGGCCTGAAGCGCCGGATCAAGCTCGAACCGAAAGGCCTTGCGGCCGAACGGATACAGTTCCAGAAAAAATATGTCCGGTTTTTCTCTTTCGATAATGGCACATAGTTTTTTTTGCCGTAATCTTTTGATTTGATCTAAAGATAAGGTTTTATCCAGGCCAAAAAGGCCCTTAAATTCCGGGTCCATCTGCAGCCCGGGAAGATTTATCACTTCGACATGGCCGGGGATTTCGGCGTGGAGCCGGGGACCCCCGGTTACCAGCAAAACGTCATGGTGCTTCAGTGCCTTGCATATTTCAAGCGCCCTGAACAAATGGCCGACCCCCAGTACATGCTGGCAGTAAAAAATAATTTTCATCAAAAAACACCCCTTGA
>Ga0209536_100017144_pt1 | contig 10272 bp, 6 predicted proteins | sample DeeMarSeWOR28_12_FD_187461 | JGI IMG/M metagenome (GOLD analysis project Ga0209536, IMG submission 187461) | Marine sediment microbial communities from White Oak River estuary, North Carolina - WOR-2-8_12 (SPAdes) (version 2) | ecosystem: Environmental > Aquatic > Marine > Intertidal zone >... | reverse complement strand
CTACGCGCGATGCTGTCTATCAGCTTGGGCGCAAAGGGTTTCACATACTGTCCCACCTTCGCGCGAAATGTCATCACCAGTTCCCGTTTCCGCTTCTGGATGGCGGGCAGCATCAGGTCCACGCATTTCTCTACACTCATGATTTCCCCTTCGCGTACCGGGCTTTCCCCGAGCGGCTTTCCATCCGGCCCAAAGGCATGTTTCCGCGTTTCGGTTGCGACGAAGTCAGGGTAGATCATCGTCACGTCTATGCCGTCATCCGCCAGTTCGATGCGCAGCGTGTCGAAGAATCCCACCATGGCGTGTTTGCTGGCCGCGTACCCGCTGCGAGTGGGCACGCCGTTCTTACCGGTCAGGCTGGAGACGCCCACGATCTGTCCACGGCTGGCTTTCAGGTGCGGCAGCGCGTAATGCGTGCAGTACACGCTGCCCAGGTAATTGGCGCTCATGATCTGCTCGAAAATGCTCAAATCTGTGACTTCGTCGAAGTAGGCCCACATGCTGACTCCCGCATTGTTGACCAGGATGTCGATGCCCCCGAACGCTTCGACCGTTTTCCGCATCAGGGACTCACATTGAGCCTGCTCGCCCACATCCGTGGGAACGGCGATCGACTGTCCTCCTCGTATTTCACACTCTGCTTTGACGGCCTCCAGCCGCTCTGTCCTGCGCGCGGCAAGCGACAGCTTTGCTCCCTGTTCTGCCAGTCGATAGGCCAATTCCTCCCCGATACCGCTGGATGCCCCGGTAATGACTACAACTTTATCCTTGAAATATGCGTTTTTCATGTATTTGCTCCCATTGTTGAAACCCCGTATGAAAAGATAATCAATGAATTTCCCCGTATCGTTTGCTTTACTTCTTAATCTTCAATTCACGCGGACTTACGCCGGATTTGAGCAAAAGAAAATCCATTAACAAACGGTTGAAAGGGGCAGCTTCATCGATCATTGGGAAGTGCCCTGAGCTATCAAAAACTACTTGATGCATCATATGCGGTAAATTGATGGAGGAATCCACAGGTGGCGCCGGAATGGCGGGATCGTCACCTCCATGCACCAGCAAGCAGGAGATTTGAGTCTGACGCATCTTGCTGAACGGATTTTCGGATTGGAAGCTTTCGATAGATATCTGTATGGCTCGCCGGTCTGCTTTGGTCCCATCTGCCAGGGCCAGCTTTGCTTCTTCAGATCTACTTCCAAGCCACTGGGTCAAGTCGGAGGGGGATGATGTGCGCATACGGGGGTGAATCCCATCAAAATACAACGGGCAATTGACGGCCATCATACGGTCCACGCTTTGTGGCCAGCGGGAACAGAAGTTAAGACCGACCAATGCACCAAGACCATGCCCGATGATAGCTACTTTCCCAATTCCCATATCATCTAGTAAAGTGTTGAGTAAATCTGTTTGCCGGTCGATTGTATAACGTTCTGGACTAGTTGCTGATTCTCCAAACCCCAACATGTCAATTCCGTAGGCGCAGAAAGACCTTGATATGAATTGCATGGCTGGAATCCAATATCTCCATGATCCAACCCAACTATGTAGAAAAATAACAGGCCGTCCGCGCCCTAATGTTTCGTAATGGACAATTTGTCCGTCTACAAGAATGCCACTCATTGGAGGGATTATACAATATCCAGCCTTTGAAGAGTCTATTGTTAAATCAAAAAGTGACAGTCACGTTGCGAAGCATCCCGTAGCGTAGCGGAGGGATAACATGACCGTCACTTGAAAACTTACAAAAAGTAACGGGGGCTAACACTCAATACACAACCGTTTCGCCAGATCCTTCAATTGCCCGGGGCTGATCGGTTTAAGCAGCACCAGGTCGGCTTGCTTATAGAGCATATCGGCTTGCTGCTCATCCGCGGTGGTCAGGATTACGCGTGTTTCGGCCATGCGCTCGTCCGCGCGCACCTGGGCCAGGATCTCGCGTCCGGGTACGCCGGGCAGGTTCAGATCCAGGACGAGAAGCGCAGGAACTACCTCGTCCAGGCGGGCTGAAGCTGCGTTGCCGTCCGTATAAGTTTCAACCTCAAAATCGCTTTCCAGGGTGAGCGTGAAAATTTGGTTTTGTGTTGGATCGTCTTCGACAATCAATACAAGTGGATTGGTCATGAAAATCCTCTCAGGCTGCTTGTGCGGGCTGCTTAACGATTGGGAGCAACACACTGAACGTGCTGCCCTTCCCAACCTGGCTTTCAAGCATGATGCGCCCGCCCATCAATTCTACCAGTTGATTTGTGATGGATAGTCCTAACCCGATCCCGCGATTGTCGCGTGTGATGGCGTTATCAGCCTGTTTGAAGGGATCAAAAATGGACGACTGCGCTTCTGGCGGGATGCCCATGCCTGTATCCGTTACCTGCATGACCCAGTGCTCTGAATCAGGGCTCCCTAACCTGACCTGCACTTCACCCTCCTTAGTGAACTTAATGGCATTCCCGATCAGGTTGATCAGAATTTGCCGCAAGCGACGGTCATCTCCATATAGCTCTTCGGGCAGGTTCTCATCAATGGATGTGATAAGCTTAAGGCCTTTCTTTTGTGCCAATATCTCCGTCCCCGAAGCTACTTGTTGTATGAGTTCAACAGGGGAAAATATACTTTTTTGCAAGGTAGCTCTGTTTGCTTGAATTTGTGCGCTGTCTAATAGCTCGTTAACCATCGACGTTAGATAATGCACACTCTGGAGAATCTCTTCAGTAGCTTTTTTTTGCTCTACCGCCAATTCACCAAACATGCCGTTCTTGAGCAACTCTGCATATCCCAAGATACCTCCCAGGGGGGTGCGCAATTCGTGGCTGACGTTGGCGAGTAATTGGCTTTTGGCGTGGCTGGCTTCCATGGCCTGGTCGTAGGCGATGCGCAGCGCTTCCTGGGTTTGTTTTTGATCTGTAATATCTTCTTTGACTGCTACATAAAACCTGATATTTCCATCGTCATCTTCGATTGGAGAAATGGAAGCAAGCTCCCAGAAGGTTTCGCCATTTTTCTTGCGGTTGCAAAATTCACCACGCCATTCGCGCCCGGATGAAATTGCCTCCCACATTTGTTGGTGGGTTTCAACAGGTGTAAGGTCTGTTTTCAGAATGTTTGGATTTTTACCCAAAACTTCATCCGGAGTGTAACCGGTCACCTGGGTAAATTTGGGATTCACATATTGGATATTGCCCTCTGTGTTTGTAATAATAATAGAGGTCGGGCTGGCCTCTACAGCGCGGGAGAGCTGGCGTAACTGCTCTTCAGATTGTTTACGCTCGGTGATGTCTCGTGCGATGATCAATTGACCAACACGGTTCTCTTTATCATCTCGAAGCTGGGAGATAGTCAACTCGTACCAGCGTTGTGCACCATCTTTTCCCAGGGAGATTTCATCCGTAACTTCAGTGAGATCCTGATATCGCTCGATCAATTCAGGCCATTGGTTGAGTACATTGGCCAGTTGTTTCCCGATGGGTTCCTGCTCCCCGGAGAGATTAAGGATATTTTGTGCAGCCTGATTAATATCAACAATGCGACCACTGGTATCCAACACGATCATGCCATCCTTCATTCCCTCGATGAGGCTATCTCGGGCGATAGGAGCTAGGTCGAGTAGGCGATGTCTGAAAAGTGCAAATGCCATGCCGATGCCTGTAACAGTGAAAGCAAAGGGAGTCAGGTCTATCAGGATGGGTAATAGTTTGAAAACAGTTATAGCGTTTGCCAGCCACGGAGTAGCGACAGCAAACAGGATCCAGGCCATTTGCCCACGGTACTGCGCCGGCCAGCGCAGCAACGCCCTAATAATTAGGATAGCCCCTATCAGGAGCAGCACATAGGAGTAAGCTGCATGTACCCAGAACCAGAATCCATTGTACGTATTTAGTAGATATAAATCACCCACAATTCTTAGTTCTTGATAGGTGCGAAACCAATGATGCGAATCATTTGTCCAAATAACAATGGTTGTGAGAATGGGAACAAGGAATAATCCAATTATGCGCGGACGAGAAGCCCATTTTTGACGTCCAGTGTATTCCAGGGCAAATAGCAACCATACAACCGGTGTGGTCACAACCCCCAGAAAGGCTATATTGCTCCAGAATACTTTCGCAGCAAAATCGTTCGAAATGATTTGAAGAAGATATGCTGTACCCCACTCAAAAAGAACGAGCATAAGCAATGAGAAGGTTTTCGCCCCAGTGGTTTGTCGATGTCGCCAGGTGTACCATGCCAGTGAGGCAGAGATTAGGGCGGCAACGATCAGAATAAAGAAATAGAATATTGCTTGGAGAGACATAGCTAAACAACTCCGAGAAAGTCGGTTGTTTTTCAAAAAATTTGTGTTGATTATAGTGTGTAGGTTGTCCCCCTAAGATTGCCAGAACATTGAAACCAGATTTCCTTTTTGTTAGGTATGTAGCGGGTTGAAAGGGAAGCATAGATTCGAGCTAATGTTTTGAGAACATTAATATCACTTATTTGGTATAATAACTCCACTTTGTTAGTTCCCAGGAGCACTTATGAATCAACCTTCATGGATTGGGCGGACTCTGAGTGATCGGTACAAGATCGAAGATCTTCTTGGTCAAGGGGGAATGTCCGCTGTATATAAAGCATCGGATCCAAATCTAAAGCGAGTCGTTGCAATAAAACTCATTCACTCCCATCTTTCATCAGACCCCTCATTTGTGACGCGCTTCGAGGGCGAAGCCGCGGCGGTTGCCAGCCTGCGTCACCAGAATATCGTGCAGGTGTATGACTTCAATAACGATGGCGGGGTGTATTACATGGTGCTGGAATTCATCCCGGGGGAAACGCTGCAGGATCGTTTGAAACGTCTTGAAGAGTCTGATCGTAAGCTATCGTTGGAAGAGGTGTTGAAATTTACCCTCAATACGTGCGATGCGATCGGATATGCTCACCAGCGGGGCATGATTCATCGTGACATCAAGCCTGCCAACATTATGCTGGATGTTCACGGGCAGGCGATTCTGATGGATTTTGGTATCGTCAAGATCATCGGGGGAGACAGCCACACATCTACTGGCGCGGTTGTTGGAACTGCCCGCTACATGTCACCCGAGATCATCCGTGGTGAGGTCTCCGATCATCGCACGGACCTGTACTCGTTGGGCGTGACCATGTATGAGATGTTAAGCGGTCGTCCGCCGTTTGAAGCTGATTCCGCTATGACGTTGATGATGATGCACCTGAACGACCCCGTGCCTGACTTGCGCTCCTTTCGACCTGACGTTTCACCTGAAATTATTAACATCCTCGAAAAATGCCTGGCGAAGGACCGCGATGAACGCTACGACTCTGCCTCCGAGCTGGCTGCGGCTCTTAAACAAGCATTGGTGCATTTAAAATCTGGCGAGATTCCTGAGCCACAACCCGAGAAGGTCAGCACGATCGCGGCCACCAAGATGGCGGATATGGCTGAACCGGTTCAAGCTGCCGCAAACGAATCTCAGCCTGTGGAAAGAGAAAGGGTCGCTCCACCCCCTCCGCCAGTTGATGATCCAGGCTTATCTACACCACCGATTTCACCAAACGGCCCTCGAAGACCTCGAGGAAGGATGTGGTGGATGATTGGTGCTGGCATCCTGGGGCTGCTGTGCATTATCGGAGTGGTCGTGGTGGGAGGATATGCCATGTCGAATTTCTCATCCCCAGACCCTGTCGAAACTGAAATTTCCACAGAGATGGTAGAAAATACAGCAACCATAGCGCCGACAGACACACCTGTCCCTGTGCAACCTTCTGATACACCTGAACCAACACCAGTCCCTACGGATACCCCGCTTCCGACAGCAACATACCCGCCGCTATATGTCCGTATCAACGAAATAACCCTCAATGGCTCCGGCCAATACGTGGTTGCCTATGAGACCTTCGGATATACGGAAAAATTGCCGGGCATGCACGTCCATTTCTTCTTTGATACTGTGCCGCCTGAACAGGCAGGTGTACCTGGCAGTGGCCCCTGGATTTTGTATGGCGGTCCGCGACCATTCACCAAGTACCGGGAAAGTGACCGCCCTGGCGCTGCGAATCAAATGTGTGCGCTGGTCGCCAACGCGGACCACTCCATAATCATGGAAAGTGGAAACTGTATGGATTTGCCTTAGCTTCTGCTGGCTTTTTCTACCAGATAAACAATCCCAACATAATCTTTTCCCGTCCCTTCGGACATGCCCATTTCGCAGGTGATGTTCGAGGAAAAATAACCACCGTAATCGCGTGAGAGCACTTCGGCTGATTCTTTTTCCGTAGCCGAAGCCGTTAACTCAGGATGTAGCAGTCCACGATCTCCGGCGAAGGCACAGCAGCCCAGGTTGAGTGGGACGGTCGCCGAGCGTGCGCACTGTTGGGCGATGGAAAGCATTTTTCCATCCAGGCCGAGTTTGCGGGCCGAGCAGTTCGGGTGTAATACGACATCCTCGTCTACGGGATGAATTTCCAATTTTGGTAGCAGAGTATCGTGGATGACTTCGAGGCTGTCGAGGATGGTCATTTTTTTGTATCGTTCTAGATCTTCCAGCGATAGATACTCTTCAGCGGTGCGCAGGGAGTGTGCGCAGGAGGTGGTGTCGATCACGATGGAGTATTTTCCGCTCTCGCTCCATTCCCAGAACTTTGCGATGGTCTTGTGCAGGGTTGCTTTGTATGTTTCAGTGTAGCCTTTAGAGGAGAATGGCATCCCGCAGCAGACGCCTTCGATGTCAGTGGGGATTTCGAGCGCGATATTTGCCCGTTTGGCAACGGTGATGAGGGTTTCAGCTAGGGAAATGTTCTCCCAGAGCGGAGGCGATGAAATCGCCGCAGTCGAAGGGGGAGTGCCGAGTTGACGTGAGATACAGGATGGGAAGTATACATAATCTTTCTCACTCCGAAGCATACGATGAGCACTGAGATTTTTTGTGGGAGAAGGGACAGAGTTGTTCCACTTTGGCAAAGTTTTGCCAGTGAGTTTTTCTCCAGCCACAGAGAGAGATTTGATGTTATTAACTCCAATGAATTTTTCAGCAACATGCCCTGCACGCACACCCCATCCTAACGACTTTTCAACCAGCGTAAAGTTAACAGCCACCCAACCAGCAACCTTCTCACTTTTTACTTTTTCAGCCCTTAACTTCTTCGTCAACTCGCCGGTGTCGATCGAGACTGGGCAGCCTGTGGCACATAATCCGTCCACCGCGCAGGTATCGAGTCCATCATAGGTGTAGGCATCCATAAGGGAAGCAATCTCGGAGCCGTCCGATGCACCGGAGTCTCGCAAACGGGCAATCTCGCGCTGCACGATGATGCGCTGGCGCGGGGTCAATGTCAGATATCTGGATGGGCATTTCGATTCACAAAATCCGCATTCGATGCAGGCATCCACAATCGGTGAAACAGATGCAATTGACTTGGCATCGGTGATGTGCGCTTGCGGGTCCGGGTTGATGAGCACATTTGGGTTCAGCAGACTGTCCGGATCGAAAAGCGACTTGATGTCACGCATAATAGCAACCGCCTCCACACCCCACTCGTTCTCAATAAACGGAGCCATGTTACGCCCGCTACCGTGCTCGGCTTTGAGCGCGCCATCGTACTTGCCGGTGACCACCTGCACCAGGTCGCGGGTGAAATCGTCGAACTGCCGGATATCATCCTGTGTATTGAAAGACTGGTTGATGAGGAAGTGCAGATTGCCGTCTTTGGCGTGGCCGAAAATGACGCCCTCGGGGTAGCCGTGTGTCGCGAATAGGCATTGCAGGTCGGTGACGGCATCGGCCAGGCGCGGCACGGGGAAGAGCACATCTTCGATCAGCGAGGTGGTGCCGGGAGCGCGCATCGCGCCAACCGAAGCGATAATGCCCTTGCGCGGCTTCCACAGGTTGGCCTGCTGAACCGGATCTTGCGTGAACTCAGGGTCGTGCAGCAGGCGCAATTTCTTGAGTGTACGCGCGGCTTCTTTTTGGAAATGGACGAGCGACTCAGCGTCCGGAGCCTGGTACTCCACGAGAATGGATGCGGCACTTTCGGGAAGTTCCCGCAGGATTCGGGGCACGCCCGGAACTGCTTCCACGGACCGGAGCGCAGCCCGGTCGAGAATCTCTGCCGCCCGCGCCCCGGATTCTCGCAGCGGATAAATAGCCGCTGCCGCGTCCTGGACGGTTTCGAAAAGTAGCAAGGCAGTGTATTTGTGAGTGAGTACTGGCAGGGTTTTTAAGACGGCCTCGGCGATGAAACCCAGCGTCCCTTCGGAGCCGATCATTAAGTGAACGAGGATATCAAGCGGCGTGTCAAAATCGACAAAGGCGTGGAGTGAATACCCGTTTGTGTTCTTGGATTGGTAGCGTTGTTGGATGCGTTGGGTCAATTCTGGATTGGCTAGAATTCTCTTCCTGATGTCCATCAACCCTTGGGTGATGTGTGACTGTTCGTTCTCGAAGATTTGTGCTGCGTTTGGCGAGCCAGTATCCAGGACGAAGCCGTTCGGGAGAACGACTGTCATGCTGCGGATTGTCTGGTAGGAGTTCTCGGTTACGCCGCAGCACATGCCGCCAGAGTTATTGGACAAGATGCCGCCCAGCATACAGGCGTCGATGGAAGCCGGATCCGGGCCGATGCGCCGCCCGTAGGGCTTGAGCACGTTGTTTAAGAATCCACCGATGATGCCAGGTTGAGCACGTAGGAGTGAGCCACTATTCTCTACGGTGTAATTATCCCAATAGTTAGATATGTCTACCAGAATCCCGTTTGTGATGGCTTGCCCGGTCAGGTTTGTGCCGGCAGCCCTAAAGGTCATTGGGATGCGCTCCCCTTGACTGAATTTGAACAACGCCTGGATTTCACTGATGGAATTTGGCTGGACAACCGCCTGTGGTACCAGCCGAAAATATGAAGCATCATTGGCGTAAGCGATACGATCGATGGGGCGGGTTTTGATTCGATGTCTAGGGAGAATGCGAGAGAGTTTTTCATGCAATTGGGTCATGGGAGCTCCTGTCTTTTCCATTGTACAACTTTCACCATGCTCAATAAAGCGTTGAATGTCATGGGATGCCTGCGCTAAAAAGCCCCAATGCCATTCTGTCACAGAAAATCATTACATCAAAACCTTGCAAATCTGAAAGTATGGAATCAAACATCCCTGACAGACAAAGTTCTTCATCTTGGATAATATATTAATAGCAGCACTTTTTCTAAAACCATGAAAGTCTGGAGATAAAATTGATTTCATCCTCCGCCAACATTCTCATCGTGGATGACGTTGAAGATAACATTGAAATTCTGGGTGACTTGCTGACGTTTGATGGATATAACGTGCAAACTGCCCGGAGCGGCGAATCGGCTTTGAAACGGGTGCAGGAATCTCGACCAGATTTGATCCTGATGGATATACTGATGCCGGGAATGGATGGCTTCGAAGTTTGCGAACGGCTGAAAGCTGATTCCAGCACCAATGATATCCCGGTCGTTTTTGTCAGTTCCATGACCGATTTAGAAAGTAAGGTTAAAGGTTTTAAGATCGGGGGGGTGGATTACATTAACAAACCTTTCCAACATGCCGAGGTTTTGGTGCGCGTCAATACCCATATCACCATGTTGCGCCTGCGTAAAGACCTGGAAATGCGAAATGCCGAGTTGGAGCGCCTGGCAAATACAGACTATTTAACCAACCTGTATAACCGCCGTCGCTTTTTCCTCAGAGCTGAAAAGATATATGCTGAAGCAGTTCGGACAGGGTATCCAATTTCGATCACCCTAATTGACCTGGACCATTTCAAGCAAGTTAATGATACGCACGGGCACCTGATCGGAGATCAAGTGTTGGTTCACATTGCTCACCTTATCCGTGATCACTGCCGTGAAAATGACATGGCTGCTCGCTATGGCGGCGAAGAGTTTGCAATTTTGCACCCAGATATTAACAAAATCGCAGCATATGAGGTTGTTGAGCGAGTTCGAGAAAAAGTGAACAACACTCCCTTCATTAGCGGAGCAAACGAAATTGACCTGACCCTTAGTGCGGGGATCATAGATTCAGAAACTTGCAAAGATTGCCCACGAGTAGATGACATACTTGCCTTGGCAGATATAGCTCTATATCGTGCAAAGGATGGGGGTAGAAATCAAGTTGTTGTTTTTGAAAAATAATTTTTATAATGCCAAAACTCATAGCAAAAATCCCTATTTCTCAAATGGGGATTTTTGCTAAAGGCAGAAGGGTAAAACTTATTCGTAAGCTAGTGTATCGCGCACTGTCCAGCGAGAGGCTCTGGCGGC
>Ga0209536_100017143_pt1 | contig 10272 bp, 1 predicted proteins | sample DeeMarSeWOR28_12_FD_187461 | JGI IMG/M metagenome (GOLD analysis project Ga0209536, IMG submission 187461) | Marine sediment microbial communities from White Oak River estuary, North Carolina - WOR-2-8_12 (SPAdes) (version 2) | ecosystem: Environmental > Aquatic > Marine > Intertidal zone >... | reverse complement strand
CTTTGATCCGTGATAGATTTGACTTATATTACGTGGGGGTCTTTCTGATCGACGAAACGGCGGAATGGGCCGTATTGCGAGCCGGCACGGGAGAAGCGGGCCGCATTCAAATTGAACAAGGACACCGGTTAAAAATTGGGGGAGAGTCGATGATTGGTTGGGCCGTACAAAATCGGCAACCCCGCATTGCCCTGGATGTGGGTAAGGATGCGGTTCACTTTCAAAATCCTCACTTGCCCAAGACCCGCTCGGAGATGGCCTTACCGCTTATCCATCGAGGCAAAATTGTTGGTGCCCTCACAATCCAGAGTGTTGAGCAAGCCGCCTTTAGCCGGGAGGACATTATCTTTTTGCAGACCATGGCCGACCAGTTGGCGGTCGCTATCGAAAACGCTCGCCTATTCAACCAGCTGCAGGTTAGTGAAGCCAGGTATCGGGAATTAGTAGAGGATGCCAACAGCATCATCTTCAGAATGAATACTAAAGGTGAAGTCATTTTCTTTAATGAATTTGCCCAACGCTTTTTTGGTTATACCGAAGCGGAAATTGTAGGCAAGAGCGTCATTGGGACGATCGTTCCCGAAACAGATACCAGCGGTCGTGACTTGACAGCAATGGTCAAAGACATAATTTCAAATCCGGAGCGGTACGCCAGCAACGAAAACGAAAATATGCGCCGAAATGGCGAACGGGTCTGGGTTGCCTGGACAAACAAGGCTATTTTCGATGAAAATCAACAAGTCATTGGAATATTGTGCGTTGGTAATGACATCACCAAACGGCGGCAGGCCGAACAGGCTTTACGTAACTCTGAAGCCCTTTATGTCTCACTGGTCGAGAGTCTACCCCAAAATATTATCCGCAAAGATTTGGAGGGGCGCTTTACCTTTGCCAATCAGCGGTATTGCGCCAGGCAAGGCAAATCGCTCGAGGTGATTGTGGGGCAGACAGACTTCGATCTATATCCGCAAGAATTAGCCGAAAAGTATTATCGGGATGACCAACTGGTCATTGAATCAGAACAGATCCTTGAAACGATTGAAGAACCAGAGTTGGCAGATGGAACCACAATGTATATGCGCGTCGTCAAAACCCCCAGTTACGACGCCAATGGACAGATAATCGGTATTCAGGCCATCTCCTGGGATGTCACCGAGCGTAAGCAAATGGAGGACGCCCTGGCCACTCGTGAGCGTTATATGGCCGCTCTGGTTGAAATCCAAACCCAGTTATTGGCGTTCTACAATGTGGAAGATTATTATCCAAAAATCTTGGAGGCGTTGGGGCGAGTATCGGGCGCCAGCCGAATCTATATCTTTGAAAATCATCAGGATCCGTCGGGCAAGTTATTGATGAGTCAACGGAGCGAATGGTGTGCAGCAGGCATTAACTCCCAAATCGATAATCCCACCTGGCAAAATCTTCCCTACCAGGAATCCTTGCCTCGCTGGGCTGAGGTATTAGAGGAGGGTGAGACAATTAGCAGCACTATTGACGATCTGCCCGAGTCGGAACGGATTTTCTTGGAGCCGCAAGGTGTTCTGGCTGTCCTGGGCCTACCACTCATCGTCAATGGAGAGTTTTTTGGGTTCATTGGGTTCGACAATTACGTTCAAACAAGAACCTGGGAACAGTCAGAGGTAGATCTGTTGCTGGTTGCAGCCGCAGCGGTAGCCCGCTGGCACGAACGTCGCCTGGCCAGAGAGGCCCTGGCTTACGAACGGGATCTGTTACAAACGCTAATGGATAACAGCCCCGATCACATCTTCTTCAAAGATCGGGAGTCCCGCCTTGTCAGAACGAATAAGGCTCACGCCCAGATGCTGCTGGGCATGGTCGATCCCCAGGAAGCGATTAATAAAACGGATTTTGATTTCTTTCCAGAAGAGGAAGCTCAAAAATTCTATGATGAAGAGCAGCAAATTATGGAAACCGGCCAGCCGGTTATCGCCCGCGAATGGGAAGTAACGACCAGTGCTGGCGTGATTGCCTGGATGTCGGAACACAAGCTTCCTCTAACCGATGAAACCGGCCAAGTAGTCGGTTTGATGGGGCTGGCCCGTGACATAACCGATCGAAAACAAGCGGAGCAAGCCCTGGCCGAAGAACGAAATCTACTACGGACCCTGATAGACAACCTGCCGGATTATATCTATGCCAAGGATATGAAAGGCAGGTTCTTGCTGGCCAACACGGCCCTGGCCCGGTTAATGAATGTTGAGACTCCGCACGAATTAGTGGGCAGGAACGATTTCGACTTTTATCCGCCCGACCTGGCAAAACAGTACTATGCGGACGAACAGGCCATCATCGACTCGGGCCAACCACTGATCAATCACGAAGAACCGAATTTTGATCGACAAACAGGTATGGAGGCCTGGACAGCAACCACCAAAGTACCGCTGCGAGACACTCGTGGTCAGGTGATTGGTCTGGTAGGTGTAAGTCATGACATTACAGAGCGCAAGTTAGCAGAGCAGGAGTTGCAGGAAAGCAGACACCGTCTTAGAACCATTCTGGAAACGGTACAGGCCGGTATCGTCATTATCGAAGCCGAGACTCGTGAAGTCGTCGATGCTAATCCGGCAGCTCTACAAATGATGAAGGCCGAGAGAGAGGAATTGATTGGTACGATCTGTCACGAGCACATCTGTCCCGCGGAATGGGGTCAATGCCCGGTGTGCGACCTGGGGCAGGAGGTAGATAATTCGGAGCGAGTTATACTTACCACCCAGGGAGAGACTGTACCGATCCTTAAAAATGTTATTCCGGTGACCCTGGGAGGACGCAGGCATCTGATCGAGAGCTTTGTCAATATTACGGAGCGAAAGCAGGCCGAGGAGGCCCTGCAGGAAGCCCTGAGAAGGTCCCAGTTGCTGTACAATATCAGCGAAGCCCTGACCACCGTGACCGACCGACAAGCGGCATTGGAGACCGTCCTGGGTGAATTCATTCTCCTGCTGAATTTGAGCCGGGGCAATATCACCCTATTCGACCCGGTCAGCGGGCGCAGCAAGGTTGAGGCGCTGTACATCGATCACAAAGTTGTCCATCCCGAGTCGGCGGTGGCGACCATCGAGGGGAGTTTGGCCCAATACTTGATGGAAAACCCGTTCCCACTGGTGATCGACGACGTGGGAACGCATCCGCTAGCAGAGGACTCCCAGACCCTCAAGGATGCGAAAGCAATGCTACTTATCCCGTTGATTACCAGCGGAGAGGTGATAGGCGCAATGGGCGCCGAGGCAACTGAAGAAGGGCACACTTTCTCCCAAGAAGACGTTGAGGCCGGCAAAGCTATTTCTGACCAATTGGCCATTTGGCTGGAAAACCGGCAACTGGTCGATGAAACCGAACACCGCTCGAGTCTTTTGGTCACCGGCGCTCAAGTGTCCGCCGCGGCCAGTTCAATCTTGGATCCGGATGGACTGATTAATACGTCGGTCAACCTCATCCGGGACCAGTTTGATTTCTACTATGTTGGCCTCTTCCTGGTGGATAGAGCCGGGAAATGGGCCGTATTGCGAGCCGGCACCGGCGAAGCCGGTCGCATCCAGATCCAAAAGAAGCACCGGCTCGAAGTTGGGGGCGAATCTATGATTGGCTGGGCCGTGCAAATCGCCAGGCCCGGATTGCCCTAGATGTGGGTGAGGAAGCCGTCCACTTCCAGAACCCCTACCTGCCCGACACACGTTCTGAAATGGCCTTACCCCTCATTAGCCGGGATGAGGTCATTGGAGCCCTAACCGTCCAGAGCGTCGAACAAAACGCCTTCACTGAGGAGGACATTACCGTTTTACAAACAATGGCAGACCAACTGGCCAATGCCATTGCCAATGCCCGCTTGTTTGACAACGTCATCCGATCTCAAAAAGCGGCTGAAACCTTGCTACAAGAAACCCAGGCCCTACAGCAACTTAGTCAGGCCCTGGCCGGTACTCTGGAGCAGGATGAAATCCTGAGTCTGTTCTTTCAGGCCTGTACCCAGGAGATTGGCTTTGAGTATGTGGTTCTGTCGTTAGTAGATAGAGACAAGAACGAAGTCCAAGCAATTGCCGGGGTTGGCATTGGTGAAACCCAAATCGCAAAAAGCCGCCAGCCCCTGGATAGCCGCGACATTATGGCTGATATTGTGAGAACCGGCAAGACAGAGGTCCTTAGCGGCTGGGATGATCGCTTTGATAAGGGAATGTATGAGACCGAAGGACACGCCGATTGGGTAAGATTATTTACCCCCATCATCCTGCGTCATGAAAGTATTGGTTTAGTTGAAGCAGGATTTAACAAAGGCACCCTGGCCGAGATCAAAGACTCACAAATCAGGTTACTCCGAGCCTTTATTGACCAGACAGCTCTGGCTCTGGACAATGCTCAACGATACGAGGCCAGTCTGCGAGCAGCCAGGCGTGAAGCCCTCATAAAGGAAATCACCACCAAAGTGAGAGCCTCCACCGAACTGGACGATATTCTGCAAACAACGGTCAAGGAAATCGGCGATGCCATTGGTGTCAAACGTACCTACGTCCACTTAATTCCCCCCATAAATGGAGAACCAAAAGCCCGCTCGTGAGTGGTCGTAACAAAGGAATGACAGGATGAGCCAACCCAAGAATCAAAAGACTAATAGCCAGGCCAGCTACAAGAACAAGGCAGAAAAACTGGCCCACCAGCTAGAAATTATCCAGGACGTGACCCAACGCGTGGCTGCCGACCAAAAACCGGAGAACGTTCTTGGGGCAGCTTTGCAGCATCTCACGCGCACGCTTGCTTATGACGCTGCCCAAATCTATCGCCTTTCGTCTACACGCAAAGACCTATGGCTTCATTTGGAGTTGGGTTGCGGGAATAAACCTGTTACTCAGGATGTGGGTCTCTTTTCCATTGAAGGAAATAACATTGTTAGCCACGCAGTGCGGAACGAAGCGCCAATCTATATACCTGACATCAACCAGAGCCCCTATTCACCCTATGGCCAGCGCGACGCGGATGAAGGGATTAAATCTGAACTTGCTCTTCCACTCAAGAGCGCTCGATCGTTACTGGGAGTTCTAAGGCTTCAAAGCTGTAGACTAGACGCTTTTAGTCATGAAGATGTCAGTTTTCTGACCAGCTTGGCCGGTTTACTGAGCTATGTGATAAAAAATACCGAAACTGTCGAACAATTGCGGAATAACCTCCGAGAGATCGACGTTTCCCACCTGCCTCAGGAAGGAAGCAATCAAAGTCCGGGCCATCCGCTCCAATCCAAGAGTATGGGTTATCATCAGCCCAGTTATCAGTACGACTATCGCCACGTTACGGCGGTTGAACCGGAGGAGTTGCCGCCGGCAATCAAATTAGCCATCAAAAAGCCGTCAGGCGAGGTGAACACCAGCCAAACTGAGCGGGGCCAGACGTTGGTCGCCCCAATTAAGCTCTATGGGGAAATGATTGGGATACTGGGCGCTGAGGATGGATTGGAGCGTGATGGCTGGTCTCCAGACGACATCAAACTCATAGAAGAAATTAGTTCCCAGGTAGCGTTGGCCATTGAAAATGCGCGTCTACTGAAGCAAACCCAAGAACGTACCCAGGAGTTAGCCCTCCTGTTTGACACCAGCCGGCAGCTATCTGAAACGATCGATTTAAGCCAGATTTACGAGATTGCGGCGACCCAGATTGTCGATTGTCTAAACGCTGATACCTGCTCGGTATTGTTACTCAATAAGGCCAGAACCCACTTTGATGAAATCATTACAGAGGCTGATGAAAGCCTTTATCAGGGTCGAGAGGCTGTTTCCTACACCAAAGCGAGGCCGGAACCAATAGAAGACTCGCCCACGTTGCAGCAAATACTCAAGCAGCCGGAACTGATCATTGAATTTCCAGACTCGTTACCCGCAGGCGATGAAGTTGGGCAAAAATTAAAAAGCAGTGGAAACTCTCGCCAGCGAAGAGAAACGGACATTTCCGACGTAGACACCGTCACTAGTTTTCCGTTGCTGGTGAGAAATAACCTGGTTGGCCTGTTACGGGCAACCCATTTAGCCAAACGCCACGAGTATACTCAAAACGAACTGCAACTGGCCAAAGCCATCGTTTCTCAAGCGACGGTAGCCATTGAAAATGCCCAACTTTTTGAGCAAACCGAAAGCGCCCTGTCAGAAACCCAGAAATTGTACGAAATCAGCCGTTCTTTGGTTGAAAGTAATAGCCTCGAGGAAACCTTTGGCATTATTTTAGGCAGCGCGAAAGCTTATGATATTGATCGGGTCAGTATCTCGCTCATCGAACAGAACCAGGCCGGCAGGATTGACAAAGTGACGATTGCGGCCAGTTGGGACAGAGATTCCGATATGGACTTGCCTGTCGGCAGTGAGATTTCGACTGAAATGTTTCCGTTGGTAGAAGCGTTTGCCCAGCCCCCGTTCCTACCTCTCATCTCAGAGGATCTCCGTCGGACCGAAGGGCAAGATGAACGAATGGACGAGGCCTTCCGAAAACTGATGTATGAACAGTTAGGGGCTGTTACCCTTTTTTCCGCCCCGTTATTCCTGGGAATGGAGTACAAAGGGGTGCTTTCCATTTCGACCAGATCACCTCACTCATACTCCCAGCAAGAAAGACGCATCTACCAAACCCTGGCCGACCAGGCCATTATCGCTATCGAACGGCATCGACTGCTTGAAGCTACCCGTCAGGAGCGTGACCGGGCTGCCCTCTTATATGATTTTGGTCAGAAGCTTAGTCAAACCAATACCATTGAAGAGGTAAGCGCGGTGGTTCTCAGTTTCACCAATGAAATAGGGGCTGTACACGGCGAAATATATATTAGTGACGGCCAAGATTTCTTTACGATGGGGTCAACGATGCCGGAACGGCAAGCGCTAAGTCCTGACCAGGCCGAGGAACTGGTCAGAACTGTGCTGTCCCGTGGAACGGAAGCCCGGGCTTTGAAATCAAAAAAGATCGTTTCAAAGAATCTCCAGGTAGAAGATTGGTATATTGATGAGGTGCCTATCACTCACAAAATACAATCCCTGATTGCTATCCCCTTCTACTCGCAGCGCAGTGATCTACAAGGAACATTGAGTTGGTTTCACTCTACGGCAGAAGCTTTTTCCCAGGAGCACATCCAACTGTTCGAGTCGATGGCGATTCAGACAGTGGCCGCTCTGGAAAACGCCTGGCTATTATTGCAGACTGCTACGGCGCTGAGTGATACCGAATTGCTTTTCCGGGCCACCCGGGATTTCAATACTTGTCAACGCATCGAAGACTCATTGACAGTTCTGGTCAAAAACTTTGCCTACCAAGGCCAGCAACCAGAAAGAAGCGCCTCTATCCAGGCTCACATTACCCATATGTCTATTGGGCTGATCACGGCTCTGGAGGAAGATGGCTCGCCCAAGAGCCTGGAAATTGTGTCTCATTGGAATAGACAGGAAACCGGTGGGCTGGGTCAGATTGCAGTTGCTGCCCCCAACATAAAAATTTCTTCTGATCAGTATCCATTTCTCAACCAGATGAGCCCTGATACCCTTTACAACCTCGATGCCGAGGCCAAAACATTTATGGATGAGTATCTTGGAAAGGCTCGGTCCGCCATATCCATACCCCTCAGGGTAGGCAACAATTGGCTGGGGGTCCTCTTCGTCGCCAGTATTGCCGACAAAGTGATAAGCAAACAGAGCGTGGTCGAGCAGATTACTACTTTGGCGGGCCAAGTGGCAGTCGTGATTCAAAATTTGCAGTTAGTGGAAGAAACACAGCAGAACTTATTTAATTCAGAAATTCTGTCACATTTGAGTCAAGAACTGTTAACAGCCGACACTGCCGAAGCAATTTATAATCTAAGCCTGGACGCCATTGCCGCCACAGACCCCAGTCGGGGAGCAGCGATTTTCGCCTACGTTCACACTGAACGCGGTGTTGAGTTTGAAATAGTGGCCATCTGGGATAATCCCAACCAAACATGGCCGGCTGTTTTGCCCGGAACGCGGTTTTCAGCCGAAGACCTGGGCTTACAACCGCTGCTAAAAACAGGACAAACCGTTACGTCCGGTGATATTGTCCAAGATCCGAATTTTTCAGAAACATTGCGCCAACTATTAAACCTTATGCAGATTGCCAGCCTGGTAGCCGTACCTATCTGGCTAAACAAAGAGGTCAACGGCTTTGTTCTTATCGGCCACAAAAGCCCAACAGAGACTTTTGCCTCAGATACGATTTGGCTCTACGAAAATATTGGCCGGCTGACCTCCGGTGCTTTGGAAAATCGACGTCTATTTGAAGAGGCCCGGCACCGGGCCGCGCAATTGCAGACTGCGGCAGAGGTTTCTCAAGCCGCTACCAGTCATATGGAACTGGAAACCTTGCTGGCGCAATCGGCCAATCTAATTCGCGATCGTTTCGGTTTCTACCACGTTTCAATTTTCCTGGTTGATGAATATCAAAAATATGCAGTTGTGGAAGCCTCCACCGGTGAAGTTGGCCAGCGAATGTTAGCCACGAAGCATCGGCTAGCAGTCGGCGGAAGAAGTATTGTTGGATCCGCAACCGCCACTGGCAAACCCCGGATCGCCCTGGATGTTGGGAAAGATGCAATTCATTTCAATAATCCGCTGCTACCCGATACTCGGTCGGAGATGGCCCTGCCCCTCACCGCCCGCGGCCGGGTAATTGGCGCCCTCGACGTCCAGAGTTCCAACCCAAACGCCTTCACCGATAACGACATCACTATTCTCCAATCAATGGCCAACCAGCTTGCCAACGCCATCGAGGCAGCCCGTTACTACCAGCAGGCAAACAAGGCTCTGGAGGATATGGGCAAGCTTCAAGAACAATATCTGCGCCGGGAATGGGCCGCATATCTAAAGGAACAGCAAGCCCGGCTCGGTTATCGATTGACCAAAGAGGGATTTCAAGCTTTCGAAGATATTAGTCAAACACCGGCTACTCACCTGGCCCTGATTGGCCAGGCAGTCGAGGAGAAACGACCACTTGTCAGGTCAAGCCAATCGGCCAGTTCCAGCATAGAGGCTCTAGACGGTACAGCTCCGCCAGATGAGGCACTTGACGGCCAGGCTACGGCGACCCTGGTGGCGCCCTTGACTGTCAACGAGCAAGTCGCCATTGGCGCCGTAGATTTTGAAGCATTAAGTGAGGCGATAGAAGACCCGGACACACTTAGAATCATAGAGTCTGTTACTACCCAGGCTGCCCAGGCGATTGAGGCCGTCCGCCAATTTGAACAGACTCAAGTAGCACGTGAAGAGGCAGAAACGTTATACAAAGTAGGAAACTCTCTGGTCACAGCTGAAACCGAAGAGGAAATGTTTCACACAGTGCTGAAGGACATGCTCTCAACCTTGGGGCTTAATCAAGGCGGCGTTCTCTTTATCGAGGAAGACAGAAGATTTGGCAAATTAGTGGCGCTCTTCAAAGGCGGCCAACCCAGTGAACCAAACTTGCGCATCCCAATTGCCGGCAATCCTTCCTATGAAAAGCTGATAGCCACCAAGCAACCGGTAGCCATCCCGGATTTTGCTACAGATCCCCTGGTGGCTCCGGTACGGACCATCAACCCGGAACATACAATTGCCTCCTTATTACTGGTACCCATCATTATTGGTGATGAGGTCATTGGGGCAATCGGCGCCGATGCTGTCACCAAAAAACACGATTTTACCGAACGGGAGATCAATCTGGTTAAGGCAATTGCCGACCAACTTTCGATTACCCTCCAAAACCGGCGCTTATTGGAAGAAACTCGACAACGGGCCCTTGAACTTCAGGAAACAGCCGAACGCCTTCAGGAAATGGATAAATTAAAAACCCAGTTCCTGGCCAATATGAGTCATGAACTGCGAACCCCCCTTAACTCTATTATTGGCTTTTCGCGGGTAATTCTCAAGGGTATTGACGGTCCGCTGACGGAACTTCAAAAAACTGATTTGACCTCAATTTATAACAGTGGACAGCATCTTTTGGGGCTTATTAACAATGTTCTTGATCTTTCCAAAATCGAAGCAGGGAAGATGGAGCTCAACTTTGAAGAGGTAGAGATTGGCCCGGTCATCAAAGGGGTGATGTCTACAGCCATAGCACTGGTAAAGGATAAACCGGTTGAATTAAGACAAGAAATTCCAGAGAACCTCCCCACCGTTTGGGCGGATGCCACCCGGCTGAGACAAATTGTCCTTAATCTGGTATCCAATGCCTGTAAGTTTACCGAAGAGGGGACCGTGAACGTTAAGGCTACAGCCCAAAAGGAAAAAATCATCATCAGTG
>Ga0209536_100017142_pt1 | contig 10273 bp, 7 predicted proteins | sample DeeMarSeWOR28_12_FD_187461 | JGI IMG/M metagenome (GOLD analysis project Ga0209536, IMG submission 187461) | Marine sediment microbial communities from White Oak River estuary, North Carolina - WOR-2-8_12 (SPAdes) (version 2) | ecosystem: Environmental > Aquatic > Marine > Intertidal zone >... | reverse complement strand
GTAATTGTAACACTACCACCCGTAGATGTTAAACCTTTAAATTCTAAATTATCACCATTCTTTTGTGCAAAAATACCTGTTAATGATAAATTTGTTCCCCCACTTATTTTTGAATCTAATATTGTTTGTGTATCAGATGTATATGTATTAAATGTAGTATTATCAGTTTTACCACTTAGTAAAGGTAATAAATCTACATTATAAAAATTAGTCCCTTGTATATTGTTATCAAATCTTATTTCAGTACCACTAAGATATGCATCCGTAGTATAAGAATCTGTCATACCTGTGGTAAATCCTGAAACTTGAAAAGTTCCACCTGTGGAATTTGTGTATGTAACAATACCCGTTGATGGATTATACACACCACTCACAACAAATACATCAGACGCTAAAACAGATAGATTTGTATTTAATGTTACACCATCATTTCTAGTAGTAGATAATATGTATGTAGAATTACTAAATGTTTGTCCCGTAACAAATGTGTCCGTTATTCCTGTTACATTAAATGTACCACCCGTATTGTTTGTAAATGATATTGTATCAGATAAATCACTATATGTACCACCCGTAACAAATGTATCTTGTTTAGATATTCCTGATAAATTACTACCATCACCAAAGAATGTACCACCTGATATTGTAGTTGCAGACAATACTGTTATAGATTGTGTAAATGCAGTACCATCATTTCTACTGATAGTAAATGTATTTATATCATCATATGTGAATCCTGTTACGAATGTATCATTTACATCTATTGTGGATAAATTTAATGTATATGATGTACCATCATTTTTTGTAAATGTTGCTAACTTAGTTCCATTATCATATGTTGCACCTGTTGTAAATGTATCTGTTACACCTGTAATATCTATTGTAACTGCATCGTTTCTCGTAAGGGTTATAATATCGGTTGATTCATTATATGTTCCACCAGTAACAAATGTGTTTGTTCCGGGAGGTATTACCGCTTCTAAATTTACTGTTGTACTATCATTGGTAATTGTAACACTACCACCTGTAGAAGTTAATCCTTTAAATTCTAAATCCTCACCATTCTTTTGTGCAAATAACCCTGTGGTAGATAAATTAGTTGCCCCACTTACTTTTGAGTTTAATATTGTTTCAGTATTAGAAGTATAACTATTAAATGTTGAGTTATCTGTTTTACCACTTAACACAGGACTTAAACTAACATTGTAATAATTGAGTCCTAATATATTACTATCGAATTGTATCGTTTCACCAACCAAAGTAGAACCTGTGGTAAAGGTATCAGTTAAACCTGTGACAAAACCACAAACATCAAAAGTTGTCCCACTATTTGTCGTGAATGTAACACAACCAGTATTATTATCATATGTACCACCAGTTACGTTAATATCATTGTCTGAAAATAATGCTGCGGAATTTGTTACCGTAAATGTACCACCTGTATTGTATGTAAATGTTAATTGTGAAGTTGCAACATCTGCGTTACCACTAACTACAAATGTATCTCCACTAACTGAACTAATTAAAGAACTTAAATCAACATCAAAAGTAGTCTCAGAAGAGTTACCTACAAAATTTATTTCATTTGTACCACTATTATATGTACCACCACTAACAAAAGTATCTGTAGTTGTAATACCACTTAAATTAGAACCATCACCATAATAAGTAATACCAGATAATATAGATATTGTTGATGTTAAATCTACACCATCATTTCTAGATATGGTAAAAGTATTTACATTATCATAAGTAAAACCTGTGGTAAATGTGTTTGTATCTGGAGTAATACCACTAACTGGTCTATATTCTACTTCACCCGTACTACTATTTCTAATTAATATATCAGTACCACTATTGTTTAATGTTGGTGTTTGTGAAAGAGTTAATCCACTTAAAATATCTAATTCACCTTTTATTATGGTGTTATCCATAATTCTATTAACATATCCCTGATTACCTATGAGTATCTCATCATTAGAGAATACCCCAATTAGTTGTACGTTAGTTCCACCAGTACTTGTACCTTGTAAGAAATAATCATTATCTCTTAACCCTATTGTCCCATTATAGACATCTAGTGAATTATTTATTGATGTAAGACCACTTATATTTGTTGTTCCAGTAACTAATAAATCCCCATTTATTGTTAAACCTGACATAATATCTATGTTAGTACTAAGATTAACACCATCATTTCTAATTATAGTTAAATTATTAGAATCGTCATATGTAAAACCCGTTACAAATGTAGTACCACTCATTAAAGAATTAACATCTCTATATTCCACAGTACCACCTGTACTAACAACTAATAATCTATCTATTGTATTATTATTAGATATACTATTAAAAGTTAAACCACTATTTAATATTAAGTTATCTTGTACTGTTATAGGTGAACATCCATAAATATTTGATGTGTATATACCTGTACACGCACTCAATACACCATTAACTGTGATACCACTAAATTCAGTTATGTTTACCCCAAAACTTACATTATCACTTCTACTTATAGTTAAATTATTACTATCATCATAGGTGAAACCTGTTACGAAGGTGCTTGAATCACCCGAAAAAATATCTAATAAATTTGTACCACCACTCAAATAAACTGTTGCATTTATTGTATTCGCAGATAAATTTGTACTTTGTACTGTTATTGTATCACCTGTACAATTATATAAATTGTTTGTATATACACCCGTACAAGCACTAATAATGTCAAATTCATTACCACCTTGTACTATATAATTTTTTCTTATATTTGAGTTATCACAACTACTCATAGTATTAATCCTGTTAATTCAATTTCTCCAGATTTATTTACATCTGTTTTATTTACCTTTATATATAAACTATCACCATTATTTACTGTGAATGGTATAGTTACCGTATTCCCATTTAATTTAAATATTGTAGAATCTATATTTATGGTGTTTAAATTGTTATAAGTTGCGTCAATTTCTATCGGTATAGTAACATTACTAAGTCCTCTTGCAAATGAAACACTAATACATATTGTATCGTTTTGATCGTCAACATTAACTTGATAACTCGCCCTATATAATTCTTCACTAATTTCATAGAAGTTTATCGCCCTACTAATTGCAGGTGTTACTATGAAATCATCTTCGTTCAATAAATATCCCATCATTTTAATAGAATAAGTTTGTACATAATATTTTCTTTCATCTAAATTTGAAATTACACTTTCATCACTAATAGAATCCATAATTAATGGTATTGGATGCCCATTAACTCTAATATATTTTTCTAATTCTGAGAATGTTGTTAACATTTTAAGATTCATCTTATTTAAATCTCTCATTCTATTACAGAATAATCTTACCTCATATATAATATCAACAGAAACAGGTTGTGGTATTTTATAAATGTCATAACCATTTCTATTACCATCCCATGTTGGTATTTTCATATAGGTATAAGTCTTTCTTCCTGGTATATTAAAACTACCTGCATAATTTGTACCTTTTTGTGGGTCAGGTTTCCTTACTATTGTTATAAAAGGTAGTTTAATATTTTTATCTATATCTGTATATTGCCAAGTTTTTGAAAACTCTGCCCATCTTTGTGCGGTTAAGAATATTACAGGTACTTTTTCACCCGCCAATGATAAATCAATATCTTTATCAACAAAATTTATCATTTCAGAATCCATATCCTCATGTAGAATACCTTTTGGTAGGTATGTACCTTTATTGGCGATATCATCCAAAATACTTTGTCTTTGTTCAAAACCTTGTTTATGTGGTGTGATATTTAGATATTTCCTATAATTTTTTGGTAATCCCATATTTAAATTCCGTTAAATTCATCCAAAGACGTTGGTACACATGTTATTGTTCTATAGAAACCTTTATATCCAACGATTGTATGTGCGTTATCAGAAAATATCTTACCATCATTAGATACAGTAAAATATTTAAGTTTAGTTTCAGTTTCAGGATAACCAATATAGTCACCATAAGATATATCTACACCTAACTCATCCAATGTTTCCTGATAAACACCCATTGTGATATTACCTCTCTCCATATATCTTACTGAACCATCACTATTATAACTCTTATTTGTTGGTCCTGACATATTAAAATTTACAGGTATTTCAATAGGTGGTTTAAATCTTATATTGTTTTTTCCTGTTTCACCATATATGTCATCTACTGGTGTTTCAACCCTATCAACTTGATATAATATAACTTTTATATTAATATCACCTTCCAACCATTCTCTACCAAAATCAATTTCAAGTTCAAAATCATCAGCAGAAAAGAACTTGTTTAGTCTTTCTATTGGTATTTTTCTATTATTAGACATATATCTTTTATAGATAAATATTTATTATTAGGAAAAAAATAATTATATTTATAATTATGCTAGATATTAACGATATTAATAATTTAGATACAGAAAATTTATTATTAACTTATGAAGGTAAAAACCCCTATATTCTGTATCTTAAAAAGAAACTATCATTAGATAAAAAATATATTTTAACTAATAATCAATTAAATTATATTAGAAAATATTTTCATGTTGATCCCAAACATTTAAATAAAATAGTTGAAATAACTAATTATTTCTCTGAAGAAATAAAAGAAAAATACGAATTAAAAAATCCCCCACAAAAAATATTAATTGAAACATTATTGGCGGAATCTGATAAAGCTTTACATGCCTTATGTAAGTTTTATAAGAACCAAAAAGAATTAAAATTAATATGGATTCCAAAAACACAATTATTAGATGACATCAATTATGAAGAAATAAAAGTTGATGTAGATTTTGATTATTATCAAAATTTAGATAAAAGAGGGTGGAGAGCATTTAAACATCAAGAGGATGGTATTGAATTTTTATTGAAAAATAAAAAATGTATTTTAGCGGATGATATGGGATTAGGTAAGTGTGAGTTTGTCGAAAATGAGGTTTTTACGCCTTATGGTAGAGAAAAAATAGGTAACATAAAACCCGGTGATTATGTTATTGGTTCTGATGGAAAACCTACACTTGTTCAGGCAGTATACCCACAAGGAATTAAAGATTTATATAGAGTAACATTTAATGATGGATATTCAGTTTTAGTATCTAAAGATCATTTATGGGTAGTAAGTAGTAATAATAGTGGTGAAAACTCTAAAAATAGAGAAAATAAATACCATACATTAAGTGTTGAACAAATGTTAGATAAAGAGTTAGTTTTATCGAAAAATGGTAAAGGGTGGAATAAAAAAAGAAAATATAAGTTTAAAACTTTTTATAAAACTAATGATGGTCAAAATAAGTGGCAGATACCAATTGTAAAACCAATTGAGTTTAATAATAATATTTCCTTACCTATAGATCCTTATTTATTGGGTGTTTGCTTAGGTGATGGACACATAAAAGATGTGTCAGTTAATATAGATGTTCATAAAGATGACTTTGATGAATTATTTTTAGGTCAACCGATAAAAGAAACTAAACCACAAAGAAATTTAAGGTGTGGAAATATATTCTTATCAGAATCATTAAAAGAACTTAAATTAAATCAAACAAGATCACATAACAAATTTATACCTAATATCTATAAATATTCCTCATTAGAGGATAGATTATCTTTATTACAAGGTCTTATGGATACTGATGGTCACTGTATGAAGTCTAAAAATGGAAATTTTTGTGGTACGGAATATTCAACAGTATCGGAACAACTAGCCGATGACTTAGCAGAAATAGTACATAGTCTTGGTGGTATTGTTAGAAAAAAAAGTAAAATACCAACTTACACTTATAAAGGTGAAAAAAAGGAAGGTAAACGAGTATATAGACTTAATATTAAATTACCAGAAGGTATGAAACCTTTCAGACTAAAAAGAAAGATTAATGATTATAATCCACCTAAAAAATATAAAATAGGTAGATATATAAAAGATATAAAATTAGAAAAACAGGGTGAGGCGGTATGTATTCAAGTTGATACGGAAGATCACTTATATGTTACAGAACATGCTATAGTAACACATAACACCTATCAGTCTATTGTTTCTGCAATAGAAAGTGGGGCAGAAAGAGTTCTAATTGTATGTCCTTCTTCATTAAAAATAAATTGGAAAAGGGAAGTTGAAAACTTTTGTGAAGAAGATGATGTGTCAATAATTAGTGGTACATATTGGAATCCTTCAAAGTTTACTATCATAAACTATGATATTCTTAAAAATTTCCACACTATTGAAGATAAAAATAAAGAATATGAGGATTGGGAACTAAGAAGAGAGATCGTTGATTACAACCCCGATTTAATAATTTTGGATGAGGCACATTATGTAAAGAATCACAAAAGTAATAGAGGAAAGATAATAAAAGATTTGGTTAAAAGATTTGGTGTTGAAAGAGTTTGGTTATTAACTGGTACACCAATTGCGAATAGACCTATGGATTACTATAATTTATTATCAATTATTGATTCTCCTGTAACTAATAATTGGGTTCATTACGCAAAAACATATTGTGATGGTAGAAGATTTAGAAAAGGTAGAAAATATATATGGGTAACAACTGGTTCTTCTAATTTAGAAGAATTGGCATCTAAAACAAAAAGAACTATTCTTAGAAGAAAAAAAGAAGATGTATTAGATTTACCAGAAAAATTAGTAACACCAGTATATTTGGAATTAAATAATGTTTCAGGTTATGAAAGTGTTTGGGAAGATTATATGGAGAAACGTAGAAGAGATGGTAAAAAAGGTAACCCAAATAAAGATTTGGTTGAAATGACTCTTCTTAGAACTTTTATTTCTATGGAAACAGTACCATATAGTATTGAAAAGGCAGAAGAGGCGTTAGAATTAGGTAAGAAGGTTATAATATTCTGTAATTTTAATGATGAAATGGATGCGTTTATCAGACATTTTGGTGATAAATCTGTTTGTGTAAGAGGTGGTATGTCTGATAAACAAAAACAAGTTTCTGTAGACAGATTTCAAAATGATGAAAAATGTAGAGTTTTTATAGGACAAATAAAGGCGGCAGGTGTGGGATTAACATTGACAGAGGCAGAAATTGTTATTATGAATTCATTAGACTGGGTTCCTGGTAATCACGAACAGGCGGAGGATAGGGCATATAGAATAGGACAAAACAAAACTGTGAATATTTATTATATGTTGATAGAAAAAACTATTGATATTTTAATATGGAAAATATTACAAAATAAAAAGAAAGTAATTGGAACTATTATTGGTGAAGATGAAATTATTGATGAGTTTATAAAAGAAACAGAAAATGGATGTTAAAATATTTACGATGAAAGGTTGCAAACATTGTGATAACCTTAAACAACAACTTACTGAAAACAATATTAAATTTATTGAAATTGATGTTGATGAAAATGAGAAACTATATGAGAATTTCTCTAAAAAAGTAGATAATGATTTTTTACCTGCAATTATTGTTGGAAAAACAGTATTCGTACCTGATAGATCGTTTAAAACAATTAATGAGGCAGTTAAACATATTAAAACTCACCTTCAGGTGCTTTAGGTCCTTTACCATTTAAATTAAAGTTGGTGTTATCAACACTATGGTTATCAATCATAGTACCTAAAACATTAATTGTGTTGTCATATTTATCATTATGTTGTGCAGCAAAACCTTGTTGTCTACCTTCATTACTTAATAATGATAATCTAACTTCATCCAAAGTTTTTATTATATCTTCGTTTTCCGCATATTGTAGTGCGGATTCTATAAATCTCAAACCATCTGTGAAATGTTGCATTGCTTTATTGGATAGGGCGACTGCGATTTCATCTTTAGTTTTAATTTTCTTGTTATATTCTTCTAAAAGTATTTTTTTGATAATTCTTTTCATCAAATTATATTTTTATTTATTATTAAATATTTATTTATAAATATAACGATATGGCCAATTCTATTGATGATAATATAAAAAATGAATTATTTAATCAAATAAGACATAGATTAGGTGCACCAATAAGAAAAATAGAGTTAGATTGGGAACAAATGAACTCATTATTGGAAACCGCAATAGAGGATTACGCACAAAGAGTACAAGATTGGTTAATTGAAAATCAATGGTCTTCATTATTAGGAAATGAAGCGGATAAATTAGATATTGCATTTGCATTGACAACAAGATCTTTAGATTTTGAAAGTAAATTTTCTTACGCTTATTCAAAACAAGTTGGTTTACAACAAAGAGGTCCTTGGGAAATGAAAAAAGATTATGTTACAATAGTACAGAATCAACAAGTATATCAAATTCCTGCGGGTAGAGAAATAAATGAAATTTTATGGATTACACCAAACTCAACTGATCATGCATTATATTCTTTTGCAGGATTTGGTGATTACGGATTTGGTGGTGGATTTGGACAAGTACCATACGCAGGTTGGGGACAAGGTGGTGGTTTAGGAAATGGTGGTTTTTACGTTGCACCAGCGTTTGATGTTTTATTAAGGGCAGGTGATTTTAGTTTAAAATCTAAATTACTAAGAAGTGAATTAACTTATAAGGTAACCGCAGGACCTAATGGTACGAGGTTATTACATTTAATGCCGATACCGGGTAGTAGATTATCATTCGCAGGTGGTGGTTTAGTAGGTGGACAAATAGGTTTGGCAGGTACAAAAGTTTGGTATCACTATTATGATACTGCAAATATGACTGATGACGATAAACTTAATTGTTTAAACGAAAATAAAGATATAATTAAATTACCTAATGATGTACCACTTTCTAAATTAAGATATTCTGACTTAAATGAACCTACAAGAATTTGGGTAAGAAGATATCTAACTGCGTTATTTAAAGAAGCATTAGGAAGGGTTAGAGGTAAATTTGGTGGTTCTTTAAAAGTACCAGATGCAGAATTGACTATGGACTTTGATAGTCTTTTAAATGAAGGTAAAGACGAACAACTTAAACTATTAGAACAATTAGATTTAAGGTTAGAAAGACTTAGTAATGTAAAACAATTAGAAAATAAGGCGTTAGAGGCAGAAAATTTAAATAAATCATTGACTTATAGACCACTTGGTCTTTTTGTAATATAAAAAAAATATGGGAAAGTCTTGGAATCAACATTGGATTGAAACTGTTGAAAAAATAGAACAAAAAAAACCAATTACAATTAAAGAAGATAAAGATAGAAAAGAAAAAAAATCTAAATAGTTTTTTTAGTTTTTTCATCATAACAAAATTCATCTTCTATACCATATTCTTCAAACATATATGTTGGAGAAACACCTATTCTTTCCCAAAACATAAGTTCTTCATCAGTAATGGTTAATAGTTCATCTATCTTATCTTGATCACCTTCTTTATATGGTTGTCCTGATGTTAATTCTAATTCTTGTTTTGTGAAATATTGTCTTTCAGAAGGATCTTTAATTATAATCTTATCTCTTACAGAATAATCAAAACAAACCAATAGTGGTTTAATTCTTTTATTAAATGCGTCTAAATATCTTTCTACATTATATTCACCTAATTTATCGGGTTCATTTTCTATAACATTATTGGGTACTAATTGACAATTTAAAATTATTTCTTCACTTAAATATGCATCCTTTGCAACTTTACCATCGAAAGACATTTGTAATTGTAAATCTTTATTTGTGTATTTAGGGTTTTTATGTTTTTTCTTTTGTACATCACCATGTGATTTCTTTGTACCTGTATTAACATAATATATGGTATCACCTAAATCTACATTTAGATTATTTTTCATAATAAGTTCCATATGTGCTTGTCTCGCCATTGAACCACCAGACTTATTTTTAGTCTTCATCTTCTTTTTATATTCATTCACACTAATTCTAACTCTGGACTTATTTGCAATCTTAGATAATGGTATTTCTTCATTATAAATTTTTTCTACTGTTTCATAGTATTCATTAACAAATTCATATCCATTACCATCCAATAAAAGACGAATACCTTTATCAATAAATTCTGAAATATATGTAGGCATCTTTTTAGATTTAATTGAATTACCTACTAATTTAACTTTTCCATCTATTAAATCTGCGTAGTTCTTTCTTGCAATATTTATTGTTGCCTCACATACCTCATCTATGTCTAACCCCATTCTTTCTCTCATATACTTATCGTTGTATTCTGCAACAACTGCATCCATACCTTTGTATGTCTTACCTAACTTATTAAATCTATGATTACCATTAGAAGTATAAACAAATCTATCTACATCATTAGGTATAGAAAAGTTAAAACCATCCGTAT
>Ga0209536_100017141_pt1 | contig 10274 bp, 9 predicted proteins | sample DeeMarSeWOR28_12_FD_187461 | JGI IMG/M metagenome (GOLD analysis project Ga0209536, IMG submission 187461) | Marine sediment microbial communities from White Oak River estuary, North Carolina - WOR-2-8_12 (SPAdes) (version 2) | ecosystem: Environmental > Aquatic > Marine > Intertidal zone >... | reverse complement strand
AACAAGGGATACATACACTTCTTCCATCTGGGAGTTTTTTATAACGCCAGAGAGTCTTTTTACATTTAGGACAATTAAAGATATTATCAAACCTTTGAACCAAGTCTTTCATATCCCATCTCCTTGAATTCCTATTTACAACATAAATTGCAATATATTAATCATTAATAAATTTCTGCTTAACAATTTGAGATATCTCAAACAAAAAATTTGTTAGAGGGATAATATTGTTTATATAATTCAAATCTTAGTTATTTTAGTAGTTTTTTTAGCAATGGGAATAGGTTAGGATGACACAGAAAAAATTGTAATAGTAGTCTGCTGATTGCTATATTTTTTGGCATAGTTACAGTTAGTTTACTCCATTCACTTTTGTTATCATGGTGGTCTATTGCTTGTGCAGTTATTGTATATTTTCCAGATGTTTCCCAGGTGTGGTTTAAAATAAATTCAACACCTGAATCACCATATTCAGTCCACTCCGTATCACCGTCTCCCCAGTCAATATTGTACATTACAGCATCACCTTCAGGGTCTGTTGAAACAAAAGAATATTCATATTCTTTTCCGGGTTTACCACTAGATGGTCCATTTATATCTGGAGGTGTTGGTGGATTATTATTTGGTAAATTTTCTGCATATTCAAAAAGTTTATCAACAATTTGCACTGGATTTGTTTCTCCATTTGTTAAGACAACAACTCCGATTTTTGTCTCTGGATCAAAATGCATCTGGGCTCTTGCCCCGTAATCAGATCCTCCGTGTCCCCAGACAATTCTACCGCCTATGGTATTCTTCCACCATATTAATCCTAGGTTTTGATTGAATGGTTGTTGGGGTGTTAACATCATGTTTACTGTTTCACTGTTTAGAATTTCTTGTGAGTTATAAGTACCATTATTTATAAACATGGTTAAGAAATTGATTAGTTGTAATGAGCTAGTTCTTAGATCACCCGCTGGTACATCTACCCAACCTATATGGCCATATGGTTCATAGTCTGCTCCATTCCAGTGGTAAGGCATTGCGATATGTGTTTCATCTAGGTCTTTTAAATACCAGCCTGATTCATACATATCTAGTGGATTAAAAAGATAGTTCTCAGTATATGTTGTAAAATTCACCTCTGAAATAATCTCAACTAAGTATCCGACTAATGCAACACCGACATTGGTGTATCTCCAATTAGTTCCAGGTTCCCATGTGCAAAAATTATTGGTTTCATCATAATAAAGACCTTCTGGTACTAAGTATTCTTCTAAAAAGGTTTGAAAGGGAATAGGTGAATCTCCGACGAAGTGGTATAAATATTTCCAGTTGTCATTGATTCCTGATGAATGTGTTAGAAGCATATGAAAAGTGATATCTGTTGATGGATACATGGGATGTATTACATTAAACGGAAGATATTCGTTTATCGGATCGGACAAGTCAAAATATTCTTGTTCATATAGTTGCATTAAACATGTTGCAGTAAGAGTTTTGGAGACTGATGCGATTTTAAACAATGTATCATTATCTACTTTTTTGTTTTCATCAATATTTGCATAACCATAGGCATTTTGCCATAATACTTCTTCTTCAATTACAATAGATGCGGATAACCCAGGTATATGATTTGTTTGCATTACATTTAGAATGTATTCATCTATTTCATTAAAATCGTAGGTTGAATTAATGTTTTTTTGAGAATCTCCTAATACTGTTATTAAATTTAAAAATAATAAAAATCCTACGACAAAAACTGTTATTATCTTCTTCATAAATTTTGTCTCCTTTATTTTTTTATATTTTTTGTTATTCAAATATTATTTGTATACATAATATGTAAAGAATCAAAAAAATAAAATATATATTTTATTTTGTTCAAGTTTAATCCAAAAAAGATAAAAGGTGCTAAATTAATATCTTGTACATTACAATTATTAGGTGTAATATAGCTCTTAGCGTTCAATCATAAATGTTATAAAAAGACATTAATTATAAGAATATTATTTTTTACACAAAATTACATTTTAGTATATGATTATTTTTACTTTGTTCAACTTTTACATAACAAAATATTAAGAGTTAGGTATTCTTCATTTATATTATAATTTGAGGAGGAAAAATATGAAAAGGAAAATATTTGCAATATTAATTTGCGCGCTGTTGATTAATACCTTAATGTCATTTTCAGCTACTGCAATTAAATGTGAAAAAAAACCTGCAAAAGATTTAGTTAAACTAAATTCACCACCTGATGCTCCAGAAGTTAAAATCCCTGAAACGGTGAGACAAGGTGGATGGTTGCGTATTAAAACAATAACATCTGACCCTGATAATGATAATGTTTATTATAAATTTGACATCAATGGGCATGATTATGGATGGGTTGGTCCATTTCAATCTGATGAAGAGCATTTAGAGAGGGTTATAATTCTTGTTCCATTAGGGCAATATACGCTTGGTGTTCAAGCTAAGGATACTAATGATGCTATGAGTGATTGGACATATACTGATTTTACTGTTGTAAAAACTAAATCAATATCGTCACCATTCTTTAACTTCTTACAGAGTCATCAAAATCTGTTTCCAATATTAAGACTTATGTTCAGATTATAAAAAAATCTAATCTCTTTTTTTATTCTATTTTTTCTATTTCGAAAATTACGGGATTTTTTCCATCTGGGCATGCATGTTTTGGGTTTTCACCTTTTTTTACCCATGGAAAACTAGCTCCATACATTATTGCAAAAATCTTTGGAAGCATACTATAAAGAGCATGAATACATATGTTTCCTTGGATATCGTTTTCTGTTACCAGTATTTCATCTCCAATTTTATGATTTAGATGACATGTTCCTTTTTGAGATACAACCTTTATTTTAACCTTCATACATACCACATTTTTAATTGATTAATGATTATTTTTTGTGTTAATGTAATTTATTGTAATAAAAACTTCTACTTAAGTTAATTAAATTTTATAAATATCGTTTGTAATAATGTGTTTCTCATGACATATGGTTTACGCTATGAAGGACCAATTTATAGACCACCTAGTGAAGCAAATAGTCTGCTTGTTCAGGCAACTATTGGATGTCCATGGAATAAGTGTACTTTTTGTATGGTTTATAAGAATGGTCCAAAGTTCAAAATCCGACCTGTAAAAGAAATTAAAGAGGATCTTCTGTGGGCGAAAAACAATTATTTATATCCAATTAAGACTGTTTTTTTTCCATCTGGGAACACAATTATAATGAAAACAGAGGACCTTGTTGAAATCCTGGAATATACAAAACAACTTTTTCCAAATCTTGAAAGGATAACAGTCTATGGATCCTCCCAGTATATAGCAAGGAAAGGATTAAAGGATTTAAAAAGAATTGCACAGGCTGGATTATCTCGTATCCATGTTGGTCTTGAATCTGGTGATGATACTGTTCTTGGACATGTTAAAAAGGGTTCAACTTCCGATGTTAATGTTAAAGCTGGAAAAATGGTAAAACAAGCAGGTATAGAGCTTAGTGAATATGTAGTAATTGGACTAGGTGGAAAAAAATGGACAAAGGAGCATATTGATGGAACAGTTGATGTCTTGAATAAGATAAATCCAGATTTTATTAGGATAAGAACCTTTTTACCGAAGATAAATACTCCAATTCTTGAGGAAATTGAGTCAGGGGAATTTCAGGTTTTATCTCCACATGAAGCATTAAGGGAAACATATAGGCTAATTGAAAATCTTAAAGTTACAAGTAAAGTTTTTAGTGATCATTATACAAATTATATAGGTGTAAACGGTAAGCTCCCTGAAGATAGAGAGAGTATGCTTGGTATAATTGAAAATGGTTTGAAAAGAGATGAAAATAGTTTTAGAGAGGTTTATATTGGTAATCAATAAAACCTGTTATTTCTGATAAAAACCTAATCTTATCTAGTAAAAATAATATAATCCTAAGAAAATGCCTTAAAACTATGTTTTTCAATGAAAAATCCCTGTGTTTTATAGTCTAAAACCCTGTTTTAGTAGTTTTTGTAGAAATGGTAACTCTTCAAGTATTCTAAGCAACAATAATTTACTTGATACTTTAGACCTTGGTATGATAACTGTAAATGTTGTTTCATAACTACTATCTCCAGTGTCGTCTACTCCATATGCTGTTATTGTATAAGTACCCTGAGTATCCCATATATGTGATACCTTTTTTTCCATACCTGCTGGGACATAGGTAGTCCATTCTTCGTTTTTATCACCCCAGTCAATGTGAAATCTTACTTCATATCCATCATGGTTTTCTGCATTAAACGTATAAGTTAATAATTGTCCTGGTTTTCCATGAGATGGACCGTCAATAGTTACCCACCAATCCGGCCAGCACCAATAATTCTTATAAATTTTAATATCATCAATAATTCCATCAAAATAATCAGATTCAGCATTGCTATCTCTACCTAACTTTGCTGTTAAGAAGTCCTCATCAATCATAGGGGGAGACCATTCAGTTGTAGTAGCATCTAGCTCACCATCAATATATAGATTAAAAGTTGGATTAGTTGTATCACCAAAAAATTCACTTTGAAGTACATGCCAATCGCCATCATTGTAAGAACCAGATGTTGAAAGGTTACATAAACAAGTTTCATCCCCCATTTCTACTGTTATTCTACCTTCCTCATCTAACATAAGGTCAAAATATGCTCTTTCAGGATTTGTATGACTCATACTATAAAACATACCATAACCTGTAGATTTGAAACTTAATATAATAGTATAGTCATCAGTTTTATTCATACCAAGAGCTACTGAGTGATTATCTAAGTCAACATAATCGTCTATACCATCAAAATTCAGGCAACAACCAGGTGTCCAATCAGCTCCATATATTGTTCCATTATAATTATGACTAGAACAATCATATAAAGTGGTTCCATCACATTCATCAGATTTCCACCAGGCTGTTTCTCCTGCATTCATGGAAAAAATCTTTGTATTATCATCTCCAGCGAATGCTAGTTGAAAACCCATACCAACAAACAAAACAATCACACCTAGGACTATGATTTTCTTCATTCTATACCACAATCCTGTGTAGTTGTAATATCATATGGTTCTTGAGCAGGATTTTCATCAAATTGATACCAATGAATCCATTTAGAATATTCATCACCTGGAACTAAGGGGTCTGGATCAATCCAATAAAGGTGTCGTTTTCCCTTGATTCGATATGGATCGGTTCTTGGTTTATTCCAATAGTTTTTATCCCATACAGTTATATTAATATAATCCAAAGGATTAAAGAAATGAGCATGTCGCGTGTTCTTTATGAAGTTGTTTTTTGATATTGTGGTGTTTTGACACCATTCTATACTAAGACCATATGCAAAGAGACTTTTGGTATGGCTAATGGTGTTTCCTGTTATGTTGTTGTTAGAACCTGTGAGAAATATACCATATGAAAAAAATCCTATAGTCCTACTAACAAAATTATTTATAATATCGTTGTTAGAGCCAACGATAAGTATACCAATTGGACCAATTGGGGTGAATCCTCGGGTGTTACTAATAATATTACCTTTGACATAGTTGTTTGACCCTTCTATGAATATACCGTATGATTCTAATTCAAGAGTCTTTAAATTAAAACCTTTAGTTTTACTTATTATGTTACCTATAATATTGTTGTTAGAGCCTTCGATACGTATGCCATAGTTAATATGTGAGGTGATTTTGTTATATTTTATGATGTTATTTCTACTAGAATAAAAGATGCGTATGCCGAACTGGTTATTTGAGATAATATTATTATTTATTATGGTGTTACTGTAACCTCTACGTCCGCCAATTATACCCATATCGTTGTGAGAGATGCTATTATCTATAACGGTGTTACTGGATGCAGAAAGGCATATACCTGCTGCTTTGTTTAAAGTGATACTGTTACCTATAACAGTGTTGTCACTGGATTTATCAATCCATATTCCATGTGCATCGTTCGAAGAAATGCTGTTATCTTTTATTGTGTTGTTGCTGCTATAGTGGTAGAGTATTATGCCTAAATTATTGTTCGAGATGATGTTGCCAGTGATGATGTTATAGTTTGAATGTATTTTTATTCCACCTACGAACCATAAATCACTACTGTTTTGAATAGTAAATCCACTAATAGTAACTCCATCAGCAGATATATTAACAACAATTCCACTATTACTACCGTGAATAATAGTAGTTTTTTTATCCTCACCAATAAGATTGATCGATACATCCACAAGTAGATTCTCGTAATATGGTGATGAATAATCGTAAACAAACACCGTATCACCATCAGATGCGTTATCTATTGCATCCTGAATACTACTGTAGTTACCTTCTCCATCACCACCAACATACAAGATGTTACCATCAAAACCAGTCATCTGGGATTTACTCATAGAAAGACTATAAGATGAACCTGTGAAACTAACTCCTATTAATAAGAATATTATCCCTATAGCAAGGACGGTTCTATTCATATTATTCCTCCCTCACGTTCAATTTCTTATCTGAATAATACTATATAAAATATATGCTAAGAAGTATCATACTTTAAAGATAAAAGAAAAATAATAACTATTTTTTATAGTTCAAATTGTACTAATAGTTTTTGTAGTAATGGGAACAAGTTAGGATGATAATGTAAGAACTGTAATAGTGGTCTATTGGCAACTTTGTTTCTTGACTTGGTGGATTCGATTTCAAGATAAGGGCGATAATTTTCTTGGCCACTCTCTTTTGAATAAAAATATGCTGCTGGAATATCATAGTATCCCCAATAGGTTTCATCCATTATTTTCCATCCGTAATTTGTTTTTTCACCTTTATGAAAAATTTTTACATCTTCAGTTAAATCCAAAGTCATCCAAGCACCAGGATAATCTGGAACATTTGCAGATGCACTGACCACACCTTCAGAATTTGGTTGAGTATTATAAGTCACTATATCCTCACTCCAATCCTCAATTACTCTGTAAACTGTTAAAGGTCTACCCGCAGGATTATTTTCTGTCCAGGCGTAATAATAAAGATATAACGTTGCAGAATCAATTCTGTGATCTTCGGGAATATCTGAAATATCAAATTTTATAAGTAAATTACATCCCCAATCTGGTGATGCCCCATACTTATTTTGGGTAACAATATATTCATTGTCTCCACGATTCATATCGGGATGATGCCCCATCACATAAGTATCATCAGTTGGATTAAACGTATTTATATCCTGACTGGATTTTTTTATATTATCATTCATTTTAATTGACTCAACTTCAATATTTACAGCTGATACAACACTCATTGTAAAAAACAATACAATCGTTCCAAAAACTAGCGTTCTCTTAATCAATTTATTTTTCATCTTTTTTCCTCCCTTAAAACAAACTCTCATATAATTACTGATATATAAAACATATGCTAAGAAGAATCATACTTTGACAAAAAAGTATTGAAAATAGAATTAGTTAAATATAATTTTTAACGCCAAATTACAAACCATCTTCTTCGTTTAGATTTTAATCCTTTACAAAATTCTACATCATATTCTTCATTTGTTAAAGTATCAATGACAATAAATGATCCTTTTCTAGATGTACAATGTGTAATTGGTATTACTGTCCATCTATTCCCAAAATAACAATCATCAAAAAGATTTTTAGCCATTGCAGCTCTACAAGAATAAATAATTTTTCTTTTCTTTTTCAGGTTTCTAATTAATAACTCCAACATAGCTAGTACATTTTTTATTTTATCAGTATATATATTTTTCTAAAATGAAAATTTTGCGGCTAAAACAGTTTTGCTTTAATATTGTATTTTTTAAATTTTAAACTATATACTCACAGATCTTTTCTTATGTACATCCTAAATTTTATTAATTAACGTTATCACTTTGAATATGATTTTTTTATATTCTTGATACTCAATATTACCAGCAATCAAATATTTTTAATAAATCATTAATAATGAATACTTGTGGTCTTACTAGCCAAGATCGTACCATACAGAATAGTTCCAATGACGGATAATTTCGAAATATGAATTCACCAAAATGTAATACAATTGTTTTAACAATAGCTCTTAATCCAAGAATAAATAAAACTTGACAAATAGGATTAGTTTCATTATTCATTTCTATAAGAGTTGAAATTCTAAGAGATAAATCCTCATCATCCATAATTATATCATTTAAATCATCCAAAAGCTCAGGATTAGTTATCTTAACTGAATCCAACATCTCTAGAGCTTTTTCCTCACCAAAAATATCAATAAGTTCAATGCCCTGATTATATGTCTGATCAAAATACTCCGTTGTCATTTTCGGTTTAGTAAAAACCATAGAAAATAGAAGCTCTGGATTCTTAAATAATAACTGTCTAAAGATATATCTATTGTTAAAATCAAGGTTATCGATATTATTTTTATTTTCCTCTATTAAGTCTTGAATCTCTGGATTATTTGCTATCTCTATAATTGTTTCAAACAAGTAGTCTTTAGGTTCAATTTCTTCTTTTTCAGGTATATCTACTGCAAAAGCAGATTGACCACCAATTCCAATAAATAATACAACTATACCTACTACAAGTGTTTTACTTAACATATCCTTTTTCATTTTTACACCTCGCCCTAATAAATTGTAATCTGAAAAGCGATATATAAAATATAGGTTAAGAATTATAATACTTTTAAGAAAAAAGAATGACAATATGTACTAATATTATTTTTATAGTCCAAATTTTAGTTGTAGTAGTTTTTGTAGTAAAGGGAATATATTTTATTCAATTAAAATTTTTAAAAAAATAAAACAGTGATTAACCACCAGATAGTAAAAAAAGTTTACAAATGTAAATTCATAATCAGTAGTTGCTAATGTAAAAAAAATCAGAAAAAACAAGCAATAACAGGTAGAAAATTGTTTAAAAGAACTTTGTAATTTTTAAGAATTAAACTTTATAGATTTGAGAAGGAAAGTAATCTTTCTGTTAAGGCCTCAAAAAACATTAATATATGTTTGATTGGATTTGATACTATTTGAAAATAAATAAGAATCAAGATAGCAAAGAGTTGAAATGTCCTGGTTGTAAGAATAAAGTAAAACCAGTTCTTATTCCCAATAAACTCCAAAGTGCTCCTTTTTTCGGTTTTGGAAAAGCCGATTTAGGGTTACCGAGGCGAAAGTATCTTCTCAAATGTCCTGAGTGTGGTTATATAATGAGCTCAAAATAACTTCCTCTCTATTTAGATATCTCGTTTTTACAGAATTTTTACTGAAAAAATCTGGTTTAACACTAAAAATAAAAAAAATTTTTTAAAAAATAACTAGGGGATAACAATAAAACTGAGTAGTTTAAGAGTTGGAGAGCCTAATAAGAATAAAACATAATAAACCATACAACTTAGATATATTGCTCCACCTAAAACAATATTGAAATAATATGTGTAGCATCTTCGTGTGGGAAAAGCATCTTTTTTTGGTCTTAATATTAGCAAACCTAAACCTGCGATAAGGATTACAATCCCGATAGTAATATAGTAGCTTAAAGAAAATAACAAGAAAAGAGATGCAAGTAATATTAGATGAATAAATGTAAGTGCATTTGCTGTTTTACTAGAGATATCAAGCCCTGCCCAGACTGCGAAAGTCTTTGTCCCACTGTTCTTATCAAAAGAGTAATCAATTATATGGTTACAAACTTGACCCACTGCGCTAAATATACCAAGAGAAAATGCGACTAACCAGTTGATAGGTCCCAAATTACCAGTAATTATCGAGCTCCAAATGATTAACAAGAAAAATCCAAGAAAATGCCATATAATATCCATTCCAGGTATTCCTTTTAACCGTAAAGGCGGAGCTGAATATGACCATGAGAAAAAAAGTAAAAACCCAGTGAATATAAAAACATCAAATTTATAGATAAACGAAACAAGCAGAGAAACAATTGCAAATATTAGAATAAATGAAATCCCATATTTTTTTGATATATGTCCGGAAGCAATTGCGTTGATATTTTTTCTTCGAGGGTTTTCTTTATCTGATTCAACGTCAAAATAGTTATTTATTGCAAAGGTAAATGATGCTAGGCATAAAATACAAATGAGAAAGACCATGAAGGGTTTTAGAAGGACGTTGGCAGATAAAACAGACATTCCTAAGATAAAACCCACAAATGATATCATGGACCATCCGATTACATCTTTTATCCTGATAAATTCTGTTAGGAAAACTGAAATTGATCTATTGTTTTTTTCACTTTTT
>Ga0209536_100017139_pt1 | contig 10275 bp, 11 predicted proteins | sample DeeMarSeWOR28_12_FD_187461 | JGI IMG/M metagenome (GOLD analysis project Ga0209536, IMG submission 187461) | Marine sediment microbial communities from White Oak River estuary, North Carolina - WOR-2-8_12 (SPAdes) (version 2) | ecosystem: Environmental > Aquatic > Marine > Intertidal zone >... | reverse complement strand
TTGCAGAATTAAAAAGATCGCTACTTCGACCTTCACGACACCATCCACAACTTGACTTGAATAAGAAAAGCTTCTAAGGAATGGTGTTATATGAGGAAAAAAAACAAAAAAGTATCGTTAGATAAAAAACCCGCACTGGTGCTGAGTCGCAAGGGCGTCACCGGTTGGGTGTGCGTTATCTTCTTCGTTGCGGCCTGGATGTTTGTTATCGGTGTTCTGGTTGGCAGAGGCACCGCTCCCGTAAAATTCAATATTGATAGGCTAAAAGAAAAATTGCAAGCCTCTCAGGATAAACACGAAAAGCAGGGGGAGGTCCGAACGCAAGACGATTCCGGAATTGTAGAAGATAAAACCAAGCTTGATTTTTATGAAGCCCTGAAAGAAAACCGTGAGGATGAAAAGCTCATAGAAAAAGAGTTTCCTAAGGTTATCGCTAAAAAGCCAGACTCGTCATCTGAAAAACCGGAGCCGTCTAAAAACAATAGCAGCAAAGAGCAGCGAGTCGGTGCAGAAACAGAAACAAAAGCAACGCTGACACCCACAAAAAAGGAGTCAGTCAAATCCGCTTCAAAGGAAAAGGTCACATCTAAGAGCCCGGCAACGTCCCCTTCAACAGTTTATACGATTCAAGCCGCGTCAATGAAAGACGCCAGGGATGCCGATCGGCTGGTGGCCAAACTTAAAGAACAAGGCTATCCGGCCTACCGTGCGATCGGGAAAATACCGGGAAAAGGTATTTGGTTTCGGGTCCGTGTTGGAGAATACAAAACCAAGGACGCCGCCCGCGCCACAGTTGAAAAAATGAAAAAAGCCGGTATGAAACCGATCGTCGTTGCGAAATAGCTTCTTTTTAACGAATCACGAAAACACGAAAGGACGAAAACAGGAAAATTTGGGTATGGATTATGGCAGGCGCAGCAGATTTGGTTATGAAGCGATTAGCAGAAATGCAAGCAGACATCAATTTGAGGAACTGAGCCGCAAAATCATCGGAGTTGCGATCGCAGTTCACAGAGAACTAGGACCTGGTTTTTTAGAGAATATTTACGAGGAAGCTCTAAAAATTGAATTTTCTAAAAACAATCTCAATTTTGATTCACAGAGAGAGATCAAAGTGAAATACCTCGAAACCGAAATTGGAACTCATCGCCTCGATCTTCTGGTTGAAGATAAAATCATTGTTGAACTGAAAGCCGTAAAAGAATTTACCGATATTCATTTCGCTCAGATTAGATCATATCTGAAAGCTACCGGTCTAAAAGTCGGGTTGCTGCTCAATTTTGCGAAACCCACTTTAGAAATCAAAAGAATTGTGTATTAACTTTCGTGTTTTCGTCTTTTCGCGCTTTCGTGATAAAAAATCTTGTTTGGATCTTGATCATTAAAATTGGGAGTGAATCAATGAAAATTACCAAAGACGAAGTTTTATACGTAGCGGATTTGGCGCGGTTGGAGCTTGACGATGCGGCCATCGAAACATATGCCGATCAGATTGATACCATTTTGGAATATGTCGACCAACTGAAAGCGGTGGATACCGAGGGGGTTCGTCCGACCTCCCATGCGATTTTCCTGACGAACGCATTTCGCGAGGATGAGGAGAGAGCCCACTTGGATCGCGATACGGCATTGGCGAATGCTCCGGAAAAGGAGCAAGGGAATTTCATAGTTCCCAGGGTTATAGAATAAGACCAGTTTAGTTAAATTTTCGATCATATTTTTTGTTCATCACGAAAACACGAAGAAATGAAAACACGAAAAAAAACTAATCGGTTTTCGTGCTTTCTAAATTTCGTGGTTTTCGTGTTGAAAATATATTTTGGGATATTATATAGACCGAGTCAGGAGAACCAATTAGGTGAATCTACATGAGCTAACCATTCAAGAAGCGCATCCGCTTCTTAAACGAAAAGAAATAACGTCTCAGGAATTGACCCGAGCTGTTTTGGAGAGAATCATCGCTGTCGAGCCCAAGGTGGACGCATTTTTGACCGTTGAAGATGAGCTTGCCATGGAACAGGCCAGGCATGCGGATGACATGATTTCAAAAGGCCGATGCATGCCGCTTACCGGGATTCCCATGGGACTTAAAGATTTGATGTGCACCCGGAATATTAGGACAACCTGTGGATCGAAAATATTAGAAAATTTCGAACCGCCCTATGACGCCACGGTTATTCGGAAACTGAGAAAAGCCGGTGCGGTAATCGTTGGTAAATTGAATATGGATGAATTTGCCATGGGCTCATCTACGGAAAATTCCGGTTTTAAAATTACCCGCAATCCATGGGATTTGACACGGATTCCCGGCGGCTCCAGCGGGGGGTCGGCAGCGGCCGTTTCAGCCGACATGTGTTTGGCAGCTTTAGGCTCTGATACCGGCGGCTCCATCCGCCAGCCGGCCTCGCACTGCGGTGTTGTGGGGATAAAACCCACCTATGGCAGGGTGTCACGCTTTGGTTTGGTTGCTTTTGCGTCCTCTCTGGATCAGATCGGGCCGTTGACGAAGAATGTAACGGATTGTTCTTACTTAATGAATACAATTTGTGGATACGACCCCTCTGATTCGACGTCGGTGCCAATGGATGTGCCGGATTACACGTCCGCTTTGACGGGTGATCTCAAGGGGGTTACCGTCGGGATACCGAAGGAATACAATGCCACTGAGGGATTGGACCCCGAAGTGATGTCGTCTATCAGCAGCGCGGTTGATGTGATTGAAGGGCTGGGAGCCAAGCGGGTGGATGTATCGTTACCGCACACCGAATACGCGGTTGCCGTGTATTATGTTATCGCGCCATGCGAGGCCAGCTCGAATTTGGCCAGGTATGACGGTGTAAAATACGGGCTTCGTAACCATGCCTCTTCCGGCCTGATGAATATGTACCGCAGCACACGCTCGCAAGGATTTGGTCCGGAGGTTCAACGACGCATCATCATCGGCACCTACTGTCTCTCGGCCGGTTACTACGATGCGTACTACGGTAAAGCATCACAAGTTCGCACCCTTATCATGGAAGATTTCCAACGGGCCTTCGAAACATGCGATATCATCCTGTGCCCGGTGGCACCGACACCGGCGTTTAAAATTGGGGAAAAAATTGACGACCCGCTGACCATGTATCTGTCCGACATATTTACCCTTTCCGCGAACCTCGCCGGTATCCCAGGTATATCGGTACCCTGCGGTTTTTCATCCGAAGGGCTTCCGATCGGGCTGCAGTTAATGGGAAAGCATTTCAATGAAGAAATGCTTTTGAAAGTGGCTTACAATTTCGAACAGGCGACGGATTATCATAAGAAGCGGCCGAACCTCTGAAGTATTAGAATCTTCCGTGTAATTTCTTCACTCAATTGAGTTTTTTAGCTCAATTGGGACATAAGGATTAAGGGGTGTATCATGCAAAGCAAATTCACCGCAATAATTGAAAAAGATGATAAATGCTTTATCGCTTATTGCCCTGAAATCCCGGGGGCAAATGGACAGGGCAAGACAATCGAAGAGGCCAAAGACAGTTTAGCTGCGGCGATATCTCTGATTCTCGAGGATAGACGTCAGGACGCCTTACGTGGATTACCCCATGACGCGATCCAAGATGAGGTTTTCGTTTCATGAAACGCAAAAATGGTTGTTACTTAAAGAGGGAAGGCAAAGCGCATTCCCTTTAGACAAACCCTATAAATGGTGTAATTGAGACGATTCCAAGACACACGGAAGTTCCTGATAAGCTTGTCAGCAAAATCTGCAAACGTTTGGAAGTTCCAAATATTAAAGAATCATCGGTTAAAAAAATCCAGCAAGGAAGCGATCTATGACGACGGTACAACCACAAGGTGAAGATTTGAGAAAAGCGGTCAAATGGATTTCTGAAGAGCGCAAGTACAGCAAGGAAAAGAAGACGCCTTCCCAGTTAATCGAGGAGGCGTGTTTGAAATTTGACCTGTCTCCGATGGATGCGGAGTATTTGTCGAAGTTTCTTCGGCAGGAAAAAGCCTGAGAATTCGTGGCTGGAAAGCCTCTCCCACTGGTTAAAATAAAATGTAAGAGACTTGGACAGCGCTTTTAGCTGTATTTTCATATGGGTGTTCTGAATACTCCCCTGCTGGAAAGGTTCTCTAACCCATTATAATGATAATTGGGGGGACTTAACCGGATTCATTGGCACGCTTTCATTGGCAACTGAAAGTATGGATGTTATAAGGAGCTATTTCTTAGTTTAGGCCTTCGTACTCTGTCGGTGGGAGAGGCTTTCCAGCCTCGAATAAAATGAGATCATAATCCTTAACCTCAGCATATGAAACCTGAAAAAGGGGATTATGTGTTTGGTGTTTTGTGTTTAGTGTTTTGTGGAGAAGTGGAATGACATTTAGACGTTTTGAAGATCTCAGAGTTTTTCAATTAGCTGAGCGATTGGCAGATAATGTATGGGATATCGTCAACAGTTGGACCTATTTTGACAAGAATACGGTAGGACGACAATGGGTAGATGCGGCAGACAGCGTTGGGGCGAATATTGCCGAAGGAGCCGGAAGAGGAACGCCGAAAGACAATAAGCGATTCATTCGCATTTCCAGAGGTTCGTTAAATGAAACTAAATACTGGTTAAGAAGAGCAACGAGTCGCAAAATGATTAGCGATGAGCAAATAACGGGACTAAAAAAGTTAATTGATGAAATAGGTCCCAGTCTTAATGCATATTTAAAATCAATAGGCAAGAAGCAAGTCAAAACAGATTAACCCGAATTCCAAACACCAAATACTAAACACCAAACACCAAACACTAAACACCAAACACAAAATAACTAAACACAACACACCAACCTATGACCAAAATACGAATTTTACCTGAAATCCTGTCCAACAAAATTGCTGCCGGCGAAGTGGTGGAGCGCCCGGCCTCGGTGGTTAAAGAACTGCTCGAAAACGCCATCGATGCCGACAGCACACAAATTTTTATTGATGTGGAACAAGGCGGGCGATCCCTCATTCGGGTATCGGACAACGGCATGGGGATGAGCCATGATGATGCCCTGCTGGCGCTTGAACGCTATGCCACCAGCAAAATTTACAAAGATGAGGATTTGTTTTCGATTCATACGCTCGGTTTCAGGGGCGAAGCATTGCCAAGTATTGCGGCCGTATCCCGGTTCTCAATCGTAACCAGAGATCGATCCGAGGATGCCGGCACAGAAATACTGGTCGACGGCGGCAGGATTAAAAAAGTGTCTGAACTCGGTGCACCCAAAGGCACCATGGTGACGGTAAGGCAACTTTTTTTCAATACGCCGGCCCGGCGAAAATTTTTAAAAACCATCGGCACGGAAATGGGTCACATTGCTGATATTTTTGCCAGTGTCGCCCTGGGGCATCCCGAGCTGCAGTTTCGGCTGACTCACAATGGAAAAACCATCAAAAACTGGCCGGTTACAGCGGAGCCGTTTGATCGGGTCGTTGATGTACTTGGTGGTGATTTGCAAAATAACCTTTATCCTATCGATTTTAAACATGACAGGGTCTCGATTTCGGGTTGGATATCGTCTCCACACGTAACCCGGCGAACCTCCAGGGGACTGTATGTTTACGTGAACGGCAGGTTTGTTCGCGACCGGATTGTTCAACACGCCCTGTTTGAAGGTTACTCCCAGCGCCTGGTGAAGGGTCAGTTTCCCGTCGCCGCGGTTCTGATCAACATTCCGTTTGATGACGTCGATGTCAACGTTCATCCAACTAAAAACGAAGTCCGATTTGCTCAGCAGCGGCGTGTTCATGAAGCGGTACGCAGAGCGGTGGCCCAGACATTGTATGAGGTGGACAGGCCCCGGTGGGCTCCGGTCGGTTTTTCGGGTGATGCTCGGCAATCAAAACCAGCACAGATTTTGGATGGAGGCCGGGAAGAATTCGGAAGATCGAAAGCGGCAGGCGAAAAAGGGAATGCTGAGATCGCTGCCTGGGGCTCAAGATCCCAAATCGACCCTTATCCGAAATCAGGCATCCCGCATCCGGTATCGGGTATCCAACCCCCGCAATCGGTTATTCGGCGCCCCTTGACAGAAGACTACAAAATTCAAACCGGTATTTGGAAGAGGAAACGCTTTGCGGATATGCGCGTAATCGGTCAGTTTCACAACACGTATATCGTATGTGAAACGGAAGACGGGCTTATTTTGTTAGACCAGCACGCCGCACATGAGCGGATCCTGTTCGAACAATTGAGTGCCCGATCCGCGCAGACTCGCTCCTCCGCCCAGCGGCTGTTGGTTCCGGAAACCATCGAGCTGGGATATCGAGAAGCCGGCGTGCTTGAGAAGATTATACCGAATTTAGGAGAACTTGGCCTGGATGTTGAGCCCTTCGGCGGGAATACCTTTGTCGTAAAATCCGTGCCGGCCTTACTTTCCGAGCGCGAGGTCAAGCCTCTGATTGTTACTATCGTTGAAACCATTGTGGAAATCGGCACATCGGCAGGCTTACCTGAGCTGCTGGATCAATGCCGCATGGTTATGGCCTGTCATGCCGCTCTTCGGGCCCATCAGGCGCTTTCCGACAAACAGATCAACGAGTTGCTGCATCAGCTCGATCGCTGCGACAACCCTTCCCACTGCCCCCACGGCCGGCCGACCTGGATTCGCTGGGATCTAAACACCCTTGAGAAGAGCTTTAAGCGGATTGTTTAAAAAAAATCCGCTGGATTTTTTTTCCTTTAGTTCATTTTCCACTTTCAGACAAACTTCGAATTGAGCACCGCTTTGCAATGCATTTTTACATTTATCTTAGAAAAATGCATTGCAATTTTACAAGTTAATTGTCTATTTGCATTCTATCGTGATGAAAGATTTTTATGCTCACAACCCGTAGAAATAGATTCACGCTTATTTGGAGCGTTTCTCTGTTGTTGATCAGCGGAATGCAGCCATACTCGAGGCTGGAAAGCCTCTCCCACCGAGTAAAATAAACTGTATCAAACTTGAAATCGTTTTTGGCTGTATTTTAATTTGGGGGGTAGAATACTCCTTTGTTCGAAATCCGCTTATACCAACATTATAATGATAATTAGGGGACTTAACCAGACTCATTGGTACTCTTTTATTGGCAATTGAAATTATGGATGTTAAAAGGGTTATTTCTTAGTTTAGACCTTCGTACTCTGTCCGTGGGAGAGGCTTTCCAGCCTCGAATAGAATAAGACAAAATCCCATTCCATAGCCTATGAAGCCACAAAAAGGATCCAGATACACTAAGAAATCCAGTTCGAGCTGGATTGGTTGACGATGTTCATGATTATCCCTTCTGGTATTGTCGATGGGAGGTTTGATTTTTTTCATTTAAATCGAGGCTAGAAAGCCTCTCCCACCGGCTAAAATAAAATGTAAGAGACTTGAACAGCGCTCTGGGCTGTATTTTAAATAGGGGTGTAGGATACTCCCCCGCTGGAAAGCCTCTCCCACGAATCATTAATGAAATTTAGGGGAACTTAAACAGGTTCAATTGGTTCTATTATAATTGGCTGTATTTACTTCACCTCCCGGTAAGCCGCTCCGGGATAAGTTTCCTTGACAATGTTGTATATCTGAGTCATGATGACCATAATGAATATTAAGGAGAAAAAAATGATCGACGAGAGAATAAATATCGCAGAAGCCAAAAAGCATTTTTCCGAGCTCCTGGGGCAGGTGGCGTATGGTGGGAAGCACATTCTCATTACAAAAAGGGGTAGACCCATGGCCCGCCTGATTCCTGCAGACGAAGTCGACGTGCATTTGGCTGATGCCAAAGGGTGGCTGGAGGATGACGACCCGTTTTTTGATGAAATTGATCGGATTGTAAAAAACAGATCAAAGCATGTTCCCAGGATTTTAAAATAACCCTAACGCTGAATAATGTATTTACTTGATACTAATATTTTGAGTGAACTGATTAAAAAGCATCCCAACCAAAATGTTTTATCTCAAATGCGCTCCAAATCCGCGCACACCTTATTTACTTCAAGTATTTGCGTGATGGAATTGCGTTTTGGCAGCTTGCTTCGGGATGATCATGAAGTATTTTGGAAAACAATATGCAAAGAAATAATTTCCAGGGTCAACATACTCCCGATTGGAGAAGATGAAGCGTTGAGAGCGGGAAATATTCTATCTGAGCTGCGGAAATCTGGCCAAAGCATAGGTTTGGAAGATGTGCTGATAGCGGCGTCGGCCATCACAAACCAATTCACAGTGGTCACCGCCAATACCCGGCACTTTCTTAGGATATCGGGTCTTAGAGTTGAAAATTGGTTTGAGGGATAGGACTCGCACTCCACAGAGCGCGAAGGGGCAGATGAAAAGACGAAAGAAGACTAAACCTAAAGTTCCATTTTCGTGCTTTCCATCTTTCGTGCTTTCGTGATGAGAGATTTTGTTTCTCACAAGCCGTATGGATGGGTTCAAGCTAATTTGTAGTTTTGACACAAAAAACACACAATTCATAAAAAAATCTTGACTTTACCATTTTTCCATCATATCATCCTCTCAACACTACCGGCATCAGCTCAAAAAGATGAACGATATTAGGCTATTAGGCAGGGCATGAGCCCTAAAGAGCTGCTGTGGGTATATCCGTGCCTGGAAAGGAGGTGCAACGTAGCGGAAACAAAAGGCAAATTGACTTTATTAGGCTAAATTAAAACACTTACACGTTAAGGAGGAATTAAGATGAAGAAATTAATAGTGCTATTTGCAGCCATCGCGCTGGTGGGTTTTGCCGTACCGGCCATGGCCGTAGACTGGAATTTCTACGGCAGTGCCCGTATGGCAACCTTTTGGAGCTCAAACGATTTTGACGAATCAACCCTTAGAGCTGGCGACAGTGTTGTTACCGAAGACTCAGAGCTGCAGTGGTCGCTCCAGGGCAACAGCCGTATCGGCGCCAAAGTCAAGCATGAAGCCGTATCCGGTCAGATCGAGCTGGGCCTTAAAGGCAACGGCGGCGGCGACGTGGATGTCGGAACCCGCAGAGTTTACGGTACCTGGAATTTCGGTGCCGGCAGTCTTAAAGTCGGAAAAGACTACACCCCGGTTTCCCAGTTCATCTCCGGTCAGGTCTATGACGCTGACCTCGGTCTGCTGGGCATCGGTACCATGTACGGCGCCCGTATCGGCCAGGTTGCGCTGAGTTTCGGCGGTTTTGAAATTGCATTTATGGATCCAAACACGCCGCAGCTGACCGTTGCGGGGGCCGATGCGGCGAGAGCAGCTCTGCTTGATTCCGCCCAAGCATTGATTGACTCCGGTATTGAAAATGATAGTTTAGATCAGTATCTGGTAGGTCTGTTGGCTCGGTCTATTGCCGAAGATATACCGGAGTTTGGGGACACCACCGGCGATGTGGACAAGGTCATACCCAAAATCGAGGCCAAGTGGGGCATGGGCTTTGACACGTGGAACTTCAACATCCGCGGTGGATATCAATACTACTCCATCGAAGATCAGCAAGCGGTCGGCAGCACCGATACAAACGATCTTGACATCACCTCGTACATCATCGGCGCCGACGTCGGCTGGAACTTCGGACCGGGCTACCTCAAGGGTGCCGTCAGCTACGGTCAAAACGTCGGCAATGCGGGCTGGGCTCTCCCCAATAGCACATCAGCTGCCGGTAGCGCTTTCTGGGATGGAGACGATGACACCAATGATGTCAACACCTGGATGGCGGCTCTGGTGGCCGGTATCAAAGTCAGCGATATGATGGCCTTCGAGGGCGGTTTTGGTATTCGTCAGGATGATCCCAAGGATAACGACAATGGCTTCGACGAGAAGCAAACCCCGTGGGCTGCCTATGTCCAGGGTGTCTTTACCCTTGCACCGGGTGTCTACCTCATTCCCGAAGTCGGTTACTTTGATTGGGACAAGGATTACACCGATGCAGATGCTGGGAGCACCTGGTACGGAGGCGCTAAATGGCAGATTGACTTCTAAGCTGCACACCACCGTTTAGTCGTACTTTAAAACTAAAAAAACCCGGGGCGTTTCGCCCCGGGTTTTTTTTAATCACGAAAACACGAAAGATGGAAAGCACGAAAACGGACGTTTAGATTCAGTACCGAATATCCCGTCAGCTTCACTGCGGGGAGCCTATCCCACCCACCGGAATGTAATTTGTGCCACCTCGAACAGACTCATTAACTTTAATTGGCCACAGACAGACACAGACAACTTATTTCAGAGGCTAATTCCCCGCAGGTTGCTGCAGTATAATAGACGTTTTTCCTCGAACCCTGATGCCCCATCAATTTTGCT
>Ga0209536_100017138_pt1 | contig 10275 bp, 9 predicted proteins | sample DeeMarSeWOR28_12_FD_187461 | JGI IMG/M metagenome (GOLD analysis project Ga0209536, IMG submission 187461) | Marine sediment microbial communities from White Oak River estuary, North Carolina - WOR-2-8_12 (SPAdes) (version 2) | ecosystem: Environmental > Aquatic > Marine > Intertidal zone >... | reverse complement strand
AAAACACGGGAAAATTTATTTTTACAAGATCATCAAGATCCCTTATCGCTCCATCAATTACTACTCCACCAAGACCTTTAATTTTCGCACTCCAAGTTGCAAGCTCGCCCCATATCGCTGTTTTTCCACCATCTACATCTACAACAATTATTTCTCCTTTTTTTGCTTTGTCAATTGCTTCAATTGGTTTTGCCCAGTCTCCATTAATAGTTTTAACAGTAAGTGCCCTTCCAACAATATGGAAACCAAGCTTTAAGGGTCGGATATCTTTCATTGCACCAGTTTTATGCATTGCATCTGAAATATTTGGTGTAGATACTAAAGAAAATGCTTTTTTTAGTTCATTTTTATCATATTTTTTGAAAAGATCGGTTTTTATTGCTTTTTTTTCCTTTATTGCTTTTTTTATTTGTTCAGTAGCTTTTATTACGTTTTTGGCTTTTGTTATTGCTCCTCCAACAATTATAATACTTGCTCCTGCATTTACAATATCTGCTGAGTTTTCACTATTGATTCCCCCTGCAACAGCAATGGGAATACTTGCTTTGTTAAATATTAGACGTAGGGTTTCTATTGGTTTTTTACCTGTCATCTGTTCATCTATTCCAATATGGACGCAAAGATAATCAACACCTATTTTTTCTAGCTCTTGTGCTCTTTTAATTTTGTCTTTTACACATATTAAATCCACCATTAGTTTAGCTCCATATTTTCGGGCTGATTTTAGGGCATCTTTAATAGTGCTGTCATCTGCTGCTGCAAGAATTACTACTATGTCTGCTCCTGCTTTTGCAGCCATTTCTGTTTCAAAAGCACCAGTATCCATTGTTTTCATATCAGCTACAATTGTTTTTTTTGGAAATGTTTCTTTTAATTTTCTTACTATGTCCATTCCTTCGCTTTTTATTAGAGATGTTCCTGCTTCTAGCCAGTCTGCACCTCCTTTGACAGAATCTTTTGCAATAGCTATTGCTCTATGTTCATTTATTAAATCTAATGCAACTTGTAAAATTACCCCTTTCATCAAACATGGAATAAAAAGGCCTGTTTAAAAACCTAAGGTTTGACTTTTAGAAGACTTCAAACATTATTTGTTTAAATTTGTTGGTATAGGAAAGAAGGGTAGGATGGGAAAAATCTATATATTGAGGAGAAATCAATATAAATTTCCTATACCAGTTTGTATAAAAATTGTAGTTTTTTTAGTATATATAGTTTATTTTACATTTCGTACCAAATGTTTTTTGATATTTTTCCATTTAAAATTTTTTAAAATATAATTTAATTAACTTATAATTTTATATTATATGTTTTTGAAAAAGGAATAATTTTTCTTTTATCTTAGATCTATTATCTGTGTCCTTTACAATATTATATATTGAGCAATTTATTCGTTATTTACCGTATATTTGCATAGAAAAGTTTATAAACTAACGATACTTAACAATTGTTAATTGTGGTGAGTTGATTGGTATATTGATTTTTTTTTTTAGTCCTCTCTCCTCGATATCCCTCACACCAATCAACTACCCATATGTCTTATATTATTAAAAACAGTTTTTTTTGTATAGAAAAAATATTATATTCTCGTAAAGAGAAAATATGAAAAGGAGGATAGGAATGTTTTAATCTGGCAACAATTAGCATAATTAAAGGGGTTAATTTTATATGCAATGAGAAAATCCGACATTAATGACAATTAATCCAAAAATACCAATAAACCAATTTAACGACTTTATAAAAAAACTTGAGTTCCAAGCACTTGAAACCGCAGAAGAAAGAATACCTCTATATTTAAGGATAGGAATAAAAGATGCAGGGAAAATTCTTGATGTTGGCTGCGGTTCAGGTATGGTAACAAGAGATATAGCTCATCTTACAAAGGGAAAAGTAATTGGAATTGATGGTTCAAAAGAAATGATAAATGTAGCAAAAAAGATTTTAAAGAATTATAAAAACGTTGAACTTAAGTTTGGGAATGCTGAAAATATTCCTTTTGATGATAACTTCTTTGATATTGTCACCTGTAATCTTTTTTTGATGTGGGCAGAAAAACCTCAGAAGGTTGTTAATGAAATGGCAAGAGTATGTAAACCAGGTGGAAAAATACTTGCATCACTGGAGCCTGATTATGGTGGGAAGCTTCATTATCCAGAAGATCAAAAGGTTGACCCGATTTTTGCTGGAAAAGCAATAAAAAAGCGTGGTGGAGATCCCCACATAGGCAGAAAACTTAGGCTTTTATTTGTCCGAGCTGGTCTTAAAACTGTTGTTGGTATTGGAAATAATCGTATTTGGAGTTGTGAAGAAGATAAGGCTTATTACCATCATGCTAGAGATTTTTATGTTAAAGCATTGAAAGATGAAGGGCTTTCTCAAAAAGAAATCGATAAGTGGGAGTATGAATATCTGCGATCACTTGATGAAGGTGTTCAGCTAAATTTTTTCCCACAGTTTTATGCAATTGGTACAAAACCAGAGGCTTAAATAACAGTTTTAGTTTTACCATTTTTTTGTTAATATGTCTGCAAAAATAATTGATGGTAGGAAAATTGGAAAAGATATTCGTAAAAAAGTTGCAGATGATGTTAAAAGGTTAAAATCCAAATATGGGATAATTCCAAATATTGCAACTGTTAAAATTGGAAGTAATCCTCAATCAGATTTATATTTAAGTCTTAGAGATAAGGCATGTAGAGAAGTAGGAATAAAATCTAAACATGTTGAACTATCAAGTAATGTTTTAGAGAAAAATGCCATCAAGGAGATTAAAAAATTAAACGATGATGATGATAATCATGGTATTTTGATTCAGTTTCCCATTCCTAAGAATCTTTCAGAGAAGAAATTAATAAATTGTATTGCGTCTAAAAAAGATGTTGAAGGCTTGACTGCTGAAAATATGGGTAGGTTAATGATTGGTGATGAAAATATAATTCCTTGTACTCCTTTAGCTGTTTTAACTATTCTTGAGGAAGAAAAAATAGTTTTTGAGGGAAAAGATGCTGTAATTGTTAATCATAGTAATGTTGTTGGGAAACCTCTTTTAGGTCTTTTTTTAAATAGAAATGCTAGTGTTTCTGTTGTTCATGTTTTTACTAAAGATTTGAAAAAATATACATCAAAAGCAGAAATTTTAGTATCAGCAACAGGTGTATCCAGGCTTATAACAGGCGATTATGTTAAAAAAGGTGCTTTTGTAATTGATGTTGGTATTGTGAAAACAAAAGATAGTGTCTGTGGAGATATAGATTTTGAAAGCGTTAAAAACAAAGCAGGAGCACTTACACCAGTACCGGGTGGCGTTGGTCCTGTAACTGTTGCTTGTTCACTTTTAAATATGGTTAAAACGTTTAAAAGTTGTATAGAGGACGCTGATGAATAAATATCATATTTTTTCTGTTTTCTTTTTTATTATTGCTATTTTTTTCTTTGCATTAGGTATATTATTTGGTGATGTTCAAACTGGTATTTTTATTGCTTTCCCATTTATTGCAGGTTCAGGGATTTATGCTTTTTTAGGAATGATTTTTCTTTTTGTTTCAATTTTATTTTTTATTTTTGGATTTGGAGTGAGATATGAGAAAGGTGATATGATAAATCGGGAAAAAACATCTATCAAAGGCGGAGGCGTTATTCTTATTGGCCCCCTTCCTATTGTTTTTGGTTCTAATTGGAAAATAGCAGTTGTTTTAATGGTTGTTGCAATTATTTTAATAATTGTTACCTTTTTGATATTGTTATTTGTTTAAGCTTCGCTTTTAATTTTTAAAAGTATATTAGGCCTCGCTTTTACTGAAAAAATAGCTACCAATCGCCATCATGAATATACAAAATGCAATCACTACAATGAAATCGATGTATATAGGTAATATGTTATTTTCACCAATTAGGGCACCCCTAAGGCCATCTACCATGTAAAACATTGGGTTTACATAAGCAATTGCTTGCATGGTCTGATTTTGGCTAACTGGAAAAAATGCAGAAGACAAAAAAAGCAGAGGCATAATTATCAGATTCATTATTAAGGGAAACGCCTGGAAATCCTGCATTTTTGAAGCGAGAACAAGTCCAAATCCAACTGCTGAAAAGGCAATAAGTATCATTATTATAACTGTTAAAAAAAGACCAAATATGCTTGATATCGGTACCCCTAAACCAATTGCGATTATAAGGATTATAAAACCTTGAATAAGTGCTGTTGTTGCCCCTCCCAGTGTTCTACCTATGATTATTGATATTCTGCTTACAGGGGCAACAAGCACTTCCTGAAGAAACCCAAATTGTTTGTCCCATAATACTGAAATTCCTGTAAACATTGATGAAAAAAGAATTGCCATAGTAATTATACCCGGTGCAAGAAAATGTAGATAATCACCTCCCAAACCTGTTGCAATTGATCTGAAACCTGATCCAAGTATCAATAAGAAAAATAAAGGCTGTATAATTGTTGTCACAAGACGACCTTTGGATCTTAAGAATCTTTTTATCTGACGGAGCCACATCACATAAACGGCTTGAGCATCCAACATTTTCATTTAGTGCCCTCCTCTAAATCTTGGTGGTAAATTTGCATTCTGTTGTACTTCGTTGTCACGGATGGTTCTTCCAGTATAAGATATAAATACGTCATCAAGAGTTGGTTTTCGAACACTTATTGATTTTATTTTTATTCCTTGTTTTTGTGCAATTTCAATAATTTGTGGTATTTTTTCATCGCCTTTTTCTACTCCAAGTGTTAGAGTTGTATCATATTGTTTTATTTTGCTAATCCATTTTTCTTTTTCGAGTTTTTCCTTAAGTTTTGAAATATTTGTACATGATAGTGTGATTACATCTTTTCCAACAGAGTTTTTCAGATTTGCAATAGTATCCATTACTAGAATTTTACCACGGTCAATTATTCCTACACGTTTGCATAATGATTCTGCTTCATCCATGTAATGTGTTGTTAGAAAAATCGTTGTTCCTTCTTCATCATTCATTTTTTTAATATATGCCCATATTGCTCTTCTTGTTTGAGCGTCTAGTCCTAAAGTTGGCTCATCAAGAAATAAAACAGTTGGATAATGCATAAGACCCCTTGCAATCTCAAGTCTTCTTTTCATGCCCCCTGAATAGTTTTTTACAATTACTTTTCGTTTGTCTTCGAGATCAACTAGTTTTAATACTTCATCTATTCTGTTTTTCCTTTTTTCTTTATTTAGCCCGTACATTCTTGCATGGTATTCTAGGTTTTCTTCACCAGTAAGTTCTGTGTCAAGTGCTGGTTCCTGAAAAACAATTCCAATATTTTTTCTTACTTTATCTCTTTGCTTTATAATGTCAAACCCAGAAATTGTTGCGGTACCACCTGTTGGATTTAGTATTGTTATTAACATTTTTATTGTGGTCGTCTTTCCAGCACCATTTGGTCCTAGAAATCCAAATACTTCTCCTTTTTTCACTGAAAAACTGATGTTATCCACTGCAACTAGATCATCGAATTTTTTTGTTAAGTCCTTTGTTGTAATAATATCTGAAATATATGTCACCTTTTTTAGGGGTTAAATATATAGTTTATTAAAAAGATTATCCCGATGATTTAAAAGGTCATAGTATTATGAATTTCTACTCCGAGATAATTAGTTTAATCCTAGCGGATAAAATTCATTCAAAAGAAGAGCTTCATAAAGTTAAAGTTAAGCTTTGTAAGAAGTACAATCTAAATGTTATTCCTCCAGATAGTGAAATTCTTGCTTGTTTACCTGATAATATTTCTGAAGATGAAACAGAGAGTCTTGTTGATGTTTTACGTAAGAAACCTATGCGTACTATTAGTGGTGTTGCAATTGTTGCTGTTATGACCTCACCAGAAAGTTGTCCTCATGGTTTATGCCTTCCATGTCCGGGTGGACCTGAAAGTGGCACTCCTCAAAGTTATACAGGTCATGAACCAGCTGCACTAAGAGCAACACTTAATGATTTTGATCCGTATCTTCAAACCAAGAATCGACTTGCCCAACTTCGAGCAATTGGGCATCCAATCAATAAAATCGACCTAATTATTATGGGTGGAACGTTTACTGCCAGAAATCCTTTTTATCAGATTTGGTTTGTTAAAAGATGTTTTGATGCATTGAATTCTGAAGAATCATCTTCGCTTAATGAGGCTAAAAAGAAAAATGAGACCGCGTCATCGCGTTGTATTGGTTTGACTGTTGAAACACGTCCAGATTGGTTTAGACTTAGGCATTGTGATATGAGTCTTTCGTGGGGTGCAACAAGAGTTGAGTTTGGAGTTCAAACTGTTTATGATGATATATTGTTTAAAATAAATAGGGGTCATACTGTTTTAGATTCAATTCATGCAACTCGTATTGCAAAAAATGCTGGTTTAAAAGTTTGTTATCATATGATGCCTGGTCTTCCAGGGTCAAACATTAAAAAAGATGTAGATTCTTTTTTAGAAATTTTTGAAAACTCTGATTTTAAGCCTGATATGATAAAAATTTATCCAACGCTTACAATCAAGGGAACAGGTCTTTATAATATGTGGAAAAAAGAAGAGTATGAACCGTTATCAACTGAGAGGGCAGCAAAGCTTGTAGCAGATCTTAAAACATATGTTCCTGAATGGGTAAGAATTCAGCGTATTCAACGTGATGTACCATCACAATTTATTGATGCGGGTGTTGATAAAAGTAATCTTAGGCAACTTGTACACAAAGAGTTGAGAGAACATGGACTTGAATGTAGATGTATAAGATGCAGAGAAATTGGTCATAAATCACTTAAAGAAAAAATTGAGATAAAAGATGAAGATATTGGCATTGATTCAATTTTTTATGAAGCAAGTAAAAGTGAAGAGGTATTTATTTCGCTTGTTGAAGAAGAATATGATGCATTAATTGGTTTTTTAAGGCTTAGAGACATAAATGAGTCTCATAGAGTTGAGCTTAAAAAGAATCCTTGTATGATAATAAGGGAGCTTAGAGTAGTCGGTAGAGAAATACCGGTTGGGAAAAAATCAAAAAAAGAAATTCAACATAAAGGGTTTGGAAAGGACTTGGTAGATGAGGCTGAAAGAATCTGCAATGAGGAATATGATAAAAAACATTTGTTTGTTCTAAGCGGATTAGGGGTTAAAGAATATTATAGAAACATTGGTTTTAAAAATAATGGAATTTATCTTTATAAGAAAATTGCTTCGTAAAACTATAATAATACTTTTTGTTTCAGGTTTTTTAAATGAAAATTCAAATAGAGTGTGTTCCTTGTTTACTTAAACGTATTGTTTTTGAATCTGAGCAGAGTACAGATGATACAAAAATTCAACAAAAAACGTTGAAAAAAACATTAACTTTGCTTGCAGATTTATATGATCCAAATGGGTGCAGTGCCTCGATTGCTACAATAGTTCATAGAGTTGCATATGATACACTTGGTGATGAAGACCCATATAAAGACTTAAAAAAACAAAGTAATAAAATTGCAAAAAAACTTGTCCCTAGGATTGAAGAGCTAGTCTCTGTTTCTGAGGATCCTGTGAGAATGAGCATGCTTTGTAGTATAGTTGGTAACATGATGGATTTTGGGATACGTGGTGGTAGTAAAGATCCAAATGATTTAAATGATATTTTTGAAGAAATCATTTCAGAGGATTTGGGTTGGGATGATACCGATGAAGTTAAGAAAATTCTTACTGAATCAAAGAATGTAATTTTGTTTACAGATAATTGTGGAGAAGTTGTTTTTGATAAGATATTGTGCCGTGAGATAAAAAAATTTAACCCTGATATTTTTTTAACATTGGTTGTAAAAGGTGAGAAGATACTTTCTGATGCAACAATGGAAGATGCAATAGAGCTTGGTATGGATGAAGTCGTTGATGAAATACTTACAACTGGTTGTTTTGCAGTTGGTGTTGATTTTGATAGACTTCCTAGTGATGTTGAGAAAAAATTGAAACCATCTGATCTTATCATTTGTAAAGGTATGGCAAATTATGAGTCATTTTCAGAGACAAATTATTATCCTATTGCCTATTTGTTACGTACAAAATGTTCTGCTATTGCAAACTCAATGGGGCTGCCTATTGATATCTGTGCTGTAAAACTTTATAGATAAATCTTTGTTTAAATTAATATTCCTTTTTCTAAAAGCCATCCTTCTATTGCAAGGAACATAAATTGAACTGCGATTGCAACAGTTAAAAGACCCATAACACGTGTGAATGCATCCATTCCTTTTTCTCCAAGTACTCTTATCACGAAGGTGGAGCTTAGAAATATAACATATGTTATAATCATTGTTAGAATTATTGCGATTATTGCCAGAATTATTGCTAGATGCCAGTCCATTTCGACTCTTAGATTTTTCATGCTCACAATTATTACAGTTATAGCACCTGGACCTGATAAAGAAGGCATAGCTAGAGGAACTAGTGCAAAATCAGCTTTTTGTTTTTTACCAGGGGGGCTTTCACCAAATTGTTGTCCTCGTCGAGTCATATCAAGCCCTACAAAAGCAAGTAGTATTCCACCTGCAATTCTAAGCGAATATATTTTGATTCCAAGATACTCAAGTATACCTGAGCCTGTTATAGCAAATATAATTAGTAATATTGTTGCATACTTTACAGTATTTTTAGCAAGTTTTATCCTTTCTTTTTTTGTGTAATTTGAGCTAATTACACTAAAAAGCGCTAACGTTGATGAAGGGTTAACAATTATAAATAATGGGATAAACACAGAGAGGAATGCTTCTATCATTATCTCATTGTAATTAAAATCAATTTAAAAAGATTAGTACATGTAAATTCATTATTTTTTCAAGCTTTAATCACTTATATGTATTTTGTAAAACTGCATATTGTTTTCTAGATAGTATTTTTTTTATATTGGGTTAATTAATGGAAGTTTATCAGAGTAGTCTTCTCCGACTACTTTGTATATTATATATGGTGTGTCGCCTATTCCATCACCGTTTTCATCTGTTCCATTGTAATCATCCCAGTAATTTCCAACTAATCCATTATCCCATGTATTGTTAAGATTGCCATGGTTTGCGTTCCAGTCAGAATTATTTATAAAATCGTTTTTATATATAATATTTTTACTAGCGCCGCAGCAGAGATAGAGCCCCCCATTTTCGTTATTCATTATCTTATTATTAATAATTTTATTTCCTGTTGAGGTTTTTATCCTGATACCATACATGTCTTTCGTAAATGTAATAATGTTATTTGAAATCAGGTTATCATCTGATCGAGTGCTTAGGTACATTCCATATTCAGAGTTATGTGTAAATGTATTTGAAGAAATATTGCTAGATTTTGCATATGATGTATAAATACCATATTTGTTGTAGGAAAATGTGTTATTTTTTATTAAGTTATTTGTAGTTTCAGGACTTGAAAATATATATAAACCATAATTTTCATTTGATGAAATGTTGCAATCTGAAATTGTATTGTTATTTGATCTTATAACAATACCTGCATTTGATGAATCTGTGGATGCAGGCCCACCGTTTTTTATTGTAAAACCACTTATTTTTACATTATCTGATAAAATATTTATAACGATTCCAGAGCCGTCACCTTGAATTATAGTTGTGTTTTTATCCTCTCCGACTAATTCAATTGATTCATTAATTTCAATATTTTCCAAATAAGTGCCACTTTTTACAAAAATTTTATCGTTTTCAGACGCTGAGTCAACTGCCTTCTGTATTGATGAATAATCGCCTTTACCATCAATTGAAACAAAATAACTTGTTTTATGATTATTTTGGCCATTAGGATTATTGTCATTGTTTGTGAAATATAGTGTTATAGAAAAAGCCAAAATAACGGCTATTATAATTATTAAACCGATGATCATTTTGGATATGGGTCTTGTATTTTTTTCTTTATATGTTTTTTTATTTGAGGAGTCAGAAGACTCTATTTTTTTATCCTCGATGTTTTTATTATGAACACGTCTCATATGATCTGATAAATGGTTTTCTTTGAGTCGTATATCACACTCGGGGCAATTCATCCATGTCTCTGCTTCTTTTTTTTTAAACAAATCAAGTCACCTTATGTGGGTCTGTTTAATTCTTCACCATAGTAAAAACATGGTTATTAAATGTTTTCCATAGTATAAATCCTTTTTTTTTAATTAGGTTCTAATGTGTATTTTTATTATTTTATATTATTATAAATGCATGTTCATAGTGGTCTTTGGGTTTATTGTAATTTTTTGCTTGTTTATCCTAAACTTTATTTTGGTATTGGTTTGTTAGCTA
>Ga0209536_100017137_pt1 | contig 10276 bp, 9 predicted proteins | sample DeeMarSeWOR28_12_FD_187461 | JGI IMG/M metagenome (GOLD analysis project Ga0209536, IMG submission 187461) | Marine sediment microbial communities from White Oak River estuary, North Carolina - WOR-2-8_12 (SPAdes) (version 2) | ecosystem: Environmental > Aquatic > Marine > Intertidal zone >... | reverse complement strand
ATTTTCGCGCCATTTATGGGAGCGTGGCCGTTGAGAAAGCGCCACATCTTCATGCTGACCCTTGCCAGGCTCGCGTGCCCGCATTAGAGGTGGCTCAGGTGCACGTGGTTTCGCAGCTTCCCCTGCAAAACCTGGACGTTCACTTTTCGATCTGCGAAATCCTTAAAGTCATTATACTTCACAGCTGTCATCGTCAGTTTTTGGGGGAACTTCTGGTATGCAACCTGTTGCATTGGCGAGCAGATATCTTTAGAATAGTTGGACCCAGTGTTGCATCTCTTGCGCGCAAAGCGGCTATCTTATCTGAGTGAAATGGACTCTGCCTGCCGGCCTCTATATAGCCTGATGTGCCATGTGACCGTGTGTTGTGCAAAGATAGCCTTTGAGTCCTAAAGTCGTGGCCGGTTTGACAACTTCGCTGAGGGTCAAAGCATGACATTGAAAAGACTGCGAAAGACCGTACTGGATGTCATGATGCCGTTTGTGTTTGTGGGAGGACTGTTTACTTTGGTCTCCTGTGCCACAATGACATCTGCGCCCAACATTTTTAAATCAGATGAATATATTATTTACCGACTTCAAGAGGAGGAAACCTCTGCTGTGCTGGCCGAAAGGTTCTTGGGGGATAAGAATAGATTGTGGGTGATCGAAGATGCCAATGAGAAAGTGAGTTTTAAAAAAAATGAGGTGATTGTCATTCCCCTGAAAGAGGAGAATATCGGGGGTGTGACCATGGATGGATTTCAGGTTGTTCCTATTCTCTCATATCACCACTTCGCCGAGGATTGTGACTCTCCCCTTTGCATGCCCGCCAGTGGTTTTGATCTACAGATGAAATATCTGAAAGAAAATGGATACAGGGTGATCAGCACGAGAGAACTCCATGCCTTTCTCAACTATCGCCACCCCCTCCCAAAAAAGTCACTGGTCATTAGCATAGATGACGGATACAGATCCGTGTATGACATCGCTTTTCCTATCCTGAAGAAATATGGTTTTACAGCAACACTGTTCATTTATACGGATTTTGTCGGTGCGTCCAGAAATGCCATTTCCTGGGATCAACTTAGGGAGATGAAGGCTGCCGGTTTCGAGGTGGGTTCTCACAGCTTGTCTCATGCCGACCTTACTCAGAAGTTGGAAGGAGAAGATGACGACACCTACATCTCCAGGATTGAGAGGGAACTCCGCGTCTCCAAAGAAATCCTAGACAAAGAACTCGCGCAAAACACCCTTTCTCTGGCATTTCCCTTTGGGCGTTATGACTCTAGGACTCTGGTCATTAGCGAGCGATTGGGATATGAGATCGGGGCTTCTGTAAAGAGTGGGAGTAACCCTTTCTTCGCTGACCCTCTCGCTCTGAGAAGAAGTCAGGTATTGCAAGACGATCTGAGTACTTTTGTTTCTAAGGTAAAGACCTTTGAAAACTTCTGATTGGACCTACAACTCCATCATGAAGCAAAAGAGCAAATTCATCTTGATTGTCTGTATGTTCGTATTTGCCAGCGGCTGTGCCGGCAAAGCAAAGCTGTCACCCAAAAGAACCGTCGAATTCGAAAAAGACAAGCTGGTCCAGGCATATCTGCAAACAGGTCAAGAGTATGAAAACAAGGGGGATTTGGTCGAGGCATGGAAGCAATACAGCTTGGCGCTTACAGTGAATCCGCTGAGCCAAGGGGCTGCTGAGAATGTAAACCGGTTGAAAACAGCGTTGCGTAAATTGGCTGAAGAACACTACCAGGCCGGTCTAAACTATCACGCGAAGGGACGCTATCGTGCTGCGCGTCGTGAGTTCCTGTTGACTCTTGCGCTATGGCCGGAGCATCAGGAAGCGGTGAGGAGACTCTCTACCGGCAAGCGAATTCAGGCCAAGAGATACGTCGTACATACCATAAAACCAGGGGATAGTCTCTCCAAGTTGGCCAAGATGTATTATGGGGATTATAAGAAGTTTCCAATTATAGCTCAGTATAATGGAGTTACCGATGCTGTGGTCGTGAGAGTCGGTCAGAAAATCAAGGTTCCTGAAATAGATGGCGTTCCATTTCTGGTTGCGAACCAGACTGTAGATGTTGAACAGGTTAGGGAGCATGCCGTAGATGCATTGGGGGTGGAAACAAAGGAGCAGGAAGAGGACGAGCAGGAGGAAAGCTTGGAGGAGCCCGTGGATGCAGGGGCCATGTATCGAAACCTTGGTATTGATCTCTTCGAAAAAGGAGAATACCAGGGAGCCATTGTAGAGTTCAGGAAGGTTGTAAACGTTAACTCCGACGATGCAATTGCCGTTGAATACCTGCACAAGTCTCATTATCAACAAGCTATGGTTTTGTTCGCGAAGCGAGATTACTTATCAGCTAAAAGAGGGTTTGAAGAATCTCTTAGATACAATAGCGACTGCAGAAAGTGCAACGAGTATATCAAGAAGAGTGAAGAGGAATACAAGGAACTCCATTATGCCAAGGGCCTCTCACACTTTAGAGATGAGCAACTGGTGGAAGCCCTGAAAGAGTGGGAACTGGTACAGGCTGTTGATCCCGACTACGAGGGGGTAGAGCAAAATATTGATAAGGTCAAGAAACTGCTGAAAAGCCTGGAGGGCATCCAAAAGAGTCGACAGGAGCAACCGGTTAGATAACCCGTGGCGGCCGGGCGAACCGGCGAGCTTCCTGGCGATTAAGTAGAGTCAGAATCGTGGGGGAGGCTGTTTTCTTCCCTGAAGTGGTTGTTCATAAAATCAGAAAGCTTTGACTCATCGTAGGTCTGATCAAGACTGCGTCTCAAGGAGATCAAATCGACAAGGACTTCTTTGGTGGTCTGATATCTTACCTTCTTGTCTTTCTCCAAACATTTCATCACAATACTGTTCAACTTCTTTGGTATGTCCGGCCTCAACTCTCGGATAGGGACTATCTCCATTTCCGGAATTGATCTCACTGCTTCGATATCGCTGGCAAAATTATATAATCTCCTCCCCGATAATATTTCATAAAAGACAATGCCAAAAGCAAAGATGTCGGTTTGATGGTCGACCGCTTGTCCTAAAGCCTGTTCTGGAGAGAGATATGACGATTTACCCTTAATCATGCCGGTTCGGGTCAAGCTGGGATCCGACCTTGATTTCGAGATGCCGAAATCGCTAATCTTGACCTGCCCTTGGAAGGAAACCAGGATATTCTGAGGGCTGATGTCACGGTGGACGATGCCCAGCGGTTTTCCAGATTGTTCGTCTTTCTTGGAGTGCGAGTATTGTAGACCCAGAGAAACCTTGGTCGCAATATACACGGCTTGATCTACGGCGAGGCCTTGCTTTACCGCGGCCATAATTTCACCCAGATTCTTGCCATGGATGTACTCCATGGCCATGAAGTAGATGTCATGGATTTTGCCGAAATCAACGATCTGAACGATATTGGGATGTTGTAAGAGTGCAGCCAGTCTAGCCTCACGGATAAACATTTGGGTAAACTCTGGACTCGTGGCAAGATGGGGCAGTACTTTTTTTACGGCAAGAGTTCTTCGAAAATCGTCCTGACGGATATAGTCTGCAAGGAATAGTTCCGCCATCCCCCCCGTCGCCAGCCTTTTTCTTAATAAATACGGGCCCATCTGGGTGACACCTTCCAATTCCTTCTGCTTCCTCCGTGCCATTGCTAAAGAGACGCGGTCTATTGCCACCAGGACAGCTGCCAGCAAAAGGATGCTGAGAACCACCCACGAGAAGTAGAGTCTCCTGTACTCGTTCATGGAATTGTACAGCTGCAAGGCCGTGACTGCAAAATAGGCTTTTCCAATCTTTACCCCTGCATAACTGATTTCCGAGGAAAAAATGATAATTCTCTTGTCTGCTGAAACCCCTTCCTCGATGGCAACATTTTCAATTGTATCGAGGTGTGTGGGACTGCTCAGTGATCCGAGAGGCTTGTTTAATAGTTCAGCATCGGTGTGGGCCATGATCTTGCCTTTGTGGTCGACGATTGCTGCAAAGCTCAACCCCTCACTATTTGCCAACTCTCCGATTGCCACGTTCAGGGACAGCACATCCTTTTCCAAAAGGGATGCGCCTGTTCCTGCAGCAAGTTTTCGACTAGCCGATATTCCTTTTTGATAAAAATCGTTTCTCAATCGGTTAACCGTGCTTCGGAGCAGCAAATAACCCGCCAGACAGCTCAACAACCAGATCATCAGCAACAGAGCCATTCGCCTCTTATTCCGTCGAAGGAATTCGATTTCATAGAATTTATTCGACGCTCTGAGGAAAATACTGGTTGAACGCTCTTTAACCCACCTTATTGAAGTCAAGGTCATCTGGCTGATCGACATGATCTAACCTCCAGTCCCGGGCAGCAGATCTTGGATCAGTGTCTTCCAGTTTCCAACCAATCTCGGGGCATCGGAAAGTTGCCTGGCTTTATAATAGCCATAAATACCTGACATTATTGCATATCTATCTGCTTTTGTCAATAGAGAAAATCACCAGGCTTGTCTTTCCTTCTGCTTTGTGGTATACAGCGTCGAACTCTTGCGAAAGCTATCCGGAACCGGATTTCGTCTGTTTGTTGGACCGAACAGGAGTTCCGACAGTGGTTAAACAGCTCATTCATGGGCCGATTACAAAGCTCGCTGTTTTCATCAATGGATTCTATTCCAAAGAAAACCGCCGATATCCTAGGGCCAAGATAAAATGGCCTGTTGTCATGACCACCCCCAATGGCCTGGTAGATGGCCAAACGCAAAACCTCAGTCTCGGAGGCGCATTCGTCCGTTGCCGAGAAATCCCGGACCTGCAGAGTGGCTTCCGTTTGGTCATGACTGCCAAGGAGCGTTTGATATTGGTCAACGCGGAGGTCATATGGTCGAATGGAAGCAGGTCTAGTGCTAAGTCCACCTCCCATGGACTGGGTATCCGCTTCACATACATTTCAAGCAATGACCGCTCTTTCCTTAGAAATGTAATCGCATCCCACACTTAGTGTCGCAAACCTCTGCCGGCCAGCACCGCTGCGCTCGCGCGGTCGTGTCCGTGCTCATCTGGGCCGGGACTTCACCTGCGAGCAACTAAGCTTCGATCCGCCGGAGGCGGAGGCACCCTGACGCGTTTTTTCTCGGCACAGGTTTGCAACGTCGGGGTTGAGTGGGCGGTGAGCACTCACCACTAACCCAGCAGTTCACAGTGGGGCATTTTGTATAATGCCCTGATCTGGTCGATAACCGAGTCGGGGAGATATCGTCCCCAGAGTTTTATTGGCAGGCTATCAATATGAACTTGAGGGCTGAGGCCAACTGCAAAAAGATATTCGATGAGAAACTCCACGTTCATGGGGATGTATCCCTTATACACCTTGTCGTCTCTCTGAGCCATGATTCTTTCTTCATGAAGGCTGTTTCCCAGTTCTGACTCCACCATATCGGGGAATGTGGACAGGATCAATTCTATCCTTAGGGTGGGCTCTGCCCCATCCAATAAAGGCTCGAGCCCCTCTCTCAAATCTTTTTCTGGAATGCCACGATCCAGGTATTTCTTCCAGACGCGCTGAGCCATGTAGCTACCGCAGACATCCTCTCTATCCCAATATACTTCAATAATCAAACTGGTAGCCTGGTAATTGCCCGCAAAGTTTTCTCGGTCGGTAATTATGATTTGCGGATGATTGGAAAGCTGAGTCTCCAGTTGTGACAGCTTTTCTGCATCTGTTATGATTTTTATGCCGCCAACGTCATGGATTCTCAGAGCGGCCCTATCAAGTTCAATGTCGTTTTCTTTGAATTTCTGGGCAATGTTCTTCTCTGCGGCGACAAACTCGACATCCATTTGCTTCTTGGGTGTAATGAGTTCCTCCAGAGGAATGCGACATTGACTTGCCCGCTCCTTCGCCATCTCTTTGGCCCGTTCTTGGACCATGCGGTAAATCCAGTTGGCCACATAGCGATTGGCCTTCTCAGCAATTCTTCTCGGACGTTTTATTCTGTATAGGCCCATTAGTCGGTTTTGCTGATCCAGACAAAGGACACCGTTGATCGGTGCTTCTCGGTAGAAAAACTCAGGATTGGTCTCGTAAAGGCGAACCAATTCCTCGGTGCGAGCATTCTGGCCCTGAGCGCTTCGACAGATGGCGTCACGAAGTTGGCCTTTGAACTGAACGCGCTCCTGTTTAAAAGGCTCCCCGGAGACCATTTCCAATATGATTTTGGACACCTTCTCCAGAGTGTGACCCAGAACAAATCCATCAGAAATAAGGATCTGGGTTATGCGCAGGCCGTCGTCTGGCTTTAGCAGTCCACAAAGCCAGCGCTCGGAAACATCGAATAAGTTTTCTCGGTGTACGAATGAAGTCAGATACATCTTATTCAGAAACTCGCAATCACGGTCCCCTCCAGAGTATACTCTTTATGCACCTGAAGCACGAATCATGCCAGTCGTTTGTAATCAGCAACTCACAAACCACTCCTCCGGCTTTGCCGATGTGGTTGACTCAAGCAATGAAATTGACTTTTTGCGGTTGTATGTCTACCTCGAGTCTGCTAATGGTGCTGTGGATAGTGCGGCAGTGTCGCCTGACCTCAAGTGGCGGCTCGCCACGCCTTGATAGGTGAGCACCTGATAGAACCACACATACCATGAACCAGAAAGCAACTTACCGCAACCAACCTCTGCCAGGCGCTCTATCGGTGCTGGGTGCGTCGTTCACTTTTGCGATGTTGGGGGCTCTTGTCAAGATTGTCTCATCCTCTCTCGCCAATGAGATGGTTGTCTTCTTTCGCAACTTCTGTGCCCTCATCTTTATCCTGCCATGGCTCTGGTACAGCCGCCCCAAAGGGGGAGTCAAGACATCCTTCTTTCAACTCCATCTGCTACGCAGCATATCGGGACTGGGGGCAATGTATTGCTTTTTCTATGCGATCGCCAACCTGCCACTCTCGGAAGCCTTTTTGCTCGCTGCAACCGCTCCGTTGTTCATCCCACTGATTGCATATGTGTGGATCCGTGAGCCAGTTATGCGAAAGGTGCAGGGTGCAATCATCCTTGGTTTCGTTGGCATTGTCCTGATTCTCAAGCCCGGAATCGGAATATTTCAGCCAGTCGCATTCATTGGTCTGGGGGCAGGCGTTCTTGCTGCGTTGGCCATGGTCAGCATCCGGCGCATGTCCACCTCAGAGCCCACCATCAGAATCGTTTACTATTTCACGATGTTGAGCACCTTGATTTCAGCCGTGCCACTGATCTGGTCCTGGAAGGTGCCTGAACCGGATATATGGTGGTTGCTTATCCTTATCGGCCTGCTGGCCGCGGTTGGACAATTCCTGCTCACCAAAGGCTATAGCCTTGCTCCAGCAGCGCAGGTTGGGCCTTTCACCTACGCCAATGTGGCGTTCGCTACTTTTCTGGGCTGGATGTTCTGGGGAGAAGCTCTCGATTCCTCGACGTGGGCCGGCGCCTGCCTAATCTGTATTGCCGGCATTATTACCACCTACAAGACGGCCACGCATACACTCCTCGGCACGACAGCCGCAACGACAAATAGTACGGTTCAAAACAGCTAACTGGTGTCTATCCGATACTCCAGTACGCCAACATCACTAAACATGTTTACTGGCAAAGCCATTGAGCTCTGACCTGGCCCAGAGGACCAGGTTTTCGATGCTATATAAAGTACGCCGCACAAGAAATCCTGCAGATTGACACAGAGATTGCGGAAACGGGCCATTTATGGATGGAAACTAAATACCACGTGGGCCACCAAAGGAGGTAAAGGACACCTGCCCCTTTTCTTACAGAGACTGAAGAGAAACCGACCGCAAGTTGAAATACCTGGTAAACAGCCACTAGACTTATTGTCCCATGACGCGTTTCAATGCCTCTATCGTCTCTTCAGGATCCGGCCGAACCGTGTAGTCGGCATTGATTGCCGCATACCGGACAATACCATCCTGGTCGATGATTAGCCTGGTTGGTAGCGGAAGTGTCCAAGAATAATCCCCATTGTACTCATGAAGCTTTATCCCGAAGCTCGTATACACTTCCCTGAGGTCGTCCGGAAGCTTGTAACGAATCCCATATCTTTTCGCCACCTCATTGCCGGGATCGCTAAGGATATGGAAGGTCAATTTCTTGTTTTCAATCAGCTGGCGATTGTGAATTTGCTGTTGGGGAGAAATGGCTTGTAGCATGGCCCCAAGGTCTCTAAACTTTTGCTCTGCTTTCTTAAGAGCTTCCAGCTCCAGGTTGCAGTAGGGTCACCATATGCCCCGATAAAAACTCAAAACTATGGGGCGTTGAGAAAGCAGCCCTTTCAGACTGATTTCTCTACCGCTCTCATCCTTCAGGAAAAAATCCGGCGCTTTGTCACCAACCTTTACGGCGCGTTCAACAATGCCTGAATCTTTGAGGTCCTCGGTTGCACGATGCATGATTTCAATTACATTTTTCGCCGCTTTTGCCTCAAAGTCTTTCTTCAGTGCACTCAGCTTTTCTTGCAGTTTCATATCGGCTGTCCTCCTTCTTTTGCGGTCAGACCTCATCATACCGAAAACACGAAACGATGTGATCATTTACCAAGCCGACGGCCTGCATAAACGCATAGCAGATTGTTGGACCTATAAACTTAAATCCTCTTCTTCTCAAATCCTTGCTCATTTCCACTGATTCCTTGGTTTTTGCAGGTATCTCCGCCTCACTTTTCCAACCATTCTTTATTGGTTTTCCGCCTACAAAGTTCCAAATATAAGCGTCAAAGCTGCTGAACTCTCTTTGGACAGCCCGGAAAGCCCTGGCGTTTTGAACAGCGGCTTCAATCTTGAGCCTGTTCCGGATGATTCCCTTGTTGGTGAGGAGTTCCCTGATCTTGCCGGCATCGTATTCCGCCACCTTTTTGGAATCAAAATGATCAAATGCCTTCCTGTACCCCTGGCGCCTCTTCAAGATCGTCAACCAGCTCAACCCAGCCTGAGCAGCCTCCAAAATGAGAAACTCAAAGAGTAACCGATCGTCGTGCACCGGCGCACCCCACTCAGTGTCATGGTACTCGACATATAACGGATCAGTGCCGGCCCACTTGCATCTTGGTGTCATATTGTCTTTCTAAAACATAAGTACCGGGTCAGGCATAAGTAAAGGCACTCCGCAAGTCTCATTTAGCCTGATTCGTCAAACGATTGTGGTAATGGACTAATAACTCTACGATTCTAGGAGGCAAAACAGCAAGAAAGTGAACAGTGAATTTTAACCCCAGAGAGTTCATAGATTCATGAAAATCTCTTGACAAATCAATATCATGGATCTAGTTTCTACGCATAATCTTGTATTAGAGTTCCTGCATCATGAAACTAGAGGAAGAACAAAAACTTATCGATCACTTTCGGGTAATATCCAGTCGCCATTCAGCTTCCCAATGGTTGCAAACCGTATCTAATCGGCCACAAGCTAGCCAGGGAAGGCTACTTGCGCCAAAAGGACGGGAATACCAGGACGAGAACCGTGAAAATCTCGAGACGCCCCACGAGCATGCAGAAGGAGAGGAGCACGTGGCCCGCCTCCGGCAGGTGGGCGAAGTTGTCCGTGGGGCCCACCTGGCCGAGGCCAGGGCCTATGTTCGAAAGGCAAGCGATCACTGAGGCTCCTGCAGTGACCAGGTCGACCCCAAGCGCGGCCATCCCCAGAGAGGCGAAAACGAATATCCCGATATAGAGGGCGAAAAAGCCGAGGATGCTCTGGATCACATCATCCGAGACGGTCTTGTCGTCAATCTTCAAAAGCCGTACTCGCCTCGGGTGAATGAGCCGGAAGAGCTGGATGAAGCTGTGTCTTGCGAGCAAGAGCACCCTGACATTTTTCATCCCGCCACCGGTAGAGCCCGCGCAGCCGCCCAAAAACATTAATCCGACAAGAATGTACTGGGCCAGCACAGGCCAGAGCTCGTAATCAGCTGTGCCGTAGCCGGTGGTGGTCATGAGGGAGACAACCTGGAAGGCAGAGTCCCGGAGGTTTGTCGATAAATCCTTGTAGACGCCAAGGTTGAAGATAAAGACCACGAGGATGGAAACGGCAATTACGCCGAGGTAGAACCGAAACTCCTCGCTGCGAAAGTAACTACCAACCTTTCCGCGCAGCGCCTTGTAGTGGAGTGAGAAATTCACGCCAGCCAGGAACATGAAGAAAGTCACCACGACTTGAACGTAGCTTCCGCCCAGTTCGCCGACGCTGCCGTTACGGGTGGAGAATCCCCCGGTGGCCATTGTGGTGAAGGCGTGACACACTGCCTCGTAGAAGTTCCCCCCACCG
>Ga0209536_100017135_pt1 | contig 10276 bp, 8 predicted proteins | sample DeeMarSeWOR28_12_FD_187461 | JGI IMG/M metagenome (GOLD analysis project Ga0209536, IMG submission 187461) | Marine sediment microbial communities from White Oak River estuary, North Carolina - WOR-2-8_12 (SPAdes) (version 2) | ecosystem: Environmental > Aquatic > Marine > Intertidal zone >... | reverse complement strand
CGGTCCCTATCCTCTGTATATGCGGCCGGGTTCAAATGTGGGAGCCCACTTTTTGCACCAGTAGTGTGTAATAAAAGCAGCGTCTTCCACCCAGCAACTTTGCCCTCATTAGCACGAAATTCTTCAATTATTTTTTTATTCCAGTCACTCATTGCTTTCTCCAGTGTAAAAGGTATTTTGTGAAACCAATATATCGATGAGTTGTCCTAACTGACCCTTACGCAAAGAAAATGACAATGCTACACTAATTCGATAAATTCACAGAAATCACTCAAACATAAAGTATAAATAGGTAATAGCAATATTCCTTGACGACTCCGGAACTTACGACTAAGATTTGGAAAAGGTAACGTTGTTTTACCGTAATTTCTCCTGATTCCAGGGAAGGGTGTGGTTCGGAACAGGTTCAATACCGCCCACAAGAACCCTGGTTACCCAACTGGGGTTTTCGTTTTCTAAGATCATTGGCCCCCATTGAGGGGATAGTATTCGCCCCAGCACCAATGTGCCGGGATTGCGGGATGGGGGGTATTGAGCTTCCCTTTACGCTTAAGTCCAATATCACCAACTGCGCGCCTATAAAAAGAGGAAAGTCAAAGGCCATCCCGCACCACAAGCAGAGTCGCCCACACACGTGAAGGATCGATTAACTGCCTAACAAACAAGGCAATCACAAGTAGGGGTAATAGACGAGCATTGAGTCGCAGCTGTGAACTCACTTTTTGATTGTAAGGTGTTTCCCACCAACTGATGTTTTGCATCTGAGAAAGTGCATATTTTTTACTATTTCCATATAGCTTCTTCTCTCATGTGATAAAGACGCCGCAGGCTCTTTCCAGAGCATCTTCCGGGCAAAAGAATCTACAACAGAAACCCTAAAAATTGTTGACAACGCCTTTAGAGTGTGCAATAATGAACTCGTCGGTAACGTTACCGGTAATGATACCGGCAATGTGACTAAAACCCCATAGATAGTTACCTATTTTGATATGCCAACGAAAAAACGCGCGGTTACCATCCAGGATGTTGCCAAGGCGGCAGGAGTATCTGTCTCCACCGTTTCACGTGTGTTGAACGCGAAGGTTGATGTAGCCAATGATACGCAGGAACGTGTCCTGGCAATCATTGATGAGTTGGGCTACACATCAAATTTGGCCGCGCGCAGCATGCGCAGTCGCAAGAAAAACTTGCTTGGGCTTGTAGTACCGGATATCGGTTTCCCGTATTCCATCGAGATTATGAAGGGTATTAACCGGGCGATCGCAGAATCAACTTTTGATCTTTTAGTCTATACCACGGGGGATGCACAAAAAAACGGCACAATTTCTCACGAACAACATTATGTAGCTCTCCTGAACAATTCTCTCACTGATGGTGTAATCATTGTGGCCTCTGCAGCATCAGATTTCATAACCAATGCGCCGATTGTCTCGGTGGACCCACATATAGTCAACCCAAATTATCCATCGGTCCAGGGAACAAACTATCAGGGCGCTTTGGATGTCATGGAATATCTTCTTGGCCTGGGGCATAAACGCATCGGTTTCATTTGCGGCAGGCCAGAAATTGGAAGCGCAGTGCTTCGGTTGAAAGGATACAAGGATGCACTTTTGCAAGCGGGGATCGAGATAGACCAAGCCCTGATTGCTCCGGGAGACTTCACAACAATAGCAGGTTATAAATACACCCATCAATTACTTTCGCTTAACAATCCGCCGACTGCGATTTTCGCTTCCAACGATCAAACCGCAATTGGTGTATTCCAGGCTGCAAATGAATCAGGGGTGCATATCCCGGATGATCTGTCAGTAGTTGGATTTGACAATATAGCTGAAGCAGAATACTTAGGCCTCACCACAGTTGACCAATGCCTGCCAGAAATGGGCTACTCTGCTGCACAAATGTTATTCAAGTTGGTAAATGGTGAACTACTTGATGTACAAACTCATGTAGTGTCAACAAAATTAGTTGAACGTGATTCTTGCCAAGCAATGACGGGAAGTTAGGTTAAAAAGTGCTTCTGGCAAAAAAAAAAGTTGCTGTAAATCAATATATCTTATATGGAGAGCATTATGCGTTATGGTCGTTTTGACGACAAACATCGGGAATATGTGATTGATCGGCCTGATACTCCTTTACCCTGGATCAATTATCTGGGCACAGAAGAATATTTTGGACTAATATCCAATACAGCGGGCGGATACTCTTTTTTTAAAGACGCGCGCCTGCGACGCCTGACCCGCTATCGTTACAACAATGCTCCACTGGACTCTGGTGGACGCTACATCTACTTGCGGGATGACGGCCCGCATACTCCCGGACCCTCATTCTGGTCGCCGTCATGGCAGCCGACTCGCATCCCGCTGGATGAGTACGAGTGCCGTCATGGCATGGGCTACACCATCATCCGCTCCAAACTTAACGGCATAGAATCGTCTACCCGCTACTTTGTTCCGCTGGGGGAATCGCTCGAAATCTGGGAACTGACTCTCACGAACCACCGCGATGAAACCGCGCAAATATCGGTCTATTCGGCTGTGGAGTTCAACCTGTGGGATGCAATGGACGATGCCACCAATTACCAGCGCAATTATTCGATTGGGGAAGTCGAAGTTCTGGATGGCACCATTTACCATAAGACAGAATATCGCGAGCGCCGCGATCACTTCGCTTACCTGGCGTGTTCCGAATCCGTGAGCGGATTCGACACCCAGCGCGAAGCTTTCCTTGGTGCCTACCGAGGCTGGGATTCGCCGTCAGCAGTGGAAACAGGCCAGATGTCCGATTCGGTTGCGCACGGTTGGCAACCCATCGGCACGCAGCAGGTCAAAGTCCAGTTGGAAGCAGGGGAGCAGAAAAAGGTCATCTTCATCCTGGGCTATCACGAAAATCTGATTAATGAGAAGTTCGATCCTCCGAACTCACAAACGATTAATAAGCGTTCAGTTTTGCCGGTTATCAAGAAATACCTGCAATCGGAGAACGTTGACACGGCTTTTCAGGCGTTGCGCAAATACTGGGATGAGTTGCTGGATAAATATCAGGTGACGACACCGGATGAGCATACCAACCGTATGGTCAACATCTGGAATGCTTATCAGGTAATGATCACATTCAACATGAGCCGCTCGGCATCCTATTTTGAGAGCGGGATTGGGCGTGGGATGGGGTTCCGTGATTCGAATCAGGATCTGTTGGGATTTGTTCACATGTTGCCTGATCGGGCACGTGAGCGGATTTTGGATTTAGCTGCCACGCAGTTGCCCAGTGGAGGAGCGTATCACCAGTATCAGCCGCTGACCAAACGCGGGAATAACGCGGTTGGCGGTGGTTTCAACGATGATCCGCTTTGGTTGATTCTGGCAGTAGCCGCTTATTTAAAAGAAACGGTCGACTGGGGTATTTTAGATGAAGCAGTGCCATACGATAATCAGCCCGGAAGTGAAGAACCACTCTATGGCCATTTGCAGCGTTCGATCCAATATACGCTCGACCGCCTTGGGCCGCACAGCCTACCATTAATCGGTCGCGCGGATTGGAACGATTGCCTGAATTTGAACTGTTTCTCAGATGCACCGGGTGAATCTTTCCAGACGACTACGAGTAAGGATGGCAAGGTTGCCGAGAGTGTTTTTATTGCTGGTTTGTTTGTCCTGGCAGCTAAGGAAATGATTTCCATCGCGGAACATCTTGGCAAGGCTGATGAGATGGAAGCTTACTCCGCAGCAAAGCAAAAGATGGAGAAAGCTGTTTGGTCTGCAGGCTGGGACGGGGAATGGTTCCGGCGTGCGTATGATGATTTTGGTCGGGCACTGGGTTCAAAGGAAAATGACGAGGGTCAGATCTTCATCGAACCGCAGGGCATCTGCGTAATGGCGGGTCTTGGGCTTGATGATGACCGCGCAACGAAGGCGCTGGATTCTATTGATAAGCACTTGGCGACACCACACGGGATTGTTTTGCACCAGCCCGCTTTCTCAAAATATTATCTGCATTTGGGTGAGATTTCGTCGTACCCCCCGGGATATAAAGAGAACGCTGGTATCTTCTGTCATACCAATCCGTGGATCATGATCGCAGAAGCGATGGCTGGGCGCGGTGATAAAGCGTATGATTATTACTTACGCATCAACCCGTCGGCGCGGGAAGATATTAGCGAAGTGCACAAATGTGAGCCTTATATCTATGCCCAAATGATCGCGGGAGTAGATGCGCCCACACATGGCGAAGCCAAGAACTCCTGGCTGACGGGTACGGCTGCCTGGAACTATGTTGCTATCACGCAGTGGATTTTGGGAATCCGCCCGACGTTCGACGGGTTGGAAGTTGCGCCGGTTATCCCGTCGGGTTGGGATGGCTTCGAAGCAACACGCAGTTATCGGGGAATCCGATACGAGATACGGGTGAAGCGCAAAGGTCCAGGCAACGGAGTCCGGTTGGAAGTGGGTGGGAATCCAATCGAGGGCAATATCATCCCCATCCTGTCGAATGGAAAAAAAGAAGTTCAGGTTCAAATCTGGTTAGGAGAAAAATGAGCACACAAAAAAGAGTTGAGTTTCCGCAAGATTTCATTTGGGGGGCAGCTACTGCATCGTATCAGATCGAGGGCGCATGGAATGAGGACGGCAAGGGCGAGAGCATCTGGGACCGCTTCAGCCACACACCGGGCAAGGTGAAGAACGGTGATACGGGCGACGTTGCCTGTGATCATTACCATCGCTGGCAAGATGACATTGGCCTGATGAAAGAGATGGGCCTGAAGGCCTACCGCTTCTCGATTTCTTGGCCGCGTATTTTACCTGCTGGTCGCAGTGAAGTGAATCAGGCCGGAATCGATTTCTACAGCCAACTGGTAGACGCGCTCCTGGAAGCGGGCATCGAGCCCTGGGTTACCCTGTATCACTGGGATTTGCCGCAAGCACTGGAAGACGAAGGTGGTTGGCCTGCGCGTATGATCGTGGATGCCTTTGTCGAATATGCAGACATTATCAGCCGTGCGCTGGGAGATCGGGTCAAGAATTGGATCACGCTGAACGAGCCTTGGGTGAGCGCCTTCGTAGGTTATGAATTTGGGCAACATGCCCCTGGCCACACGCAAAGAGACCAAGCCATAGCTGCTTCTCACCATCTGCTGCTTGCACACGGACGGGCTGTGCCGCTCGTCCGCGCCAACTGCCCGAACGCCAAAGTGGGCATCACGCTGAATCTAACCCCGCAGGAACCGGCTTCTCCCAGCCTTGCCGACCGCGAAGCAACCCGCTGGACGGACGGTTACATCAACCGCTTTTTCCTTGATCCGTTGGTCGGGCGCGGATACCCACAGGATATAGTCAACGATTTTGGCAATCCGATGGAATTTGTGCAAGCAGGTGATATGGATGTAATCGCTACGCCGATGGACTTTTTGGGTATCAATTACTATACCCGCAATATCAACCGTTCTGAGAGGATCAGCGAAGAAGAAAATTCTCCGCGCACGGTTACCCCTGGCGATGAAATTACCGAAATGATGGATTGGGAGGTCTACCCGCAAGGTATTTTCAACATGCTCGGACGACTGCATTTTGGCTATGGTTTCCCAGCTATCTATATCACTGAAAACGGAGCAGCATTTATAGATGATGTTGGCCCCGATGGACAGGTGGACGACTCCCAGCGCCTGAGTTATATAAAGCGCCACCTTCAACAAGTTCATCGCGCTATTGAGATCGGCGTTCCGGTCAAGGGGTATTTCGCATGGTCATTGATGGACAACTTTGAATGGGGCCTCGGATATACCAAACGCTTTGGCTTAATATACGTGGATTATGAAACCCAGCAGCGTATCTTGAAGTCTAGCGCAAAGTGGTATGGACAGGCAATCAATGATAATGGAGTGAGCAGTTCATGAGTGAGACGGCAACCCAACCCACATACCTTGACACATCCCGTCCGTTCTCCGAGGGGGTCAAGGATCTGGTTAGGCGTTTGACCCTTGGCCGGGCAAAAGTTACACGCTCATATTCACCTTAACGCCAGAAATGATGTCCTTCATTGACAATGAGGGTAAGTTGACGCTTGAACCCGGCGAATTTCGCCTGGAAGTGGGTGGCTGTTCTCCCGGCAAGCGTAACCAGGAATTGGGTGTACCCGTATCCGCGTAACTGTGATGTTCACAATGAAATAAGAGATTGAGAAAAGGAGAAACAATGATTTTTACACGCAAACTTGGCCGTTCTGGTATAGAGATCAGCGCCCTGGGTATGGGATGCTGGGCCATTGGCGGCCCCTTCTGGTCAGGAGATACTCCTCACGGTTGGGGTGAAGTAGACGATGATGAATCGATTCGCGCTATTCAGCGTGCCCTCGATCTGGGCGTCAACTTTTTTGATACGGCCAATGTTTACGGCGCGGGACACAGCGAGCGTGTGCTGGCAAAGGCCTTTGCTGGTAAACGCAAAGATGTAGTTATTGCAACCAAGTTCAACGCCATTTTTGACGAAGAAACCCGCGAAGTGACTGGCGCAAGCTGCGCCCCTTCTGACATTCGTAAAGCTTGTGAAGACTCGTTGCGCCGTCTGGATACCGACTATATCGACCTGTACCAGTTCCACGATAATGACTACCCGGCTGACAAGGCCACACCTGTCCGAGAAACGCTGGAAGAGTTGGTTAAAGAAGGCAAGGTCCGTGCATACGGCTGGAGTACCGATTTTCCTGATCGTGCCGAGTTCTTCGCGCAGGGTGAGAATTGTGCCACCATTCAGCTTGAACTTAACGTGTTTGACGATAACCCCGCTGTGATCGATATCTGCGAAAAATACAATCTAGCAGCCATCAACCGTGGCCCGCTGGCAATGGGACTATTGACCGGCAAGTACACTGCCAGCACACAGCCATCCATGGACGATGTGCGCGGTGAGAAAAGCCCCGAATGGATGAAATACTTCAAGGACGGCGTGCCCAACACTGAATACCTTAAGAAGATGGAATCTGTGCGCGAGATTCTCACCAGCGGTGGACGCACCCTGCCGCAGGGTGCGCTGGCCTGGCTATGGGCACGCAGCGAACAAACTGTCCCGATACCTGGCTTCCGAACCGTGAAGCAGGTTGAAGAGAATTGTGGTGCGCTGGAATTTGGTCCGCTTGAAAGTGGGCAACTGCAAGAAATCGAGATTCTTCTTGGAAGAAGTTAATATAGATTCTCCCACTTCCCTGAGCACTTTCATCCCCACAAGTGAACCCCGAAACTGCGGTGGAGTGAGTAGGAGCCGGTTTTTTGGTGGCCTGCTACCCTCGAGAGTACCCATCAAGTAATCGCCAAAACCGGCATGGACGCCGAGGTACTGCGCCCATCGATTCTGCAGAATGACAGCGCACCAGCTCCCAATGCAATGCCATCCTCCCAATAATTTGGATGAAATTTTTGCAATCCATTTTATGGTAAAAGTGCACATCCTGGGCTATATTTTGCCATTCTTTGATAAAGGAAAGCTGCATGCTTTTTCATTCTAAAATCGCTAAAACCTTTGTGCCCGATGGTACTTCAATAGTAGACGCCCTTGCCCGCACTACACATATGGCATTTTCCGCTCACCAGGACGATATAGAGATGATGGCCGCCCACCCTATTCTCGAATGTTTTCACCAGGAAGGTTTATGGTTCACCGGCATTGTGGTGACCGATGGACGTGGCTCCCCGCGCACGGGTATATATAAAGAATTTTCCGATGAAGAGATGTCAGCACTGCGCATGCAAGAATAATTTAAGGCTGCGGAAATTGGGAAGTGTGCTGCACAAGTAGTGTTAGGATTTCCAAGTTCGGTGATAAAAGATGGGGAACGAAAAGAACTGATAGATGTTCTCATCCAAATCCTGCAATTGGCAAAGCCGCAATATGTGTACACCCATAACCTGGCGGACAAACATGATACGCATGTTGGCTTTCGCGCTTAGGGTTCTCGAGGCGATACGCACCTTGCCCGTAGATGAACGACCCAAAAAACTTTAAGGCTGCGAAGTCTGGCGGGGACTGGATTGGCTGCTAGATAACGATAAGGTGAAAATGGACTTGTCAGACCACAAGAATTTGCAAGCGGCCTTGTTAGGTGTGTTTGATTCTCAAATCACAGGCGGCAAACGTTATGATCTGGCGACAATGGGACATCGCAGGGCAAATGCAACCCTCTCAGATTCTCACGAAACTGACACATCCACCGGCCTGGAATTTGCAATGGACATGAGCCCATTGATATTCGATGATCAACTGGATCCTTCAGTTTTTGTACAAGGCTTTATTGAAAGATTCGCGCAGGATGTAACGCAGCGGTTGCAAAAGTTCAGTTAGATTCTGCAGCCGCTAAAGAACATCCATAGCTTCGATGGGAAATTTTCCAAATGCTTTGGCCGTCTTGAACAGAGTCACAACATTTTCTGGCGGAACGTCTGCCTGCAAATGGTTAGAGGGTGCAAGGATGTAACCTCCGCCAGGGGCTAGCTGGGCAATACGGCGTTTGGCTTCGGCGACAACATCTTCTGAACTACCGGGCATGGCGTGTGAAATGTCAATTCCGCCCAAGAATGTGACCCGTTCCCCAAATTCTTCTTTGATTGCAGGGATGTCCGTAGCAGGAAGCGGTTCAAGCGGGTGGATGACATCAATGCCAAGTTCAATGATATCCGGCAGAAATTTGGTGATAGCGCCATCACTGTGCAGCATAACTTGCATATCCGGGTTATGTTCTTTTACCACCATAACCAGACGCTCAATACAAGGCTTGATTAAATTTCGAAACATAACAGGTGACATGATCGTGCTCGTGTTGCCCGCGTAATCATCACCGGGCAGCTCGATCATGTTGAAATACTCTCCGCCCGCTTGCATGGCAAGTTTCAGCAAACCTTCTATCACAGAAGTGACTTTCCCAAGCAACGTTTCGGCAAATTCAGGGTTTAGCGCCATATCCCTCAAGAAATTTTCAGTACCACGCAAGTCACAAGCGGTTTGGAAGGGGCCATGCGAAGCGACCATGCGCATGACCACGAAATAATCAGTTTCTTCCTTCAGTTCACGAGCACGCTCGGCTACGCCAGCCATCCAACGAGGATCGGACAGGTCAGGCCAGCGGATTAGACGCTCAATATCGTCTACACCGGTGGCTTCCTGTAAGATGCCATCAGCAGCGTAGTAATAAGGCAAGGCGCGCTTCCAGGTTTGCCCGTAGGAGTCGAAAAAGGTGTTCTGGTCTGCGCCAGAGATAATGGGGCTGTTTGGCAGTAAACCCGGCCAACAGTACCGGATGTCTGTGCCCAGCTTTTCGAGCAGGCGGTCGTCCATGTAAGAGATACTGTGTCCGGCGCGGAAGGGGGGCACGGGTTTGCCCAAGTCGAGGAAATCGACCAGGCGCAGATAGAGTTCGTCCACGATTCCGTATGGGCCACCCCCCAGAGCCAGTGGAACTGTATCAGGCTCCTCATGAGTCAGAGCTGTGAGTACACGTTGGCGAGGGGTCATATTTGCAGAAGTCATCGATATTTTCTCATTTCAGTCAAAGGGTCAGATCAATAAAACAATTCTATCTTATCCTCCAATTGCCTACAAAATTGACGCGTGAAAATTGTTACTATATAATTTTCTTATCCAACTGATAAAAAGGAGAGCGCTATGCACAAAATCGCCATGCTGGGGACAGGCCTAATTGGCCGTTTTTATACGATGAGTTTGCTTAATTTCCGTGGAAAAGATGAGATTAAAGTTGCCTGCGCAGCCAACGAAGCGGATGCGAAAAGTTTTGCGGACGAATTTGGGATTCCACGCTGGACGGATGACATGGCCGCAGCCATTCGGGATCCTGAAGTTGATACCGTTATTATTGGCCTTCCAAATTACCTGCACAAAAAAGCCGCCCTGTTGGCCGCCGAGGCTGGCAAAGCAGTTTTGTGTACTAAACCACTGGCGACCAGCGGGCCGGAAGCATTGGAGATTCTCGAAACCGTGGAGAAAGCAGGGGTATTCCATGGTTATCTGGAGGATCTGGTCTATACCCCCAAAACGCTCAAGGCTTTAGACGCAGCCAAGAAGGGTGCTTTTGGAAAAGTGCTCTGGGCACGTTCGCGCGAAACGCATGGCGGCCCGCACAGCGATTGGTTCTGGAATAAGGAACTATCTGGCGGCGGCGCAATCGTGGACATGGGCTGTCACTGTATCGAGATCGCACGCAGTTTCATTGGCAAGGACAACCGTCCGCTTGAAGTGACCTGCTGGGCAGATACGCAAGTCCATCCGATTGACGCTGA
>Ga0209536_100017134_pt1 | contig 10276 bp, 10 predicted proteins | sample DeeMarSeWOR28_12_FD_187461 | JGI IMG/M metagenome (GOLD analysis project Ga0209536, IMG submission 187461) | Marine sediment microbial communities from White Oak River estuary, North Carolina - WOR-2-8_12 (SPAdes) (version 2) | ecosystem: Environmental > Aquatic > Marine > Intertidal zone >... | reverse complement strand
CACCGAGTCCGGGATCTGGATGAACGGCGGCTTTTTCATCTTCCGGAAGGAAATCTTCGAGGATATCTCCAACGGCGAGGAACTTGTCAATGAACCCTTCGGAAGACTGATCGAAAGGGGAGAACTCATCACGTACAAGAATACCGGGTTCTGGGCGGCCATGGATACGTTCAAAGACAAGCAGATGCTGGACGAGATGTTTTCCCGCGGGGATGCCCCCTGGGAAGTCTGGAAGCGGGAACGAGGCCGATGAGGGTGCGTGCGCGATGCTGAAGATCTCCTTTGACAATCGCCATCCGATGAAGGTGCTGTGCCTCGGTGCGCATTGCGACGACATCGAAATCGGCTGCGGGGGAACGATTCTGAGGTTGGCGGATACCATGAAAGACGCATCGATCCATTGGATCGTGTTCAGTTCGGAGGGGAACCGCGCAAAAGAGGCCCTTGCCAGCGCCAGGGATTTTCTGACGGGAACGAAGGATAAAAAGATCATCCTCAAACGATTTCCAAACAGCTTCTTCCCCTATCGCGGAGCTGAAATCAAGAAATATTTCGAGCAGTTGAAGCGTGTCGTCAACCCGGATATCATATTCACCCACTACAGGGACGATCTCCATCAGGATCACAGGCTGATTTCGGAACTGACGTGGAATACGTTCCGGAACCATCTGATCCTGGAGTACGAAATTCCGAAATACGACGGTGACATGGGTGCCCCGAATTTTTTCGTCCACATGGATGAGGTCGTCTGTCGGGATAAGATCGACAAGATTCTCAGGCATTTCCCGTCGCAGAAGGAAAAATCATGGTTCACGGGGGATACTTTCCTGTCGCTTTCCCGGTTGCGGGGCGTCGAATCGAACGCCCCCGAAAACCATGCAGAAGGTTTCTACAGCAGGAAGATCATTTTCTGAAAATCGGTTCAAGGGGGCATTCCATTGGATGGTAGTGCAACGACGGCAACAAAGTTTAAATTTATCAATGAGTTCTGGCGTTATCGGGAGCTTTTCTACTTCTTCGTCTGGCGTGACGTCAAGGTCAAATACAAGCAGACGGTACTGGGTGCCTTATGGGCCATCATTCAACCGTTTTTTTCCATGGTGGTCTTCACCATCTTCTTCGGTAAATTCGCCAAGATGCCCAGCGAAGGCGTTCCGTATCCGGTGTTCTCCTATTCCGCTCTGGTTCCCTGGACATACTTTGCCGGCGCGGTGGGATATTCCGGCAACAGTCTCGTGGGTAATTCCGATCTCCTTACAAAAGTGTACTTCCCCCGGTTTGCGATTCCGGCATCCGCCGCCTTGTCGGGAATCGTCGACTTCCTGATCGCTTCCACGATCCTGTTCGGAATCATGATTTACTACAACATTCCCCTGACCTTGAATCTGCTGTTTTGGCCATTTCTGGTGATTCCTCTGTTCTTCCTGGCGCTTGGATTGGGAATGATCTTTTCCTCCATGAATGTCAAATACCGGGATATAAAATATACGATCCCGTTTATCATCCAGATCCTGCTTTTTGTCACTCCGATCATCTATCCGATCACCATTCTCCCCGAGCCATACAGGAAACTTGCCGCATTGAACCCCTTGACCGGCATCATCGATGCTTTCCGGTCGACGGTCCTTCCGGACAAGCAAATGAATGTATGGCTGCTAGCAATCTCATGTTTTATATCAGTCATCATTTTTTTCATCGGACTCTATTATTTTCGAAAAGTGGAAAAAGATTTTGCCGACATCGTATAGCATGCATCTACGGATAACCGAGGGGTAATATGTCAACGTCAATCATCGTGGAAAATTTGTCGAAAAAGTACGATATCAGCAAGTTGAGGAAGGAGACCCAGTTTCGGGAGGCATTGATCAATTTTTCGAAACGTATCTTCCTGCGGGGCGAAAGCAGAAAAGAAGAGATCTGGGCCCTGAAAGATATCTCTTTCACGGTCGAAAAGGGGGAGATCGTCGGGATTATCGGCAGGAACGGAGCGGGAAAAAGCACCATGTTGAAAATCCTGTCGAAAATCACCTATCCAACAACCGGCAGATTTGACGTTTTCGGACGCGTCGGATCGTTATTGGAAGTAGGGACCGGTTTTCATTATGAGTTGTCCGGAAGGGAGAATATTTATCTGAACGGTTCCATCTTGGGGATGAAAAAAAAAGAGGTAAAGGCGAAACTGGACGCGATCGTGGCCTTCGCGGAAGTGGAAAAATTCCTGGATACGCCGATCAAACGGTACTCGACCGGTATGCGTTTGCGGCTTGGTTTTGCCGTTGCCGCGCATATGGATACCGACATCCTGTTCGTTGACGAAGTATTGGCGGTGGGAGATGTTTCGTTTCAAAAAAAATGCATGGACACGATGAAGGATATCAAAAACAGCGGGAGAACGGTTATTTTCGTGTCGCACACGATGGCGACGGTGGAAAACCTTTGTCCGCGGGTCCTGTTGTTCGAAAAGGGGAAACTACGCATGGATGGACGGTCTGCGGACGTGATCAAGGAGTATATCGCCCAGTTTGGCGACACGGTTCCGCAATCGAGGTTCGATCTGACCAGCGTCCCCAATCGTCAGGGGAGTGGGGAGATCCGGTACACCGGGATCGAATTTCTTACCCCGGATGGACAACCGAAAGAACGTATCTGCAGTGGGGACAGCATGAAAGTGAGGCTTCACTACAAAGTACATGAGACCATTTCGAGGCCCGAATTTTACTTCGATCTGAAAACCGATGTGGGAGCCCGGGTTACGACATTCGGAACGGCGCTCTCGGGTCATGAGATACAGACGTTGCACCCGGGAACCGGTTATCTGGACGTCGATATCGATTTCCTGAATATCATACCGGATCGGTATTACTTAAACGTCTGGGTCAATACCTGCGATCTATTGATCACGGAAAACGATACCATTCACGACGGGCTGGAACGTGTCGCGGCGATCGATGTGGAAATGCCCGGTTCCGAGCATTCGTATCAAAGGCTGAAGGAATCGGGTGGGGCGGCGACAAAAGGCCTCGACAAATGGTGGGGAGCGGTCTTCATCCCTTGCAGGTGGAATTTTCATGGGATGCATATCTCCGAAGAATCTAAGCAAAACATCTAGAACGACCGTCATGAATGACATCGGAATCCGCTGATTCACAAATCACCCGCATAACAGGTTTCTTATGAGCATTCCAACCGTAAGCATCGGCTTGCCGGTTTACAACGGGGAGAATTATCTGAAGTGGGCTGTGGATTCGATATTGAACCAGACGTATCGTGATTTTGAATTGATCATCTCGGACAATGCTTCCACGGATAAAACCATGGAATTATGTGGCGCATATGCAAAGGAAGATTCGAGGATTTCCTATTACAGGAACGAGAATAACCTTGGCGCGTCATGGAATTTCAACCGCGTTTTCCATCTTTCCAAGGGGAAATATTTTCAATGGGCATGCCATGACGACATGCTGGAGCCGACGTTGCTGGAACGGTGCGTTGACGTTCTCGACCGGATACCAGAGGTCGTCCTGTGCTATACGAAAACGACATTTATCGATCAGGAGGGGAAGCCCTTATGGAGTGTCATCGGGAGGCCCGATCTCCATATTAAAGGTCCTCACCGCCGTCTCCGCCCATTCCTGAAATATCATTATCCGCCCAACGAGTGCAGCCCGGTTCTGGGTCTGTTCCGGTCGGATGTCCTGAAAAAGACGGCTCTTATCGGAAAATACCCGGCGTCGGACATGATTCTCCTGGGGGAGGTCGCTCTTCACGGGGAGTTCTACGAGATCCCGGAATGTCTGTTCGTCCGGAGGGACCACCCTCTGAAGTCCACCAAAGCGTTCCCGACCATGGAGGAGCGCGCGGTATGGTTCGATCCTTCCCAAAAAGGGAAAACCCAATGGGCGACCTGGCGATGGTTTCTTGAATGGCTCAAATCGGTCATCCGCAGCCCGATCGGAGTGGGCGAAGGGCTCATATGCCTGATGGAGGTCTGGGAGTGGGCGGTGTGGAATCGCAGAAACATGGCAAGGGAGTTCAAGCATGGTTTTAAAACTCTCCTGTAATCAAGAACGGGAAAAAAAAGCCAAATACCCTGTGGGACAGCCTCTCACAACGTTCCGGTCGGTTCGTCCTTGGGAAAAACAGGTTTTCCAACACGATCGCAATGCACCCTGCCGAATACGTCGGAATGGATCCGGGGGAAAGAACTTCTTCGTCAGGCAGGACATATGCCCATCAATTTAGCGGAAACCCGGGATCTCGGGAGAGTCGATGATTACATCCAAAGCGACAATGGATCGAATTTATACCATGATTTTCGATGGGGAAGAATTATCGAGAAATGTTTCGGGCACAGATATTATCTTCTCCTTTCGGAGAGGAACGATGGGACCTTGAACGGTCTTCTCCCGTTTGTCCATATGAAGAGCTGGAGTTTCGGCAATTTCATCGTGTCGATGCCTTATCTGAATTATGGGGGAGTCTGTGCAGAGGATGAATCGACACGAAACGATCTCCTCGAGGAAGCGATCCGCATTGCAAAGGATCTGCATGCCAGTCATTTCGAATTCAGGCAGGAGAAACTTCTCAACAACCATTTTCCCGTCAAAACCGCAAAGGTCTCCATGCGATTGGGTCTTCCCGATTCCCAGGACGATCTATGGAAATCGTTCCCCTCGAAACTCCGAAGTCAGGTGAAAGTCCCCCGGAAAGCCGGAATGATCGCCCGGGTGGGGGGGGTGGAGGAACTGGAAAGCTTTTATCACGTTTTTTCCGTGAACATGAGACATCTCGGGACACCCGTATACCCGAAACGGTTTTTCCGGACGATTCTCGAGCAGTTTCCCAAAACGACCTGGATCTGTTCCGTCTATGCGGGAGAGAACCCCGTGGCATCCGGGTTTCTCGCCGGCTACAAGAATCGGCTCGAGATCCCCTGGGCATCCTCCCTTCGGAAATACAATCGGTCGAGTCCCAATATGCTTTTGTACTGGTCCTGCATGAAATTCGCCTGCGAGAACGGGTTTACCGTATTCGATTTCGGCCGTTCCACGCCGGGGGAGAGCACATACCGGTTCAAGGAACAATGGGGAGCACTCCCCACGCCCATGCCCTGGAGTTACTGGATCCGGAATGAGGAAACCATTCCGGACATCACGCCGAAGAATCAGAAATATCATTTTGCCATTGAAGTATGGAAAAAACTGCCCTTGCCCATCACGAAAATTCTGGGCCCCCGGATCATCAGGAACATCCCGTGAAAATCAGGCGTACGATTCCTCCGACGGCAGCCCCCATCTCGCTCACCGATTTGCTCCATGGCCTCTCCGGGATGATGAACAGGAAGAGCATTCTGAAACTGGAGACCGAGATCAGAGATTATTTCGGGGCAAAACATGTCTTTTTCGTATCTTCGGGGAAAGCAGCGCTCTTCCTGATCCTGTCCGGTCTGCGGAGTCTGACCGGAAAAAAGAGGGTGATCATACCGGCATACACCTGTTTTTCGGTCCCGTCGGCCATCCGCATGGCGGGGCTGGAGATCGTATTGTGCGATATCCGTCCGGATTCCCTGGATTTCGATGCCACGGAACTGGAGGGTTTGATTGATGACGATACCCTGTGTATCATCCCGACCCACCTGTTCGGCATTCCATCGGACGTCGAAAACCTTCACACCATATGTCGAAACAGAAGAATTTTCATTGTTGAAGATGTCGCGCAAGGGATGGGTTCCACCCATGGTCCGCAAAAACTGGGGGTCGGTGGAGACGTCGCATTTTTCAGTCTCGGGAGAGGGAAGAACATCACCTGCGGTGACGGAGGCATCATCATCACCTCCGCGGATGACGTTGCAGACTCCATACGAAACCATTATTCGAACGTCGGACGGGTACCCGGCGGAGAATATATCAGGAATATTCTGGAAATCATCTTTCTGATGATATTCATTCATCCTGCCCTTTACTGGTTTCCAAGCCAGCTACCTTTCCTGAAGCTCGGGGAAACCCGGTACCATCACGATTTCCCTGTCAGAAAATTAACAGGTTTCCAGGCAGGGCTCCTGAATGACTGGCGTCGAAAATTGGAAAGGTACAACGGGAGAAGATCGAGGAACGGTGGCTACTACCGGAGACACCTCAATAGATACAATAATTTATCGAAAGTTTCCGACCAGTGCCAGTATCTGAGGTTTCCCATCTGCGTGAAGGATAAAGATGCCAAGGATACATTATTGAAAGCCGGAAATCACCTGGGGATCAGCCCGATGTACCCATGTTCGGCGAATAGAATTGAGGAGATAAAAGAGCTTTTCGGGAATACCCCTTATCCCCGTGCGGAAAGGCTTGCAGAATCCCTCGTCGCGTTGCCGACGCACATCTTGTTGAAAGATAAAGACATAAAGGCGATCGTCGAAGCAGTCGGCAAGGTGCCCAACCCAACACCCGAAAGTCAAGGTCTCCTGTTTTCATAAAAACAAAAGGTGGTTTCTCGAAACAAGGAGAAGAGATGGTTTTTCTTGTAACCATTGACGTGGAAGAAGACAACTGGGCCCACTACGATTCCGCTCCCGCACTGTCGAATATTGAAAGATTGCCGGAACTTCAGAAACTGTTCGATCGATATCACGTAAAACCCACGTATCTGATCACCTATCCCGTGGCAACCGAGAAACGATCGAACTCCATCCTGAGGAAATTGATGGAAGAGGGCCGATGCGAAATCGGGGCCCACGTTCATCCCTGGAACACTCCTCCATTTTCCGAAGAGAGAACGGACGAGAACACCATGCTGTGCAATCTGGAAAAGGATCTGCAGTATCGGAAGATCGAAACGCTGCACGAGGAGATCTGTAAAAACTTCCAGATGGAACCGAAATCGTTCCGGAGCGGACGGTGGGGTTTCAGTCGTTCGGTTGCGGAAAACATCTACCGTGTCGGGTACCGGGTAGATACATCGGTGTCCCCCTATTACAGCTGGGAAAAATATTACGGTCCCGATTTTTCCGATCGATCGCCAAAACCCCAATACATTCATTTGGGGGAGCACGGGCAGAACGATTCCCATTTGCTGGAAGTGCCGGCGTCGATCGGATTCCTTCAACCGAATTTCGCATATCGAAACCGGGTTCTGAAAAAAATAACGAACAGCAGGTTAAAGCATCTTCGTATGGTTGGAGTGCTGGACAAATTAAGGATTGTAAACAAGGTCATGCTTTCCCCCGAAATGGCGAGCGGGAAGGAGATGATCCTCCTTGCCGAGAGCATCCAAAGGGAAGGGATCGATTTCTTGAACATGTTTTTTCATTCCTCGACGCTTGTGGCAGGATTGACTCCCTTCACGAAATCGGCCGAAGACGAAAAAACCTTTTTGCGGAGAATCGAAGAGTTCCTGGAATATCTTGCGGCCAGCAATATCAAATCCATCACGTTGAGCGAATCGTACCCGCTGGTTCCCGTCCACGGTTGAGAAAAATCCATGCAGTCGTGTAATGAAGCATGAAGCATAACGAACGGTTTTCCGGAGACAGGGAAAGAAGAATTCTTCTGATCGATTTCATGTATCCTCTGCCGGAGGATATGGGCAGAAGAATGAGAACCATGAATTTCGTGAGGTATTTCAAACGATTCGGGGCTGTTGACATTCTGTATTTCATCGAGGAATCGAAGGAAGTCGAAGGCCAGGGGTATTTCCGGAAAGAACATTATATTCGTCACCCGTCACGCCGGAAAAGCGGAGAGGTCCGATTTCACAAGAGAGTTGCGGGAAGGGCAAGAAGAGTATGGGAGAAAAGACCCTGGCTGATCACGGATTGGTCCGACCAGGCCTTGGTGGAGTATCTGGCGGTAGTGGAAGAGGGGAAGTACGACATTATTTTCTGCCGCTATATCCGGGACACCTATCCGTTGTTCCACCTGGCCGAAAATAGGAGGGCAAAGGTCATCATCGATTTCGATGACCTGTATTCCGGGTCTTTGTTCGAGAGGTACTCGGGCAATCATGAACATTTGTTTTCACGCACGAAAACCAGCCTGCAAAAATATTTCCTTTCCCGGTACGAACAGAAATGTCTGGGATTCGGGGCTGCTTTTTTTACAACGAGGGCCGATCAGGAAAAGGTAGTGGGAACCGGGAGAAAGGACAAAACGTTCGTCATACCGAATACCTATCCGTCCAGCAGATCCTATCCGGATGGGGACGATTCCGGGTTCCACAGGAGAGATACGATCCTGTTCCTCGGGGTACTCAATTACGGACCGAACGTCGACGGGTTGAAATGGTTCATCGAAACGATCTTCCGCCCTGTCCATCAGCGCGACAACATCAGGCTGCTCGTCGTCGGCAGACAGCCGACTCCCGAAGTGGAAACCTTATGCGGGTCGACATCCGGTATCGAGCTGCATTCCGATGTTCCCGATGTGACTCCCTTCTATGAGCGGTGCGGGATCGTGGTTGTTCCGATATTGACGGGGGGAGGGACCAGGATAAAAATCCTGGAAGCGGGTATGGCGTGTCGGGCTGTCCTGTCCACCCCGATGGGGGCTGCCGGCCTCGATGTTGCCCATGGGAAGGATCTGTTCCTCTTCACGAACCAGAAGACATTTCTCGAGGGCTGCGACCAGTTGAGCAGAAAAGATGTATACGATCGGATCGTAAGGAACATGAGGAATCTGGTCGATCAAACCTACTCGCCGGAATCGTTCGACCGGAAGATGGCCGAGGCGATCCGGCCATTCATGAAGCAATGAAGCCCGCGATCGTCCGGCGATGCGAAAGCAAGTGAATATCGCCATTCTCACGAATGATCTGGGGGGGGGGACCGGGAATCATCTGTTATCGTTGTTGAAACATTGGGATAAATCGGTTTGGAAAACAGATATATTCAGCAGTTCCCCGGTGAGGGACCGGGTAGTGCCCGATGTTCCGGTCCACTATCTGCCCCCGTCCGACGTCTTCCGTTTCTATCCGGTCGCGCAGGCACGTTACCTCGCACTTCTCAACAAAAGCATGAAGAGAAACCGGCCCCATATCGTTCATGCATACTTTTTCTGGTCGATCATCTACGGACGGATCCTGAAGTGGGGTGGAAAAATAAGCACTCTCGTCGAGAATCGGGAGGATCAGGGATTTGACTGGGGATGGCATGAATATACCTGGCTGCGCAAGACCAATTTTCTGCCGGACAAGATCATCTGCGTGTCCGAGGCTGTAAAAAACGTGGTCATCGACAGGGAAGGGATTGAAGGGTCGCGAATCGCGGTCATTCATAACGGCGTGGATGGGAACCACCCGCCTTCGGGGAAACAGGCGGACACACGGAGAGAACTGGGATTTCGGGAAGACCATCTGATCTGCGGGATGGTTGCGAACTATAACCGTCCCGTAAAAGGGGTCGCGAATTTTCTGGAGGCCATTCCCGCGATTCTCTCGGCGGTCCCCTCGGCACGGTTTCTCTTCGTCGGCGGGGGAGGCGAGGAGAATGTCCTCAAGGACAAGGCAAAAACACTCGGCATCGATCCGTATGTCGTCTTCGCCGGGTACAGAAAGGATATCCATCGATATTATGAAATCATGGACATTTCGGTGCTTACGTCATTTTCCGAAGGATTATCCCTGACAATCCTCGAATCGATGTGCTACGGGATCCCGGTCGTGGCCACCCGGGTGGGAGGGAATCCTGAAGTGGTGGTCGAAGGGGAAACGGGATATCTGGTTCCCTTGAAAGATAACCGGACCCTGGTGGAGAGGATCGTCAGGCTCCTGCAGGACCGAAACATTCGCATTGCCATGGGGGAAGAGGGCCGCCGCCAGGTCGAACGAAAATTCCGGATGCGCGATGTTGCAGGCCGGTATCTGGATATCTATAAAGGATTGATTCACTGAGTGACATTCCCAATATCCATGGAAAGGAGGAGCTTCTTCAAGGAAGAAACGGCAAGATCCGGATTCGTAATAGATTTGTATTCGATTCCTGATTCAATAATCCGTTGAGGAGGAAATGATGAAGATCTGTCGAAAAGCTTCCGTTCTTGTTCTGACGCTTTTGATGGCATTCCTGTTCTTCGGTTGCGGGGGAAGCAGCAGTGACAGCCCGGCGCCCCCGCCCCCGCCGCAACCGACGGCTAACAGGGAGGTCACGAGGAGGCAAAGGCGGGTCGACGACTTCATGAAGGCTCCGTGACGCGTGAGGGTGGGTTTCGGCCAACTTCTCCGCCCCGGCCAAGCATGGCAATGCGGGTCTCGGGGGGTTCACCGCCGAACGGGAGGACATTATGTTTCT
>Ga0209536_100017133_pt1 | contig 10277 bp, 8 predicted proteins | sample DeeMarSeWOR28_12_FD_187461 | JGI IMG/M metagenome (GOLD analysis project Ga0209536, IMG submission 187461) | Marine sediment microbial communities from White Oak River estuary, North Carolina - WOR-2-8_12 (SPAdes) (version 2) | ecosystem: Environmental > Aquatic > Marine > Intertidal zone >... | reverse complement strand
CGGTGTCGTGATCCGTGATGGCCAGCATGTCTACGCTCGCGGCTTCGGCAATCGCCACCAGCGCGCCGGTGTCGAGGCTGCCGTCGGAGGCGGTGGTGTGTGAGTGCAGATCGGCCAGCATGCGTGTCAGCATAACCGTTTCTGCCGCCGCCGGGTAAAGTGCGTAGAATTGCATTGCTAATTGTTTGGGAGTCCATGGATGTCAGGCGGCAATCAGTTCGGTCTGCTGGGACAGAAGCGCTTTGGTCCGTATTTCCTGACCCAGTTCCTGGGTGCTTTCAACGACAACGTATTCAAGAATGCCCTGTTACTGCTGATAGCCTTTCATGCGGCCGATCGTTTCGCGGTCAGCAGCAACACGCTGATCAATCTGAGCGCCGGGTTGTTCATCCTGCCGTTCTTTCTCTGTTCTGCTACCGCCGGACAGTTCGCGGACAAATTTGAGAAATCGACCTTGATCCGGCTGGTCAAGCTGCTGGAAATTTTCATCATGGCGCTGGCAGCCTATGCACTCTGGTCGGACAGCATTGTGTCGCTTATCGTGCTGCTGTTCCTGATGGGCGTTCAATCCAGTTTCTTCGGGCCCGTGAAGTACGGCGTCCTGCCGCAAATACTGCATGACGATGAACTGCTGGGCGGCAACGGCCTGGTCGAGATGGGGACCTTCCTGGCGATCCTGCTCGGCACCGCCCTGGGCGGCGTTCTGATCGGTATCGAGGGCGTCGGGCGCAACCTCGTTGCTGCGGCCGTGCTGATTATCGCGATCCTCGGCTACCTGAGCAGCCGCGCCATTCCGCGGGTGGCGGCACTGGACCCCGGTATGAAGATCAATTGGAACCCGGTGTCCGAAACCGTCCAGATCATGGGTTTTGCGACGAAGAACCGCACGGTCTTCCTGTGCATACTGGGTATTTCATGGTTCTGGTTTGTCGGCGCGATCTACCTGACCCAGTTACCCAACTTTTCACTGCGCTACCTCGGCGGTAACGAGCAGGTGGTTACACTGCTGCTCGCGCTGTTTTCCATCGGCGTGGGCGGCGGTTCGTTGCTTTGTGAGCGGTTGACCGGGCATCGGGTCGACATCGGCCTGGTACCCTTCGGCGCTGCAGGGCTCACGCTGTTCGGACTCGATCTGGCGCTGATGCAACCGCTGGCCGCCGGCGCGCCGCTGGTTGGAGCAGCTGACTGGCTGGGCAGCGCGGGCGCTGTGCGCACGGTGCTCGATATCCTGTTGCTGGGCATGTTTGGCGGTTTTTACATCGTGCCGCTTTACGCGACGGTTCAGCAGCGCAGCGATCCCGCGCATCGTTCCCGGGTTATCGCAGCCAACAATATACTCAATGCGCTGTTGATGGTGTGCGCCTCACTGCTGGCCATCACCGTGCTCGGCAGCGGGTTTTCTATTGGCGAATTATTCCTGCTGGTTTCGGTACTCAACGGCTTCGTCGCGGCGTTTATTTTTCTGCAGGCGCCGGAATTCATTTTGCGTTTCGTCACCTGGGTTCTGATGCATCTGCTCTACCGGATTCGTCTCAAGGGACTGCAGAATATTCCGGCAGATGGCCCGGTGCTGCTCGCCTGCAACCACGTCAGTTACGTGGACGCGCTGGTGATCGGTGGTTGTATTCGGCGCCCCGTCAGATTTGTCATGTATTATCGGATCTTCGAGATTCCGATACTGAAGTACTTGTTTACGGTCGCGGGAGCTGTGCCGATCGCGAGCGCCAAGGAAGACCCGGCGATGCTCGCCGAGGCGCTCGAGCGTATAGACCGTTTGCTGGCGCGAGGCGAAGTGGTCTGTATCTTCCCCGAGGGCCAGATCACCCGGACCGGTGAGTTGAATCCGTTCCGCAGCGGCATAGACCGGGTTGTCGAGCAGCGCCCGGTTCCGGTGGTGCCGATGGCATTGACCGGCTTGTGGGGAACGTTCTTCAGCCGGGCGGGCCAGGGCGCAATGCGCCGAATTCCCAAGCCACTATGGCACAAGGTGCTGCTGACGGTTGCCCCGGCACTCAGTCCGGCCGAGGTCAGCAGTGACAAGCTGCAGCAGATTATCGGTGAGCTGGTCGCCGACCCCGAACGGTAGCTTTTTAACAGGGTAAATATCCGCTTATGTAGCACTGCTATCATGCGGCATCCGGACTGTTTTACAATACTCGCGCAAGTCCGGTTTGTAATGGAGAGGGAAGCCCAATGCCGGAGACTTCGCGCCCGCGAGATAAGCGGGACCGTAAGGCAACTGAAGAAGCGATTGTCAGCGCCTTCGAAGCCGTGCTGCTAAGGGATGGAGTGGCAGGCCTTGGAGTAAACGCCGTCGCCCATGAGGCCGGCGTCAACAAAGTCCTGATATATCGTTATTTCGGCGACCTTGCCGGTTTGGCCCGGCACTGGGCGAGCAACAGCTCATTCTGGCCATCGGAACTCGAACTGATTGGGAATGACCCGGAAGCATTCGCCAGGCTGACGGTGACCGAGCGCGTGCGCTCGGTATTATGCAATTACATTGATGCAATACGCGCCCGGCCACGCACTATCGAAATGCTGGCCGGCGAGTTAATCAGTCCGAACGATATTACGCGCGCGTTATCGGACGGCATGGTAGGCCCGGGGAAGGGCGTTGGTGATTATATAAAGCTGGAAACTGCAGGCAGAGATATAGAAGACCAGGTGTGGAAGCTTATCTATCTTGTCAACACAGTAACGGCTTATATGGCGATACGGGAAAGATCGAACCCGTTATACCTTGGGTTTGATCTGACTGACGAAGATGCATGGACGTTTTTGCGGGATACGGTAGCGGAAGTGACGGATAAGTATCTAAAGGAATAGAAGAATAATAATAAGGATTGATGCTATGAGAATGACTGTCCCGGGGCATAAGGATTTGCGCAAGATTGTCGTGCTGAACCCGAAAGGTGGGTGCGGCAAATCGACGCTGGCTATTAATCTCGCCGGCTACCTTGCCGCGCAAAACAACAATGTGGCGCTAATGGACTTTGACCCGCAGGGCTCGTCTATGCGCTGGCTGAAAATTCGGCCTGAAGATTCTGCACCTATACATGGCATCGCCGCGTTTAACCTGCATGGGAGTGCGACACGCAGCTGGCAGCTTAGGGTTCCCACGGACATCAAGTACCTCGTGGTCGACTCGCCGGCATCGGTGCCTGCCATTAATCTGGCGGAACTTACCAGCGGTGCGCACGCCATTCTTATCCCGGTTCTCCCGTCCGATATCGATGTTCACGCCGCCTCAAACCTGATGAAGGATCTGTTGCTGATCGCGAAGGTCAGCCGGCGCATGGGCAGGGTTGGTGTCGTTGCAAACCGTGTGCGTGAAAACACGCTTGCGTACCGCAAATTAATGCGTTTCCTGCAGAGCTTGTCGATTTCCGTGGTCGGCGTGCTCAAGGATAGCCAGAACTACGTCCATTCGGCCGAACTGGGTTTGTCCATTCACGAGATGCAGGCCTCGAGGGTCCGCCAGGATCTCGATCGCTGGGAGCCTATATTCGACTGGCTTGAGGAAAAGCTGCAAACACCGCTGACGCCGAGAGATTTTCGTCGCCCGGATGTGGTGCCGCAAATCCATCAGCTTCCGATGGTCGCGGAGAAGGGCAAGCCCGCAATCTAACTGCCGATATCAGTCTTTAGTTCTGCTAACAGCAAGCGCGCCAGGTGAATCGAGCGCTTTACCAGGGCAGTTCGCGGCCGTCTTCGAAGTCGAGGAATTTGCCGTTCTGTTCAGCGGTAAGGCCGTCGATGACTTTAAGCATCTTGGCCACGCTTTCCTCTGGTTCTATCGCATTGGGCAGTTTCATGCCCGGCACCGTATTGACCTGCCCGGGTGACAGCAAGGTAAGAATGACGTTCTTCTTGGGAGTCTCGAACGACAGTGTGTACATGTACATGTTCAAGGCTGCCTTGCTGCCGCGGTAACTGTACATCATTGGCATTTCCGGGCTCAGGTCGAACGAGCCTGCCTTGCTCGAGATAACCACGATCTTTTTCTGATCGGACAAGGCGACCTGGTCCATAAAAGACTGCGCGAGTTTGAGCGGCGCAATCGCATTCACTTCCAGGCTCATTCGCGCCATATCAAAATCGACGCCTGTGACCGTCTTGAAAGCACTCTTGTATTTCGGCGTGATTCCGGCGTTGTTTAGCAGTAGGTCGATCGGTTGCTCAGCATACTTGCTGTCCAGCTCGTCGATGCGCGCAAAATCGGTAACGTCGAGCTGTTCGATGACTAGCCGGTCGTAACCGCTGGCCAGCGCCAACAGCTCCTCTGCCTGCTCGGGCTTCCTCGCCGTGGCGATAATATTCCAGCCGCGTTCTGCAAACTGGTTGACGAATTCCAGCCCGATTCCGCGGTTGGCTCCCGTAATAAAGACCGTGGGATGCTCGGCAGAAAATTTCGCCGGGTCACCGGCAGTGATCACGGGTGCCGGTGCAGCCGTCTCCTCAGTTTCCGCAGCAATGCTTGTCTGCGCGGTGAAGGTTGCCAGCATCAGCGTCGTTGACAGGGTTATAGCCAGCAACAATGTGGTCGGTAGACGGTTCATCGGTTTACTCCGGAAATTCTTATCAGGCACCCGGTTGGGTGCAAGCTTTATCAGGTAGCCGACTCTAGCCGCTGCATCCCGGTCAGGCAACCTATCTGTCCGATATTAAAGCCGGTTTAACCCGGGTTGAGCACGATGATGGCCGCATGCGAATCACGCGCGCACCCCGGGCTAAGGAGGACCCCACGGCGAAGTCCCGCACTGACCGCAAGTGCCTTCCGCAGGCTGTTAGTTACTCGATCCAGCGCAGCTCAACCGCGGTGGACGGGCCGATAATGACCTGACTCAGGTCTGCAGGAATCGCAGCCTGTGTTTCCGACAGTGCCACGCGGCCCCCCATAATTTCCGCCTGCGTCTGCGGATAAAGCGGAAACTTGTTCGGATCCGCGTAACCGACGGGAAAAACAGGCAGGTTGGACGGGCCGCCGTATTTGTCTGTCGCCCCCAGCGTGTGCAGCAGTTCATGCGCAACGACAAAGTTATTTGTTTCCGCCTGTTCCGCCGCCGAGAAAACATTGACTATGCCGACCAGACCTTTCTGCAGGCCCAGCGAGTGCGACAGGGTCGGACTCACGTTCGGATCGAAATACACGAGGAAAAGTCGAATGTCGGGGTCAGCGCCGGGCGGGTCGTTGGTGATCGAGTTAGACCACCAGCGAAGTTTCAGGCTCCAGTATGCGATTTTGAAGGGGTTGGCCGTCCTGGGAGGCTCGGGCGGCTGTTCAAATATTTCGTGGCCCACCACGATGCGAACGGGCTCCTTTATATCGATGCCGAAACGCTCGGCTTCGTTGCGCATAAACTGTTCGATCGAACCGAAGTCTGCGGTTTCTATTTCGTCAATATAGCGTTGGGTAGAATCCAGGCCGTCGCCGTTAATCGGGTACACCGTTACTCGCAGTGACTCACGCCAGTCTGTCGTGTTCTGCATACTGAAGTGGGTGCCTAGTCCTACGATAAAAAGCGCCATCAGCAGGGAAAATTTGCGCAAAAACTCGAACATCGGGCGGTAGCAGATCCTTTAGGCAGAGGGTGTTACGTTACGCGACCGTTGCACATAAGAGTGTGATGTGGCGCACACCCCCGCCGGTAATTGGCTATTTGCTTGACCGCTGCGGGCGTCAGGAGTAACTTTGCGCGCGGCGCTACAGGTGCCCCGGGATCGGCAGATTCCGGGGTTAATCGGGAAGACGGTGCACTGGTTGGTTACAGGTCAACAGAGACCACCAGTAATTCCGTCACTGCCCCCGCAACGGTAGACGAGTGAAAGGCGCGATCAATCTGGCCACTGTGCTGATGCATGGGAAGGCGATCGCTCCACGGAACAATCCAGAACCTCCTCGTAAGTCCGGAGACCGGCCTGCAGCATTTCTAGACAACACAGGGTCTCGGTGGGAGACGAGTTGTGACTTTTCTGAGTCCGCTCATCTGACAGACAGCATGGCCTTGGCGGGCCAGGCGAGTTCTGCGCCTCCGTTACCTGTTATTTCTGCGCTCGGGTGAGAGTGCGGAGGGGGATAAACCGTGGTCGGAATTTTTAAGGCTCTGCTGCGAAGAGTTTCTGGGCCAGCACTTGCGTTGTTCGTGCTGGCAAGTTTGGATGCGATCGCAGCAGAGCAGAGTGTATCTGCCTCAAGCGATCCCGGCATCGATACGCTGCTCGTAACTGCCAATCGTATGCCTACAGAGCGTTTACGCACAGGCAGCACCACTTACGTCGTGACAGCGGATGACATCGAGCAGCGACAATACCGAGCCGCTGTCGATGTGTTGCGCACCGTTCCGGGAATGACTGTTACCCGCAGTGGGCCGCAGGGAGGTCTTGCCTACGTAAAGATGCGCGGTGCTGCTTCGGGGCAGACGCTGGTTTTGGTCGACGGTGCGATCGTTAACGACCCCGCTGCGCCGGACGGTGCTTATGACTTCGCTTTTCTCGATACCGCCGACATCGAGCGCATAGAAGTGTTAAGCGGCCCGCAAAGCACGTTGTATGGCAGTGATGCGATGGGCGGCGTGATCAATATCATTACCAAGAGCGGCCGCGACCAGTCGCTGATTTCGGGTTACGCCGAGGGCGGCTCATACAACACAGGCCGAATAGGCGTGCAAACGGCGGGTGGTGGTGACCTTGTATCGGGCCGTTTGTCGGTCGACTACCTCGAAACAGACGGGATTTCCAAAGCCGACGAAAATGATGGCAACACGGAAAAAGATAATTACGACAACCTGACCGTGTCTGGCCGGCTTGGGGTCCAATTTACGGATACCTTTAGTTTGACAGCCAATGCTCGCTATATAGACAGTGAAGCCATGTATGACGGTTTTGTCTTTGAACCGGACACCGGCGCCTTTTCGTTTGCCGATGCCGATCTTATTTCGATCAGCACGCGTTATTCGGGCGGGGTGGTTGCGGATTTTGCGTTCCTGGACGGCCGCTTCGAGAATAAGCTGGGTGTGAATTACAGCAGCACCAAGCGCACGGAATCCGGGGCGGATAATTTCGGTGGCGACGTCGAAGGTGACAGGACGACGCTGTCTTACCAGGGTGCCTACGCATTGACCGGCAGCAACAAGATTTTGTTCGGCGGAGAATACGAGGATGCGCGGGTCAAGGATCCCGCCGGCTTAGCAGAGACCAAGAGTCTGGACTCCACGGGTGTCTTTGCTTTGTATCAGTTTGCTCCCGTCGATTCCGTTGATCTTACGTTGGGGCTGCGTAATGACAATTACGAAGATTTCGGTTCGGAGACCACAGGCCGGGTTACGGGTGCCTGGAACCTGGTAAATAGCGGAACGACCTTGCGCAGCAGTCTCGGCAGCGGTTTTAAGGCACCGACGATTTTTCAGCTTGGTTACTCCTTTGGCCCCGTCAGTCCACTGGAAAATCTCAAGCCGGAAACCAGTGTTGGCTGGGATGCCGGTATCGAGCAGCAATTTGACTGGGCTGCCGTGTATGTGCAGGTCACTTACTTCAGTGACACGACCAAGGACGCTATTACTTTCGTGGAGACTTTCGTGCCTGAGTACAACGCTCGTTATGAAAACGTCGACGAAGTTCGGCGCAAAGGCGTGGAGCTGGTCTTTGGCGGCGAAATAACCTCTGATCTGAGTTACAGGCTTACCGGCACCTATGTCGATGCGCGCAATGAAACCACCAATGAACGATTGTCGCGCGTACCCCGGCTTGCCGGTGCATTTAATGTGACCTGGGCACCGTTGGGCGGCAGCAGCATCTATGCGGAACTGGTCGCCCAGGGAGATCAGGATAATTCGACCTTCGACGATCTGACGGTTGCAGGCTTTGGTGTGCTAAACCTTGGTGGTGAGTGGCAGGCGGGCAAAAACTGGAGTCTGTTTGGGCGGGTGGAGAACCTCCTCAACAAGGAATACCAGGAAGTGCTTTTCTATGGCACGCCAGACCGCAGTTATTACGCCGGTTTTCGAGTTTCGATGTAGTGCCTCAGGACACTCGCGCCCGATAACGGTTTCTAGTAGCCTGCGAGTCTGGTCAGGGCAATCTTTGGCCTTGATGCTGTTGCAAACTGCTTGATGACTCCCTGGGGGGAACATGGATAGAAACGCACCTGCCGCAATTTATGCGGGAATATTTGTGAGTGTTCTCGGCGTTTTCGCGCTGATGATTATGCCAATCGTCCCCGGCGTACTGATAGCTGAACTGGGCTTTTCCAAAGAAGCTGCAACGGGCGTTATCAGCGCCGAAGTAGGCGGCGGTGCTCTGGCCTCAATCTTTGCGATGTTCTGGATTGGCAAGCTGAACTGGCGGCATGTGAGCCTCATGGCGATTGGGGTCGTGGTACTGGGAAATATTGCCACGCTATACATCACCGACGCATCCGCGCTGACGATCCTGCGTTTTATGGTGGGCTTTTTCGGGCAGGGTGCGGCCTTCGCGGTGGGAATAGCCATGATCGGCAGCACCAGCGACCCCGATAAGAACTTTGGTTTCGTTATCGCCGCGCAGGTGGCTTTCGGTGTGATTTCGCTGCTAACGCTGCAGCGTTTCGTGAATGCATTCGACAGCGTTGGCGGTATCTATATTCCCCTGGCCGCAGTTGCGGCGCTGGGTCTACTGCTCATACCCAAACTGCCAACCGGATTTGCGGCGCGGCCGGAGCAGCACGCGGAACAACCCGGTGGTTCGATACTGTTGCCGGTCATCGGCCTGGTGGTCATGCTGATCTGGTGCTGCGGACTCGGCGCAATGTGGAACTTTGTTGCCCTGATTGGCGTTGCTAACGGCCTCGATCCGGTCGAGGCACAGCAGGCCCTGGCCATTAGCTCGGGTGTCGCAATTGTTGGCGCCTTCTCTGCGGCGGCGCTTGCGGGCAAGGGCATAAACAGGCTGGTGCCGGTAATCGTGGCGCTGCTGATTCAGGCTGTAATGGCCTGGTTTCTGCAGGTGCAGACGAGTTGGGTCGAGTTAGCGATCAAAGCTTCGATCTTCCAGGTTTTCTGGAATATGACCGGCCCCTTCATAATGGGTGCAATTGCGTCATCCGACACCGGCGGCAAAGTTGCGGTACTGATTCCTGCGGCGCAAACCGCCGGCTTTTCTGTGGGCCCCATGATAGCCGTGGCATTCATGACGGAAGGAAGCCTGATGGCGGCCAATTACACCACCATCGTGTGCTGCCTGATTGCGCTGCTTATTTTTGTTCCCCTCGCTCTCAGGCTCAAAGCCGCGGGCCACTGATTGATTGCGATCGCTGAAGCGGCGGCCCGCGCTGCAGCCGCGGTTTTTGGCTACTTGGTTAACAGATAAGGCCGAAAAGCGGCGGACATGACCGGCCGGATATCGTCACCGTCGCGCACGAGCAATAACATGGCAATGCCATGCCGGTCGGCAAAACCAGCGGCCCGCTCGGGCCCCAGGACCATCAAAGCAGTGGCCAGCGCATCGGCCTGCATTGCGTCTGGCGCAATCACCGTTGCCGAGGCCAGGCCCTGTTCGACCGGCGCGCCGGTCGCCGGGTCGATCGTGTGGCTGACGCGTCGCTCATCGAGCATATAGAAGTTCTGATAGTCACCCGATGTGGCAACAGCCGAGTCGCCCGGCAGGACGACGAATTCGATTTCGGTATCGCCGCCGGGTTGCTGTATCCCGATGCGCCATGGCTTGCCATCCGCGCGCACACCGGCGGTGCGCAATTCGCCGCCGATCTCCACGAGGTAGTTGCGGACGCCGCTGGATTCAAGCAGGTAAGTGAGCTGGTCCACGGCATAGCCTTTGGCGATGGCCGAGAGATCCAGCCGCAAAAGCGGGTCCGTTTTGCGCAGCGCTGGCGGCGCCGTGCCTGGCGATCCGTGACCGGCCCGAGCTGGTCTACGAGCACACGAACAAGGCCAACACGGTGGCTATCGTTTCGGACGGGACGCGGGTGCTGGGACTGGGCGACATCGGGCCCGAGGCGGGGCTGCCCGTGATGGAAGGGAAGGCGCTCTTGTTCAAGTACCTGGGAGCCGTGGATGCAATACCGTTGTGCCTGGACACAAAAGATCCGGACGAACTGGTGCGCGTCGTGCGTTGTCTTCAGCCCTCCTTCGGCGGTATCAACCTGGAAGACGTCGCGCAACCGAAATGTTTTCGCATCCTCGACCAGCTTCGCGCGCAGATGGAGATCCCCGTCTGGCACGACGACCAGCAGGGGACGGCCACCGTCTTGCTGGCCGCGCTGCTCAACTCGTTGAAGATCG
>Ga0209536_100017132_pt1 | contig 10278 bp, 9 predicted proteins | sample DeeMarSeWOR28_12_FD_187461 | JGI IMG/M metagenome (GOLD analysis project Ga0209536, IMG submission 187461) | Marine sediment microbial communities from White Oak River estuary, North Carolina - WOR-2-8_12 (SPAdes) (version 2) | ecosystem: Environmental > Aquatic > Marine > Intertidal zone >... | reverse complement strand
ATTCCTCCTGGAATCAGCGGCCACCAGTGGGAATCGCCTGCATAAATCAGGTGGATAACATAGATTGACACAAAGCCCACACCGAGACCGATCCCCTGGATATCGCCGAAGTTCTGAAAGAGACTCTCCCCGACTGAACCCAGCCCAAGACCCAGCAGGATACCACCTGGAATCAGCAAGCCGTATGCTCGGAAGTAAAGATACCCGGCTAAGAAAGCGCCACCAATTAAGAATAACGTGACAGATTCTCCAAATCCCTCTACAAACTGGATCGCCAGGAATCCGATTCCCAATAAAATCAGGATGGATCCCGTAACAACACTACGCCGTCTGTTTTCGTCCATGATTTCTCCTTTTACAATTGGATCTGACAGAAGAATGGGCAGGATTTTCCTGTCATCCTTTTCGAAAGTTCCTTTAGTCTCGATCAAAAAGTTTTGACGTGGTTGTGAAAGTGAGACTGATTCGTCTTATTATTGTTAATAAAGTATACAATTTTTAAATTGATTGACAAATTTGGGAATATGTTCACAAAAGGCTACGTGAGAGAAAGCTCACCCGAAGAATCAATTTCATATTCAAAATAAAACCACTTATCGAGATCCGACTCGGCTTCAATTTTGAATGCTGTGATTAATCGTTCACCATCTGTTTTCAAATAAATTGCGCCGTAGACATCAACATTCGTTTTCGCCAAAGTTCGAATGTCTTCTGAAATGGATTGCTGGAGTTCATCCGATGGATTGCTGGCCAATTCTTTGATATCTTTTTGCAATTGGTCGACTAATTTTTTGTCTTCTCTCTCTCGTGTCGATCGTTGCAGCTCAGTGGACAAAATCACTGGGGACTCACCGCGTCCAAATTTTCCAAGTCTGCCCAAAAGATCAGGACGTGGATGAACATGGCCTTCTTGATCACCAGAGGAGATGACAAAACACGCCGGATTGACAGCTTCCATGAAGGCATCGGTGACCTTCTCCGATCCATGGTGGCAGACTTTCATCACTTCTGATTCGAACCATTTTCTCGCTTCAATGATCATCGGGATATAATCGGGATTGCTTCTGGTGGGAAAAGACTGCCTGCCGGTGTAATGTTTCAGTAAGAACTTCTCAGCGGGGACGTTAAGATCGCCGCCGAACAATATCTTAAAGTTTCCATAGGTGAGCCTGAGGATGACTGAATGCCCATTCTTGGTCATTCCGTAATCACTGCTTATTCTTCTTAATCTGGGTGTGTTGTTTTGATCGAATTCAACTACGGGTCCAAGCACCTCAATGGTGTAATCACGCCCATCTGATGGGGCGAATCCAGGCATGTAGGTCCGCTCATTTTCTACGCTTCCATGAAACGTAGAGAGCATCTTGAAATCAGTGATCTTTGGATTGGAAACAGCTTTGTTCATCACTCTCGGAAACACAAATCTGCCTATCACAGAAGAATCACCAAAGATATCTTCGATATCCGCTGTCGAGGTTGCCAAATCCTCAAGATACTTGTCTCCAGTGGCCGGATCGATGGTAACTCCACCCAGTTTTTCAAAATAGCCTGAAACAGGTCTCTCAACCAGCCCACTGTGATAGATTGTTTTAAATCCAATATCGTGATCCGCAAATATATCCTCAAAGCCCAGATAATGATCCATATCCGGGTGGGTAATGATCGCTGCTTCAAAATCGAAACCTCGATAGGCTTTAAAACGCCCATTGAGAAAGGCAAACATATTCCCACCTTCTCCAGCATCAATGATCATAATTCTTTCTTCCTGGGCGGTTTCAGGCGTGATCAGGACTGCACCATCACCCTGCCCAACATCGACAAAAATGATTTCAAGGGGACGTTTATCAATTGTATGTTCTTCTTTGATATACCAATCCTTTTTGCGCCCCCATTTTACAGGCAACCATCCAGCCCCCATCCCATCATTCAATCGATTCTCGTCGATCAGCAACCAATCGCCCCATAGTACCTGCCGTACCCTTTTTTTATCCCGGTTGTAAAGGTATATCTTTTCACCATCTTTTCCCAAGCCAACAAATTTGTGTGTCATAACAGTTCCTCTTGAATTGGTTCGAGTTTAGTATTATGAATACTCACATCAGACCATGGTTAGACTTTGAAGATCTAGCATCAGAATAGACCATGGTTTGAATTTGGTTATTAATCTCTAATAAAACAAAGCAAAGACTGAAATGATCGCGAGTTGAGCTAGAGGATAGTAGCTGGCTCGATCAAATAGCCTCGCTGCCAGTCTGCCATCTTGACGGCTGTAAAGCCGAAATCCCGGGATCAGAAGCAGAAAAACTCCTGCCAAACCGCTGGCAATCAGATAAGGTATTCCTAAATCTAGGGGAGAGACAGAAGGTAAGAATAAGCTTGTGAAGACTGTGAGACCAAGGGTGATGAGAACGACCAAACCCGCTTTTTGGGGTCCGAACTGGATGGGGATGGTTTTTGCTCCAACTCGTTCGTCTTCGACGGTATCGTTCCAATCTGCAGGAATATTTTGTCCTCCAATTTCCCAAAACAGCACCCAGGCAAACAGCAGCAGCAGGGATCCTGAAGATGGATTTGGATCAACGACATATACTGCAGCGATCGGTCCACTTGATTTGACTAGCCCACTGATCAGGGTTCTCCAGTAGGTAACTTTCAGCAGCAGGCAATAAATGACCTCTAAAATTGCCGCTGCCAGCAGAATCACAACGATCATGGGATTCAGTAGATACGATCCAATTAGCGCAACAATAAACCACCCTAAAAACCATAGAATTCCGCTGCGTAGACTGAGAACGTCTTGTGCCAGAGGATAGCGCAGATCTGAGGCTTCAACAGAATATCCCTCCTTGATGCCTCCTTTCGAAAATTTTTCTCGATCCACAGCAATTCCGACCAAATCATTGAGGGCGTAAATTGCAGTGTAGGCAGCAAATGCAGTGAACAGGGCGAGGAGAATAATTTTCCAGTCCGGGATTTCTCCTAACCAAAGGATTGCTGTGAAACCCGGGTTTGCTAAATCCAAGATGCCGTGTGTAGTTCTTGAGAGCGCAAAAAATCGTTTCATGAAAGAGGTCACTTGGTTGAATGAGATGGTCGATAGAATATCGGTTGGATTAGGTTTTAGTAAAGTGCGCCATGTAGTTTACATCTTCTTTATTATGTGCAACTTTAAACTTGCCGGTAAATGGATTGTACATCAGACTGGCTAGTCTCGCAAATTCCAGACCATTGTTTTGCGACCACTGTTTTAATTCGCTCGGACGAATTAACTTTCTGTAAGAATGTGTACCCTTAGGCAGCAATCGGAGAATATATTCTCCACCAACAATGGCAAATAAAAAAGCTTTTAGAGTCCGATTGATGCTGGAAAAAAATGCGTGCCCGCCTGGTTTTAGCGCGCGTGCGCAGGCAGCTACGATCTTTTCTGGCTCGGGCACATGTTCGAGCATTTCCATACAGGTTACTATATCAAAACGACCCATTTCTGACTGGGCGATGTCTTCGACATTGGTGTGACGATAGTCGATCGATAATCCCTGCGATATGGCATGATGGCGTGCCGCTTCGATGGATGGCGATGATAAATCTATTCCTGTGACCTGTGCGCCGGATTTTGCCAGCGCTTCTGAAAGGATGCCACCTCCACAACCCACATCGAGGATCCTGGGAGAAGGGGAGGTTACTTTTTCAAGTATGAATTTGGTTCGCAACGGGTTGATGGTATGAAGGGTTCCCATTTCCCCATCAGGATCCCACCAAATTTGTGCTACTCTGTCGAATTTATTGATTTCTTGCTCGTCGTAGTTCTTAAATTCTGTCATGGATTAATATTCCCTTGTTTACGAGGTATTGATAAGCCGTGAGGATATCTTGCTGTGAGATATCATTGACGAAAGTACATTTCCCTATGCCGCGCGGCAATGGCACTCTCTGGAATCCGTTGCGATGGTAGGTCCGTTCTTCGAGCGATTCCCAAAGTGCATTGGGTTCGAGCAAGGAAGTGTTCAATATAATCCCAAGATTATCGATCAATTTGAAGATCCGCTCAGCCTCTTCCTGTGAAACCAGGCAGCGCTCATGAGCGATCATGGTTGAGAATACGATATCCAGCAGGACTGCCTCACCATGGAGCAGATCGGCTTCGTGGCGGATTTCAAGGCCGTAGCTGAAGGTATGGCCAAAGTCGACTTTCCGGGCCAGATCATCCTCAAATAAGTTGGGTTCTAATTCCTCCAACATACCTGTAATTGCACGATCAAGGATCACACCCCCCATTTCATCTTGAAATTTGGCATTAACGCTTTCTGGCCCATGTTCTTCGAGCATTTTGAAGAGATTCGAGTCCTTAATGACCGCAAGTTTGATGATTTCAGAAACACCGTTAAGGATATGACGCTTGGGCAGTGTGTTGAGGAACGCTTTGTCCAGAAAAACTTTTATCGGGGGCTCGAAAGAACCGAGACGATTTTTGTAACCATTGAAGTTTATGCCGTTTTTGATTCCGATCGCAGCATCGATATATCCCATCAAGGTAGTGGGGACTTTGAGGTGTGGGACACTGCGTCGGTAACTGCTCGCGACAAAGGCAGCAATATCGGTCAGGACACCACCTCCGATCATGATGATTGGTTCATCCCTGCGATGAATGGGGAAAGTATCAAGTTCCTGTACGATGCAGAGGTAGTTTTCAATGTTTTTGTGTTCCTCTCCACTGGGAAAGGTCACAATCTTTGCATTCACTCCATGGTGTGAGAAATATCTTTGGAGATCAGAAGAATAATACTTTTCCACATTGCTGTCGATGACGACGAACCGGCAGGAATTTTTAACCCAACCTGGATAGAGCAGATCGGTATTATTAGGATCAAACAGATTGGGTGAATTTACTATTTCGTATTCGATCGTGCGCTGATGGGTCACACACCATCGTTGAGGTTCTGCAGTCATGTCACCTGCCGCCAATTTGATTTCGCATTTAATACCCTGCCTGCTAAATTTTGTGCCAATTCCAAATTGTGGTTGCGATAATTTCCGCATTGCTGGATATTCGCATAAGGCACTTCAGTGGCTTCCAAAATATCATGCAGAATGTTTTCATAGACCGTAAGAATTTTTTCAGCGCGTCCTTCATTGAACAGCGTGAGATAAAATCCGGTCTGACATCCCATTAATCCGATCGAGATGAAATTCTCCGGCAAGTATTTCTGAAAGCCTTCGAGCAGGAAATGTTCGAAGGAGTGCATTTCGGTTGAAGATAAAAAGGTCTTATTCGGCTGATTAATACGTAGGTCGACAGCAAAGACCACATCTCCGGTTGGGCCAATCGTATAAGAACGTAGTTTTACATGCGGAGCTTTCAACAGCCGGTGGTCAAGTTCGCCAACTGTGGTGGGTTCCCAGCCAAGCTGTTCCACGTTAACCATTAGTGATTCTCCTTTCTTGCCAGGGGCCTTAGATCCTGAGTTCAGACGTATTGGGATAAATGCCTGAAGCTGTCATCCAACGCTTTCTGCCATGATTTGACGTGATGATATAACTCGACCGAAGCGTAGCCAGAATAACCATTGTCGGTCAGCGTCTTAAGGCTGGCAGCAAAATCCAAGGTTCCTTCCCCAGGAATTTCGTGGAAATGAACGATCCCCGTTAGGGTGTTTGCGACCATTTTAGCCATGAGTGGTTTTCCATCTTCACCTGGTGTCCCTCGCAAATAAGCGATGATCGGTTTTGCCCTTTCTAATACATCGAAGCTCAGTGCCGGGACTGAGATTAGGTAAGTGAAAATTTCATTATCGAACTGAGTTGCACCGGCAAACAGCTTGATGTAATTCACATAGTCGACATTATATTGAATGTTTACCTGGTCTAGAATCTTACCAACGCGCTTCTTCTGATCTAGGGATACAGGATCATCGTAAAAATAGATGGGATGATCGCGATCCACCAACAGGTAATCTGCATATTCCGGAAAATAAATCAAATAGTGGGCAAATTCAAGATCGAGATTCAAATTGTCAGCCATTTTGACGATTTTCAGGTTATATCCTTCCTGTGCATCAGAAAGGTGCAAAAAACGGGTGTAGGGTGCAGCAATTCCCAATGCTGAAATGTAATCTTTCTCTGAGCAATACATATGACATAAATCGAGGTGCAGCCGGAATTTGGGAGAATTGATTTCTTCCACCAGGCTCATCCCTTGCTCGACTGTTTCAATGAACATGCCTGGTTCAGGTTCGATGAGCAGGGTGATGTCTTCATCGTCCCGAATTTCCTGCAAGCAGCGATGAATACTATCCACCAGCAATTCTCGTGGGTTTACCGTTGGATTTATGACATGTTCTTCCCGGATGAAGCCACTGCCAAATGTCACCAGAGATACATCTAATTTTCGAGCGAAGTCGATCCCGCGTTTAACAAGGTTAATGCGGCGCTTTCTGCCTGCCAGATCCGGACTCATCAGGGAAGGTTCATGCGGTCTTGAGGGTGTGAAGAAATGTGATGCCGTCGCGACACAAGCAGCTTTTACACGAACATTTTGGAGTTTTTGTTTCACACTGGCAACAGTTTCATCAGTGATATTGAATGGATTGAATTGATCCCGGTGAAACGAGAGTTCGATGCCTGGATAACCAGCTCGATCCACAGCATCGATGGCATCCAAATAATCCAGGTCGGTCAAGCCAAAAGTGCTGTAACTAAGTTCGATCATGATGTGTGCTCCAAAAATTGCTTATCTAAATTTCGACCCTAAGGTAGGTGAATGAGAATTATGACAAATATTATAAACGAATTGTGGCACTCTCTGAGGCAAAACATGAAGTGTGGGGAAGTAATGATCAAAATAGATTAGCACTCAATGGGCGAAATTTTTGTCAAGCACCGACTAGAAGGATATAATAGTGTAAGGGTAAGCAACGCCATTTGTTGCTCCGGATCAGCATTCAAAAGGTTTTTTGTATGTCCAAACCATTAGCATTAATTATTGAGGATGATCGTGATAGTATCACGATGTATCAATATGTGTTGGAATCCACCGGATACACAACGGAAAGCTTTACTTCGGGAAAAAATGCACTGGAAAGATTAGATTTTGTCACACCCAATATCATCTTGCTGGATTTAAACTTGCCGTTAGTTTCAGGATCTAAGATTTTAGACAAAATTCACAACGAAGAACGGTTGAAGAGTGTGTCAGTCATCGTCATCACGGGACATTCCAACCTGGCATCGGATTTGAGAGCTGATTCGGAATTTTTACTCTTGAAGCCTGTCAGTGTTGACCAGCTAACCAACATGATCTTGCGACTGAAAGATTTTGATCTCAAAAAAAGTGGGAAAAGAGAGTAATTAGTCCAGAAAAGTCTCACAATCTAAAAATGTTTATCGATAATTTTTTGAGTTTAATATCCCACGACGGTGCTTTGTGCAAATATAGAGACGTTAAACTAACGCATATTTGATAGTAATTGCTAACACACTTCCGACGTCTCAAAGTTATTGATTACTTTTGCTGCTGAGTTTTCAGCAGAACGAGGCTAAGACCATTTTTTGGAAGTTTCTAACTAACCTAAATGCTACAACTGGGATTGATGCCTAATGATCAATAGAAGAGTTCTATACCCTAAATCAATATTTTGAGATGTTATTTTCTGAACAAACGAAAATATTCACAGGGAGATTCCAGGATCGAATTCGAGTGAACCCGGTAAATCATATTTAGCAGTATTTTTCTCCAATATTTTATAACCTTTATATTCGAGCGAACCGCTGCCGGTGCATGAGCCAGTTGTCGCCTTCGAAATCATTCCATCCTGAATAAAAAGCTTTCCTCCATCCAATTTTAATTTGACGATAATATCAAACTTGAGTTTTTTGAGTGGTACCTGATTGATGACAGGTTGGAGGGTGGGAGAATGTTTGGATACCAAGGTATGTTCCAACAGCGTTACCTCGTGAAAGCCGCTCGGGGGGTTGGGTTTATCCCGATACTGGATGATCTCTTGATGTTTTCTCCATCCTTGGATCAATAGTTTCCCAACCTCAATATCAAGCGCTTCACAGAGTTTCATGATCATCAATTCAAAAAAGGATTGGGAGACTTGGAAACCTGTCAGCTCTTGAGCAATAGCCTGTTTTGCCTGGGAGAACTCTGCGCTTCCCTCGATGCTATTGACCCATGCCGGAGAGTCTTTTTGAGTTTCAAAAAACGAGTTCAGTGTTTGCATAATTCCTCCATTCGAAAAGTCGTGACTTGAGTTTGACCTTTGTCTCGATCAATTATTATCGAGTAACCCATCGTTGTCTGTTTCAATAGATTGTTCGCCAAAATCCATCTCAATGTCAAAATGTAAATCAATAGTCAAAGAAGATTCAGTTGGTTCGACACTTTGATTTCCATAATCCATCCCAACCTTGAAGTCAATCAGAGGTTCAGGCTCTTCCGGGTGTTCATCAGGTTTTTCTTTTTGAGAACTCCGACCTTTGATTGAACGTGTCACCAATATTCCACCGCCAATGATTGCGGCTCCAACCACAATCGATATCCCGATGATAAGTAAAATATCTGTGGGAAAATCAGTTTGGATTGGTTCTGTCACTTCAAACGACTCTGAAAACTCTGAATTCTCAAATGCGATGATGATTGTCTGTCTGCCAAGGTGAGTTTCTTCGGGTAGAAAAACATTGATGAGCACAGTTTCGTTCGACAAAATTTCATTATCAAACACAGGGATATCCAAGCCACCGATTGCCACGCTAATCAGGTCACCCAACTCAAAGAGATTGTCTCCTTCGAGCAATAACTCAATCTCTGAATCTATCTCACCTTCCTGAGGTGAGATATTCCACAGAGTAGGCCGGTCTCCAAAGTCAGTCCCTGGTTCTCTACGGTCAACAAAAAATCTGTCTTCGTGCCCAAAATTCTCGAAGAAGAAGACAATTTCGGTTTCCCCTGCGGGTAATTCTGGGGGCAGATACACACCTGCGACTGATATCTCATTAGATTCATTTGTGTAATATAGGATTTGCACATCCATCCCTGCAATCGTCATCCCAACCAGTTCCCCAAGGCCCAATAAATTTTCTCCTTCAAGATACAATTCAATTTCAGTTCCGATTCGACCTTCTTTCGGGCTAAACCCATAGATCAAAGATTCTACAGGTTGGTCGAAATCCGGTCCTTGAACGAAGAAATAGTCACGGAAGCTGAAATCTTGATAGTACAAACCAATCTCGGTCTCACCAATGGGGGTCTCTGCTGGCAGATAGATACGTATCCTCCAGGCTTCCCCCGTTTCATTGACCGCATATTCCAGGATTGGCATTTCAACCCCACCAATAATGACCTCACCCAATTCACTGTCCAAAAAGCTGCTGAACTCAACAAACAGTGTTTCCTCAGTATCGACCCGTCCTTCTTGTGGTTTGATTGAATTAAGGATTGGTGCTAATTCTTGTTCCCCTGGTTCAGTAACGATGAAAAAGGCATCCATGCCAATCCCATCAAATATAAATGATATTTCGGTGGGTCCTGTTGGGATATCTTCAGGAATTAGAACGAGCACTTCAATCAGTTGATCCGAGAGGATATTAAAATCAAAAACCGGGAGTTCCTGTCCGGTTAGCAACACCCCATTTAATTCACTTATCGATTCAAAGTCCGATCCTTTGAGCAATAAATTGATGACCTGTCCTGGTGCACCACGCTGTGGAAATATTATTTCGAGTGCGGGTATGATCTGGGCAATAGAGGTCTGAGCAATCAACAACGATAATACGATGACGAATGTAAAAATGAAAAAGGTATTAACTTTCGTTCGCGACATACCATCACCTACGCTTTAGGAAGTTATTTGAGAAACTCAATGCATCAGCCTGAGTTCATTCTTCACTCTCTTGCAGTTTTGTTTTTAAAACGAATAAATAGTAGGGGGATATGAGAGGTCAAACTTGATTTGTTACTTATTCTGATTATAGGTGATTTTATTAATGAGTCAATTCGAGCACTGAAATTCTTCCAGATCCAATATGTAACAGATTCATCATTGATCCAGCAGAGATGAATGGAATTACGGGCCTGAGCGATCCTTGTGACGAATCTCTATAAAGTAGAGTATGTTAATTTTCGGTAGAATTGTCTTTGAAGGAAATGTATCGAAACTAAATCAATACCCATACAGGCTGGTATCTTATGCTAATAGAATTGATGTTGCACGAGGCAGAGATAATCTATTTCGTTGGTAGCTCACTGATGGTCTTTGTCGTTCTTCAATTAGTGGCTTT
>Ga0209536_100017131_pt1 | contig 10278 bp, 4 predicted proteins | sample DeeMarSeWOR28_12_FD_187461 | JGI IMG/M metagenome (GOLD analysis project Ga0209536, IMG submission 187461) | Marine sediment microbial communities from White Oak River estuary, North Carolina - WOR-2-8_12 (SPAdes) (version 2) | ecosystem: Environmental > Aquatic > Marine > Intertidal zone >... | reverse complement strand
CCCTTTATTTGTCTTATTTATAATGTAATGAAACAGCTGCTCTCGTTGAGTAAGTTCTTTTGTTCTATATACGGATAGAAAAAAGGAAAAATCGACTTTAGGCGGATAGTATTTATCAATGTGTTTACCGAAGCCCAAACCATTAAAATCCACGTTTAAATAATGTAAATTCGGAAATCCGATTGCTTTCCCGATATCACACGCGACCGCATAGGTATCTTTCATACCCTCGATTCCGATCACTTCCTTCGCTCCGGCTTGCACGGCTTTAATGCAGCTCTGGCCAAGGTTGCACCCAAAATCCATCACGGTATGCCCCTGCAAGACAGACATGTCAATTAAGTCAAAGCGCTTAAGACTCCTCTGCCCTTGCAAACCTACAAACGGGATGGTTTGATAACTTTCAAACCACTGGATTTGTTTAATTTGATGCGCAAGGTTTTGAAGATGCTCCATTTTAATCAGTTGGGCATATTCAGTTTCGAGCATTAAAAGGTAGATGGTTATCCGGGGAAGATGGGAGAGTGCTGCAGCGGCGATCCGCCTGGCCCCATCCACCATAAAAATCATTTTGGGATCTATGTTCGCGCCGACATCGTTTAAAACAGAACCGGTTACATATAGCGGAGGGGTGATATCTTCTCCTTTGGAAAACATTTCCGCATACTTATAAATATCGGCTAACCGATTGGGTCCTTCTGTTGCGGCAAATTCCGGATGGATTTCCTCAGCGGTCGTTGGCTTCAGCATTGCAAAAGACTGATCATTTTGGGCCGATAAAAGGTCACATTCCAACTTAACTGCGACGGTCTTTTGCCAGAGACCTCTTCTCTTTTGAAACGATCCGTTTAGCTTATTGGTTACAATGTGCTGCAATATAAACTCAGCCGCCTTAAATCCTTTTCCAAATTCATGGATACGATAATCCTTCAAACAATGATAGGATGATACCAGCCCGTCTAAAATCTTAACCGGCTTCAGTATTATATATTTTTCCGTATTCCCGGCAGGCGGCTGACTATAGCGTTGAACCATTGTTTGATTGTAATATTCTGACATATTTTAACCTTTGGCTCTGTTTTATGGAATATCTTGATAGCGTTGTTCAGTTGACTTAAATTCCCGGCTTTCATGACTGTTTTCTTGCAATTTTTTTAAGCTTCTCCTCGCGTAATCATTTAAAGGTTCAATTTTAAGCACGCTCTCATAGAAATGAATGGCATCTTTGCAATTCCCAAGCGCTGCACAAATGTGGCCCAAAATTAAGAGTGTAGCAGTATCGTTTGGATTAGATTTCAGAAGGTCAATATATATTTTAACAGCCTCTTCAAAGCGACCCAGTTCCACATAATAGAAATCTGCCAAATTCTTTTTAAAATCTATATTACTAGGAGCAAGTTCTATCGCTTTAGTATAGTGAATTTCTGCTTTTTCCTTATCATTCTGTTTATGATACACGACGGCCAGGTTGTTATGAATCGTGGCATTCTTACTGTTCAAGGCAAGGGATTCAATAAATATTGATTTAGCTTCATTTAATTTTCCTTGGTGGAAAAAGGCTTCGCCTTTATGTATTAATCCATCGATATTATTAAATTTGATTTTATAATTTCTTAAAACAGTTTCATATAGCTCGTTATAGGCCTGGGCTTGAATTTCGAGTGCATATTGATTTTCTGCTTTCGCACGACATCTCTCAGAAAGCTGAAAATGGCGTTCTGGTGATGAAAGCACCCATTTAATTCCTTCAACAAGGGAAAAAGCATCTTTTGGTTTGGCCAAAAAACCTGTTTTTTTGTGCTCGACCATGTCCGGTACCCCACCTACTTCAAACCCAACTACTGGTATGCCACATGCCATAGCTTCTATCACAGTATTAGGAAGGTTATCTTGTAAAGAAGGTAATACGAATACGTCAGCAGCACTGTATGCCATCGCAAGTTGAAATTCATCTAAAATCGTTCCAAGAGAATAAATTGGGTGCGTAGTAAGTCCACGAACACTTTCTGGAAAAGTACCGAATGTAAGAATAATTATTTCAGAACCTTTCGTTGCGGGGATTTTACGAAGAGCCTCTATTAAATACTTAAAACCTTTTCGCAAATTACTTAATGAAGCTGCTCCAAAAAGGATTACATTAGCTTCTTCAGGAATATTTAAAGCTCTGCGGATCTTAGCCTTGGGATATGGCTTATAAATTTCGGTAGGCATCCCATATGGTATCGTTTTAACGGGAAATCGACATAATAATTTACTTCTGGCGGCACATTCACCGAGCCATCGACTTGGTGTTACAACATTTATATCTAGTTTCTGATAGGCAATGAACCTTTTTTTCCAAATATGTTGAGCGAGATCGTTATCACTATTTGATCCTAACTGCGGACAGGCTCTGCATTCATTTTCATATTTTTTACACGTATCAGAATAATGACATCCTCCGGTAAAGGAATTCATGTCGTGCAAGGTCCAAATAATCGGCTTTTCAAGAAAGGCTTTGGGCAAATTGGAAAAATCAATGGTTCCTGCGACCCAATGAAGATTCAAAATATCTGCTTCCTGAATTTCTTTCAGATAATCAAGTTTTGTATCAGATAGTTCATCAGTAAATAACTCTAAAGAATTGGAGTGTTGCGGATAATTTGAAAGTAACTTTTCCCATCTTTCTTTCTGCATCGCATATAATTTTGAGCTATAGGTGGATTCAGTGTCGCACACAATTCGATCAGTAGGAAATGCATCGGGAATTATTTTAACGCTTGGATCATGACTTTGCTTATTCAGCACCAGCATAGTGGAATCAATATGAATTTTTTGAAGACCTTTGTGCAATCGATATGCAGCATTACCGGCACCTCCGAAATCGTGTGTGCATAAATGGACGACCTTAGTATTCTTTGATATTTTATTAGAAGTTTTTTGGGGGATATATGAATTTTGTGGAATATCATAATATTTTCTGAAGTTTTGAGAGATTTTATTATTAATTATGATGTCATTTGGATATCGAGTTGGCTTAAAATCAGCAACGCGCGGGACAAACTTATTTGTCTTGCTGCAATGCACACCAGTCCCATCCATTCCGATGTTATCAATATGTGATAAGATCGGGTAAATATAGTAACCCCTATTGAGGTAAACAGAAATCAACCAATTCAAAGTCCAAACATCTTTAAGTTCTCCACTTATTATCTTTCCAAGCAGATAAGGAATGTCAGTCCCACCTTGCTCAAGATCAATGTTTTCTTTAACAGCCCTTTGATAAGCCGTTGACAGATCAGACTCAAAGTTCTCCCATCGACTTTTCCATGTCGCCCAGCCCCAACTTCCAATTCTAGGAAAGAAGTAAAGGTCATATGGATAATTGTTTAAAATAGAATCAGCAATAGGTACCGTATATCCACTTATACCGAAAACATCCTCATTGTTTGAATATTTATCTAAACAGGTTTCAATAAAATCGAAAAAATATTTTTGGGGTACACAGTCATCTTCTAAAAGAATCATTTTATTAAATTTCTGAAATACAAAATTGACAGCTGATATAATTGAGGCTGCTAATCCAAAGTTTTTATCTTGTTCAATAATGGTTGGATTAATCCAATCGATTTTTTGCAACAACATCCTTGTTTCATAGAGGCTATAAAGATCTTCTTCAGATTTAGGGCCATCAGAAAATATAAATAGATTCTGCACATCATGCTCTTTTAGGGCCTTTATTACTTTTTCGGTATGTATAGGTCTATTGTATGTGATTAAAATGACAGGAGTCTCATTCATAATTTTCCTACTTTTTTTCAGCCTTTACCCAAACAGTTGATTCCTTAAATTCATAATCAAATCTATCTTTGTTAGGACCAATTGCCTTCGTTTTAAAACCTGCGCACTCCAATAACTGGTAAATGTCTTTATAAGTAAAAAAGTGGAGATGACCACCGTCATATGGAAATTGGTCGTTACTAGTTTTTGGAAATCTTCGGGAACGGATTAAATCTTTTAAATATTTTTCATATAAAATATTTGGAGTACTCAAAACTAATTCGCCATCGTATCTTAAGACTCTATAAATTTTTTTTATCACAGCCAAAGGGTCGTAAACATGTTCAAGCACATCTAATGCTACAGCAAAATCAAAAAAGTTGTTATCAAATGGCAGTTCATCTTTATCTAAATCTACCTGCTTGGCAAAATTATAGACTTTATTGGCTTCAAAAATAGCGTTTTCACTAATATCGATTCCATAAAATTCTAAATTTAAATTAATGAAGTGAGCTAATGTTCCCCGACCGCAACCTACATCTAATAATTTATTATTGCCATTAAATTTTAGATCCGATTTTATATAATTGGCACAATATTCTACTCTACCTTTTCCATCATTTTTTAGCCAATTATGATTATTAAGTTTTATTTGCCAAAGCTTATTATATTGTTCTTTGGAACCTCCTTGGTCAGTAAATTTATTGGAAATTTTTGAATCAGGATCTACATGGATGTTTTGGTTTTCATTATTTGATCTAAATTGTTTATGTCTGCGATGAATTGTGAACTCAAAAGAACCTTCCCATAAAAGCATAGTATTGATTTTATCCGCTTTTAAGTAAATTAAGGCAGAAAACGCTTTTTCACGCGCTGTTTGAGGGGCGACATGCATGTTCATCAAAATGTCATTTTGTAATCCCTCAATTTCCTCCGGAGAATATTCCGTAAAAATTAGCTTATTATTATCTTTCTCAATTGCCCAGCGGTGATTACTTATTTTGGCACTATTTAGCCATATATCTTTTCCTCGGGTAGGACTTTCGATGAATCCTCGCTTACCAACCCGCATAAGCTCTGCGCATGCCTTGTCGGGGTCAGTGACATGTTCTAGAACATGCGAGCAATACACGAAATCAAATTCATTATCTTCAAAGGGCAACTTCTCCAGATTACACTCATAAATGGGTATTCCATCAACATGCTTAAATGCCACCCCGGCTCTTCCAAAATTATCATTTTCTGTTGTGATATCCACCATATGGGTCGCAAGATGGAAGGGAATATTACCACTGCCAACGTCCAATACTTTATCTGAAGCCTTAATGCTGAAATTATAAAATCGAGATTGATACAGTGAATACCTATCTATGTTTTTAAGTTTTTTATATTGATCATACAATTCTGATAGAATTTCAATTGCCTTTCTTGGATAAGCAATGCTCAATTGCTCGTAAATGTCGAAAGCTTCAATTAATTTGCCTTTTTGGTAAATTTCTCTCGCGTAGTCTAACAATTTTATTCCCTGGTCAACATCGTATTTTAGAATACGCCGCCGACCAAACTGCTGCGAGTGTGGAAAATCATACTCGCATTTATTGCTTTCTTTGAAATCATTCATGAACACCTGCTTTTTATTTTTGACTTCATATTTGTCACTTTCATTTATCGGGTTAAGGCATTCATAATTTCGTTAATGGTGGCCGTGTAATGAGGTCTGGTATTGCGAAAGGGTTAATTTAAGCCATAACTATGGAAGTCATCCCAAGGACTCAATTTTAGTTCTTTCTGCAAGCAAATTTATGCTTGTGCAAGTCCAATTTTGGACTAGCCGTTTTGATTCCTGGTTCAGTCTTGGAAGCACTCGCCGTGAAAATTTGCTGTTAAAACATTTTGTTAAGACTGAATACTGCGCTAAAAAGTTAGCAATATATATGCCACCCCTACCAATTTAAATTTATTCTTTATTACAGTTAGTTATGGAATATACGCCTGCTAATCATAGGTAAAAAAGTCAAAATCCTGACGGCAGGCTTGAAAAACTTACCTATCCAAACGTTACATGCAGATATTCATACCGGCATTTGCGCTTAAGCAACTGAAATTATGTTAAAATAAAAATCTAAAGATGCTTGGGCAATTTACCGATATAAACTATGGATAGGCGTTTATTCGGATAGGTGCAAATATGGAATTTTTAAGTATTGGAAATACAGACATATTCTCAGCGACGATCCAGCAACCCGCCCAGCTGGAATCGCTGGCCAATAATGCGCTTTCAAAAGGTATCGATTTGTATCGGCGGCAGGACTATGAAGGTGCCATCAGAGAATTCCGCCGCTCGATCGGCCTGGCGCCGAACTCAACGTATTCAACCGATGCCTCCAGCTATATGGCGAACGCTTATGTGGCGCTGGGCGATAATGACGGAGCAATCAAAGCCTATAAAGACGCCATTCGCCGAAGCCCCAATCGCGATGATATTTACATCAGTTTGGGCAACCTCTACTTTTCCGGCGGCAAATATGTCGAAGCTGCGGAAGCCTATGAAAAAGCGGTCAAGATTTATTCGAGTTCCGACAATCATTACGCCCTGGGGCAGGCGTATTTAAATGCCGGGCGGCATTCAGCGGCAGACCGGGAATTTAATACAGTTTTGCGCATGGATCCCGACAAACCCGGCGGGTATTATGCCCTGGGCCTGAATTTCAGCAAACAGGGCCGCTATGAAGAGGCCATTTTACAGTTTAAGGAAGCCATTCGAATCGATCCCAAATTCTATGATGGTTACGCCGAGCTGGGATATGCCTATGCGGATCTGGGTGAAATGGATGGGGCTCAGCGGATCGCGGACATCCTCGAGCCGATCGCGCCGGAGCTGGCAGATACCCTCAGCCGCCATATGTACAAGGTGGATCCACCGAAATTTATGTTTACCTTTGCCGATGAGGGCTTTAATTACATGATGCCCTGGAAAACCCCGCTGTCGGCTTTGGATGCGTACCTGGCAACGCCAAATGCGGAAAAAACATTTAAAATGGTCTTTCAGTTTGACAAAGAAATGGACCGGGAATCCGTTGAAAATGTGCTCAACTGGCATATCGGCCGCTCGACCCAGAGCGGGCCCGGTCTGGCATACAATTACGGCTTTCCGGTACCGGATACCGAAGTTACGTTGCCCCCCATTCCCAAAAACGTCTATTACGATGCAGATAATTTAACCGCCACCGTTTATTTTGATGTCCGACAGAACGACGCCGGAGACGGCACCATCGATCCGGTCCACATTGAATTTAAATTCACCGGTGAAGACGCCTACGGATACAAAATGAATCCCAAATACGATCAATTTATGGGATTTTCCGGAGTGGCATAATCACGGCATTGAGCAAATTTTCTCAAAACCGCTGATTTCAGATTGATTTTATAAAGCCTCCCCCGTTTCCCTGATCTCGTTCACCTTTCTGACCTTCAAATCTTCTAGTGTTTAAATGTGAAAAATAGTTAGGCGATGGTCATTATAAAATATTGATAACACACACAATATAAATAATGATGGTTCTGTCTGTTGGCATGTTTGCCGATTCCATGATATTGTTAAGAACACATATAGTCATGCAAAAAATATTCTATAGCGCACGAACCGCTTCATTTATATCTGATTTCGATTTTGAGCTGAAAATTTTAGGTGCCAGAACAATGACTTAAGGTTTTCGGCAGAACGGCCGATATAACTATATCATGGCTTATAAAGCCGATGGACTATTTTAAAAGAATTAGGGCTTAAAAGATGACACGTCCCATCAAAAGGATGTGAATCAAAGAGATGACTGCCAATAATAAAAAAAACTGCACCTGTAAAAAAAGTGAACTGGAACTGTCACTGATCGAAAGCGAAGAAAAATTTCGTCTGCTGATGGAACTGGCCACGGATGGTGTTCTGGTAGTCCAGGACGGCAAAATCAAAGAGGTCAATTATTATTTGGCCAAGATGTGCGGTTACACCATCGACGAGGTGCTCGATACCGATCTCGCCAGTTTTTTTCATTCCGATGATATTGAAACCATTGAGACCATCTATGAAAAGCCCCTAACGGACGATAACGTTCTGGCAGTCCACGACTTAACCATGATGTGCAAAAACGGGCACAGCGTCGAAGTGGAAGTCATTGCCGGCCGATTCATTTTTCAAAACAAGCCTTCCAACCTTTTGGTGGTGCGCGATATTTCAGATCGCAGCAAATCAGACCGCGAGCTGGAGCGCGCCCGCCAGCTGGAATCCATTGCTGCGTTGTCCGGCGGTATTGCCCATGATTATAATAACCTGTTAACCGCCATCATCGGCAATATCTCACTGGCGCAAACCTATCTGGATCCGGATGACAAAATATTTCTGCTGCTCAACCAGGCCCTGGCAGCCAGCAAAACTGCCAAGGACTTGACCCAAAAACTGATCACTTTTTCAAAAGGCGGATCACCGGATAAAAAAATTGCTGAAGTCGCCAAATTGGTTAAAAACGCCACGGAATTCACTTTGAGCGGCTCCAATCTTAAATGCAATTTTACTTTTACGGATAACCTGTGGCCGGTGGAAGTGGACCACAGACAGATCGGACAAGCGATTCACAATGTGATCATGAATGCCCGGGAGGCAATGCCGGAAGGCGGTCTTATTGAAGTCAGCGCCGAAAACGTGACAAGCGATGATGATTTGTCCAACCTAAGAAACGGTAACTATGTAAAGATATCCATCACCGACTGCGGCAAGGGTATCGCCCGCAGAAATCTGGAGAAAATTTTCAACCCCTATTTTTCGACTAAAAAATTGGGTGATAAAAAGGGCACCGGGCTGGGGTTATCCATATGCCACTCGATTATTCGAAAGCACGGCGGCAATGTGACGGTAGCATCTGAATACGGCCAGGGCACCACGTTGCACATTTATTTGCCCAGTGCCAACGGGAAATCCCCCGATCAAAGAACCGCTGATACCCTGGAACAGGAAATCCCGATTTTTGGCGAAGGCCGTATCCTGGTAATGGATGATGAAGCCATGATTCGTAAACTTGCCGGTGAGCTATTGAGCTATCTGGGTTATGATGTTGATTTTGCACAGGACGGTGCCGAGGCCATCAAACGCTATAAACAGGAGATGGATTCAAAAAAACCGTTCGATGCCGTCATATTAGATTTGACCGTTAAGGGCGGCATGGGCGGCAAAGAAGCCATCGAGAAACTTTCCAAAATTGATCCGAATGTGGTTGCGATCGTATCCAGCGGTTACTGCAATGACCCCGGAATTACCGATTTCAGTCAATACGGATTTAGCGGAGTGGTAACAAAACCGTATACGATGAGCGAGCTGGGTGAAAAATTGAATCAGGTTGTTTCCAACCGGCAAAATTAGCCTCTAAGACTTTTTATCCGCTCAATTGTGACTTTTCATATTTTGGTTGAAATCCTTCAATTTCCCGCAACTCAGAACCATTCTCCTAACCTTCAACATGGCAAAACCCTAAAAAGGATCCAATCCCGCTGTTGAGGGTATTCCTAAAATCCTTGCCTACAACTGGTCTTTTGATTTAAAATCAATACGATTCTCATGATGAATATTCATTTAAATAAGACCAAAATAATGGTTTTCTTCCTATTAATTTTCGGGGTGATCTGCGGTAGCCTGACGGGCGCATTTATTGCGCTCACCCACGATCTGCCGCAGATCCGCTCGCTGGAAAATTTCAAGCCCGATGCGGTTACCCGTATTTATTCCACAGATCAGGTCTTGCTGGCCGAACTCTTCATTGAAAAGCGCGAGCCCGTGCCCCTGGAAACCATTCCCCGGCTTTTAAAGGCAGCGCTGGTGGCAACAGAAGACCGCAAATTCTACAAACACAGCGGTGTCGACCTGAAAGGCATTACCCGGGCAATCATCAAAGATATTAAAGCCGGCGAATTCGTGGAAGGCGCAAGCACCATCACCCAGCAGCTGTCGAAAACGCTCTTTCTGACGCCTCGAAAAACACTGGTACGCAAAATAAAGGAAGCCATTTTGGCCTTTCAGCTCGAGCGCCGATACACCAAAGATGAAATTTTGGAATTGTACCTAAATCAGGTTTACTTTGGCAGCGGCGCCTACGGAGTGGAATCTGCCGCCAAAATATTTTTTGGTAAATCCGTAAAAGATTTAAACCTGGCCGAATGTGCATTGGTCGCCGGTATGCCGAAATCGCCTTCACGCTATTCTCCTCTGATAAATCCGGATCTGGCCATCAAAAGGCGAAATACCGTATTAAGGCAAATGCGTGACACGGATATTATTTCCGAAAAAGCCTATCAACAGGCGGTTAAAGAAGCGCTTTATACCAATGGCCATCGATTCAATCCGTCAAAAGCACCTTTTTTTGTAGAATATATTAAAAAGTCCCTTGAAGATAAACTGGGATCAACCCGGCTCTATAAAGGCGGCTTATCCGTTTTTACAACCCTCGATTACAGCCTGCAATCGGCAGCCGAAAAAGC
>Ga0209536_100017130_pt1 | contig 10279 bp, 11 predicted proteins | sample DeeMarSeWOR28_12_FD_187461 | JGI IMG/M metagenome (GOLD analysis project Ga0209536, IMG submission 187461) | Marine sediment microbial communities from White Oak River estuary, North Carolina - WOR-2-8_12 (SPAdes) (version 2) | ecosystem: Environmental > Aquatic > Marine > Intertidal zone >... | reverse complement strand
GAAGCCGCGTCACAATCTGGGACCAATCCCGGTTTGGCGCATACCTCACGACCGACATCCACTACGACCGGGTTTCGGACAAAGACTATCTTGAAGATCTGGGAGACTCCCTCAGCCTCGCCAGCATCACCCACTTGAAACGCTCTGCCAGCGCCGAATATACCACCAGTTGGTGGCAGGCGGGTGCACAGCTTGACGACTACCAGACTGTCGACAAGTCCATCGCCCAGCAGGACCGCCCCTATCAGCGCTTGCCGCGTGTTATTTTCAGGCTGGATTCCCCCCTTCGTCCCCTGGGTATCGAAACCCGGCTCGATTCCGAGTTCGTTCGTTTCGATGCGGATGGGAAGGTCACTGCCGACCGTATCGATGTGCGCCCCGATGTGAGCCTGCCAATCCGGCGCAGCGCCTTTGAAACGACACCCATGTTCGGCGTACGCCATACCGCCTACAAGCTCGACAGACGGGAGCCGGATGACCCCAGCAATCCAACCCGGACCACGCCTTTTTTCAGCCTCGACAATACCGTGTTCTTTGAACGCGACCTGCAGATCGGATCAGGGAAGTACACCCAGACACTGGAACCACGTCTTTTCTACCTGTATGTAAAGGGTGAGAGCCAGGAAGACATTCCCCTGTTCGATACCAGTGAACCCACGTTCAGCTATCGTGAACTGTTCGAGGTAAACCGTTTCAATGGCGCAGACCGCATGGGTGACGCCAATCAGGCCGCCTTGGCCGTTACCACCCGCTTCATTGACCCTGAAACGGGCGTTGAAAAACTACGTGCCTCGATCGGGCAATTGTTCTATTTCGGAAACCGCAATGTCACGCTCAACAACACCGAGCCTGAAAATGATAGCGACTCGGATATTGCCGGCGAGTTGGAACTTGCATTGTCCCGTTCGTGGAGTGGAAAGGCGGATGTGATCTGGAGCCCCGACGATCAGGTAACCGAGCGCGCCAATGCCCGTGTCCAGTACCACCCTGGATTCAGAAAGATAGCCAATCTGTCGTATCGTTACATCAAGGGTACACAGAATCAGCTTGATGCCTCCATCTTGTGGCCCCTGACACCCTCCTGGCATGTGATCGGGCGCTGGTACTATGACATCGGCGATTCACAGCGGCTGGAAACACTGGCCGGTTTTGAATACGACAGCTGTTGCTGGGGCGTCCGCTTTGTGACCCGCGAATTCATCGATGACGAGGACAAGACGAATAACCGCATCTACCTGGCCCAGGTTGTCCTCAAAGGACTTGGAAAATTTGGCAGCAACATCGAGTCGCTGCTCGAAGATGGTATCCTAGGCTGGACTGAGAGAGCTGAAGACTGACCTTTATGATGTACAAAATCCTTCTATTATTTCCGGTATTTGCCCATGTGGCCGCTAGCCTGGCCGGCGAACCACTGAACCGCATTGTCGCTTCGGTCAATGATGACGTGGTGCTGGAAAGTGAACTCAACAACCGCGAGGCAATGGTGATCAGCCAGCTGCAACAACAGCAGGCACAACTACCTCCCCGCGAGGCATTGCGCAAACAGGTGCTTGACCGCCTGATCCTCGAAAACCTGCAACTGCAGATGGCCGAACGCAGCGGCATTCGTATCGACGATGAAACACTCAATAAAAGCCTGCGTAATATGGCCAAACAGAACGGAATGAGCCTGACTGAGTTCCGCGAAGTACTGGAAAAGGATGGCTATGACTACGTGACCTTCCGCGAGCAATTCCGCAACCAGATCACCATGAACCGGATCCGTCAGCAGATGGTGGATAACCGTGTAGAAGTGACTGAACAGGAAGTCGACCGCTTACTGGCGACGGCCGCTTCCTTCGATGATCAGAATCGCGAATACCATCTCGCACATATTCTGGTTTCGGTCCCGGAAGCCGCCAGCCCGGAAGCCATCAAGCAGGCAAACAAGCGTAGCGAAGATATTTTATCGCGTCTTCGCGAAGGCGCCGATTTCAAACAAATCGCCATCGCTGAATCAGACGGCCAGCAGGCACTCAATGGCGGCGATCTCGGCTGGCGCAAAACCGGACAATTGCCGTCGTTTTTTTCCAATGTGGTCGGACAGCTTAAGAAAGGCCAGATCAGTGACCCGATACGCAGTCCCAGTGGTTTTCATATCGTCAAGATCATGGACATCCGTGGTGACGAGCGCCACGTGATCAAACAGACCCGCGCCCGGCATATCCTGTTGCGCCCCGACGCACTGGTTAACGAGAGCGAGGTCAAGACACGTATGGAACAGCTACACGAGCGCATCAAACAAGGTGAAGACTTTGCCGTGCTGGCGCGCGCACATTCCCAGGATCCCGGTTCAGGCAGCGAGGGTGGCGACCTGGGATGGGTGACCCCGGGCGAAATGGTGCCTGAATTTGAGCAGGCCATGGATAAACTGGCTCCGGGAGAAGTCAGTGAACCGGTAGAAAGCCGTTTCGGCTGGCACCTTATTCAGGTCCAGGAACGCCGTGAATACGATGACACCGAAAAGCACTGGCGCACACGTGCGCGCGAGTCAATTCGCCAGCGCAAAACCGACGAGGAACTGGAAATCTGGTTACGCCGACTGCGTGACGAGTCCTACGTCGAGTACTATCTCGACGATCAATAATACTCCGGTCATACCCTGATGGATTCAGCGCCTCGCATAGCCATAAGCACGGGGGAGCCTGCAGGTATCGGGCCCGATCTGTGTCTGGCACTTGCTGGTTACACCTTCAACGCGGAACTGGTCCTGGTCGGCGACCCCGACCTGCTGGCCAGGCGTGCGACGCGCATTAAACAAAACATCGCCTTGCCTGCTTACCAGGAGGGTACAGATGTTCAGGCAGGCCAAATTTGCATCGAGCCGGTCAAATTACAGGTGCCGGCTGCCCCCGGCAAACTGGATAAGCGCAATGCCCGCTATGTTCTTCAAGTACTCGACCGGGCTATCGAGGGATGTCTACGCAAGGAGTTCGATGCCGTTGTAACAGCGCCTGTGCACAAAGGGATCATCAACGAGGCCGGCATTCCGTTTACCGGCCACACCGAATACTTTGCTGAAAAGACCGGCAGTGAACAGGTGGTCATGATGCTGACTGCCCCCGGCTTGCGTGTCGCACTGGTAACGACCCATTTAGCGCTGTCCGATGTCCCTGCCTCGATCACACAGACCGGCCTGGAAAGTGTCCTGCGTTGTTTACACGCCGAACTCATAACAAAATTTTCCATCACCGATCCACACATTCTGGTCGCCGGGCTTAATCCTCATGCCGGAGAAGGTGGCCATCTCGGCAGAGAAGAAATAGACATCATCGAGCCCGTTATACATCGCCTGAAACAACAAGGTATGAGTCTTGACGGCCCGTTGCCTGCCGACACCCTGTTCACGCCACCGAAGCTCGCCAAGGCAGACGCTGTACTGGCCATGTACCATGATCAGGGCTTACCGGTTCTAAAATATATGGGTTTTGGTCAATCGGTGAATATCACACTTGGCCTGCCGATTATTCGTACCTCGGTTGATCATGGCACGGCTCTCGACAAGGCCGGCACCGGGCAGGCCAAAACCGGCAGCCTGATAGCGGCCATCGATACAGCAATAGAAATGGCGACATGACACACCGCGCACGAAAACGCTTTGGGCAGAATTTCCTGCACGACCCCACCGTTATTCAGCGTATCATCCAGACAATCAATCCAAAACCGGGCCAGCGCCTGGTAGAAATCGGCCCGGGCAAGGGTGCTATCACACTACCCCTGCTGCAAGCCTGCGAACACCTGGAAGTCATTGAACTGGACCGTGACCTCGTTCAACCACTGGCAGTGAAAGCAGCGCCAGTCGGGGAACTGATCATTCACCAGCAGGATGCACTGCGTTTCGATTTTTCCAGCCTGGTGCAGGCTGAAAAAATCCGCGTCGTTGGTAACCTCCCCTACAACATCTCCACCCCTTTGCTGTTTCACCTGATCGAGCAGTCAGGCTATATTCAGGATATGCATTTCATGCTGCAGAAAGAAGTTGTCGAACGCATGGCTGCCGGCCCCGGCAGCGGCGATTATGGCCGGCTGTCCGTGATGATTCAGTATCACTGCAAAGTGGAACCGCTGTTTCGGATCGGGCCAGGGGCTTTCAAGCCTGCGCCCAGGGTAGACTCTGCCTTTGTACGTCTCACACCCTGGCTGGAGCCACCTGTCTATGTCAGGAACGTGACATCTCTCTCAACACTGGTACGACAGGCATTTTCACAGCGAAGAAAAACCCTGCGTAATACGCTCAAAGGCCTACTGACGGAACAAGCTATCAGGGAGACGGGCACAGATCCCGCGGCACGGCCGGAAACCATCAGTCTTGAACAATACGCTGCACTGGCAAACCTGTTTGAGACAAATCACTGATTAGGAGGGGGCGTTTTAATGTCTGCCTATTCGCACATACTGCTCGCTGTCGATTTTTCGACGCATACGGATGCCATCACCGAGAAGGCCCTGTCCCTGAGCAAGGCTTTCGGGGCGAGGATAAGCCTTGTTCATATCGTCGAGTTTGTTCAGGTCGATCTTTCCAACGAACTGGTCATGCCGCAGGAAATGGAACTGGACCAGGAATTGATGGAACTCGCAGAGAAACGCCTGAAACAATTGGCAAGCAGATACGCGATAGAAGACAGCGATTGCATAATCAGCCAGGGCAGTACCCGTAAAGAAATTCTGCGTATCGCCAAAGAGAAGAATGTCGATTTGATTATTATCGGCAGCCATGGCCGGGAAGGCATACAGTTATTACTCGGCTCAACAGCCAATGCAGTACTGCACGGCGCGCCTTGTGATGTTCTGGCGGTGCGAATCCGCGACTAGAGAAAAATTGTTACCAGCGTTTTTCCAGGAACAGATAAACGTCGGGCATTTCACTATTGAAGGCGACATCCTGCTCATTTCTGCCTCCTCGAAGGCTGCGCATCGCGGATTCAGGCATAGCGTCCGACAAACGCAAGGCGGGACCACGGACTCCAAAAGGACGCGACAGACGCAATCCCTCATCACCCTCTGCCACCGTTATTTTTGGCTTCCATTCACGGAGTTTCCGGGCAAGGTCAATCCCCCACAGGGACTGATACCAACGTTCTGATTCGGTTTTTTTAGTGGAGTAATTCTGGAGTGACACGCTATCAAGTGGTTCAGCAGCGTGCACAATACTGGCTGCAAAAAAACCAAAACCTGTAAAGACAAACAGTAAAATCAGCAGATCAGGCTTGCAATAAGGTGTCTTTATCTTATTCATCATGAGACCCGCTTGGTTGTTCCCATACCCTGAAAGTACGGTGATATTGTTTCTTGTTTGAAGCGGAGGAACTGTTATCCAGTTCACAAATGCGGGGATTCCTGCCCGGTACTCACTCCTGTTTACGCTTCCCCAGTGTCTTTTTAACGACAGCTACGAAGAATTCTTTAACAGTTTGGAAGGCTGACAGGAAAATGCCCGGAACCGGCACTGCGCAGTTAACTTATCTTATTGTTTTTATTAAAACATTTAACCGATATTGCCCTTGCACTGATGCGCTATCAGTCACCGGCGGGTGATAAATGAATAAACGATTTACGCTGGATCAAGACTTCTTGGTTCTGTATTCCACATCGGTCCAACAGCGTGGCAATGCCTCACCGGACGGGAATTCCAGATTATTCTTGGCAAAACTGGTTGCCTCCTGCAATTCTTCTCCCGCATGAAATCGCCCCTCCAGCTGCTCCATGCAAGGATCGATCATGGCCGCCATATCCAGCACCTCCACCAGATCACCACTTATCTTGTCTCTTAGGTACATAATTCCCTCCTGCCTAATTGATAAACCGTTCATAATAAATATAGACCAAACCAGACCCCCTGCCTCGCAGCCGCAGCACGGGCTGCGCCTATACCTGTGAACAGAAAAACCGTATCCTTATGCGCCTGTTTTGGAGCACACCCGATGTCTGACGAGAGCTATAATATCAAGGTCGAAGTTGAAACCCAGTACGTTGAAGAGCAGTCTTTACCGGACCAGGATCATTACGTTTTTGCCTACACGATCACCATCTACAACGCCGGTAGTATCGCGGCCCGGCTGCTTAGCCGCCACTGGATCATCACCGACGCCAACAACAAGGTTCAGGAAGTCAAGGGTGATGGCGTAGTCGGTGAGCAACCCCACCTGAAACCGGGAGAACGTTACCGTTATACCAGTGGCACCATGCTGGAAACCCCGGTCGGCACCATGCGCGGCAGCTATCAGATGGTCGCCGATGACGGAGTGGAATTTGATGCCGAGATCCCGGTATTCACTTTATCCATGCCGCGTACGCTGCATTAATGGCAATCTACGTCATCGGCGATATCCAGGGGTGTTTCGATGAACTGGAAGGCCTGCTGGATAAAATCAGCTTCAATCCGCACCATGACCGGCTTTGGTGTGCCGGAGATCTCGTAAACCGTGGCCATCAATCACTCGAAACACTGCGTTTTTTGCACAAACTGAATGCTGTAACGGTACTGGGCAACCACGACCTGCACCTGCTGGCATCGGCGCACATTCCGAAGTACCGGAAACACAAAGACACGCTTGATCAGGTCATGCATGCCGCCGATGGACCTGAGCTGCTGGAGTGGCTGCGTCACCAACCGTTACTTCACCACGACCAGGATGCCGGCTACACCATGATCCACGCCGGTCTGCCACCGCAATGGGATCTGGACACGGCCAGGCGTTGTGCCGCCGAAGTGGAAAAGACACTGCGCGGCAAACACCACCTGGAATTCCTTGGCGAGATGTACGGCAACCATCCCAACCTGTGGTCCGAATCGCTCAAGGGCTGGGACCGCTTGCGCTTTATCACCAATTGCCTGACACGCATGCGTTTCTGTGACACCAATGGACGCCTGGCGCTGGAGTTCAAGGGCCCGCCCGGTGAACAGCCGAAACACCTGAAACCCTGGTTCGAATGGCCACAGCGCAAGAGCCGCGGCATGAAAATCCTGTTTGGCCACTGGTCTACGCTGGGTGCCTATGATGGACAAGGTGTCCACGCCCTCGATACCGGGTGCCTGTGGGGCGGCGCGCTGACGGCTTTGCGACTGGACGCGCACGAACCCGAACGTATCGAATACGACTGCCCGGGTGTACGCAAGCCCGGTAAGAAGAGCTTTTAACGGGGAACTGAACAGGTAACCGCTTTAAGTACGGATACGTTGCAGGGTGACAAAATCGTAATCGTATTCATTATTGTCGTCGGCGCCGTGTGATTGCCGTTCGACCTCGCGCCACTCCTCAGGCTCGAGCTGCGGAAACCAGGCATCACCCTCCACCTCCGCCTTGATCAGGGTGAGGTAAAGAACATCGGCCCTTTCAAGCATCTGCCGGTAAAGATTGGCACCACCGATAATCATGACCTGGTCGTACCCAGCCGCCGCCTCAAGCGCCTGCTCAATGGAGTGCACCACCTGGCAACCCTCAGCCTCAAAACCGCTATCACGGCTGATGACGATATTGGTACGACCCGGCAAAGGCCGTCCGATCGATTCCCAGGTCTTGCGTCCCATGACGATCGGTTTACCCATGGTCAGCGCCTTGAAATGCCTGAGGTCAGCGGAAATACGCCAGGGTAGTTGATTATTGATGCCGATAACGCCGTTTTCCGCCATTGCGGCGATCAGTGCGATTTGCATCAGACAGCTACCGGCGCCTTGATATGCGGATGGGGATCATAGTCGACCAGTTCAAAATCCTCGAACCGGAAGGCAAACAGGTCAGTCACATCAGGATTGATCTTCATACGTGGCAAGGCGCGCGGCTCACGTTGCAGCTGGAGCCGGGTCTGCTCCAGGTGATTGGAATACAGATGCGCATCGCCCAGCGTATGAATAAAATCACCCGGCTTCAGGCCGGTAACCTGTGCCATCATCATTGTCAGCAGGGCATAAGAAGCAATATTGAAAGGGACGCCCAGGAAAATATCTGCACTGCGTTGATACAACTGGCAGGACAGCTTGCCATCTGCCACATAAAACTGAAAAAAAGCATGGCAAGGTGGCAATGCCATGTTGTCGATTTCGCCCACGTTCCAGGCGCTGACAATGATGCGGCGGGAATCCGGATTGTTTTTTATCTGCTCAATAACCTGGCCGATCTGGTCGACATGCCTGCCGTTTGCAGCCGGCCATGAACGCCACTGATAACCATAAACAGGGCCCAGGTTGCCGCTCTCATCGGCCCATTCGTCCCAGATGCTCACGCCATTATCACGCAGGTATCTGATATTGGTATCGCCTTTCAGAAACCACAGCAACTCATGAATAATAGAACGCAAATGCAGTTTCTTGGTGGTGATTACCGGAAAACCGGCACCCAGATCGAACCGCATCTGGTAACCAAAAACACTCAGGGTTCCTGTCCCGGTGCGATCTTCCTTGCGCACACCATGATCCAGCACGTGCTGCATCAGATCGAGATACTGTTTCACCCTTCACCTCTTCTTGTATACGCCAACAGCAAAAGAAATATGCCAAACAGGATCATCGGGGCCGACAATACGTGCCCCATGGTTACCCAGTCGAATGCAAGGTAACCGAGATGCGCATCGGGTTGTCGCACAAACTCGACAGCGAAGCGGAACACTCCGTAACAAAGCATAAACATACCGGACACCGCCCGAAACGGCCTGGGTTTCGACGAATACAGCCACAGGATGACAAACAGCACCAGGCCTTCCAGAAAGGCTTCATAGAGCATGGAGGGATGACGCGGCTGCTTGTCCACAAAGGGAAACACCATGCCCCAGGGCAGATCCGTGGGCCTTCCCCACAATTCGCCGTTTATAAAGTTGCCGATACGGCCTGCGCCCAGACCGATGGGTACAAAGGGCGCCATGAAGTCGGTAACCTGAAAAAAGGTGCGACCTGTTTTGCGCCCGAACAACCACATCGCCACAAACACGCCGAGCATGCCACCGTGAAAAGACATCCCGCCTTGCCAGATGCGGAACAGTATCAACGGGTCTTCAAGGAACAGCCCGAAGTTATAAAAAAGGATATAGCCGATACGGCCACCCAGAATGACACCCAGCGCCCCGTAAAACAGCAGATCTGCAATCTCATCCCCTTTCCAGCCCGAATCCGGCTTGCGGGCTCGGATACCGCCCAGCCACCAGACCGCGGCAAAACCGACCAGGTAGGTCAGACCATACCAGTGGATAGCCACTGGCCCGAAAGAAACCGCAACGGGGCTGATATCAGGATACGTCAACATAACTAACTTGGCAGAACACGGCAGAACAACGCCTTCAAATAACTGGTCTCGGGTATAGCCGGATGCACCGGGTGATCAGGCCCCTGGTAGCGGCGCTCCAGAATCTGCAGGCTGCGATCCAGGTGCCGCGAAGACTGCAGCAAGATCTTTTGCAACTGGGACTCGGCGAGATGATGGGAGCAGGAAGCCGATACCAGGATACCGTCCTTTTTCAACACCTGCATACCCAGCTGATTCAACCGGTGGTAAGCCTGTTCACCCGCCTTTGCATCCTTCTTGCGTTTAATAAAGGCCGGCGGATCCAGTACCACGACATCAAACCTCTCCTGATTGACACGTAACTGACTTAACACCTCGAAGGCATCGCCCTGTATGGAGGCAACACTGTCCGCCATGCCATTGGCTGCAGCGTTGGCATACAGCTGGTCAAGGGCCGCATCCGATGCATCGACACAGAATACCTCGCTGGCTCCAGCGGCAGCGGCCTGCAAGCCCCAGGCTCCCACGTAACTGAACACATCCAGTACCCGTTTGCCTTTCACATAGTTGCGCAACCGTAAGCGGTTCATGCGCTGATCGAAGAACCATCCCGTCTTCTGACCTTGCTGCAGTGATACTGAAAAGGAGAGCCCCCCTTCTTCGACAAGCACCTGGTCAGGCACCTTGCCGTGGATCTCCTGGTAGGTGTCCAGGCCTTCCAGTTTTCGCATCGAACTGTCCGCACGCAGCAGAACACCGGACGGACGTAACGCCTTGTCCAGGGCTTCCAGCACCTGGTCCCTGACCGCTTCCATCCCCGCCGTTGTGCACTGCACCACGCAGACATCACCAAAACGGTCAATAACCAGCCCCGGCAACTGATCGGCCTCGCCATAAACCAGGCGGTAGTAGGGCTTTTCGAACAACTGCTCACGCACTGCCAGCGCTACTTTCAGACGGTGCACGATCAGGGAGCGGTCCAGAACATACTTGGGATCACGGCTCACCAGGCGTGCACAAATCAGGGA